>Ga0307508_10004600_pt1 | contig 13430 bp, 7 predicted proteins | sample 9_EM_MG_FD_203089 | JGI IMG/M metagenome (GOLD analysis project Ga0307508, IMG submission 203089) | Populus trichocarpa ectomycorrhiza microbial communities from riparian zone in the Pacific Northwest, United States - 9_EM | ecosystem: Host-associated > Plants > Roots > Unclassified | place... | reverse complement strand
CGGAGATCGCCAGGGTCGCGTTGCTGGGCGTGTAGTAGTCGCGAAAGAAGCCCTTCACGTCGTCGAGCGTCGCCGCCGACAGATCCGCCATCGAACCTATCACGGCGCCGTTGTAGGGATGGCCGGCCGGAAACAAGTTGTCGAGCAGGGTCAAGTAGCTCGGGCCGTAAGGTGCGTTGTCGTAGCTCTGGCGCCGCTCGTTTTTGACCACGTCGCGTTGCACGTCGAGCAGGCCTTGATCGAGCACGTCGAGCAAGTAACCCATGCGATCGCTCTCGATCCACAACACCATGTCGAGCTGATCGCGCGGTACGGTCTCGAAGTAGTTGGTGCGGTCGTAGCTGGTCGTGCCGTTGACGTTGGTCGCGCCCACGCTCTCGAGCAGCACGTCGAAATCGCGGCCGACGTGGCGCGAGCCCGAAAACATCAAGTGCTCGAACAGGTGCGCGAAGCCCGAGCGCCCTGGCGCCTCGTTGCGCGGGCCGACGTGGTACCAGATGTTCACGGCGACGAGCGGCAGCGACGGGTCGCGCTGCAAAATCACGCCGAGACCGTTCGGTAGTGTGAGCTTCTCGAACGGAATCTCCGGGGCTTTCGCCACTGGAGCGACGGCGGGCGGCGCTGGCGGTGGCAGCTGCGGCTTCGGCTTCGCCTGAAGTGGTAGTGTGACGAGAGCGATGGCGGCCAAAAGCAGGGCGTGTCGCATGGCCGCACTTTCGTACGTGACCTCGGCGCAAAGTGCTAGCAGTTCCGCTGCGGCCGCGGCGGTGGTACGACTTACGTCACATGTCGCAACAAGGCTCTGGGTACGGCGGCGGTGGCTACGGTCCTCCGGGCGGCGGTCCCCCCGGCTATCCACCGGGCGGCGGCCCTCCCGGTTACCCGCCCGGCGGTGGCGGGCCTCCTGGCTATCCGCCTGGCGGCGGCGGGCCTCCTGGCTATCCGCCTGGCGGCGGCGGGCCTCCTGGCTATCCACCGGGTGGTGGCGGGCCTCCTGGCTATCCACCCGGTGGTGGCTATCCGCCCCAGGGCGGCCCGCCTGGTTACGGTGGTCCGCCGCAAGGCGGTCCGCCTGGCTACGGTCCCCCGCAAGGTTACGCGCCGGCAGGCGGCGGCTATCCAGGCGCACCGGCTCCCGCCAAGAAGTCGAGCGCCCTGATGTGGGTCGGCATTGGTTGCGGCGGTTTGTTCCTGCTCGGCTCGATCGGTACCGGTATCGCCGTTTACATGGCCAAGCGCGCGGCCGACACGGCGCTCGCGTCGCTCAGCGCGGCCGCCGCGCCGCTCGTCGCGCCTGCCTCGCCGGGCGCGCCGGCTGCAAATGGTGCGACTGATTCTGCAGGCGGACCGGTGGACGGCGCCTGCGCCAAAGCGGCCGAGTGCTGTCGCAAAATCGTGCAAAAGAGCAGCGCGGGCGCGCAAGCAGAAACGGGCTGCCTGGCCATGAAGCAGCTGCCCGAAGCTACGTGCCAGCAGCCGCTGCAGACCTACCGGCAGTCAGCCAAGCTGCTCGGCGTTAGCTGCGACTAAGGCTGGTCGCTGCTGCCACGATCTCGGGCTCCGAGACCAGCACCAGCTCCGCTGCATCGCCCAACGGAACGAAGCAGTCCGCGGCGGTGACGCGCGCCGTTCTTACGTCGGGCGCGCGCTCGCCGAGACCCGCGAGTAAGGCTTCGCTCACGTTGCCGCTGAGCCGCGCTTCGTCGACGATCAAGGCTCGCCCCGCCGCGCGCGCCTCACGCACGATGTCATCCCAAGGTAGTGGCACGAGCCAGCGCAGGTCGAGCACCCGCGTGCTGATGCCAGCCGCCGCGAGCGTCCGCCCAGCCCGCAAGCACAGCCCGACGCCGTTACCGTAGGTGACCAGCAGCAGTTGCGCGTCTGGTCCCGGATAGACGCGCGCACGGCCGTATTCGGCGCCGGCGGTCGGCACCGCCGCGAGCCAGCGCCCGTCGCCTGGCTCGAACAGGTCGCGACGATGGTAAAGCGCGATCGGCTCGACGGCCACGACGACGTGCCCGTGCAGGCGCCCGAGCGCGTGCGCGGTGCGATAGAGCGCGATGGCGTCGTCGGCGCGCGCCGGCACGCACACGGAAATGCCCGGAATGTCGCGCAGCACGCCGAGCGAGTTGTCGTTGTGGAAATGCCCGCCAAAGCCCTTTTGGTAGGCCAGCCCCGCGATGCGCACCAGCATCGGGTTCTCGAGCGCGCCGTTCGAAAAGAAACCAAACGTCGCCGCTTCGCCGCGCAGTTGGTCTTCGGCGTTGTGCAGGTAGGCGAGGTATTGAATCTCGGGCACCGGATACAGGCCGAGCGCGGCCGCACCGAGCGCGAGCCCCAAGATGGTCTGCTCGTCGAGCAAGGTGTTGAAGACGCGCGCATGGCCGAGCTGCTCGAACAGGCCCTTGGTGGCGCCGTACACGCCGCCCTTCTTGGCCACGTCTTCGCCGAACAAGAGCGAGCCCGGGTCGCTCGTGAGCAGCTCGCGGAGCGCGAAGCCGACGCCCTGCGCGAGCGTGAGCGGCTCCGTGCCGGCGCCGCCCGGGCGCGCTTTGGCAGCAAATCCCAGCGGAAGTGGCCGAGTCAGGCTGGCCGCGACCTGGGCGCGCGTGGTGAGCCGTGGCCTTGTCACGGCGCGCTCGGCTTCGCGACGCACGCGCGCCTCGGCGGCGGCATCGAGCTCGAGCACCGCCTCGGCGCTGAGCCATGAGCCTTCGACGAACCTGCGGGCCGCCGACCACAGCGGATCTTGCTCGGCGGCGCGCTCGAGCTCTTGGCGCGAGCGATAGGTGCTGTCGACGTCGCTGCCGGCGTGACCCAAGAGCCGCACGCACGTAAGGTGTAAGATGGCCGGGCGGCGCGCGCTGCGACAGTAGGCGACGGCTGCCTGCGCTTGCTCGAAACATCCGGGCAAATCAGCGCCGTCGGCCGCGAAGTAGCGCACGTGCGGTAACGCGCGCAGCCGGGTCTCGACCCAGCCAGGCGGCGAGCGCACGCTCACGCCAAGCCCGTTGTCTTCGCACACGAACAGCAGCGGCAACGGCAGACTTTGATGCGTCACCCAACCGGCGGCGTTGAAGGCGCCGAGCGCGGTGCTGTGGTTGATGCTGGCGTCACCAAAGCTGCACAAAACCAAGCTATCCGGCGGTTCTTGCGCCAGTTTTTGCGTCTGCTTCCAGCCAAGCGCGTAAGCCAGCCCCACGGCCCGCGGCAAGTGCGACGCGATGGTGCTGGTTTGCGGAATGATGCCGAGCGCTTTGCCGCCGAACAATTTGTGGCGGCCGGCGCTGACCGGCTCTTCGCTGGAAGCGACCAGCGACAGCGCGATGTCGCGCACGTTGTCGCTGCCGGGCACTTGGCGCGCGCGCTCGAGCTGGAGTGCGGCGCTGCGATAGTGCACGAGCGACGGATCCGTCACGCGTGTCAGCCGTCCGAGCACGACGTTCGACTCGTGGCCGGCGCTGCTGATCGTGTAGTGACCGTGGCCGCGCGCGCGCAGCTCGAGCGCCGCGACGTCGAGGTGCCGCGAAAGCAACATCGATTCGAGCAAATCGCGCGCCAGGGCGGGTGCCAGTGCGCCCGGCGGCGCGGCCTTGGACCTGAGCTCCGCGACTTGCCGGCGAAAGCGCGTAACGAGCTCGCTGAGCCGCTCGATGGACATGGTCCTTTACTTTCTTACTCGGAGGCGAGAGTGGACTCCAGGCGGAAAAATCCGTGACTCTCGGCCGTTTTTGCGTCCCGAGGCGCTGGAGCGGTGGCCGGGTCACGTGACTTGGGTTACGCCGATGGTTCTTCCACTGCATGCGCCTCGCCATCGTCGCCGCGTCTTCTTACGAAGAAAACGGCCAAGTCACCCCGATCCCGAACGCCGAGCTCGACGTGGAGCTGTTCGGTCGACGCTTAGCGGAGCCTGATGCCGGCTTCACCGTGCACGCGTTCGGCGCCGAGCGCGGGCTGCCCGAAGGCATCGAAGAGCTTGCGCGCAGCCTCGGAGGCAGGGCGCGCTCGCTCGTCTTCTATTTTTGGGGTTACGCGCTGCTCTCGGAAAAGCGCGGTCCCACGCTCTTGCTCGACGGTCCCAAGCTTTCGTCGTTTACGCTGGCGCGTCTACGGCGGCTGCTCGCCGAAGTGACGGACGAAGCGCTGGTCGTCGTCGACGCGACGCTCGCCGAAGGCTCGGCGGGCGCTCCGCTCGACGTGGTGCGCGCCATGGGCGGCGCGCTGACTGGTCGAGATTCACACGTTTCTAGCCTGATTTCGGTGCGCCCGCCGCAGCGCCGCGTGCGGCCAGGTCCGCCGGCCTTCACGGGGCTCGTGCAAATGATTCTCGATGCGCAGAGCGGTAGCCCGAGCGCGCTCACGCCGGAGTCGCTGTTCCGCGCCATGCAAGCGGAGGACGTGATGTTCGCCGACATCCCGGCCGCCGGCTGCTTTCTCGCCCAAAACGACTTCGTGGTCGTGCCCGGCGCCGAACGATCGATCAAACCGCCGCCGCCACCGCCACCACCGCTGCCACCGCCACCGCCCTCTCGCAACAAGCCTCAGCTCGAACTTGAGCCCAAGCCTCGGTTCGAGCCTGAGCCCAAGCTTGAGTTTGAGCCTCACCCCAAGCCTGAGCCTGAATCCAAGCCCGAGCTTGAGCCTGAGCCCAAGCTTGAGCCTGAGCCCGATCGCAGCGCCGTGGTGCTGGCCGCTCAGCTCCGTGCCTTCCCGGCGCCGCCCAAAGATCGCGCCCACTCGCCTGAAGATCCGGAAGGCTATCGCTTCTTGCTCCGGCACTTCGAGCGCAAGGGCGACGCCGACGCGGCCTACCGCGCCGCCGTTTGCCTGGACGCTTTGGGCGAAGCCGACATCAACGAATCGTTGCTCGCGACGACCCACCGCCCAGAGGGCTTGCAGCCCGTGCGCGGCGCGCTGTCCTACACGGATTGGAACGAGGGGCTGTGCAGCGGCCTCGCCCAGCCCGAGACCACCGCGCTCTTGCGGACGATCGCGCCGGCGCTGCCACACATAGGCTTCCAGCATGCGCGGCGAAAGCGTCGCGATACCGAGCTGCCGGAGGACGCGCGCCAAGAGCTCGACAAGAGCACGACCACGCTCGCGAAGACTCTGCACTGGACCTCGCGCCTGCTCTGCGTCCCGGTCGCCGAGCTGTACGTGCTCCCGGAAGTTGGCGGCTCGCTCGCGCTGAGCCCGGGCGAGGAGCGGCCACTCGTCACCTGCTCGCGTGCGCTCGGCAGCGGCTTTGGTCTGCCCGAGCTGGTCTTCTTGTGGGCGCGAGAGCTGGCGTTCGCGCGTCCTGAAGAGACTGCGCTCTGCTATTTTTCGGACGTGACGGAACTGTCGCAGCTGCTCTCGGCGGCGCTGGCCGTGGGCGGAGCCAGCAGCATGCGCGCCATCGATGCCGACGCCAAGCGCATCGCCAGCTCTTTGAAACGCGAAGTGCGCGGCGCCGCGCTCGACGCGCTGCAGGCCGCCGCCGCCGCCTGGGGCGCGCGCGACGTCGACCACGCCGCGCGGGACTTCATGCGCTCGGCGGAGCTGGTTGCCGCCCGCGTCGGGCTCGTGGCCTCGGGGAACCTCGAGCTCGCATTGGCGCTTTCGCGTCGATTTCCGCGCGGCCAGGTGTCCCAAGCCGCCGAACAGCGCGCGGACTTGCTGCGCTTCAACGTGAGCACCGAGCTCGGCCAGATTCGCGCGGCGCTCGGCGTGGCGATTGGCTAGGCAGCGTAGAAATTGTAGACCGACCCAGCTTGGGCAAGATCCTGCGATCCAGTCACGTGCCGCGCCTGATGGCAGGCGACGTCGATAGCACTGAAACTGGGTATACTCCGCCTCGCGTATGAGACGATGCAAGAGGTTCGCGGGAAGGCTGGTCGCTAGCGTGCTTCTGGCCAGTGGGTGGTCGGCGGCCCAACAATCGTCGGGCACGGACGAGCGTCGTTTGCTGCTGGAGCAAGCTCAGGTGGCGCGAGCCGAAGGACGCCACCAAGACGCGCTGGCCCTTTGTCGGCGCGCAGCGCTGTTGAAGTCGTCGTCGTCGCTGCGCAGGTTCGCGGCGGAGGAGCTAGCGACAATCGGTCGCCCCGCCGAGGCCTACAACGAGGCGCAGCGCTGCATTCGAGAAGCTGCCTCGGAGCCGCCGTCCGCGAATCATGACGTCGTCTTTCTGGGTTGTCGCACGCTGGTCCATGAATTGAGCGCCAAAGTAGCGCTCTTGTCTTTCGACTGGGGCGGCGTCGTTCCGAGCGGCTTGGTCGTCCACGTCAATGGCGTGACCTTCGACGCAGAGCGCGAGAGCGCCGTCGCGCCCGGCATGCTGAATATCGAGGCCGTGCAGCCAGGGAGGTCGAAGGCCACGCTGGCGGTGCAGCTCGCGGCGGGCGAAGCCAAGACGGTTGGCATTCGCCTCGAACCGCTAGGGGGCTCGCGGCCAGAAGCGCGCACCGCCTTGGCGTCGTCGCCGAAAGTGACGCGCGCGCAACGAACGACACCGCGCCCGCGTGCTGCCGCGCACCCCGGTCGGAGCTGGGGGCCGCTTGCGGCGGGCACTGGCGGCGCACTCGCGATCGCTGGCGGCGTGCTGCTCGTAGCATCAGAGTCCCGCTATCGGGCTCTAACCAGCCGTTGCGCGCCCGGCCAGTGTTCGGTGAGCGACAGCGCCGTTGCCGACGACAAGCGCGCGATCCAGCGGCTGGATCTTTGGGGTAACGTGGGGTTGATCTCGGGTCTTGGCTTGGTTGGCGGCGGGCTGGCGTGGTTTGCGCTCGATCGCCCCGCGGACGGGATGCAGGTCAGCGTTTCGCTCACGCGGATCGAGCTCGAGAAATCGTTCTAGGTCCTTGCCTCATCCGTGCTACCCGTAGCGCACAGCGCGGCTGCTACGCGGAGCACCATGCACGAGTCCTTTTCACTGGAGGGTGAGCTCGTCGAGCGAAAGTATCGGGTGACCCGAACCGTGGCCGAAGGCGGCTTTGCGCTGGTGTATGCCGCCGAACACGTCTCCCTGAAAATACCCGTAGCGCTCAAGGTTCTGAAGCCGATCGTGAGCAGTACGGCCGAGCTTTTGGCGCGCTTTGCGCTCGAGGCGCAGACCATTGCACGTTTGAAGCATCCAGACATCGTGCAGGTGCTCGATACTGGTGTGCTGCGCGTGCCTGCCTATCCGCAAGGTCTGCCGTGGATCGTATTCGAGTGGCTCGGCGGCCAAACCCTGAAGGAAGACCTGGCGGCACGCCGTGGGCTAGGAGGTCGCCGCCCCGCCGAGTGCCTCGAGCTGATTTTGCCTGTGCTCGCGGGCATCGCACATGCCCACGACGAGGGCATCGCTCATCGTGACCTCAAGCCCAGCAACATCATGCTTTCAGGATCCCGGTCCAAAACGCGGGCCAAAGTACTCGACTTCGGCATCGCCAAAATCATGGAAGGTGACGAGCTTCCGCCGAGCGGGGACACCGCCACGGAAGGGAGCGTGCGCGCGTTCTCGCGCTTGTACGCTGCGCCCGAACAGCTCGCCGGCTCGCGCACGGGTCCGTGGACCGACGTGCACGCGCTCGGGTTGATGCTGACCGAGTTGCTCACGGACGAGCCTCCTTATCCGCTCGATGACACGTTCGAGCTCAGTCGCTTGGTCTTCGACGAGACGCGCCCGACGCCGGGGAAATTCGGCGTCTCGGTAGGACCGTGGGAGGCGATCTTGAGTCGAGCCCTGGCGCTTCGTCCCGCCGATCGCTATGCCAATGCCGGAGCGCTGCGCGACGCCCTCATGCAGGACGTCGAACGAGCCGATGCAGCTTGGACGCCGCGGCCCCGAAGCGCGCCCGCAGCGGCTGCGCGGCGCGATCCAGTCGTAGGCCGAACCAAAACCTTCGATACCTATTCGCGCACGAACGATTTCGGGCCCCGCCGGAAGCCTGGCGCTCGCGCTGCGCTCTATCGCCTGGCCGTCGTGCCCTTGCTGCTCGGTGCAGTGGCGCTGCTGTTTCTGCTGCAGGCCTCCCGCGCCCGTGTCCAGCGGACCGCCGCGCCGGTTGCCGCGGCGCCTAGCGCTTTGCCGGAACCTTCGAGCTTGCCGAACGGTTACCCGGGGAGTGCACAGCCGCAAGCGGCCCCACCCGGCGTTGCGAGCTCGCAGCCGATAGCGCCCCCGAGCAAGAGCGGCCACGGCGGCACGCCGGCGCGTCCGCCCGTGCAACGGCCCGCGTTGTCAGTGTCCGTAGTCACGACGTCGAAGACGGTGCCGGCGACGCCTGTGCCACCGCCCCCGTCGAGCGCGCCGGCCTTGCCCTACGTTCTCGAGTAAAAGTGCTCAATGCCGCTCGGCGTGGCTCAGGACGTCAGCCTGTAGCGCTTGACCCAGCGCTGAATCTGCGTGCGCCCTTTGCCCATTTGGCGCGCAACTGCGCTGAGATTGCCGCCATGTTGCTCGAGCAGCGTGGCCAAGCGTTCGCGCAGCTTGAGGTCGTCTGCGTTCAGCTGCGGGCTTGGGCCGGCGCTGCCCGCGCTGCCACGCTTCCGACCGCGGAACACTTCAGGTAGGTCTGCAAGTTCGACGACACCGTCGCGTGCGACCGTCGCGGCTGCCGCCAGGGCGCGCTCCAGCTCGCGCATGTTGTGCGGAAACTGATAGGCGAGCAGGGCTCTGCCGGCCGCCAGACTCAGTCGAATCGACAGCGGCTCCCGCGTCACTTTGCGCAGAATGCTGGCCACGAGCAGGCCCAAGTCTTCGCGGCGATCACGAAGCCGCGGCAAGCGAATCGTCGTGCCGCTGAGGCGCGCGAACAGATCGGAGCGAAGCTCGCCACGTTCCTGCATGGCGTCGAGATCGCGGTGCGTCGCAGAAATGACTCGCAGATCGACGCTGATCGGCTGAGTGCCGCCGAGCGGCGTGACCTCGTGTTCTTGCAGGAGCCGCAAGAACCGGACCTGGAGCGGCAACGGTAGGTCGCCTATCTCGTCGAGAAAGAGTGTGCCCTTGTCGGCCGCGCGAACGAGGCCCAAGCGTTCCTCCGTGGCGCCCGAAAAAGCACCGCGTCGACTACCGAACAGCTCGCTCTCGATCAACGCGTCGGGCAAGGCTCCGCAGTTGAGCCCCACGAACGGGCCAACGCGACCCGAAGCCTCGTGAATCGCACGCGCGAGCAGCTCTTTGCCGGTGCCGGTGTCGCCGAGCAGCGCGATTGGCAGTCCCGTGAGAGCGAATTGGCGAGCGCGCAGGAACTGCTCTTGCAACGTTGGAATCAACGTTGCGGTGCCCGCAGCAGCCCAGGGCAGGCTTTGCTCCAGTTTTTGCGACTCCGTGAGGGAGCGCAGTGCCACCGCCGAACGGAACAAAAACAGGCTGTGTCCGATCTCGATTTGGCAGTTGTCCGTGAGCACGGCGCGCTGCACCGGCACGCCATCGACGGAGATGCCGTTTTTGGAGCCGGTGTCGGTGATGACCCAGGAGCCCGCGCTGCGCACGACCCGCGCGTGCGCAGAAGAGACTCGGCGATCTGGCAGCCCGATCTCTAGCAAGGGCCCGCTCCTTCGCGACTCGAGCTCGTCACTTCGGCGAATCGAGATCTCATCGATGTCTGCCAGCAGATAGCGCGCGCCGCCGAGCGCCGGCTGATGGCAGGCCAAACACAGAAACAAAGCAGCCGAGGTAGTCGTGCGCGCGGCCTCGCCGCCTTGCGTTGCCTCGACGTCCGTGTCGGTGCGTTCGGTTTGGTCCGGCATGGGCATGCGTGCTCGCAAATTAGCAGGTTGAGCGGGGGAGTCTTGGGCTAGGATGCGCTCGGTGCCAAGCGCGCACGGCTTTGCCCAGTTACCATGAGGTCCATGACAAGGTGTGTGAGCAGTCGGGCCCGGGGCGCGCTCGTGCTCGTGGCGGCGCTCTTGGGTGCGGGCGTCGGCTCCTGTCAGCACGACTTCGGATTTCTGCGCGATAGCGCGAGAAATCCGGCGGATGCGGCGGGTGCGAGCGGGCTCTTCGGAGAGGGAGGCGCTCCGATGTCGAGCGCTGGCTCGGACGCAGGAGCTTTCAGTGGGACTGCGGCTCACGGCGGCGACGGCGGCGCCTCAGCGGGCGGCAAAGACGCCGTGGCTGCCGGCGGCCAAGGCGCGGGCGCAATGGCCGCCGGCGGCGGCGCTGCAGCTGGCGACGCGGGTGCAGGTGGCGAGCCGCCAAGCGGCGCTCCGCCGACGTTTCATGCGCTCGCTGTCGGCAATGATTTCGCCTGCTTCATCTTTCACGGCAAGGTTCGGTGTTGGGGAGCCAACGACGTCGGGCAGCTCGGTGCTGGTTTCGTAGACGACGCCTTTCCCCAAGGGTTTGTGGCGGTGGTCGAGCAAACGCCCACCGGTGACGCGCCGATCTCGGACGCACAAGCGGTGTCTGCCGGCGATTCCTATGCGTGCGCGCTCCGTCAGGGCAGCGTTTGGTGCTGGGGCAATGGCCCAAACGGGGAGCTTGGCCCGGGCTTGACCCAATCGTCCCGCGCCGTGCAGGTTCAGGGGGCTCCGGGGAACATCCGGCAGATTTCGACCGGTGGGGACCACGCGTGCGTGCGTACCGCGTCACAATTTGCCTGTTGGGGTGGCAATGACTCGGCGCAGATTTCTAGCTCGCTCGTCGAGCCACGGCTTGGCGTCACCCAGCCGGCTAACGTGGCAAACGTCGTCGACCTCGCGCTCGATTGGTGGACCTCGCTGGTGCGACGTGACGACGGCAGCGTGCTTTGTTGGGGACAAGACAATGCGCAGCAGTGTGTGGGCCAGGTGTCCGGGGACTGCCCGCTAGCGCCTGGCGATCATTGCGTGCTGAAGCCGGGTGTGTTGGCAGCGCTGGCCGGCAGCCAGTACCTCGCCGCCGGGGGCGAGCACGCCTGCGCTCGCGATGCCGCAGGGAAGGTGCGCTGTTGGGGTCTCAACAATACGGGCGAGGCCGGCAGCGCGCCGACGGCTGATTGTTTCGCCAACGACCCCGGCAACTGCGTGGTTGGTCCGACCGAGGTGCCCGAGGCGTTTGGCGCCGAGCAGCTTGCGCTAGGGTCGAGTCACACCTGCGCGCTCGTACAAGGCCGCGTGCTTTGTTGGGGTGCCAGCAACATCCTGGGCAGGAGTCTGGCCAGCGAAGGCTTTGGGCCGCCCGCCGCGGTAATCAATGGGGAGCGGGCCGAGCTCGGCTCGATCACCGAAATCGCATCGTTTGGCACGTTGACCTGCGCGTTCGACGGCGGTCTTGTCTCTTGTTGGGGGCTGGCACACGGCGAGTATTTCTCGACCGCCGAAAGCGTGCCGGCCGGGCAATAGCCGGCCGTTCAATCGCCACACGTCAATCGCCACAACGGCTGACACGGTGGCGTGGCGGGGCGAGCCGCTCGCGAGTCTCGGACGCTGCGCTCTGAGCGGTAACCACGCGAATTCTCGTCGTGTCGAGGCGCTTCTGGAGCGACTTGGCGGTGACCGATCTGACGGCGCGCCCTTTGCACTAGCAGGCGCCGCCCGATGCGCTTGCAACCTGGCTGGCGCGAGGGGCGGAGGTTCAAGTTGCGTTCATTGGGAGTTTCGGTTCTGGCTGCTGCCGCGTTTATCGTTGCCTGCTCCTCGGAACAGCAGAGTAGTCCGGCCGGGGCCGCGTCGCGCGTCGTCGCCACCGATCCGGCGCGACAGATCAGCGAGGCTGAGCCCGCCCCTCGGGCGGTGGAAACGGCGCGGCGTGTGGCGAAGGCGGATCGGACCTTGGCGACGCTGCTGAACGTCGACGCAGCGGGTCTGAAACCAACTGCCGACGGCGCCAGCAATGCCGACGCGACGCTTGCCGTCCCGCTCGTATCGAGACTCCCTGCCGCCGCCGACGGGCTCCTCGAGCTTGCGCCGAGCCACGATGACGCACGGCGAATTTCGATCAAGCTCGAGGCAGCCAGGCCGGCGACGCTGCGACTTCATCGAGGGCGAGCCGTCTACGAGAACGTCTACCCAAACACCGACGCGATTTTCGTGGCCAGTCCCGAGCGCATCGAGGAGCTGCTGCTGCTCCGAGATGCGAGCGCTCCGCGTGAGCTAGCTTGGCGCGTGGAGCTTGGCGCGGCCATTGCCAGCGTCGTGCGCGAGAGCGGCGCGCTTGCGTTTCGCAGCGCTCTGGGCGAGCTGGTTGCGCGCGTGCCGGCGGCCTACGCGATCGACGCGCGCGGCACGCGCCGCGACGCCGAGCTGGCTTGGACCCAAGACGGTGAGCACGCTGGCTGGCTCGCCGTGCGCCTCGACTCGAGCGACTTGAGCTTCCCTGTCTTGCTCGATCCCTCGGTGGAGGTGTTCGAATGGACGGGTCGCTATCCCGCCGCACGCGTGAGGGCGGTGACCGCCTTCGACAGCGTGCGCGGCAAGATCGTCGTGCAAGGCGGCAGCTCTACCGTGTCGTCGAGCAGCACTTCGTTGAACGACACTTGGGAGTGGGATGGCAGTGCCTGGCTGGCGCGGGCGACCGGCGGGCTGTCCAGACGTCGGAGCCCCGCTTCCGCCTACGACAGCGCACGCGGTCGGCTGGTCGTGTTCGGCGGCACCTGCGACGACGGTGTGTGTCCTGCACAAACCTATCTTGGTGACACTTGGGAGTGGGACGGCGCGAGCTGGTCCAAGCGCGCACCGGCCGCGAGCCCCTCCGTGCGTACGGATGCAAAAATGGTGTACGACAGCGCGCGCTCGAAGATCGTGCTGTTCGGCGGCTACGACGGCACCTTTCTCGCCGATACGTGGGAGTACGACGGTACGAATTGGACGAAGCGCGCACCGGCCACGAGCCCCGGCGCCCGCTACCCGCAAGCAATGGCCTACGACTCCGGTCGCCACCGCAGCGTGCTCTTCGGCGGTCGCAACCCCGCCGTGCTTACCGACACCTGGGAATACGATGGCACTACTTGGAGCCTTAAGGCGCCGACCAAGATACCAACCGTGGGCCTCGACGCCTCGATGACCTACGACTCGGGTCATGCCAAGACCCTGATGCTCACCGACACCGTGACGTGGCAGTGGGACGGCACGAACTGGACGCAGCTTGCGCCCGCCACCAGCCCTCGCGACACCGGCAACATTGCGTATGACCCAACCCACAACCAAGTCGTGCTGCTGGGTGGCTCGAGCACGTGGACCTGGGACGGCAGCAATTGGACCGAAGTCTTGACCAGTCCCGCGAAGCCCGGTTTCTCCGCCTTCGATTCCGCTCGGGGCAAGGTCGTGACGTGCGAGGACACCAGGAGTCCACCATCCACCTGGGAGTGGGACGGCGTGCGCTGGACCAAGCGCACCCTGGCGACCACGCCGGGCGCGTGCGCCCCGTTCGCCTACGACGCGCAGCGGGCAAGAACCGTGTCACTTCTGACAGCAGCTGGCGGCTTGGCCACCGAGACCTGGGAATACGACGGCACGAGCTGGACAAAGAAATCCCCAGC
>Ga0307508_10004599_pt1 | contig 13430 bp, 19 predicted proteins | sample 9_EM_MG_FD_203089 | JGI IMG/M metagenome (GOLD analysis project Ga0307508, IMG submission 203089) | Populus trichocarpa ectomycorrhiza microbial communities from riparian zone in the Pacific Northwest, United States - 9_EM | ecosystem: Host-associated > Plants > Roots > Unclassified | place... | reverse complement strand
CGAGAGCATGACGTTTTCGACAATAAGCGTCACAAAGATTTGCCGGTATCGACGAAGGTTGTGGACAGCAAATGGATCCTTATGATCAAGGTTACTGTGGAAGGAGAAGTTGACAAGTATAAAGCACGCCTTGTGGCCCGAGGCTTCTCTCAAGAACCAGATGATTATGGAGAGATCAGCTCACCGGTAATCGATGCAGCGGCAGTCCGCTACACACTGGGATTTGCAGCCATTAATGACCTTGAGATTGCTGTCCTGGATGTTCCAACCGCATACCTTGGTGCTACTCTTCACGAAGAGGTCTACATGCGACTGCCACATGCCGATTGGTCTTCTTTAGGATATGCGGAGGCTCATCCAATTGTCTGACTGAAGAAGTCAGTACCTGGACTGAAGCAGTCTGGCCGCTGTTGGTTTGATGACATCTCCGGCTATCTCGGCAACGTACTGAAAATGCACCAATCAATCAGCACCCCTGCCCTCTTTTATTCTATGGAATTCCTCCTCAACCTCTGTGTCGATGACCTTCTGATTGTTGGAAAAGAAGCCGAATTGCGAAGAATTGTTGATACCTTCCATGAAAAGTTTCGGACGAAAGGTGCAATCTGTGGTGACAAATTTTCCTACCTTGGACTGCATGTTACACACGACCGAGAGTAAAAGCAGATTCGAATCGACCAGCGAGGCTCTCTGCAGAAGGTATTGGAGAAGTTTGAGATGCATACCTGCAAAGGTAGAGCGATGCCTCTGGAATCGAAACCGGTACCACGTGGCAAAGATGAAGAGGCCATGGATCAAAATCTGTACCGTCAAGCAGTGGGATGCATTCTATATGCAGCTCTTGGAAGCCGCCCTGACTTCGCATACGCTATTGGTGTTCTTGGCCGCTTTGCTGGAGATCCCTCGGTACACCACTGGAAAGCGATCAAACACCTACTGCGATACATCAAAGGAACCTTACACCTTAGTCTCCCGCTTGTCCACAAGGACGTTTCTTCTACTGGACTGTTTGCATACGCAGATGCTGACCATGGTGGTGATGCGGTGGCAAGCAAGTCTACCAGTGGATATCTCGTTTACGCTGATGGTATCCTAATCCACTGGAAGTCCAAGAAGCAGCGAGTGGTTGCCCAATCCACAATGGAAGCAGAGCTGATTGCAGTAGTGGAGACTTGGAAGTGCATGCAATGGGTACACGACATGCTATCTGAGCTTGGCCACTGGCACCCGGATTGCGAAACGCTACTCTACAACGACAATCAGAGCGCAGTGCAAGTGCTAAGCTCCGGAAATTTCTCGAGTGATTGCCGACACATGCGCATGAGATTCCACCACGTTGTCGACCGCATCAACAAGCATGAGCTTGCGATCGAGTACGTACCGACTGGCGAAATGCGGGCAGACGGATTGACGAAGGCGTTGGGAGGTGTCAAGCACCGCGTGTTCCTCAACATGATGGGGCTGAAGTAGTGATGGAAAATGGTATGGTGTATGGGCAAAAGGGGGAGTGTTGGAGTGAGATTTGGAGAACCTAGGGTTCGGGCGTGTTTTGCCCACACACTAGTGTGCCGGCGGCACCCTATATTTTCTGTTTCTCTGTAGCTTGGGCGGATGCGCTCTTAGACATCCTCGTCCTTCCTGAATACACCGCTATCTACCTTCTTTAGTGTGCCTGTCTCTCTTCTTCCTCTCCGCCGCCTACTCCGCTATAACACTTCCGTCCAGTCCCGTCGGTTCGGATAGTCGAGCCATTTCACCAGGTACATGACGTGGTGCCCTCATTTGGTGCTGCTTATGACTTCGTCGACGTCGTATTCCTCGCTTTGCTCAATACCGTCTGCTTCCGGAAGCACCTTGGATGGGTTGGGGGGTGCTTGGTGTTTGCTGATTCGGTAGGGCTCTAGTAGCGATACATGAAAGACGTTGTGGATCATCCATTTTTAAGGCAGGGTGAGGTGGACGGCGAGGGGTGAGACAACTTTCTCCACTTGAAAGGGTCCGTGATTCTTGTGGTCCAGCTTTCTCAAAGGTCGGCGCGCTCTGATGTTGCGCCCGTTGAGCATGACCAAGTCACCTACTTGATACACCAGAAGCTTGGTTCGTTCGGAGTCAGCGTAGCAACGCATTCGCTCCTGCGCCACTTCGAGTTTCCGGCTTGATTTCTTGTAGGCTGCGTGCATCCAGTGTGCCTACAGTGCGCTCGCCAGGTTGAGGGGTCCTGCCGCGGCTGGGTCGGATGCCATGGGGTGGAATCTATAGTTCGCGTAGAAAGGTAACATGCCATTACCCGTCGTGACTGAGTTGTTGTACGCGAACCCGGCCATTGGCAGGAGTCCTACAAAGTTGTCCTGCTCGTATCCGACAAATGCCCGTAGATAAGATTCTATCATCTGATTGAGACGCTCGGACTGCCCGTCCATCTGTGGGTGGAATGCTGCCGACATTCGCGGCCGGATTCCTGACAGCCGCAGGAATTCCTTCCAGGTTTCTGAGCTGAACCGGGAGTCCCGGTCCATGACTATGTCCGTGGATAGCCCGTGGTGCTTCCAGATCTCCCGGGCGAAGATTACCGCGAGATCTACTGCGGTTTTCCCTTCCTTTGGTAGCGGAAGAAAGTGGGCCATCTTTGTGAATCGGTCAATTACTACCCAGAGCTGATCGCATCCTTCCGACTTGGGCAGTTCTGTGATGAAATCCATCGCTATCGACTGCCATGGGGCGAATGGGAGTTCCAATGGTGAGGACAGCCCGTATGGGTGGTGCCAGGTTGTTTTGTTCTTCTGGCACTCCGGGTAGCTTCGGACGTAGTCGATGATTCTTTTGTCCATCCCGGGCCACCAGAAGTTCCTTCGGATCAGCTCGATTGTTTTGTCCTGGCCCATATGCCCCGCTATCTTAGAGTCGTGTTCTGATTCTAGGATGATTCCAATAAGCTTTCCGTCCTCTGGGATCCAGAGCATGCCGTTCCTATAGAGCAGCCCATCCTTGATCTCGAGGGCCTCCCCCAGTTTCCTTGCCTTTCAGCCCCTCTGGAAGACCTCACGAGGGTCCTCAGTTTCCTCCCTAGCCTGTCGGCTATCCGACACAAATTCCTCCTGCATCGCTTCCTTTTTTATCAACCTCCATGCCCGTTGGTATTCCTTGTCTGTTTTCCCTTTTTCCTTTACTTCCACTGTGAATCCTTCTGACCATTTCCGGGGGGGGATGGATGCCAGCCTAACCGAAGAGCAAATGAAAGTTTTCCCCTTCCTTTCGTCCAGCGTTTGTTGCCTGGCGAAATGTTCCCTCTTCAGAACCGTTGTAATCGGCTTGTTTTCACTCCCCCCTTTCTCCGGGCAGTACTCCGAACGCCTCGAGAGTGTGTCCAGCTTGCCGTTGCTAGAACCTGGCCGGTAATAGATCCTAAAGTCGATGCCTGCCAGCTCCTGCGCCCACCACGCTTGCCGATGGTTGAGTACTTTCGTTGTCGTGAAGTACTCCAGGTTTTGGTGATCCGAATATACCTGCACCTGGTGCGTCGCTCCTTCACAATAGCGGCGCCAATGTTTGAATGCGTCTACAAATGCCAGTAGCTCCTTGTCGTGAATCTCGTAATTGATTTCCGCAGGTTGGAACTTTCGGGAGTGGAAGGCCACCGGATGTAGCCTTCCTTCAGGAACACATTGCGACAGGACAGCTCCGATCACGAAGTCTGAGGCGTCGGTTTCAATAATCACCGGTTTTTCTCCGTCGAAATGGGCCAGGACTGGTGCGGTGGTGAAGCGGTGCCTGAGTTCTCGGAACACTGCTTCTGCCTCTTTGTTCCAGGCCCAGTTCTTTCCTTCCCCTTTGGTGAGCTCCGTTAGAGGGCGAGCTATCCTGGAGTAGTCCTGGATAAACCTTCGGTAGAAGTTGGCGACGCCTAGGAAGGATTGGGTGTCTGCCAGCGACTCCGGTGTTCTCCAGCTTAGGATAGCCTCAACCTTTTCTTGGGACATCTTGATACCTTCTCGGCCAATGACGTACCCCAGGAATTCCACCTCCTGGACCCTCCACACGGATTTGTCGGGAGATACAGCAAGTCCGTTTTCCGTCAGTCTTTCTAGGACCTTTTTGACTTTTCCGTCGTGCTTATCCCGAGTCTTGGCGTATATGAGGATATCGTCCATATATGCTAGGAGTCCCGTGTCGAGCATATCTGAAAAGTCGTCGTTCATCATATCCTGGAACGTCGATGGGGCATTGGTGAGGCCAAAGGGCATGACTTGGAACTCGTAGAGCCCGTACCGGGTTCGGAACACTGTTTTCCATTCATCGCCCTCGCGGATTCGGATGAGGTGAAACCCATTCTTGAGGTCCATCTTGGTGAACCATTATGCGCCTTGAACCCGATCCTGTAGTTCCTGCATCAGGGGGAGGGGGTAATGGTTAGGTATCATTACCTTGTTCAAGGCTCGGTAGTCCACGCAGAGTCGTAGTCCCCGACCATAGGGTTTTGGCACGAACAGGATTGGGGATCCTGCTGGGGAAGTGGAGCGTCGGATCTTCCCGGTTCGGAGCATTTCTTTCAGCCACTCCCGCAGCGTTTCTAGTTCCTTCTCAGAGAGGGGGTAGATCGGTCCCCATGGAGCATTTTCGTCTGTTTTGAGGTCGATTTTGCAGTCGTAGCTCTTGTGCTCTGGCAGGGTTTCGGCTGCTTCCGTCCCCATGATGCCCAAGTATTCGCGGAATTCCTCAGGTACTGCTTCTAACGGGTCAGGCCCCCCTTCGCTGACGGCCGACACATAACCGATGACTTTTGCTTCGGGATGTTGTGTGACTCCGTCATCCAGCGTCAGCGAAAACTAGTTTGCCTCCCACTTCGTGCAGTTGCGTAGGCACTGGGGGCTGCTGAACCTCATGTCGATGGATTCCCACGCTCCTTGTGGGGGGTCCTGAGAGATCCACCAAAAGGGCAGAAAAACGTCCACTCCAGGTTCCAGTGGTGCTACTTCGAAGATTTCCCGAGTGTAGTGCCGACGGTGTCTCAGGACTAATTCCCCGGTTACCTTTTCTCCGCTGCCTGGGACTTCTTCCCCGGAGCAGTTCCGAATCGGGGTTGGCTTGTTCTTGCGCTCCTGTGGTATGCCCGTTCGGCGTAACGTTTCTTTGCTGATAAGCGGAACCGAGCACCCTGTGTCTAAGAGAACCCGGACCGCTTCTTCCCTTCCTCCCCATTGCAGGGTCATTGCAACCAAGGGGCGTGTTCCGCATTGGGGTTCCGTTCTCCTGGGGTTGCCTCGTTCCTCGGAGGCCGCCCTTTTCTTTCCTGCGCTGCATACGGTTCGTCAGGCTTCGGGTCGCGGCGGTCCCCGGCCTTTAAAAAATCCGAGTCTTCATCGTCGTTGTCCCAGACGGTGATCTGGTCCTTGGCCCAGGCTGCGGCGGCATCCCTCATGTCGTCGTCCTCGATTTTGATGGTTGTGACCTTGGACTGTTTTGGAGCCGAGGTTTCAACATTCTCGTCGCCGTCCCGTTTGCGCTTTGCACTGGAGGCCCCTCGCCAGGGGGCTGTGGGTAGTGCTGTGCCCCCCGTGGTTGTTCCTGCATAACATTCAAACATTTTGTGACCGGCCTAGCCACACCACCAGCAGTTGTCCTTGCTGGATCCTGTGACGGTGCGGAACAAGGGTCGAGGAGTGCTGGAACAGGACGAGGCGAGGAGAGGCAAGAGGAGACGGGGCGCAGCGGGAACAAGACGAGGGCGAGGACAAGACGAGGGCAAGGCAAGGGCGAGGGCAAGGCGAGGGCGAGGACAAGGCAAGGACAAGGTGACAAACAACTCTGAGTTCAGAAACACAGAGGTTGCGTGAGGAACATGAAAGAAGGGAGGGACGCTCTCTTCTTATAGTGTTTCTCAGCAACCTCAACTAGCTAGTACACGATGACCCTAACCCCACAACTCACGCCCAACCCTAAAACCACACACCCAACTCTCAACCCCTTCTAATCACAACCGGAGTGATCAGCCATGCCCGGCACAGGGTCCACGCTGTGACAGTAGCTCCCCTCCTCGTTGCTGAGCTCCTGCGATGCAGCCACTGCACCTGCCTACCCCTGAGGCGCTGGCTTTCCTGGGTATCTTGCGTGAAATACATCCACTGCTTGAACCTCTGCAAGGTATTCTTCTGGCTCCCCTGTTGGCTCAGTGTAACCCCGCCATTTCACGAGATACTGTAATCTTCCTCGTATACGTTGACTATCGAAAATTTCTTCCACTTCCCATTCTTCTTCGCCATCCACAACAACTGGCAGAGCGGGCGGAGGGATCTGACCAGGAAACGGATCGTCGGCAGCAAGATGTAGGAGTGACACAGGGAAAACTCGATGTTTCCTCACCGTGTTTGGAAGGTCCAGTTCGTAGGCGTGTGTTCCAACTGCTTGAATAACTCGGAATGGTCCATGGTGTTTGTTCTCCAGCTTTCGGCTGGGACACTGAGTACGCCAGAACCATCCATCGATCCATACCATATCGTCGGGAAGGAAAACTGGGGCAGGGGTCCTGTGGTTATCGGTATTGTCTTGTTGTCGTGTCTGCGCGTAACGCATCTCACTTCGTGCCACATCGTGAATAATGTTCAGCCATTCTGCTGCTGTTTGCGCTTGGATCTCATCGTGGTTGTCGGTCCGGACATCCAACTCCAGATCACACTTCGGGTGGTATCCAAGGTTTGCGTAGAATGGCGACATTGTGGTGGTGTCTGAGATAAGGTTGTTTCCTGCAATTCTGCAAGAAAGAGGTAGTCCACCCAATCATCCTGCAGATATGAAACGTAGGCACGAAGGTGTTGCTCCATGATAGCATTCACACGTTCCATTTGGCCATCTGTTTCCGGGTGAAATGCGGTGGAGAGCCTCGCATCGATCTTCATGCATGCGCAAATATGTTTCCAGAAATGCGACACGAATTGTGGTCCCCGATCTGAAACAATTGTGTCTGGCACTCCATGGTAACGGAAAACTCGATCGCAGGAAAGGTCAGCCAACTCTTCTGCTGTGATAGCTGTCCGGCAGGGAATAAGATGGTGCTGTTTGGTGAGATGGTCCACAAACACACAAATTGCATCGTAACCCTTCGATTGTGGCAATCCCGTTACGAAATCGACTGACAGATGTTGCCATGGGCGGTCGGGCACAGAAAGCAGTTTCAGAACTCCGTAGGGTGCATGTCGGGTTGCCTTTATTCTTCGACAGACATGACAATTGCGTACAAAATGCTGAATATCCTTCCGTAATGTCGGCCAGTAGTATGCACGGTCGATCAATTCCAAAATCTTCGCACGTCCAGGGTGTCCGAATGCAGGAGGATCATGATGGGTCTGGAGGATCTGCAACCCCAAACGATCATGAGCCGGTACCTAGATACAGTTGCGGTAAGTGAGTCGACCGTTTTCCTCCCGACACTCAGCCAATGAAATCTCCTTGGTATGACAAACCCCGTCCCGTAGCATTCCCAATATTCTCGCAGGAAAAGGGTCTGCTGCTAATCCTTGGTGGAAGAGTTCGTCGAGTGACGGTTCTTCGTTGCCGTGTGGAATACCATTATTGTCGTCTTGCGGGATATCTGCGCACACGTGTAGCGTCCCGTTCTTTGGCTTTTCCAGGTTGGTAGGTTTGAGGAGTGCCTGAAAACGCTGGGTCAAGCGTTCATCTCCCTCCTTGGGGAGATCTCCTGATCGACGGGTCAGGGAGTCTGGTTTTCCTCCCAACTTTCCTGGTCTGTACTCTGCATACCAAGGAAACTCTGACATGAAGGCAGACCATCGGACCTGGCATTGGTTGTGTTTCCTTTTCGTCTTGAAGTATTCAAGGTTCTTGTGGTCGGTGAGAACCTGAATAGGGTGTGTTGATCCGACAAGGTGGGGACGCCATTCTTCGAAACATCGTAAGATTGCAAGCAACTCCTTATCGTAGATTTCATAGTTGCATTCTGCCGGTGAATGCTTCTTTGAAAAGAATGCCACCGGGTGGAGGATGCCATTTTCATCTGGCTGCGACAGTACTCCAGCGGAGACGAAGTCTGATGCGTCAGTCTCTATCACAATGGGCCTTTCCCAGTCAAAATGACGCAGAATAGGAGCACTAGTGAATGCATTCTTGAGGTTCTGAAACGCTTTTTCCTCCTCTTGGTTCCAGGTGAAAGGAACATCCTTTCGTGTCAGACGCGTCAACGGTGCCACCACTCCTGAGTAGTTTAGGATGAAACGTCAGTAGAAATTCGCGAAACCGAGGAATTCCTGCACTTGTTTCACTGACTGGGGGGATTCCCATTTCTGGATCGTGGAGACCTTGCTGGGTTGCATCTTGATTCCTCCGGGAGTAATGACCAGTCCCAGGTAGTCCACTTCTTGAACGTGAAAGCGGCACTTTTCTGGTTTTAGGTGGATTTCTGCCTTGCCGAGTGCTTTGAGGATTTCCCGAGTATGCTGAATATTTTCTTCCAGGGTATCTGAATATATCAGAACATCATCCAGGAACGCAGTTCCCGTACTGTCGAGAAACTTGCTCAGAACATCGTTCACAAAATGCTGAAAGCTGGCGGGCGCATTCGTAAGGCCGAAGGGCATGACCGTATACTCGAAATGTCCGTATCTTGTACGGAAAGCAGTTTTCCACTCTTCACCATCCGCAATCCGGGGCAGGTTATAAGCCCCATGCATATCCAACTTGGTGTACCACTTGGCCTTCTGCAGTCTTGCAAGCGTTTCCTGAATGAGGGGTAGTGGATATCGGTTTTTGATTGTCATTTCGTTAAGTCCGCGGTAATCGACGCAGAGTCATAGGGATCCATCACCTTTCTTTACGAAAAGAACAGGTGCTCCTGCAGGAGATGAGCTGTGTTGGATGAATCCCTTATCAAGGTTTTCGTCGATATATGCCTTTAAAGTCTGCAATTGGTGGTGGGACATGCCATAGAGGGGGCCGAAAGGTGGTTCTGTGCCTAGTTTGAGTGGGATCTTATGATCGTAAGGACGGTGAGGGGGTAATTTTTGTGCATCTTCTTCTCGAAAAAGGTGAAGGAACTCGTGGAAGTGTTCTGGAACCAGCTGATTGATGTTGACAGCGGGCTTCTTTCCGTTGACAACCTCTTCCAGCTCTTCCAGAGTCACTGAGAAAACTTTCAAGTTTTCGGTCTGTTGCAGATCTAGGAAAGCCGAGGCGCTGAGTAACGAGATCTGCTCACATGGGACAGACAGCTGTTCAGGTATAAAGTCAAGTCCCTGAATCGAAACTGGCTTGTGTCCGGAATTGCATGAGTCAAGGCAATACGGGGAGTAGAACGTCACAGTGTTGGTGGGGAATCAGATCGATATATCATGGTGGCGTAGCCATGGAATTACAAGCACTATTGGGTAGTGACCCAATTTGGTAACATAGAACCAGGCTTCTTCGAGGTGGTTGCTGATTTTCAGTGGGATTTTAACGTAGTGGGTGATTTTTCCTGACGATACCGGACGTCCGTCTGGATAACTTCAAGCCGATGGGGCTTCTCTAGCGGTAGTTGTAGTAGGTGGTGATGACGAACAATTCTTTATCTATGAATGCGTATCCAGTTGCTCCATTATCAATCAAAGCATGGGTTGGAATGGGTTTTTCACCGATAAGTTGACATGTAACTGCAAGGTGACTTACATCCATCTGTTCTTCATTCATGCTTTTATCGGTAAAGGACAAACCAGAGAAACATATTGTAGATACACCGAAATCGTGTTTTTGTCTCCAACTGAAGTCATCAGTTAAGCTGGAGACTAGACTTTTCCCAAGCCACCCCAAACAGATCCTGCCAGCTCTCCATCTTCTTTTCCACCTTCTTCGCCACTCATATAACCAGCTGCTCCCCGGAGAGAACGGTTCAGGCGCACTGGACACTGGGCCGCGAAGTGTCCACTTCCACCACAATAGTTGCACAGATTTTGAGCAATCTGATGGGCACGTTCAGCAGTGGTTATCTTGCCACAGTTGGCGCTGATGTTCATTGGTCCCGGGTGCATGCCTGTATCGGTGGTTCCCACTTCGGTAGTCGGAGGTGCCTGTATGGTTGGAATGGCTGAGACACTCGAGGTATTCGTAGAACGGCCTGTATTCTGTTCCTTCTTCCTTGCACGGATTCGGTTGTCCAGACGGTTCAATCGTGCGATAAACTGGGCAAAGGTTTCCTCCGAAGGGCTGTCCTGATGAACAAGAGCATCCTTGATCTCCTGATTCAATCCCCTCTCCAACGCGTGGTATTTGGCTTGGTCGTCATATTGAAGAATCGTGATGAGCCGTTGAAATTCGGCATAGTACTGGCTAAACTCCCGATTGTTCTGCCGTAGGGCTTCCAACTTGCGGACCGCCGTTTTCACCTCATTAGGATCACCAAAGGTGGTACGAAGAACGTCGGTGAATTCCTCCAGTGAGGTGAAGTTGATCCTGTTCTTGAGCAGGTGCGGTTCCATGGTATTGTAGGCGGGCCCTCGAAGAAAGCTGAAAGCGTATCGTAACTGATGCTGGACATCGGGAAACTTATTGGAATTGCCGGCAATTTTCAACCTCAACTTGGTAATAAAAGGACGGAGTTTCTCGCACGATCCATCGAAGGTATCAGCATCAGGGATGTCGGCAGGTTTGCTGTGGGCAGTACCGAGACCATCGAGTTGGGCGAGTCTCGTGGAGATCATTCGTTGCTCGGTCAACTGTCGTTCCAATTCGGCGGTGCGCGCCTGGTAGGCAGTAATCTCAGTAACCAGGTCCTCATAGGTCGCTTCTGAAGCGTCCCTAGTGGTGGCGTTTCCAATCCATCCGAGTGCGATGTGTGCGGTCTCTGACCAATGGGTGCGATTCTCATCGGTCAACTATTGGCCATGTACGCCACGAACTCCATCGAGGAATGCCTGGGTGACGAGAATATGGTGTAGTGGAGATTCATCGGTGCTGTCACGGTGGGCAACATGGGCCTGAGTAGGAGCCATTGTGATGCTAGTACCTTTTTACGTCAGCTTATCTTTGACAAGTAAACCTTTCTTGTTCGGGGAGGCGCTCCAGACTGGGCCACGACACGCTGGCCCCCGCGCTTACCGCTAGCTCTTTTCCCTTGAGCTACGTTTCACACGGGGACTCCTTGGTCAGGAATGGGTCCTTTAGGAGGTATTGACGCAACCTAATGTGACGGTGCAGGACAAGGGTCGAGGAGTACCGGAACAGGACGAGGCGAGGAGAGGCAAGAGGAGACGGGGCGCGGCGGGAACAAGACGAGGGCGAGGACGAGACGAGGGCAAGGCGAGGGCGAGGGCAAGGCGAGGGCGAGGACAAGGCGAGGACAAGGTGACAAACAACTCTGAGTTCAGAAACACAGAGGTTGCGTGAGGAACATGAAAGAAGGGAGGGACGCTCTCTTCTTATAGTGTTCCTCAGCAACCTCAACTAGCTAGTACACGATGACCCTAACCCCACAACTCACGCCCAACCCTAAAACCACACACCCAACTCTGAACCCCTTCTAATCACAACCTGAGTGATCAGCCATGCCCAGCACAGGGTCCACGCTGTGACAGTCCGTGGTTCCACGATGACGGCTCGCTCGACGGATCGCTCGTAGGATCGCTCGGTTGCGTGGCGACGGCTCACTCGACGTATCGCTCGTAGGGGGATAGTCGTTGAATTGATGTCTTGGTGACCGTCAGGTTGTCCGTTGATGATTGATCATTCCGATGATGATTCCGATTGATGATTCTTCCCCACCGCTCGTCGGCGGGTTGTCATATAAGTATCCGGCTCGGCAAAGTCACGTGCTGTGGGGAAATTACCCCACACCACGACGTGAAAACTCTTCACCTTGGCGTTAAACTTCATCAGCGTAACACAGATAAACTCTCGATTTGGATCGGAGAGCAGTGCTTCCACGAATCCTGAGAGTGGCCGGAGCAGGTCCTCTGTTCTCTCGTCATGATTGGGTGATGCGATATGGGTTGTGTGCGGGGTTGATTACGTTACTCGACCTGAGCCGGAGCAACGAACCCTCAACCGTACCAGCTATCCTTTCTTTGGCTGTGATGGCATCAAGGCATAGCTCCGCCCCATATCTTTCCCAATAGACTCTCGAACCTTGAGGTGCGGTCCTGTAGCGGCATTTGCACTTTCCTGAACACGAGCTGGTACTTGGTCTGGGGGCTACCCAGCACTATAGGATTGGCTTGAAGTCGAGCCTCCGCTTCAGTATCTATTCAACTCGACGTCCCTTACCTTGGTGCAGCGTGTGCCCTGCATTATAATCGTTGTAAGCATCTCGGATAAGTGGGGGATACACTCACGCTGTCGGACGCTGGCAAAGCCCAGAGTTCATCGCCATAATCGTGTGTCAATGACGAGGATGCGAGTGGTAGCATGATCCCTCGTGTCTCCTGACCACGGGGTGCAATGGTATCGCCTCGGGCCTTCGAGCTGTCTGCAACGATACAGTGATTCCCCACTCATGGTGTTGTTCCTCTAGGCTGTGCCTCTGGAAACAACCCCGCTCCTATTCTGCGATCTAGACTCGCAGCTCCTTGCGTTCCCGTTTTCCTTCCGATCGCTTGTCCTGCTTATGATGACCACCAAGGTTGTCTTCCTCTGCAGCAGCGCTTGCGCTTTCCCGGTCGGTGCCGGTACTTGGCCCAGGGGTTTCCTGGTGCTGCAGAGTCAGTTGACCCGTGCCGAGCCCCGACACTGTCGGTTGCCTGGTCTCGGTATGCCGTCCTAAGACCGTGTGATTAGTTTCCGATACCTTCCTGCTCTGGTCCATATCTGAATTCCGACCCTGTAGTATTTAGGGTGTAACACGGTACCCCAGTTGATCAAGAATGGCATTGATGTCAGTTTCCGTTCCCGTTCACACACTGCTTACATTACATCAGAGGATTTCACGGAACAACCCCTGGGCAGATGTGCATCTGGATCCATGTCCTTCGCCTCCTCGGAAATGTAACCTCCAAAAGGAGTCATGCAAATGCCACTGTGCATCGAGCAAATACCCAACCTGGGTCGAACTCGGACTCGGCGCCTCGATCGAACTCGGACTCTGCGCCTCAGGCGAACTCGGACTCGGCATTTCGGACAGATATCCAAACCTGGCACCGATTCTTTGGTCACCTCAACCTCAGCGATGTCTGAAAGCTACTGCCTAAGGGATCCTACTCTGAAAAGGAAACTGCCACATCCACGGCCTGTGATATCTGCATCAAAGTGAAGGCTAAGGAGAAGTTTCAATGGAAGGTTCCAGCTCGGCGAGCGACTAAGCCACTGGAACTGATCCACTCCGATCTATACAGACCCATCAGCCCTCAATCACTGTCCGGGCGCCGATACTACATACTGTATATTGATGACTTCAGCCGCTACACCTGGGTATGCTTCCTACGCTCGAAGTCATCATCGGAAGTGTGCACAGTATTCAG
>Ga0307508_10004598_pt1 | contig 13431 bp, 12 predicted proteins | sample 9_EM_MG_FD_203089 | JGI IMG/M metagenome (GOLD analysis project Ga0307508, IMG submission 203089) | Populus trichocarpa ectomycorrhiza microbial communities from riparian zone in the Pacific Northwest, United States - 9_EM | ecosystem: Host-associated > Plants > Roots > Unclassified | place... | reverse complement strand
GTGATGATCCCGACCCAGCTGCTGATGATCCCGACCTACCTGATGTTCGCCCGGGCCGGCATCGTGGACACCCTCGCGGCGGCGTTCGTGCCGTGGCTGGCGTCGGCGTTCGGCATCTTCCTGATGCGGCAGTTCTTCCTGTCGCTGCCGGTCGAACTGGAGGAGGCGGCCCGCCTCGACGGCTGCAGCACGCTGAGAACGTTCCGCAGCGTGGTCCTGCCGTTGGCCCGCCCCGCCCTGGCCACGCTGGCCATCTTCACGCTGCTGTCCAGCTGGAACGACCTGCTCTGGCCGCTCGTCGCGATCAGTGACGACACCAAGTTCACGTTGCAGGTCGGGCTGGCCAGCTTCCAGGGCACCCGGCGTACGGAATGGGCGCAGTTGATGGCCGGCAACGTGATCGCGACGCTGCCGCTGATCCTGGCGTTCCTGGTGGCCCAGAAGAAGTTCATCGCCACGATGACCTTCAGCGGCCTGAAGGGCTAAGCGTGCGTCAAGGGCTCGATCAGTCGAGGCTCAAGTGCCGGTTCCGGCGCGGTGTTGGGTTCGCGCGTAACCGCAGGTGGGCCGGGCGCGTCGCTACGCGAACCGTGCCTACTGATCGCTGGTGACCCGCTCCCGGCAAGTTTGAGCAGGTCACGGACCAGATGACCAGCGCGGACGGGAGCGGGGAACGGCCGCGGACCGTGTACACCGCGAACTTGGATGGCTACCCGTGAACTGCGAAGTCCGGCCGGTACCGGCGCAGCGCGGCGGTCGGCTCCCGGCGCAGCACCGGTGCTTTGCTGGCGTGGTGCCGACTCAGTTCCCGGTCCTGTCGTTCCCGTCCAAGGCCGCGTTCGAGACGTGACTGGCCGGCAACCACCAGTCCGCGCCCGGCCTGTGGCTGAAGATCGATAGGAAGGAGTCCGGCCACACTACTGTGGACTACGCCCAGGCGCTGGAGGTGGCGCTGTGCTACGGCTGGATCGACGGGGCGAAGGACAAGTTCGACGAGGAGTACTGGCTGCAGCGGTTCACCCCGCGCGGGCCGCGCAGCAAGTGGTCGAAGATCAACCGGGACAAGGCCGAGGCGCTGGTGGCCGGCGGCGCGATGCGGCCGGCCGGCCGGGCGCAGATCGACGCGGCACGCGCGGACGGCCGGTGGGACGCGGCGTACGCGGGGGCGAAGTCGGCCACGGTACCCGAGGACCTGGCCGCGAACCTGGGCGCGCACAGCTCGGCCACCCGGCGCACCCCGGAAGGCGGGAACAGGGCTGTCGCGACCGTCTACGGTGCGTACCGGAGGTGCGCCCGTGGCAATCGATGATCTCCCCCTTCCGGTGGTCAACTTCCTCAATGTCATCGGCGTTCCCTGGCCGTACCTAGACGAGGACGTCGTCCTGCAGTTCGCGTCGCTGACACGCGAGTTCGGGCAGGCGGTTCGCACCACGCACGAGGACGCGACCCACGCCGTGCATGCGCTGGCCGAGGCACATCAGGGCGGGTCCATCGAGGCGATGCGTTCCGGCTGGGGCGCGATGTCGGACAAGCACGTGAACGAGATCGTGACCGGCTGTGACGCCCTGGCCGGGGCGCTCGACGCGGCAGCGGGCTACATCGTTGCGCAGAAGGCGGAGCCGAACGGGCTCTCGCTCGCGATGTGCCGCGTGGAACATCGCGAGCGGGCGATCGACGCGATCGCCTGCCGGCTCAGCCGTCGGCCACACGCGCGGCTTCGCGGCCGGCGCGGTCATTGAGCCGCAGGCCCCGCGAACCACCGAGCTTGGCCGCCAGGTGGTCGGCGACCGTGACCGGTTCGTAGAGAGGCACTTCGCCCGCGGCGACGCACGACGGCAGGCATCTGATTAGGGCGTCGGCGTTCCCGTCGTGGAAGTAAGCGGCTGAGCGGCGCGAAAGGGGACGCCCCTGCGGGTCGATCGGCGCGAGTACCCGATGCATGGTCGAGATCCAGCGGTCGTTGGTCCAGCGCGCCAGCAGATCGCCGAGGTTGATGAGCAGCGCTCCGGGCGCTGGACGTACGTCGTGCCAGCGTCCCTCCGAGTCAAGGATCTGGAGGCCGGGCAGGACGTCGTCGGCCCATAGCACCGTCACGACGCCGTAGTCGGTGTGCGGGCCCATGCCCAACTGCCCCGGCTGGAGCCGGAAGTCGGGATCGGCCGGCATCTGGTAGCGGTTCATGCGCAGCGTGTCGACGGAATGATCGGTGTAGGACTTGAAATAGTCGACGGGTAGGTCGAGCGACACGGCGAAGATCCTGGTCAGGGCGGTGGCCAGGCGGCCGGCGTGTCGCATCCAGGCGTCGATGTTGTGCTCGAACAGGGCCGGACGGTCGGGCCACATGTTGGCCGGGTAGTGCTCCTCGTCGAGCTCCATCCCGGGGAAGCGCGATGACTCGGCGCCGACGTTGTAGGCCTCGAAAAGGTCCGCGGGAGAGCTGATCCCCAGGCTGTAGCTGAGTCGCTCGGCCTGCGGGCCGGTGTAGCCGCGGTTGATCTCCGGCGTCGATGAGCGCAGCGCGGTCTTGTCCTGGAAAGGGAGCGCGAAGAAGCCGTCCATCGCCTCGACGAGTCCGTCTGCGGCCAGTTCGGGCACACCGTGGCCGCGGATCTGCATGAAGCCGACATTGCGAGCGGCTCGGTCGACCTGCTGTGCGATCTGGGCCCGGCGCTCCCCGCCGCCGCCCTCGAAGCCCTCGATGTCGATGATGGGGATCTCCAGCGATCCGCCCGTCGCCCTGGCGCTGCTCATGTTTCTCATTCCTCCTGCTCGTAAACCGTTCTCAGCTGAACTGGCGTCGGGCCTACTGATGGGCGGCGCCTTCTGCTGGCTGACGACGAGGGCGACGCCCGCCCGCCGGATCTGCTCCGGTCGTCATGACCATGTCGTCTTCCTCGGATCGGGTCACCGATGTCAGGGCACTCACCTAGATGTGGACGTCGTTGACGATCAGTACCTCGGTGGGCGATTCGCCGACGTGGACCCACCGGTGCGGGATCTCGCCGTCGTGGTGCAGGGCGTCCCCGGCACCAAGTTCGGTCTGTCGGCCGTGCTCGAACTCCACGACCAGTTGGCCGCGGATCACGTAGACGAGGTCCTCGCCGTGATGCCGGAACCAGTCCTGCTCTGGGTCGGACGGATCGATCAGGTAGTGGTGTGCTTTCAGCGCGATCCCCGGCCCTCCACGGGTGAGCAGCCGGGACCGCTGTGCGTCGTCGCGGTGCGCGGCGCGCATCTCCTGGCCGGCACCGGCCCGGGTGACCAGGAACGAGGCCGAGCTGACCGGCAGAAGACTGTTCGGCGTTACCCCGAGAATCTCGGCGATCCGGTAGAGCCGTGGCAGACTCACCGACGACCGACCGAGTTCCACCTGCGTGATGAAAGGCGCCGAAACGCCCGCTTGCGCAGCCAGTTCCTTGCTCGTCATGCCGAGTTCGCGGCGTCGGCGCCGGATGGCGGCACCGACGTCACGACCGAAGTCCGCGGTGGCGACATATGTCTGCGTGACGGTCTTGTACCCGTAGTCGGCGTACATCATGATCGCCGCCTTGTGACCGCCCTCCTTGAGGGTGATCGGGTCCTGCGTCGAGTAGCCGACGAACCCGTCCATTTGCCCGTCGATGAGCGGTGTCGGGTCGTATTGGAAGGGCACGAGCTTCAGGTCGGACTCCTTCAGCCCGTTGATCGACAGGAAAGTGAGCAGCGCTGGCTTGTCGCTGTCGGCCACTCCGACGGTCTTGCCCCTGAGGTCGGAGGGCGCGTTGAGCGGACTGCTGGCCAGCGAGACGATGCACAGGGGGCTGAGCTGGTACATCGGTTTCATCCAGGGCATCAGGAGGCGGTCCGGGGGTGCGCGAGGACACGGAGCCGCTCGAGCTCGGCGGCGAACTCGGCGCGCAGGCGCTCGAGGGTCGCCGCGTCCGCGAAGCAGGCGTCGAGTCCCGCCAGCGAGAAGCGCTCGGCGTCGGTGACGGTCCAACCGAGTCGCAACGCGGCATCCGCGAAGTCGTCACCGAGCTGGCTGCCGAAGAGGCCTGGGTCGTCCGAACTGAGGGACAGGTTCAGCCCGGCCGCGGTCATCGCCCTGACGTCGATGACGCGCTGCTCGACGAGCCCGGGCGGATAGTCGACGAACCAGCACGAACCGAAGGGGATCTGTGAGGCCACGGTCCGGGCCAGGAGGTCGGCGTCGAGCAGGACCGCGTAGCCGTGGTCGATGCGGTCGAGCTTGAGCAGATCGAGGCACTCGGCGATCTCGGTGGCGTCTCCGCGTTCCCCGGTGTGAGCGGCGAGCTTCAGGCCGTTCCTGCGGGCCAGGTCGTAGGCCTCGACGAACTCGACGGGCCGTGCCACCAGTTCGTTGTGGTCGAGCCCAATGCCGACGACCTCGTCGTGGCGGTGATCCACGACCTCGCGGATCAGGTCGAGTGCGGCGGCGCCGCCGTACTCACGGTTGATGGCTACGAGGACGCGGCTGACGATGCCCGCCTCCTCCTGCGCTGCTCGGGCTCCGCGCAGTATGCCCTGCACCATGCTCGGGTAGCTCAGGTCCGGGTGGTTCTGCGGATTGAAGGCGATCTCGCGGTAGCGCAGACCGCCGTCGGCGGCAGCCATCAGGCTCGAGTAGGTGACCTCTTCGAAGTCGTCGCTCGTGCGCATCGAACGCGAGATGGCGACGTAGTACTTGAGGAAGCTCTCGAGGTCCTCGAAGTCGTAGGGGCCGGCCAGCCCGTCGGCTTCCGGCATTCCGTGCTTGGTCGCCAGCCGACCCGCCACCTCCGGCGGGACGGAGCCCTCCAGGTGGCAGTGGACCTCGGCCTTAGGCAGAGCCCTCAGGTACTCGGCACTGAGCGGCTCGTGTGCCACCAGTTCCGGCGCGACCGACTGGTCCGTCATCTGCAACTCCTCAATCTGCCGCTGGCGATGCGACCAGATTAAGTGGCACTTAATCTCTTCGAGATTGCGTCGCCGCAAATTCCGCGTTTCCGTGGCCCGAGCGGCGGCTCGACAGCATGGATGGTGACCGTCACCCGGCAGCTAGTGCGCTGACTTCCAAGGATTGCCGGGTCGGGCGGGCCGACGTTAGGGGTCCCGCAGGCCTGTGCCGCTCGACGAAGCTGGTGTCGGCGTTCTGGGCCGCGGTTCATTTCGGCCCGGCGGTGTGCCGTGCTCGTCAGTGGCTGAGGTCCAGCAGAGCACGAGAGGGCGAAAGGCCAGGTGGTCTCGGCGTATTGCGTGGGTAGGGTCGGGCAATACCCGAGTTGAAGCGGCTGCATGCCGGTCATGCCCCAGCGGTCCTGGTCTTCGAGTTGGCGAACCGCGCCTACTTCGCTGCCTCGGTTTCCGACCGCGGCGACGACTTCTTCGACCAGTTCACCGACCGGTACAACGCCTCGCTGGCTGAGCAGGAGGCCGGTGCCTGCGCCTTTACGTGCTCGTCGCCGAGGACGGCTCGGTACTCGGCAGGTTCAATAAAGGTGACGTTGACTTCGGCGTTGGCGCGTACGGCGGCGGTGAGGACGTGCCGGTCTTTGGGGTGGTTGGTCATGCCGTCGATCAGAGATTCGCACCCGGTGACCAATGCGTCCGGGAATGAGCGGGTCATGTGGGCGGGCCTGCGGTCGACGCGTTCGGGTGGGATCCCGCGTTCGATGACGTTGCGCCACAGTTCGGCCAGGACATCTGCCGACCACAGGCGAACAGGTCGTCCATCTGCGACCCTCGACTCGTCGCCCCATGCCGGATCCTCGTGCAGTTCGTCGTCCCGTCCCGCTGGGACTGGGCGAGTTGCTGGCGGTGTTGGAGCAGCGCCAACCTCGCTTCGATGTCCTCGAACGGGCGCGGATAGGGTCGCCGGATGGATACGCAGACCCTCGCAGTCGACGTCGACGGTGCGGCACGCTTGGCCCGTGGTTGCACGACGGCCGATCATGCATGCGAGCTGGTGCGCTGGGTGGGACGTGACGGCCGGCCGGTGACGGCCGGCCGGGTGTTGCGTCGCGCTGATGTCGCTACCGCTGGGGCCGTGCTGGGGGTGCCGGTGCCGGTCAGGGTACGGACTGCGGCGGATGTGCCCGTGCTGCACCGGCCGTGGAGCTTTGCCCTCGGCTCGGGACTGTTGACGATCAGCGGCTCCGTCGCTGCGGCTGGGCCGGTGTTGGAGCAGTGGCCGTCGTTGGGGGACGCCGAGGTCCTCGACGCGTGGCGGGCCGGGTTCCGCGCGGTGTGCACGGTCGAGTCCGATCCCCGCTATGAGCAGGGCGTGGCCACCCTCGCGTTCGCGTTCCTGAAAGCCGTGGCAACGCGGGACGGCCCGGACCCGAACCGTCTCTGGCACCGGGTCGTCGAGATCGTCGAGCAGTGCCAGGAGGACGGCGACTGGTCCGAGTGGGTGCCGTTCCACGCGCTCACGCAGTACCTGGATCCGGACACCCGTGATCCGTTCGCCGGGCTGGTGGATCTGCTGGGGCAGCTCGGTGCGGTGACCGGTGACGACAGCGCGACCGTCGCGGTGACGGCGTTGGGCCAGTGGTCGGTGGCTATGGCTCGGGCTGACCGGCCGCGCACGATCAGCGCCGATATGTCTGCTGACGTGGTGGTCGAGGTGCTGGCGGACTGCGTGCGTCGAGGCGCGGATCCGTGGATGGCGGTGCGGCGATGGCTGGAGTCCCGACAGCCGGCTGACGCGGCCCGGGAGCTGCTGACTGCCGCCGCCGGCCTCTCGGCGGCGGCCCGGATCGGAGCCGGTGACGTGGCCGATGGGCTGGGCGAGGAGGCACTCGCGGCGTGGCGGGCGGTGGCGCATCTTCCGAATCTCGGCGTGCATGCCCGGGTGTCCCTGGCCGCTGCGCGGGACGAGGGGGCGCGCCTCGTCCCGGAGGATTCCCGGTGGCTGGCGGTCGAGTTCGCCGCGGCCGCGCTGGAGGGGCCTGGCCCGGACGAGGCGTTGACGGTGGTGTTCGACCGGGTTCCTGGCGGGAGCCTGGATTCCCGCCTCGCCGCGGTGGCCGGCACCGACCACCCGGATGCCGCCCGGGTGGTCTCGGCGGTGCGTGAGTTCGTGGGATCGGGCGCTATCCCATCGATCGATCAGGTGTACCAGCTCAAGGTAGGGCTGGTGCGCTGGCGGCCACCGATCTGGCGGCGGGTGTTGGTACCCGCGACCATCACGCTCGGTGACCTGCACGCGGTGATTCAGATCCTGTTCGGGTGGGGCGGCGACCATCTGCACATGTTCGAGGTCGGCGCCAGGCGGTACAGCGACCCGTTCTTCGACCTGGGCCGTCTGGAGATGGACGACGAGTCCGATGTGCGGCTGCGGGAGGTGTTCGCCGGGGCGGCCAAGATCCGCTATGAGTACGACTTCGGCGCGAGTTGGTGGCACGAGATCGCGCTGGAGAGGACCGGGGAGCGGGAACCCGGCACCGTGTATCCGCTGTGCACCGGGTTCGCCAGCGACTCCCCAGTGGAGTACTGGTCCGAGGAATATCCGCAGGAGGCGGAGCCGTTCGATCTCGTCGAGACCAACCGAAGCCTCGCCAGGCTCAACGACGCCGGCGAGGAGGACCGGTGAGTGCGAAGGATGGTCACGCGAGGTTGTCCGACCATGCGGCGGGTTCCACATCGCGGTTTCTGCTGTAGGAGGGGTACGCGAATGGGCCTGGACGACGAGTTGGTCGAGCGGGTACGCACGCTGCGGGCGGCGGGGTGCACGGCTAACGTGCCGTTAGGCCCCAGCTCAAGACCCGCTTCGCGCAGCCCGTGCCGCAGTGTCGAGGTCGGGATCTGCAAGTGATCGCTGGCCTGGCGGACCGTCATTCCGGAGTGCATCATCGTGCCGTGTCGATCGATGTCAACCCATCGAGGTCAGACAGTGCCGGCGGCGACCGAATCAGCCATCAGCGCGACCCGCTGCCGCAGCATCGGAAGGTAGATCTGCGTGTCGCGTACCTGATCGACTTGTTCCGGGCAAGGTTCCGCAGCCAGGGCGGCCTGCAGCTTGGACAAGCTCTCGTCGGGAGATAAGTCCGCATAAAAGGCCACTCCCCCACCGCCGAGCGACTTGTACTGCTTCTTGATGTCTGTCGCCTTGCCGGTGATCCAGCAGTCCTTCACTCCGCCACCGAGGCTGTAATCGACGAGTACGCAGACTGCGTGTTTCTTACGCCCGTACGTGAAGGTCAGGGCAATCGACTCCTGCTGGCCGAAGTCGTCGCCGTAACTGAAGCACTCACGTGGGACCGGCCGACCGAGAGCCTCCGCGAAGGGCAGTTCAGGCAATCCACCAGCGACTAGGCCGTCGGCCGCCGCGGTGGCCTCCGAACAGGTGGTCTGTGGGCCATGCACCGCGATCGTCCGCAGCAGCGCGAGCGCCGCAGGTGTCGCCTCCTTCTCGGCGAGCCCGATCAACTCGATCACCTTGGCCGCGAACGCCGCCGAATCGGTGAACGCGTCCTCCACAGGAAGGTAGGCGTTGAGAACCCCGAGCAGGTCCAGCCCGACGGCCTCGGCGAGGAACGGGTCGCCTTTGCCTGCCAGTGCCGGCTCCATCGCCTCGCCTAGACCGGAAAGTATGTCCTCGCTCGCCAGTTCGGGCGTGCTGGATTGAATCTCGGCCAGCAGCTCGAGCATCGTCTTACCCGGCCGGATCACATCGAGGACGTAGTCCGGCGCGCCTTCCTCGACCATCATCTGACGTACCAGGGCTGCCTCGGCGTCGCTCAACACGCCCAAGCCCGCCACAATGCCAGGAGACTTGCGGCTCCCGCGCCGCTTGTTCGACATGAGCGCACATCCTGCCAGACTGGCTCCCGGCCCAGGACCAGCCACCCGGGCTCCGCGACCCAGCAGTGTCGCGGCCGGCTGTAGGAAGACAGGCAGTCTGTCCCTGCGGCCAGTGTGACCCGTAGCTTGGGTATGGCCAAAGGCGAGCAATAGCTGGTGGGGTAATCGATGTCCGAGGAAGATATGGCCGCCTTTGCGGCGTCCGCGCGGGTGCTGAGGCAGGTGACCACCCTGACTCGCTGGGTGGGTACGGGCCGCAGCCTGACCCAGACCGGCCAGCTGACCATGGCAGACGGGCGGCATCTGGTCGGTCTGCTGGAGACCGGCGACGAGATCGACCCGGTAATCGGCAAACAGGTGTTCCGCACCCGCAGCAGCGCGGAGCTGCCCGGCCTCGCCGTTGTGCTGGCCTGGGCTAAAGCCGCCGGGCTACTTCGAATGGTGCGCGGCCGGTTGGTTCCGGTGAAGAAGAACCAGCGGTTGCTGGACCAGCCGACGGCGCCGTGGACCGCCATGTTCGCCGCGTTCGACCAGCTCGGCCCGGTTATCTGCCCATCCGGTTGGTTCGCCTCGCTGCTCGGCGACAACTTCGCCGACGGGATCGCGATGCTGTTCGCAGGCATCGCGGAAGGCGGCGGTGCCGTGGACATCGACGAGGCACAGGAGCAGGTCTGGTCCGCCCTTTCCGCCCGCTACTACCTGGACGATGCCACCGACGAGCAGGTGCAGCGCTTGCGCAAGGTCACGGACGGCGACCTGCGCCGCGCTGTCGGCGGACTGGTGGCGCTCGGCTCGCTTGCCGAGGACGACGCGAACAGCGGAAGGCTCCGGCTGACCCCGTTGGCCGACTGGGCCCTGCGCGCCCGATACGGTGCCGTGACGCCCGGCGACCAGGTCGCCCAGATCAAGGTCACGTTGCTGGACACTGACCCGCCTGTATGGCGGCGTCTGCTCGTACCCGCCGCGATCCGTCTCGACCGGCTGGACCGTGTCATCCAGGCCGCGATGGGTTGGACAAACTCCCACCTGCACATGGTCATCCATCCGACCGGTCACTACGGCACTCCCGACCCCGACCTGCCGCTGCACGACGAACGCAAGGCCACCCTGCGCGACCTGGCCGGACGGGTCGGCGACGCCTTCGGCTACGAATACTCAAGATCGCTGGGCAGCCCTGCCCGGCCCAAGACGTAACCACGCGTTCGAGGCAGGTCATCGACCCAACGCCTAGAGTCGGGCCGGCCGCACCGACGAGCTTCGGACGACGAGTTCGGGGACGACCAGCAGGCGGTGTGCGGGCCGGCGGGAGCCCTCGATCAGCCGGGAGACGAGCAGTTCGACCGCCATCCGGCCGACGTGGCCCTTTGCCGGGCGGATCGCGGTCAGTGGGGGCTCGGCCAGGTGCGCGATCTCGTCGTCGTACGACACGATGGCCAGGTCCTGCGGGATCGCGACGCCCTGTTCGGTGCAGAACTGGACGAGCGAGATGGCGTCCGGGTCGCTGTGCACTACCAACGCCGTCGCTTCGGCCTGCTGACAACGGCGCAGGATCGCGGCGAGGTGACCGCGGTAGTCGGGTGTGCCCGGCCGTACCGACGCCCGGAACACCAGGTCGCCGGCAAGGTTCAGGTGGGCGCAGGCCCGCGCGAAGCCTCGGGCGATGTGTTCGACGTTGGGGCTGATCGGAGTCAGGACGAGGCCGATCCGGCGGTTGCCTTGGCGCACGAGGTGGCGCAGCGCGGTCTCGACCCCGGCATCGTGATCGCTGCGCACCCATTCCGTCGGTGCCGCGGAGCCCCGCTGCCGCACCGACGGAATCCGCTCCGCTTCCCGGACGCAATCAAGTGGCCACAGTGGACAATGATCTGCCCGGCCGGCGCGACGTCCGGGCCTCGGTGGTCGCGGCCGCGGACGCCCTGGTCGCATTGCGATCCACCCAGGCGTACGGGCAGCCTTACGCACCCGCGGACAACAAGTGGGTGTGGGGCTCGAACAGCTCGATCCTCAACAACATGGTGGTGATCGGCACCGCGTACGACCTCACCGGCCGATCCAAGTACCGGGACGCGGTGCTCGGTGCCGCGGACTTCCTGTTCGGCCGCAACGCGCTGAACATCTCGTACGTCACCGGCTACGGCACGGTCTTCGCCCAGAACCAGCACACCCGGATGTACGCGCATCAACTCGACCCGAAGCTCCCGCACCCGCCGGCCGGCACAATCGCCGGCGGCCCGAACTCCGGTCTGCAGGATCCGCTGTCCGGCGTGAAACTCGCCGGCTGCGTCGCCCAGTTCTGCTACCTGGACGACATCAACGCGTACTCCACCAACGAGATCACCATCAACTGGAACTCGGGCCTGTCCTGGGTTTCGTCGTTCCTCGCCGACCAGCAGAACGGCTGAACCCGGTGCGGGCCACCGACGGGACGCGAAGCCGCTGCCCGTCGGTGGCCCGCGTCGGGCTGTGTCAGTTCAGGCTGCCGCTGACCTGGAGCCAGGCGTCGCCGAGGTTGCTTTCGTCCTGCCAACTGCCGTCCGGGCGGACCTTGCCGAATCCGTAGTCGCCGCGGGATCCGGACGCCGTCCACAGGTAGTTCGAGTCGCTCGGCGTCTGCTGCCCCAGCACGATGGCGTACATCTTGCCGGGCACCAGGCCCCGATAGCTCAGCGGCACCTTGACGATCGATGCCGAGGTGCCGATCTGAGCGCTGGGCACGGTGGCGGAGGCGAGCGGGCTTCCCGCGGGAGCGCCGTTCTCGGTGGCGTAGAGACCCACCGTGATGTCGCTCTGGTCGGTCCCTTGGTAGCGGGACACCTTCACCCGGACGTTGTCCAGCGTGGTGATCCCGGTGTCGAGGAACAGCTGGCCCCGGCGGACCTGGTCGCTGGGCTGCCCGAAGGTGTACGCGGCGGTGCCGGTGGTGGACAGGTCGGTGACGCTGAGCGAGTTCTCCACGTCGAGGGCCAGCCAGGCGTTTCCGTACGCCGCGCTGCGGTCGCTCCAGCTGCCGCTGTTGGACGATGCCATGCCCAGCGGAGCGCCGGCCGCCGACGTCGCCCACTGGTAGTACGCGCTCGAGCCGGGGTTCTGCTGACCCACCACGATCGCGTAGGACCGGCCGTCGACCAGCCCGTCGTACGACAGCGGCGCGGTCACCTCGGTGAACGAGGTGCCGATCGACGAGGCGGGGATCGTCGCGGTGGCCAGCGGGGAGCCGGTCGGAACCCCGTTCGCCACCGGAAACAGGCCGACCGTGACGTCGCTGCGGTCCGTGCCGTCGCCGGCTCGCCGCAGGTTGACCCGGACATCCTTGACGACGGGCGACGAGTTGGCGAAGAAGCTCTGGCCCACCGACTGGAAGTCGCCCGATTGCCCGACGTTGATCGATCGCCCGGTGGACGAGCTCACCACCAGGGGCGCCGCCGCCTCGGTGCGCACCGTGACGACCGTGGACGCGGTGCCGGCGGGCAGGCTGACACTGCCGCGGGCGGAGTCGACGCTGCCCTTGCTGGCGGCGGTGATGTTGCCGACGAACAGCGGCAGCTCGAACCGTACCGGAGTGTGCTTGTTGCCCTTGAGGGTGAGCCGGACCTGGTTGTCCGGCAGCGGAGTCACGGTGAAGCCGATCGTGGCACCCCCGCCGACCGGCACCCCGGTCCAGGAGGTCTCCTTGCCGGAGGTGATCCAGCTGGTCGGCAGGCCGCGGCCGATGACGGCCGTGCCGACCGCGGCCACCGAGACGCTGGTCTCCAGAATGGCCTTCTGCGTACCGGCGATTCCGTACGCGTTGTTGTCCGCCAGCGGCGTGGTCCACCCGCCCTTGCTGAAGCTCTCGCCCCACTGCATGGGCGCCGACTGGCTGGCGAGCAGCCACTCCAGGTTGCTCATCGCCTCGGTGCGCAGGTTGACGTCCGACGACGCGAGCAGTTGTACGCCGCTCGCCGCGTTGAAGCTGTTGCCGTAGCCGTAGTCGCTCCACCAGGCGCCCCAGCTGTGCGGCGGGAGGATGGGAGCCTGTGCGGCCCGTGCGCTGAAGGCGGCGTAGTTCGCGGCGTCGAAGGCGTCCCGCCAGGTGCCGCCGAGGGTGTTGCCGGCCAGTGCGCCGTCCCACGGCAGCGAGCTCATCAGCCAGGTGGTGCCCAGGTAGTTGCCGTTGTAGGTGTTGGCGAAGGCGCACTGGTCCAGGCAGGCGTTGTACTGCCGTTTGCCGACCCGCGGGAAGGTGTGCGACTCGAGGTAGTTGTTGAGCGCCGTGTTGATCCCGCTCGCCTGGTCGCCGGCCCAGCCCGCCTCGTCGGTCCAGCCGAACGCGGTCGCCAGGTTCTGGTACGCCCGCAGCGCGTAGATCGCGGCGAAGTCGTCGTTGATCAGGTAGTCGCCGGTGCTGCCGTCGCGGGCGTTGTCGAAGTCGTTGGAGGCCTGGATGAGCCCGCGATGGGGGTCGCCCTCGGCGGTCACGACGTAGTTCGCGATCTTGCGCGCCGCCGTCTTGAGCATGGTCTTCACCTCGGGCGTGAAGAAGCCGGGATCGTTCGCGAAACGCTGGTAGAGCTCGAACGGTTCGACGAATTTCACCGCCGCGTCCAGATACCCGTTGCTGGTCCAGGTGTCCGGGATGGCCCGGAACTGGGCGGACGACATGATGTT
>Ga0307508_10004597_pt1 | contig 13431 bp, 9 predicted proteins | sample 9_EM_MG_FD_203089 | JGI IMG/M metagenome (GOLD analysis project Ga0307508, IMG submission 203089) | Populus trichocarpa ectomycorrhiza microbial communities from riparian zone in the Pacific Northwest, United States - 9_EM | ecosystem: Host-associated > Plants > Roots > Unclassified | place... | reverse complement strand
CGCTTCCTTGCTCGCTCGCCTATGTCCATTTTACTCTTATGAGCACGTCCTAAACGCTGGCTGTGTATTCTCTCTGGCCTAAGATTCAATCCTCCAAATTCATTCCTTTACTCTATCCGCTGCTTTGCTGTTTAGTTTCGGAACACTTGGAGGTTGCCATTCGGAGAGAATGCCAGCGTTATTAGATATCTCATGCAGTGGAAAGAGAACGATATTATCGAGCCTCTTGCTCGAGTACTTTGGGTTGAAGAGACTACGATATAGTTTGGTCACGCGCTAATGTAGGCTGTTGCAAGCACGGAAGCAAACCAGCTTCAGCCGTGCGCAATAGGGTCGGGTTACCAGGTCACACGACAAAAGGAGGATTGTGTCTACACGTGATTCTCCACAGTGACCCGATATCTGAAGTGAAAGGGCACTCAAGGAGTACAAGGACTGCTCATTGCCGTTCACTCTTCCTGGGACCGCGCATTATTGCTGCATTTCCTTTTCGTTCTTCGCCTCCAATCGATCTGCTGCCGTGCCTCCGCAATCCGTTCTTTGCCGCTCTTCCAGTCTTTTTATCTTAACCGCATGGTCGAATCCCAGCGTGATTCGCCCACCCTTTGTTCCCGGGACGATTTATATGAAGGATGACGTGCAGCTGCAATCACCTTGCTGCAACCGCGGGCAAGAACGAGTTTTTCATAATCAGTGTGTATATTGCAATCCCTGCGTGGCTATTAGCTGGGCGACTTTCACACAGCATTCAAATTCTTCCTCTTCCTCTCTTTAGCCCGCTAATAATTACTGTTTTTCACACCGCGATGGCAATCACGAAGCCTCAAGCGATCAGACTGTGGCCAGATCTGGCCCTTGTGTTGAGGCGCGAATGGGTTACGCTCGAATCACTACAGTAGGCTAATCGCTGACAACATCCTATAATCCTGCTACGCTACTATACCTCCGCCGACCCTCGCCCATCTTGCTGATTGAGGGACACGATCTGTTGATTCTTTGCATGCCGCATTCAATCATCCTTCCGCCCATTTGTCCATATTCCTGTTGGATGAAAAGTGGTGGATGGATGTGGAATGTACTTCTGTAACTCGCGCTCATCCGCGAGACTGATGGGCATTCAGGTATTCATGCGCATAAAGGGGTGCACGGGATGGTTTCGTGCAGTGCTTACACAATACGACGCTGTTGGCACAAGTGCGTCCTGACAATGGGAGCGACAACGTGAATTGTTCGCCGGGGCTGTCCTTCCGTCCCGTCGTCTTCTTGCGTGTGCTTTCATTTCCCGCTCCGTGCATTCTTGCGGGCAGGTGACCATGGTGAGTTTGCTTGCCTCCCGATACTGTCGGAGTCTGATGAAAGTTCCGGTAGGGCAAACGAAGCGGTGGAAGACGAGTGGAGATGCTATGAGGGGTACCTGACAAGCTTCTGACTCGTTCCAGACAAATCTATTGTCCATGATCTATATGCACTTGCATGCCACTTGCCCCCATTTGCATGTGTGCTTTCGCTCCTATGAGCATGATTTCTCAACGCTGGCGGTGTTTCCTGGGCTGACGCTAATCCTCCACATGTCCCTCAACCTGTTTGCTGGCGTTTTGCGAGATTGGAGGTACAGATGGCCCAGGCTCAGATAGCCAGCATTGGGCGTGTTGCGGAGCAAGTGGGACAATATTTGTTGCTGCTATTGAGCTATGATCATGATGGCAACCTCGCCGACTGGCGACAATCGAATCAAAAGATCCCGAAGGTCCAGCTGATCATAGGGAACTCCAGTCAAGAACATTCTGAGGTATCCCTTCACGTTCATCGACACACTCAACTACTAATGCTAATGTGGTCACGTGTACATCCCGAACCCCGCCCGCCACCACATCTCCGCCGACTCGAACCTCCCACCTTGCCGGCCCCTTCTCCGCGGCGCTTCCATGTGCCCAATCCCCCACGGTTGTCTGGTCTGGCTTGTCAGACAGCGCACGATTTTCCTTGTTGTGGACTTCGGTGGGGCGATGATCATGGGAGGATTGTATATGCCGTTGTGCACTCCCCTTGTTTCCAAGACTAGTGTGTGAGACAATTCTCGATCGGGGGGATGGTATGGCATATGTGTGTGCGTAAGGCCCGGGAGTGATTGCAGGGTTGTGAACAGAGTGGAAGCTCTGAATCTGGTTTTTATTCTTGGGACTTGTGAGTTGTACATGATAATTGTGATGGCTCGGTTTTCCTTTTATCTGTTTCAAGCTCATCCCGGGCTTTCTAGCATATTGAATCCCGTAACTCTTCAATATGCAAACATCTTGAGGGTGCTGTTCTGCTAGTTGCTGTTCTGATGATTGGGGGACAACGCGAATCCTCCACCAAGCCGTGTCGTCCTTTGGCCCGATCGTCTGCACGTGGCCCCCACTGCCACCGCAGACGTTGGTGATGAAGATCGGCTGTGGTGGATGTGTTATCTGTGTCCTGGTGCTCATGGACATTGAAAGAGCCATTCTGAACTTCATGATACCCTCGTCCGCCTGGGCCGGGATACATATCCCATTACTTGTGAAGGGCTTTCTATCGGTTGCTGACACCGGTACCGGGCGTCCGTGCTCTCTCAGGACACACTCCATGCAGGTATCTGTCTCGCTTGCTCGGTAGCTTGCACGTGTTCATTTCACTCTAGTGAGCACGCTTAAACGTGTGTGTTCTTTGTAGTCTGATATGCAATCCTCCAAACTGATTCCTGAGTGCCCGGCATCCGTTTGTTTGTTTGTTTGCTGGATGGCTTTGGAATACTTGGAGGGAGGTCGGCATCTCACGTGCTGGAAGTGGGGCCATACTATTGAGCTTTCTGTTTAGTTTTTTTCCCCTTTGGCTATGCAAAGCACATAAACAAGGCGGACTCAGTCATGCACGATAGTGTTCAAGTCATGCATTTAGGCGACGAAGAGGTTTGTGCCTGCAATACAAATTCCCACCATGGCGCCCCGATATGAGCAGCGCGATGTAAAATGACACTGAAGAATAGCGCTGTTGTTCAATAGTTCCTGGTAGCGCGCTGGGTTTCAGTTGACCTTATACCGTTACCCGGACTCCCAAGTAGGATCAAGTCGTTTTGTCTTGACAGCATGCATGTTAATGATCAATTCCCAATGTGACCTTACGGGACGCCAGCCATTGTTCCCCTATAATATATGGATGCGGCGCGACTAATGAGCGACATGTGTATGATTTATTTATCACCCGTGCATCCATGCTATGGTTCGTTGCTCTCTCGAGCTTCGCAAATTCGCTAGGTGGCGGCTAGTCAATGAGCAACACATTTCTATGGCGTTCCAAGATCCTATGTCACCCTCCCTCTCCTATCATCCCCATGTAATAAGGTGTCAGTTTAGAGATATTTGCAAACGTGCGGGCAGTAAAATTCTTGGAAGAAATTTGCGAAGCAAGGCTCGAGGTCTATGATAAAACTCAAGCTGACACTGGCATGGAAGTGCAACGCATGATTGCACTAAAAATTCAGTGAAATGATTCATATACGTATACGGGTTGACAACATCTTGGATGTCGGACAGCACAAACAGATTTCTTTAGGTGCTGTGGTGGCCGTCGGGTGAATCGACTCCTCCTGTGCCTACATTTGTCGGACGCGGCGCGGGACAGCACCTGATGGCCAGCAACAAGAACGTTTGAAATGTGCTAGAGAAGAGATGAACGTTCCCAAGAATTATAAAAAGAGGAAGGACGGCCATTGTCATATGCGTACGTGGAATCACGGAGCTTCGTTTGGAGGAACCTTCGTCACAGGCTTCGTAGCCATTGGGGCCATCAAACATAATATCATGTATTTGGACTTCGTTTCATCGTAGCCTTGATAATGGTGGCGGGGTGGGCAAATCGGGTGGAGTCTGGACCTGCACGGCAGAAGAGAGGGGAAATGACGTGGTTTCTAAGGCAAATATTCAGAATCGCCATATTGTTCCCACACGAAAAGCAGACTCGAGTCGCTCAGGGCGCCGCCTGTCCGTTCGCCTTTGAATTGTGCCTTGAATATTTCGGTGATATCGCGATCCTCGTCCAGGACTTTCACCTGCGATAAGCACCAAAATCATCAGACGGGTCACGCCATTGCGCAAAACAATAAAAACAAGAGCATTATAACGTATACTCTGGTGTATATCATCTCCTGAATGGAGGCGCCCATTATCGCATCAGATAAATCCACCATCAACCAGGAACTATTGTTATTGGTGTTTACCAGGAGATTATTTCGAGAAAGGATCCGAGTTGGACTGTCAGACATGGTGGGAGATGCAGATATTGGCGAAGGCCTGTTCTGAGCTAGATCCGGATGACGAGATGTCTTTGGGTTGACGTTGAGATAACACATTATACTGAATGGTGATGGGCGGAAGCAACCTGGCTTACTGTGGAACCGGGGGAGAACCCAGGCGAGTCTGAGTCCGGAGTGGCAACATAGAATAGGCGCGGCTTGGTCCGTCGATGGCGAGTCCCTATGTCCATGATAAGAGCGGGAGGCGGCGTTTGTACTGGGAGTTTGGGGAGGACGAGGATAACCCTCAGCGGTGAGCTTCGGCTGCCGATCTCGTAAGCAAGGCGGCGGAAACTGCGTTGTGTGCCAAGGCTATTGAGCAAGGACCAGCGAGCGTCGCAAACGTCGAGCGAGCGGGCGACAGGAGCGCACAAGAGCGACTCGGCGCATGGTGAAAGGGGACCAGACACAAGGCAGAAGGCCAGTCAATCCAATCCCCACTTTCGCCCCAGGTGGCGAGCGCTTACAAGTTCCAACGATTCCGAATAGATGGGAGCACCGACGGCCGCGTAGAACCGTGATAGCAAGCGGCTGTGCCTGTGGGCGTAGAAAAAATTGCCAAAGCAGTGATAATTACCACTGTGACTTAGGTGGTCGGTTCCGCACCGTAGGAACGAGTGACGCTTGTGGTAACGTGGGAACGGACCCGGCAATAAGCGCTGATTCAAAACTCGCGCGTTGGGTTCACAGTGCCTGCTTAAGCGGCTCTATGGGATTCCTAGATTGGGCCCGAAACTCGCTTCTCACATACCAACATGGTGCCCCGCTCCCTAAACTGTCACCCCCTCCTCTCTTCCAATCGATCTTTTATCACTCTTTTACCGAAGGCTGGAGAGAATCTCCCAGCTCAAATCTACCGCCGCATGATGCGCCACCGACCAAGATAAACATTCTGTCCTGGAATGTGGACTCTGCAGCCGAACATCCGGAGAAGAGGCTCCAGGCGTTGGTCGCATCTCTCTCGTCTGACACGTTCCCTGCCCGTGGCGAACTAGACTTCATCTTCTTGCAAGAGGTATCTCCTAATGCATTCCCAGCTTTGCTAAACTCCGAATTCGTGAAGAACAATTTCTACATCACGGACGTGGATCACGCTTCATGGCGCACAAATTCGTTCGGCAGTGTGACATTGGTTCGACGGGCACCGAGCCTTAGCGGCCGCCCCGCCCTACAGGTTGCAAGTGTATATCGACTACCGTATCATTCGCACATGGACCGCGACGCCCTTTGCTGCGACATTCTGATTGGCGGAGGCATCCGAATGCGGGCAATTAACGTCCACCTTGACTCGCTCAATATCAATCCACCCCTTCGACCGATGCAATTATCGCTCTGCGCCGAGCATTTGAGAAGCGCCGGAGGTGTCGGGTTTGTTGCCGGCGATTTCAATGCCATCAGCCCACGAGATAGTGCCCTCGCGGAAGAAGTTGGACTCGTCGATGCCTGGCGAGCCGCGCATCCTGATAGGGACGAGAGCGAAGGGGCGACATGGGGCGTGCAGGTAGAAGAGATGTTTCCGTCAGGACGATTGGACCGTGCCGCGGTGTTGAATCTGCGTCCCGCGAGTGTCACTGTTCTTCCATCTGGCTTGGCCGGCAATACTTTGTGCAGTGATCATTGTGGATTGTTGGTGGAAATGTACTTGGACTGAAAGATCTTCTATCCACATTTTGCCGTTTTGGGGGGCCGAGGCCGCTACTCTTCATCATATTCTTTGAAGGTTCTCTCACTTCGGACGTCTTTACTACATCATTCCCATGTTTGTAACTCTAACTTCTTCAGCCGCTTGTATGTGTTTCACAATCTAGACGAGAACGAATCTGCAATCTGGTCTGCTTCCTGTGCTGAAGTGTCATGGAACAGCCTTCTCTTGAGCTGCCCACAGCTTTCAACGATGCCCTCTTATTTATGTTGAGGAAGATGAATTAAACCACGATGCAACCCCCGCTCTGCGCCCCCAAAGCATCCCAGACAACTTCATCATCGTATTGCTCGATCCATGCGTTCAATCCTGCGCGCTCCTCTCCATCCAGGGGGGTGCTAAAAGTGAGCGAATGCGCTTGCATACGGCTGCGCAGAGAAATGATATCTGCTTGGTCCGAGACGCCTTTGTTCGAGGCACGTCTGGTTGGATTCCCCCAAGCCCTAAGCTTCATGCGAAGTAAAGTCGCCAAATCAAGGAACCGGAAACCATTGTGCACCACTGTGGCCGCCTCACCAAGACGTGGAAAAATTCCTCCCCATCCAGCTGGGAGACCATCAACCTCAACGAGTTCGCCGGTCTGTTCAACATAGAAGAAAGGCGATTCCGAAAGTATTCGGGTCTGGTCGTAGATAAAGTGAGGATCGCTGAACAAATTAAGAAGGCCGTGATATCCCCTGCCAGATTCCACCACCACGTCAATGTCTGCGGTGAGCCGGGGTGTGCCTCCAATGGATATGCAAGCAAACCCTCCGCAAAAGTAATACGGTATGTTGTGTTGGGAAAGGTAATCGTGGATGAAAAGGGCAGCCGAGTGCAGTGAATACCGGCTGGCAGAAGGCAGATGGTCTGGAAACTATGTTCATCCAAATTTCATTCTGAATCAGATCAGACAGCACATACATTTGCGTTGATTCTGAGGAAAGTGCGCAAGAGATGCGTGTAAACCCTGAAGGCCTTGCTGTGCTAGGGGTGAGAGGGTGGTCGAATTCGGATTTACAGATGAGATCACACAGGCGCACAGCACGCACCAGCGACGTCCATGTAAATAATGTTGGCGAGGGAGGCTAGATTGGATATTCGACGGAAGGCCAGTCAGCACTCGCTATTTATCGTATTTGGAGCGAGGTGGCCAAATAAAATGGTTATCTAAAGAGACAAGTCGTGGGGACCAAACGGGTGTGTGCCTGTCGACTTGTGAGCTCCAGCTGAAGATTAGCATGAGAATCGTCCAAAATATATACCGCAGTATAGTGCGGTGGCTCTGTGTCTAGTCGTCTTTCTCAGCATTCGAGCGGGGCTCCTACTGGCGGACATTATCTCTGGCGTCAGTGATGATCCTACGAGTGGATTTAAAACTCCATCATCCAGCGGGTTCCCTGTAGAGCCTCTCGTCACCAATTTGGTAATGACTCAGCCACCTTCCAGTCAATTCACTAGCGCTCGCTTCCAACAGGCAATCCGATGCGAAATAATATTCTGCGAACTATGGTAAAATATGGGCAAGCACGGTCGCACGGCCTGCATCGAGTGCTGGGGCCCGCATTTATCCCGATTGCCTTATCGGGCGCGGGTCTGCGACCATATGGCTAGTGGCTTAGTGGCTTAGCCATGCGTGATGATTAGTGTCAGATAGCTCTCGAGGACATACCACTTTTCATACTATTTGCATGCTATCGAGCGATACTATCGATAGTGCATGGTGCGAAAGGCACCCCAAACTTCCCCTAATGTACATGACAGCAACTTTGAGGACTGACATGTCCTTTGTTTTTGATGGTATCATTTTGCTTCCCTGAGCAGGCTCCTACTCTTCGGCGGATCGTGGATGGTTTAGCGCGATTCATGGAGGCCCATACGCCGCATTTCCTGCTGTGGTACACTCTCAAGGCCATCCCAGTAAGATGTAGCTTTCGGTCGTGTGCGTCGTATTCACGAAGGCCAGAGACAGCATCGCTACACGCGCGCGGGGGTCGTTTGGGAGTGCGATATGGCAAGCTCATCGCGAGCCCATTGGAGGACGTCCGCGTTTCTCGCTTGCCCGATTGCGTTGAAATATACCGCACGCAGCTTTGGCAATTCAGAGAGGAGCGAACGGGTGGAGTTGTCACGATCCTTCTGCCATCGCAAGAGGACGGAGGCAAAGGGCTGTAGGGCAGAAGGGAAGTGAATGTTTTCGTCCAGTATAGCGGCAATCCCGCTCAAGTGGTGGGCCCAAAGTTCCAAGGAGGGAATGCACGAAACAAGCATCACATGGAGCTCGGCGCACACGAGCAAGTCTCGTGGTGGAACAGGATAGGCGCACCTCGGAGGATAGATATCCAGATGTTGTGATAACATAGGCATCCTTTCAGCTTCGATCCACCGTTCCACACTCCATCTCACGATAGTTCCTGAGGTGGTCGGGTCCTCTGAATGATCGTAAAATATGCCTAGAAACGAGGATGGGTACAGAATAATGTGCTCCCGTCCTACCGGGGCGTATTCTGGGACGTCAAATGTCGGGAAATCGTGGCGAAAGTGTCGTCGGTCCATCTCCGCACCGTGAGGTGATGACACATGGAGCCCGCCTTTCAACAGAACGGCACAAGCAGCACCATATAAATCGTCAGGGACAGCTAGCTCGATATCCTATGAGCAATTTAGCGACCTCCGACTCTAATAAACTCGAAGCGCTCACCAATATGCAGAAATTGCCGCCATAGCAGGCTGCCGCCGCTGGTCCCCAGATGAGACTGGGAATACCTTCTTCAGCCAGCACAAATGCCAGCAGTGCGGCCGAGTATTGGCTAACAGGAGGAAGGCGAGAAAGTGGAAACCGCATCAAGCTTCTTGATATCTATTTCTCAAGAGGTTCAACAAATAGCCGCGCGCTCCCACTGCACTCGACTATTCGAGCACACCTGGCAACAACATTGCTCGTCCCAGGGGGGGTTGCGGAGCTTCATATGCCTTGCGTGCCGATGCCAAATGTCGAGCTTCTTTCCTTTCTCTTTCTTTAACAGTCACTCGGCCCAGGCTGTCTGAAGCCGCACGGGAGTTCAGAATTGTAGGCAAGATAGATTTTTTCCACTACTACTACTACTACCAGCACTAGTGCTATTTGGTGAGAACACTTAACAACTGTGTCCAACTTTGGTTGACCACAAAGCTCAAGGTGCGCGTACCCGTCACAGCGTGAAATATTGACGCTTGCCCAAGGACCTCCTTGCCTCATCGCGGCTGCCCATACGCCCTGCATCTTCTTCTCTCTTAGCACAGTAATCAGTAACCGGGAGTTTGCCGGTGGCGGCCAGTGTGGGGCGTCGACAGCTGATTACCGCTGCACTTATTCACCACCTCAGTTGTGCGACCATCACGTATACTAAGGCCTGGGTTCATTGGCGTCCTTTGATTGTCGCCGGCGACAGAGCCCTGTTCTCGGTAACCAGAGACGGGCAAAAGGCCCGAGCTCGATAAAGACGTGGACTATGTGCAAACACCGAATAATGGTGACACATTTCGCGGTATTACTTTATTGAATCCTTGTTAGATTTGTTTGTTACGAGGGCTCGGCGAAAAGGCTTGCTCTCCCCATCATTCTCGAGGATCTCTGAGCGAAAGCGACTGGTGCTGAAGAGTTTGTATTCCGCTCTTCTATCAAGGTTTGGTAATACTCATGAATAAATCGTCTTTAGATATTCTACTTACTTGAATCGCCTCATTTGCGAGACCAACTCGTCCAGCGGCACCTATCGTTTGGGCACTGATGCACGTAATGAGTAGTGCTGCTGTCCTGCGATTCCCACACAATATGAAGCGATTACCCCTAGTGTTTCCAGATGATGAGAGTGACGGCGAATTTTACACCAGGCCGTCCTTCTGTTCGATCGTCTGCTTGTGTGTGCGCCCGTTTGTCGTTTGCGCACTGATAGACTGTGGGCCGCTGCTGGTCATCTTGGGTTTGCTCGCCCCTCGATGCTGGTCGGATCTGGTACAATTTCCGACGTCTCGCTGCTTTGGGCCTCGGGCGATTAATGTGTTAAAATATGCACTCTGCAGGTCGCTCCCTTCATCGCTCAGACAAATCTGTTTGCTCATGATCGCTCACTTACTCGTTTGCATGCATGCATTTTGTGTGCACAATTTTTCAACGCCGGCGGTGTTTCCTGGCTGACGCTCCTCCGCTCCTCCACGTGTTCGTTAGTTTGCTTGTGAGTATTTTGCGTGCGTGGAGGCACCGTGTATTGGGAAGCCAGCGTTGTGTGTCATGGAGCAAGTGACACGATACCGGTCCTGTGATTTCACTTCTGTGGGTGTAATGCGCTCTCTGCGTGCCACTGAGGCACCGCCTACTTCAGCATTACTATCACGATGATGCGACATCTCTGGAGCGTCGGAGAAATCGCTAGCCTTGAGTCCGTGAACTTTGCGGAGGCCGCGTCTTGCCGTCATGGTGCTGCGAGATCACAGCTTTCCTTCTTGAGCGGCCAAGAAGAAAAGAGCGCAGCACATCATTACGAGCCGCCCTCTGAACCTCATTCTATTCACTCCTCGATGCCCAATCTACTGTGGTTCTCACTTCCCCCCGCAACGGTCCCAAGGTCCGCCTTTCGTACGCCTGGTTGCTTCTGATTCCTCGCCAGCCCACGGCGTGACATCGCTTGATGCAGGTATGCTTGTTACTCGGCGGAAACGGATATTTTCATACCGCCCAATTTGAATTCGTTGCCTCGGGGAGTGCCCAGCACGATTTTCCGTCTTCTGCAGTGGTGTCCACACTTATATATACTGTATGCCAGTTTCCGCAAACTAAAATGCGACGCTAGGATTGCTCAGACTTGCCGGTTGACCATTCATGTGCATCATGATCGCTATGAGATTTCTACAAGTATTATAAATTATCGCATCGTGCGAACCGTTCGCGGAGACCCGGCCCGTCCCTGCTAATTTGCCGCGATATCTTTCGTTCGTGCACCCGGTCACGCCCTTTCACCGTCGCTTTCTTCTGCCTTCTTTATTATTGCGTTGCCATCGCTTATGTACCTCATGTGCCCGCGCCGCGGCCATGCACTATATAATACACGCAGAAACACAACTTGGATGGTGGCACGTGGGCTGTTCGGCATATACCGCACATAATTCGAACGAAAAAAGCTGTTGATTGCGTTTGCACAATGCCCAGAGCATAAATGGGCGTGTAGCAAGCGTAAACGCTCCACGGGTTGACTGCTAGCCCCCCTTGAGACTTGTCACTCGTCCGATTCATCGCATCTTTTGCTGTTGAGCACTCTACCTCTACAATCCGGCTTGCCTGCTCCTGTTGTCATCCGCCGTACCTTCAGCGTGTGGCATCAACGCTGTGCGGCAGTGTCCCTCTTCGGTCTTTCAGACCACGAGCTCTATCTATCGAGTTTTGTGCTCTTTTCAAGTTCATGCATCTGACATCTTCATCCATGCCGATTCAGTAATATTCACTGCGACGTCTGCATAACTTCTGCTAGTGCATCCAGACTGTCTGAGAATAACGTGAATCATTGGCAGGTCATCCTCACGTCTCTGTGTGTAGTCGTTTAGAAGCCTGGGCGTGTTTTCCGACGGTTGCTTGGCCCACCTACCGCACAACATCTGATGTATACCATCTCCTGCCGCCCGCCGCCGCACCTCGGCCGACTCGAACCCTTCTTCGGTCTTGTTATTGTCTAGACGCTATTGGATCACCACAGTTCCATTCGTCCGTCCATCCCTCCACGGTCGGCTCGCCTGACTGAGATATTCGTGGTTATGGATGGGCAGATGGAATTATTTGCGTCGTTTTGCGCCCAACCCCTCTGCAGGACTAGATGTGGAGAACACGTTTCGATCGAGCAGAGGTACTGCGTGTACATAAGGCCCAGGAGTAATCGTAGGATGATGATCTATCAAAAAATGGAGGTTCTGTTTTATCCTCTTGGTCTTGTGAGTGAGTTGCCTGTGATGATGGCTTATTGTTTGATCTGTTTCAAGCTCGTCGCGAGGTCTTTGGAGTAGCAAAAATCGCGAAACTCTCCTGTATGCAGGCTTTGCTCGTTGTGCACGCAGGATGAGTGCTTGTGCTCTCCGCTAGTGCTGATGCCACTGCCAGTGCCCATACACGACATCGTGAGGTTACGTGTAACTGTCATTCCGATAACTGGGAAAGAGACATCACGAATCGTCCACCAGTTCATCCTGGCCTCTGGCCTGATCGTCTGTGCATGTATTTCATTGCTCACTCGGACGTGAGTCGGTGGCCCAGACTGGTGGACGTTGATAGAACCATTCTGGACTTCCTGATAAACTCTTTAGCCTTGCGTACCATGTAGATGGACGGACATGTGAAAATAAAATTGCAACCGGTATTCTGCGTCTTACTAATGCTCGGTCATATAGACTGTCTCGCTAGCTCGTCCAATTTACTCCTATGCGCGTGTCTTACATGTAAACGCTGGCTGTTTTCTCTCTGATATGATACATGTTCCTCCAAACTTATCCTTTGTCTATCCGCGTGTCTATTGGATAGGTTTGGAACACTTGGAGGTCGGCCGGTCGCCATCAGGGGAGAAAGCCCGCGTTTGGCATAGCACGCAATGGGACGATGTCATCGAGCCAAGAGCACACACTGGCTATACGCTAAACGAGGCTATTGCAAGCAAGCCCGACTCGTGCTCTGCGCGTGCGAGGGGGATCGTATTATTGCGTTCTGAGGGGAAAAGGAGGATCGTTTCTACAATGTGATTGCTAACGTGTTGCCCCGATACGCGCGATGCGAAGTAGAAGGACACTCGGGGAGGGTGTTCTCATTCACTCGAAGCGCGCGTTATCGCTGTATTTCACCTTCTTTGCCTCTTTCACCTGTCGGTCCTTCTCGTGCTTTCGGGGTACGTCCTTGTCGCTCATCTGTCGACCCCAATAGCCGACCCCCGTGCATTTTCCGATCCTGCTGCCCGTTGTCCTAAGCATAATCGGATCCCAACGTGATCCGTATGGGCTACGTATTCTCGGTTCCCCAGCTAGTATACGCTGGCGATAATGCGATATATAGACGTGATGTGAACAATGAGTGATATGTGTAGATTTATGAAGGTGCGCCTGCGCATGCATCCTGCAGCTGTGCATTGCCCGTCTCAAGCTTTGCGAATTCGCTAAATCACATACGCATTGATATAGAGGAAAATGCGATAGTTCGTGCTCTGAATCTTAAGCGCTTGTCTGAGATTGGAGGTGGCTCACGCGGACGCGACGTTGCCTTAGGCTAAACGATACCACAGCATCGATGCAACATCAACAGGCAGCTCACAAAGCATCATCTCGGCACCGTTCTTGGAGGAGGCCCTTGCCCCCTTCCACCATTCAGAACCGGGTGTTGGTCGCCACTCTCTAACATGATCAACCCCGCTACCATGAAGGTACGGGTGGG
>Ga0307508_10004596_pt1 | contig 13432 bp, 9 predicted proteins | sample 9_EM_MG_FD_203089 | JGI IMG/M metagenome (GOLD analysis project Ga0307508, IMG submission 203089) | Populus trichocarpa ectomycorrhiza microbial communities from riparian zone in the Pacific Northwest, United States - 9_EM | ecosystem: Host-associated > Plants > Roots > Unclassified | place... | reverse complement strand
AGGTTCCTCTGGTGCTGGTGCTTGCTGAAGATGGAGGTTTGGGAGTGACTACGTCTGAATCTTTCTCTCTTTCTCTTTGCGTTTGACTCCCTCTCTTTTCCCTGTATCTTTGTTCCTATAAAGATTTTCACAGTCGAAAAGATGAAAGAAAACTTCCCTTGTTCTCCCATGTTCTCTGTCCTTTTCTCTCCTCTCTCTTTCTCTGTTTTTTTTTTTATTTTTCTACTTCCTATTGCCTGCCTCTCTCCCCCTTTTCTTCTCCCCCCATTAGGTCAGCAGAGGAGGCATATATATAGTCTATACGCAGCTCTATTTAGGAAACAAACATTACACTAATCTAAGATGCAAATCTCGGTTGATTTACAATCAAATAAAACCAATTAGGAAACCAAAATATTCTGATTTATATTATAATGATTCTCATAATCACTTTCCTCATTAACACACCATCCCAACCATTTGTGTTAGGGATAAAATCTCAGCCATTAGATGATGGTGAGGTCCCCCTTTTCATGTCATTTCGTTGTTGGCACAAAGGAGGCACAAAAGTTGCTGTCTTCTTTGGATTGAAGCTGGAAAAAAACGTGATTTGTAGCTCCAAAATCGGGCGAGGGAATCATGGAAACCAGCAAGAATAGTTGTGCAGAGAAAAGGAAAGAATTGTAGACAGGGAGGGGTACTGTTCAAAACACAAATGAACAGTACCATGCTGCAAAGTCATATTTCCTTATCCGGCGTGGTAGAATTCCTATCATTTTCTGATGATCCAGTCCCCCTCTTCAACTTTTTAAAAACCAGCCCATTTCCTTCTAATTTCATCTTCAATTAAATCCCTCATTTTATCACTTTTCAATTCAGTCCTTGGTAAAAAACAAAGTCCTTCCAACTGGCATGTAATCCCTCGAATCAGACCTGCGAACTCGGGCTAGAACCCTTCTTGCAACAAGGTTCTCTACTTTCATGCTAGACCTTCAAACGGGAATATCTTGAGCTTTTGATATCGAAATCATGTGATTCAAAAACCCAAATTCATCTATACATATATGACTACAACTTTCATGAAGGATTCAAGGTTAAATAAAATTTTTTGAAGAACATAATTGCAAAAAAAACTCGGACTAGAATTCTTCTCGCAGCAGGATTCTATGCTTTTACACTAGACATTCAAACATGAATATCTTTAGCTTCTGATATCAAAATTAGGTGATTCAAAAATCCAAATTCATCTACATGTACAGGACTACAACTTTCATGAAGGATTCAAAGTTAGATAAAATCATTTTGAAGAACAGAATCCGACCGCTATCTAGTTGGTCAAAAAGGGTTTTTTGATCTGATTCGGGAATTGACAATGCTGAGCATCCTCATATGACTGAGAGTTTGTCCTAAGAAAAGCGGTTCCTTGGACCCAATAAAGGTGCGAATCAACTCTTTAACATGTTATGAATAACAATGTATAGCTGAAATAGTCGGATATTGCCCGAAATCAAGTCAGAATCAAAGCCTAAGTTGGAACAAAATTGGTATTACAACAGAATTGCGACAACAGCAGAATCAGTTTTTTAGTGCAAATTCTGAGGGATTTATTCAACCTTAAAGACCAGATAAAGAATGAACAAATTTAACATTATGAAGACTCCTAATTAGCCTAAGAAACCTGATGATTTCGGCATCAAAGAGGGAGGATAAAGAGAGCAGAAAACAGCTGAAACAAGGTTTGAAAAACACTTCTTTCTTCTCTGCTTTTGTCAATTCCTCAACAATCATGAACTAAACTCCTGCTTTTGGTTCAAGAGAGGTACACACACCATCTTTAGCACATGGGGCCGAAAAATGTGTAACAACAATCATTACACCAATTAATTTGGACCATTTTGATTTTAGTATCAAATTGATGTTCAATAAGTTTATAAAATTATAGAAAAATTTTAAGAACTCACATTTATATAAACACAGATAGAACTAAATAAACATACATCTATAAAAATAATAAAATAGTGAAATTCATTAAAAAAAATCATTGGAGTGTAGCCTCATGTATGACTAAAAAACAAATCTGAAGTAGTGTCACACGTGTGAGCGCGTTATTATGGTGTCAAGATAAAGAAGTCACCACCTAGTTATTTTGTTCAGGGTCACTGGGAGACCCGGGTAAACTGGTCTTATATGAAATTCTAGAGTAATGGATTGATTGTGGTCAGGGAAGGTACTAACACCCCTAACACATTTTACTTGAGATAAGTTGCATTGTGTGGTTTAGATGTGGTTTAAAGGTGTTGATGAGTTCCTAACCGATAGTCTGTCTATGGCTTAGAACAAAGATTTACGCTTATGAATAAATCTGGCATTTCAAATTTATTATAAGCTCGTATGCCTAGGTAAACTCTTATATGAAGAATCTATGTAGGTGCCCTGACAGGGTTCACCTGTCTTGGAAGGAAAAAGTGATTTCCACAACTTGTATATTCTAATGAAAATAATACTCCCAATTAAAATTAGTGAATATTCAATATAATTCTGAGAGTTTTCTAGCTAACTCCTGAAACTTAAATGCTAGCCTATTGGTAGGTTCAACTTTTATATCAGAATATTGATCATTAATTGTCACGAATTAAAATTTGTAGGGTTATTGAAATATTGCTCAAATCCTTAAGGAATTTTACAAACTTGTAAATTCCAAAAATACAAAAAAAACAACAAAACATTTCTAAAAAAAAATACGAAAAACAATTTTCTCTGCTTTAAATGAATAAAATACAATTTGTTTTTGTAAGGATTGAGCCCTATGCAACAAGCAAAATTCATTTTTTGGTTTTTTATATTATTATTATTATTTATTTATGTAAGGCCATGTTTAGCAAAACTATTTTTTCTTGCTCTAAAAAACTGTCAAAATGGACTTAAGGGTGTGTTTGTCAAACACCCCCTTTGACCAAAAAAATCCGTAACAAAAAGTTATCCAAACAAATAAAGCTTTAAGTACTTAACCCAAAACAAAATCAAATGGGTCAACCCAAAAACACTGGTTCAACCCAAAAACACTGGTTCAACCATTAACCGAACCAAAAACCAAGGCTTGAACCAAAAACTAAACCAAAACAAAGGTTTAAACTAAAATAAAATCAAAGTTAAAAATTAACACAAAACATAAAAAAAAATTCACAAAAAAACAAATCAAACACTCAAATCATGAAGAACACGAAGAACATTATCAAAAACCCAACAAACACAAATTTCAATCAAAACAAGTTTTCATACAATCAAGGGCAAAGTTTTATTTGCAATCATGCAAGGATTCATAGTCTAGCATCCATTCACTTTGTTTATCAAAGAATCAACACAATTTTATCAAAATAGGTTTTGATTTTTTATTCAAAACCAAAACTCTAGGATTAAAACCCTCATAAACTTTTTATTGATGTAAATAAACCCTAGATTACATACTAGTCAAGTTGCCTGAATGGTTTAGTACAAAGAATTGGACTAAAGATGATCCAAATCATAAGGCTAAGACAATATCTTTCCCAAGGAAGAAACTGACCCAACAACCCATAAATTCTCAGCTTATTGTTAAACTCTGAACTAGCCTTTTAGGCATCTAAAACATGTTGCATTTAATCCTCACAAATCACATTATCAATATTAAGAATATTTGAATCCAAAAAACTAACAAATAACATGAAATCATCAATAACATGCATGAATTTTCTAAGTTAAAAACTACCAAAGCTAAAAAACAATTATATTCATACTATTTGGATTCAAAACTTGACATCTTTAACATCTATATGTTAAAACATACTTGTATGAATCATGAACTTGCACTAAAAGACATTAAATTGATCAACATACTTCTAAAATCTCTAACCCACAAATAAAAACAACTTACTATTTTATTACAAAATAGAGTCAAACACTAATCAAAATACCTCATATACATCATCAACATGCTATTGGACTAAAAAAAAATCGAACAAGCATCAAAACCAAGAATCATGCCTTTAGTGCAAATCTCTCTAACACATTATTGACCAAAACTAAAATAAATTATCATAACAAAAGCTTGAGCAATCTAAAACATGCTTAAAACAAGAACAAGAACAAAACAAACTCTACCAAAAAACATCAGATTATTCCAACACCATAATTAAACCAAAAAATACAAGATAATCTCAAACAACATCAAAAGGGGTTTAAACATTAAAAAAACATGAATAGGTATGCCATATGGAGTCCACCTTTGAAATTTTACATGGTTATATGTTCTCCATGCTTGCTTGTTATGGAATGCTATTTTCCTTTTCTTTTCTTTTATTTTATCCCTTTCACTATCTTTTCCTTCCAAAGCTTGTTAGACCCTCTATGTTATTCTCTTGAACTTTCACACCAGGCTCTTTTTATAATGTATTTCTCCATATTTTTTCTCTCCTTTTTTTATTTATTTTCCAGGGGTATTTATAGGATTTCGTAAGGGTTCTTGATGGATTCAAACATGGATTGATCAAAGCTTAGCCCTTTGATCAAAATAAGAGAGTTCTGGACAAATATTAACAGTTGAAACCTCTGTCTTTCAATGATTTTGGAATGGTGGTTTTGTAATAAATTTTCCTAGGTGGTTTTCTTTTGCTTGAAGACAAAGATATGCATCCCTCACCTTCTGATTTTAGAAGAAAGATTTATGACCCTTGATAAGAACCCTTGAGGATTTGCAAGTGTGAACAAAAGAAAAAGTTGAGTGGTTTTGCATAAATGAATATCTCAGTCAAGGCTAATTGAGTTGGTCAATTTCAAGGATTCATCGGAGTAACTCCGATGTAAACGTTATCAGAAACAACCTGAACTTGGTAGAGGAGAAGCATACCTTTCGTTTGGATCCATTCTTGCTTAATTTGAAGGTTTGTAACTTCAAATTCATTCGTTTTAATGCCAACTCAATCAATCGAGAACCTAAAAATGCAGTGATGACTGATAAGAGAAAAGATGTTGTTGAGTTCATTGAAGAAAATATGATGTAAACGTTTGATATGAGTAGTTGATCTTTGTAGAAGGGTTGCTTCTTAGTTGAATTGTGGTGGTTTTAGCCTAAAAGGTGGTCGGAGACGCCATATTTATTCTCTTGAAGGTGCTTACTCAATCAGTCAAAACTGTCAAAAAGAAACCAAACAGTGACTAAACGACACATCGTCCAGGTTAAACCCTAGAAATTAGGGCTTTAATTTGGGATTTGAGAAATTTCACTTTAGTCCCTATTATTTCAATTGCTTTTAATTGCACCCGTAATTGACTCCCAAGCTCTTAATTTCATGTAATTTCACCCCTACCAAACTCAATCATCATCCTCAAAGTTTAGTGCCATTTTCATCTTGGTCATTGTTTTTTAAGTTGTGCACTTGAACCCTTAATTAACCATCAAACTTTGAATTTTCTTCAATTTGGCCCTTGATTTGGTCAATTTTAACCCCTACAATCATGCGCCTTTTTTCAGTTTGGTTTTGCATTTCTTTAATCAAGTCCCTAATTGCCTTTCAAACTTCAATATTCTTACAATTAAACCCCTGATTCGTCCAATTAAACCTGTAAAAAACCAATCAAGTCCCAAGACTTTAATTTATTCCATTTAACACCTAAATTGACTCCAAAAACTAATTGTCCTTGCAATTAAGTCTTCAATAAGATTAATTAAGCCTTTCAAAATTCCCATGAAGTCCTTACCTATCAAAATTTGTATTTCTTGACCTCAAATAAAAATAGTTTCACCAATGAGGCCCTTTGTCAATCAGAATGAGGTTGTTAATTTTGCCAATCTTATACATTTTGATCCTTCAACTTTTCCACTTGTCATTTTGATTCTTTACCACCAACCTGGGCAATCTTCTAAGCTTTCTTCGTGTATATCCTCTTGTATTTTGGATTTTTTTTCTATTTTTTTTTCTTGATTTTTCATGGCGTTAAAAGTGGATAACATCAAGTAGCATAAGTTCTATGACTTGTGAGATCCAAAGATAATCCAAACGACTTGTCTAATGAGTAAGAAGAATAATAAAACTAACCTCGAGATGCTAAACTTTGAACATTTTTTACTACTAGGTTGACCAAGTCTTTGATGCCAAGTTTTAAAGAGAAACACAAGTAGTTAGGAGAGCTTGAAGAACAAATATGGTAGATGTCTTAGTGAAAAAAATAAAGTTCATCCTTACTCCAATTGGAAAGAATAATTTTCTTAGTTTTAAGTTTCTCAACATTAAAATAAAAATGTTAAAAATCATACTTGGTAATAAATCAAGATTTATTAACCTTCGTATAAAATTATAATTCATATGACTTTGCTTGTCATGCCACAAGTCACAAGACTCAAGTAGGTAAAAAGAATATGTATCATCACTCTTCTTCTCATATATGGTTTTAGTGGTTATTATATTCATTTTAAAGAGGTCATCACTAAGATACCCCTTTCTTATAAACATTATTTTTTTTAAGAGAGTTCAAATTTATCACTCTTGAAGATCAACTTAAAACTATTTTTACTCAACTATGATCCAAACATTAAGTTTAATTTCAACCTTGAATCACATTATCGAGGGATTTTTTTTTCCAAAAGTATCTTCAAAATGACCTTCCCAACACTTAATACCTTGGAGGTTGATGAATTATCTATGTATAAATATTCACCATCCATTTCTATATAAGTGAAGAATATCATTTTCTCGGCAAATACATTTCTTGTTGTTACCCACCAATGCTCAGGATTTTTTAAATCATGTTGACTTTGGAAACAACAATAAACATGTTCATTTCTGAAAATTTTTCAGTAAGGTGATCAACCTCGTTGATATTGACTTCACTAGTCATTTCTTTTCTTGGGTTACTTTTTTGAACCCTATTTTGTTCATTATGATTTGTTCAATTATCACTATTTTACATTTTAACTGCATTGTATATGAAAATAGTATCATGTGAATAATACTTTTATTAAGTAAGTTCCTATAAAAGATTGGAGGGGTCATAAATGATCTCGCTTAAAACTTAATTTCTTTAGACAAAACTTCTTAGACCGTATATACTCACCACATTAACTTTTCTTATATGTAAACAATAATGTATACATGAATAGTGTTGTATACGTGAAAACATTTGACTAGATAACTTTGATGTTATTTTTAAAGAGTATGCATTTATTACTCTTTGCTGACTATGAACCTTTTTATACTGACAACTTTAGCCTTGAATTTTTTGTCTAAATCTTTCCAAAATGCAATCCATTCAGGATGTAGTTTTTTCACATGAAATTACTATGATTCCAAGCATCCATAACTGCCATAAAAGTGGGATCAGATTCATCATTTGATTGTTTTGGCACTTCTTTAAAATTCAATTCATTAAACCTTTTGGGCTTCTCACCATTCACTATAAAATATGATGGTAGAAACCTTATTATCAAAGTAGTAGGTGCTGAAGCAACATTGGTAGGTTTCTTGCCAAGCATCATAAAAGGTGATGGTGGAATCCTCACTACCGAAATAGAAGCAACATTGGTTAGAACAACTAATACTCGAGATGGTGCCGTGATCAATATAATTTTCTTTGTAAAGAATTAGCCAATAATATTAATAAATAAATATTTTGGCTCCACAATAACCAAGTAATATAAAACAAAATTGTAATAAAGTAACTTAACCAAAAAAAACTAAGCAAGATAAAAAAAATAAACACTTTTGTTTATTTTAGTTCAAATTAAACATGCATTGTGTCAAACTAATATGCTTAAAAAGATTGACAAAATTCATAATCATATAAACAAGTTTGCAAGTAACATGTATAAACTAAATAAAGATATAAACATGGTTTATAAAAGCCTAGTTCATAAAATTATATACCATGTAACAAATCATAAGGATTCAAATAAATTGCATGAATGTAGCAAACTAGATAAAATGATAAACTATAACAATTAAAAATTAAATGCTAATTTTTTTAAAACAAATAATTTTTTTAAAATATTTGTTCTAAAAGAAGTTTAAGATGTATCAAAGTATATGATATTTTCTCTCTCTTAAGACTAGTTAAAACAAATAACAAGCATAAAAAAACCACACATGATAGCATAAGCACAAGAACATACTAAACAAAAAAACATGTTAAGCATAAAGTCTTAAGATTGTATTGGAGGGGTCATAAAAATAAGCATAGATTAGATTGTTTAGTTTATCATAACAAAAATATAAATGTGAAATATATATATATATATATATATATATATAACATGTTATCAACACAAACAAAAAAACATATATAAAGATTGTAGCATGCATACTAAACATACATCAACTTATAATTAATATCAAAATAAAGTCCTAATATGCGTACTAATTAAAAAATATATCTATGTTTAAATTAAAATTTAAAAAAATGTACTTACTTGCTGGAGCACTTTAACTAATAAAGTTTTTATTATTATAAATGATAAATTCATTATATTTAATACTTTATTACTTCTCTCTTGGTGCAAAAGTTATATGCAATATGTCACCTAAGATTTCAACAACAACACCTTAGTTTAGATGCACTTCTAAATATGGTCTTTGAATCAAACTAGATGAACTCAATAAACTCTCAACAAAATAAACATAAGCTTTAGATTTTGGAGATATAAAAGCTTAAAAAAGAAGGAGAAATACACTAAATCTAAGGTAAAGAAGAGTATGTAAAATCATAAAATTCTCTTTAACTCTTCATTCACTCTATTTTTATAGCTGATTTTGAAAGATAAAAAGTTGAAAAATTAATTATGGTATTAACCATAAATAATTTTTACATCAATAACTTTTTATTAGCCACCATAAATCCATAATAATACCTGAACATTATGGTCATAAAACAAATATTTTTTGAGTTTAAAAAACTTGTTCAGGTTCTGTTGAAAAAATATTGGAAAAACTATTCAGGTTATTATTTTCATGGGTTAGAAAAAATAATGGATTATAAGAAATAGTTCTTCATAGACCAAATATAAGCCCAAATTTAAGTTGGTAAAAAATAATTTTTTATGGCCTATAAAGTTATTTTACAATGAACCCAACCTAGGCCCATTGTTTGGGTTGACATGTGCGTATGAGCTTAAGTTCAAAGTCCAATTTGCTTAGGATCTCTCCCCTCTAAAAGCTTTGGTGTCATTTAGGCTCAATTTTAACTTTTCAACTTTTCAATTTATAAATACCAATAAAGTTTTGTTTCTTTTCTATGTGAGATAAAAGCTTTTAGAGAGTTTTGGGTTTCACCAAAACATGTTAACTAAGGGTTCTTTGAGATTAATTTCTTATTCACCTATAATTTATTTAAATCATATAAATGTTCAATGTTAAAGAGATTTTGCTGGAGACTAAACTCCAACAAACTTCTACCAAAAAATGAGTGGACCTCACTTTTAATTTGGCTTTAAATATGTCTATTAACCATGTTTTAACACAGTTTTCCAACATATATCTCTATGGTCCTTAAAATTGTATAATAAAAAGATTTATTTTTAATTCATTTACAAGTCAATTCATTTAAATGTATCAACAATAACCATTAAGCACAAAAAATGAACATAACTGGAAATTTTTAAGAGTTTGAATTTAATGAATTGGCCATTAGCTTTTAGGAGAATGAAAGGAAATCCTGCTTAGGAAAAAAGGATATAAAAATTTATTTTCTTGAAATGTTAGTTGCTTCAATGACAATTTTATTTTATGTTTTTATTAGTTTCGTTTATTGGTACAAGTAACATGTAAATATATGTGACGAGGTTTCAAAATCTAAGATGTTTACGAATAAGACTTATGTGTTGGACAATCGATTAATCTCTTAGTTCAAACAATCTGATACTGATATGTAAATACTGATAATAGTTTTGCCTGGACCCAATGGGTGCTTGGTGTACGCCTAACACCCAAAAGTAATTGGGTCCATGTGTTGTATTTGGTTTTGACCCTATTAAATTGAGGTTTATTCGTATCCCCCAAAGTCTTTGTGATATTGATACACAAAGACTAGTAAAAATACTCGATTATCATGATAAGTTCATCAAATTTTCTTTATTGAGAAGAATGATGGAAACCCTAGAATTATTTACCAAAGAGCCCATGTGTAGGCGTGCACCATGTTTGAAGAAAAAATCTAAGTAAATAGAGGGGAACCATGGAGGAACCCATACTTAGAAAAATCTCTTTGAGGGTTAAGTGAGATATAAAAGACTCTATACGTAGAAAATCTTTCTAAGAGATTAAGGGAAACTTATGGAGAAAAAAAACTCATACTTAGAAGAATTTTTAAGTAGCCGAGAGGAAACCGTAGAGAATGAGCCTATACTTAGAAATTTTTTTAAGAGGCAGAGGGGAACCTGTAAAAGGTGAGCCTATTCTTAGAAAAATTTATAAGAGGTCAAAGGGAACCCATAAATGGTGAGCCTATACTTAGAAAAACTTATAAGAGGTTAAAGGAACTCGTGAAGGGTTGTTCCTTGTAATAATACGAGGCTCGGAAGCCATGTATCGATCCGAATCATACTAAAGAGAGATATATAGGCTCATGGTTTCTTAGCCAATGGTGTAGGGCTTAAGATCTCACTTTTATAGAAAGATCTTATAAAAGAGTGGGAGGCCTATAGCCTCCTTAGTGATGGCGTGGAGACTTATGAGCCCCCTTCTAGAGAGTGGTCAAATTAAAGTGGATGAGGTGTGTTACCTTCCTAGTTTTTTCATGGGGCATGGGATCCCCCTATTAGAGAGTGATTGTACCTGAGGGTGGGAGATCTAAGATCATCCTTGGAGATAGCTTGAGGACTGAAAGCCTCACGAGAGAGTCGTGTTAATCCAAGACTATACTGGAGAATATAAGATATAAGATCAATCTTTGATGAATTGGCGAGAGGCCCTTAGTTATCATTTGAAGAATGTGTCAGTCTAAAATTGCACTAGAGAATAAAGGATTAGAGGTCAACTCCTAGTGAATTGGTAAGAAGCCATTAGGCATCACTTGAAGATATATAGATAACAAATGTATGTTAGAGATACACTATTTTTATTTTAAAAATAACCTTACATTCTCATTGAGGATTATGTACCCTAAGGTGACTTTAGTGATAGGTATGGACTCAGATGATGGTATCCCAAAATTAGTCTAAACTCATGACGACCTAGCTCTTGAAGTCTGACTACTCTTCAACCCTCCCTATCAACCTTTTTTTTTTCCGGTAAGCAGCCGCCAACTCGAGGATCTTATTAGTCAAAGTCTAGAACATGGATTGTTCTTTTAATAAGGGATGTTATTAGAATGAACATGTCCTAGAAGTGGTACGTGTTTGCATTACTACCCTAAAATTTGAATGGGTGATCCTATTTTGACTTAAGGGAGTAATAAATCCTTATAATACACCAAATGCCTATAGGTTAGTCCTTCATGTGTTTTTTCTTCGAGCTTTCATTTCTACTAGAATAATGATTTTGCTTGGAAGATCCTTTATGTTGGTTAGCATTGTAAAAATGAGGAGGCTCATATTGTAGCACACAAGTGTTTTCCACCCGTATGTGATTTTTCATGATTTGCTTCACCTTGAGTAAGCTTTTGTTTGGCAAGGTATAAATTTTTCTCCAAAGCATGTTCCTTTACTTTTCTTATCAAGGCCTTTATGTTTACTGACCTCAAGAAACTCTTCCACCTTGAGCATCTCCTCATTAAACCTCTTTAAATATATCTATGTAGGCTTACCTTTTTGCTGGGTAACACCAAATAGCTTCGTGAAGCTTTTCTTGGTAGGCATGTTAGGGCTAAAACGTGCCACTAGCTTGACACAAAGGTCAATGAACCCTTCGATGGAGTTTGGCTTGAAATTATTGTACCAAGCATGTGCAGACCTTCGACAAGGCTGTGAGAAGGATTTTTCACATTGAGTCGCTATCTTAGAAGACCAACTCTAAGCTAATACACATATTCTGCAATGCTCCCACATGCCATCATAGTTTTCTATATTTATTTTTATGAAAATGTAGTTCTTAGGGAGTTGAGTGTTTAATACTTGTTTGGACAAGAGAGAACCCCTCACATAATAGGGGTTATAGATATATATAGACCGTCTCTTAGTCCTTTTTCTGTTAGTCTTTTTGGAGCCCGAGGAGTTTGGCATGGAACGATGGCTACAGTAACTGGTGTTCATCCCATGATAGTTAGGAGGAGTACATTCAAAGTACCGACTTTGTGCATAAGTAACACAATGGTATGAGCAACCCCTTGAGGGACTCTCGTGAATGTCATTCTGCTTAGTCTCCTCTGGGTAGTGTAATCATCTACGATGGTGCGACTGATAGCCATGGTGCTTAGACATTGTGTTGCTGAGGGTGTTAAGACTTGTTGAGGTGGCAATGTCTGATTGTATTTTTAGGTTGCCAACATGACCCGAATGAGAACTTGCACATGATCAATGAGTTGTTGAATGTCTGGTTGGGCAGAAGTGCCCGAGATGGCAGGTAGATTCATCATGCATCCTGTCTTAGATGTGTCTTTGTTATTTGTCATATATAGAATGACTTGGAAATGTCAAAACCAAGTTTTAGAAAGAAACTGATAGCTTTTTGATTTGTTTCTTACATATGACGCCAATTGATGAGGTCTCAAAATCCAAGATGCTTAGGAATAACGCTTATATGTTGGATAATCGATTAACCTCTTAGTTAAAGCAATTCAATCCATTCTCCCTAACCAGGGTTTTTGACGGCTTGATATGGAAAACCCAGGTGGTTAGTTATTGGTGGTGCTTGATAAGCCAATGTGAATGGTAGTTGGTACATGCAGAAAGTCTCATTGGATGAATGTAAGGACTCTCAAATGCTTAAGTTAGCAACTTTATGGAGAGAGAAAATACAATGATAAACTCTGAAAATATGTATGCTAAAAATATTAAGAATGAAAAGATTGTGAACCTGAAACTTGAAGGATTCATAGGGTATTTATAGCCTATAAGTCTTGTCTTTTGTAGAGAGAAGAGGTTGAAGAATCATTTTATCCTTGTGATATTTTGAGTTGTATTATACTTAAAGTAATACGTATTGGATCAATATAAAATATTGAAAGACCTGCACAAGGGTCCAAAAAAATTACCGAGCTAGAAACACTCGTGGGGTCATCCTGGAAAAATCCCAAGGAAGTGTTGGGCTCAGAGCACTTGCTTGAGCCTATGGAGATGCTGGGGTGCATGCCCAACAAGGTGTTGGTCGTGCGCTCAGTACCAAGAAATAATTGGGTCCAGGCATAAGGCGTTACGCCTAGACCTAATGGGTATTGGGCATGTGCCCAACACTTAAAATTAATTTAATTGAATCTAGGCGTTATGTGTGGATCTAATGATAGGTGCTTGCATGCCCAACATCCAAAATTAATTGGGTTTAGATGTAATGCCTGG
>Ga0307508_10004595_pt1 | contig 13432 bp, 10 predicted proteins | sample 9_EM_MG_FD_203089 | JGI IMG/M metagenome (GOLD analysis project Ga0307508, IMG submission 203089) | Populus trichocarpa ectomycorrhiza microbial communities from riparian zone in the Pacific Northwest, United States - 9_EM | ecosystem: Host-associated > Plants > Roots > Unclassified | place... | reverse complement strand
TGGGAGCAGCAGCACGTGCCGGGCATCGTGTGGACCACGCACGCCGGCGCCGAGACCGGGCACGCGATCGCCGACGTGCTCTACGGCGACTACAACCCGGCGGGCCGGCTCACCCAGACCTGGCCGGCCTCGCAGAGCCAGCTGCCGGCCGACCTGAACACCTACGACATCATCTCGTCGGACCAGACCTACCTGTACAGCGAGCAGACCCCGCTCTACCCGTTCGGGCACGGCCTGTCCTACACCTCGTTCCGCTACGGCAAGCCCGAGGTCGGCGACGGGACGGTCCGCGTCGCGGTGACCAACGTCGGCCGCCGCGCCGGCGACGAGGTCGTTCAGCTCTACACCCACCAGCGCACCTCGCGCGACAAGACGCCCGTCAAGCAGCTGCGCGCGTTCCAGCGCGTACGCCTGGCGCCCGGGCAGACCACGACCGTGACGTTGCGGCTGAGCCCGGCCGACCTCGCGCACTGGGACGTCACCCGCAGCCGGTGGGTGGTGGAGTCGTCGGTCTACGACATCCTGATCGGCTCGTCGTCGAGCGACATCCGGCAGCGCGCCACTCTTCGCGTACGCGGCGAGACCATCCCGGCCCGCGACCTGTCGAGCACGACCCGGGCGGAGAACTTCGACGCGTACGCGGGCGTGCGGCTGCTCGACGAGACGAAGGTGAGCGGCACGGTCGTCGGCGCGACCGCGGCCGGCCAGTGGGTCGCCTTCAAGGACGCGGACCTGCGCGGCGCGACGTCGTTCACGGCCCGCACGGCAAAGGCGAGCGCGGGCACGGGCACCGTCGAGGTCCGGCTCGACTCGCCGACCGGACGGCTGCTCGGCGTCGCCCAGGCTGCCTCCACCGGCGACGTGTACCGCTACGCGACCAGCACCGCACGGCTGAGCCGCGCCACCGGCCGGCACACGGTCTACGTGGTGCTCGACGCCGGCGTCCGGCTGGCCACGTTCGCCATCGCTTGAAAGCTCCACCCGGTTGGCTCGCTCGCCCGCCCGCCGGTCGGGCGAGCCGGCGGCGGGCTGTACCGCCCGGCGGGGACGATCCGGCCGTGAGGCCGGGCAGGGGAGATCGGCCGGCATCCCGCAGGTCAGTAGGATCGGCCCACATCACCAAAGCGATCGGGTCACGTGGGGAGAGCCGATGCCGACGATCAACGACGTCGCCCGCGCGGCCGGCGTCTCACCGAGCACGGTGTCGTACGTGCTCAGCGGGCGGCGGCCGATCTCGGCGCAGACCCGCGCCCGGGTCCAGGCCGCGATCGCCGAGCTCGGCTTCCACCCGCACGCCGGCGCCCGCGCGCTGGCCAGCAGCAAGACCAACGTGCTGGCGCTCGTGGCGCCGCTGCGGGTGGACGTCAACGTGCCCGTCATCATGCAGTTCGCCACTGCGGTGGTCACCTCGGCCCGTACCCACAACCACGACGTGCTGCTGCTGACCAAGGACGAGGGCACCGCCGGCCTGGAGCGGGTCGCCCACAGCACGATGGTCGACGCCCTGATCGTCATGGACGTCGAGAGGGACGACCTGCGCATCCCGGCGCTGCGGCGGCTCAAGCAGCCGTCGGTGCTGATCGGCCTGCCCACCGACCCGGCCGGGATAGCCTGCGTCGACCTCGACTTCGCGGCCGCCGCCGACCAGGCACTGCGCCACCTGGCCTGGCACGGCCACCGGCGGATCGCCCTGGTGGGCCCGTCGCCGGCCGTCTACCGGCGCGGCACAAGCTACGCCGACCGGTTCCTGACCGGTTTCACCGACGTGTCGGCCGAGCTCGACCTGCAGACCCTCGCCCACCCGTGCGAGCCCGGCACCGAGGGCGTACGCGCCTGCCTCGCCGACCTCGACGCCGCCCTGCCCGGGGTGACCGCGCTGGTCGTGCACAACGAGGAGGCGCTGCGCCCGCTGCTGGACCAGCTGCGAGCCGGCGGCCGCCGCGTCCCCGAGGACGTCTCCGTGGTGGCCGTCTGCCCCCGGGACGTGGCGCTCAGCATGCCCATGCCGCTGACCTCGATCGACATCCCGGCGCACGACGTCGGCGGCCTGGCCGTAGAGACGGCGATGAAGCTGCTGGACGGCCGCCACACCGACCCGGTCCGCCTCCTGGCCCCCACCCTGGTCGAACGAGACAGCTGCGCCGCCCCCCACCCCTGACCACCGTGCGTTGTACGCGCGTCTGCCGGTTGCTGCCTACGTCGCGCCCGGAAGGTACGGTGATGCCCGATGTCAGGATCGCACCATCCGGCGTCGGGGCCGCTGAGACGGCTTGGCAGAATGCCCCGCGCAGGGCAGAAATTGGCGATGCCCGCGAAGCCGTCTCCGATCGGCGAAGCGCCGGACTTGCCTGCCGGACCCCGTAGAACCGGTAGCGCCCACTGATTCTTCAGTGTCGGGGTCTGTGGCTTTGCGGATTTCGTAGCTTGTGGACGGTTATCGGATCGTTTCAACTCCGGCACCCGCCACGCGAGCCGATTCCCGGGGGTCGCATCGTGGGACTGGCTCTCGGATCGTGGACACCCGTCCCGGATCGTGGTCGGCGGCTCAGATGCTGGACGGTCCTTCCACGATCCGGGCCCAACCCGGTTCCAAAACGGTATATTCCGGTCACGCGTGCAGGCTGAAGCCCCGATCTTGAAGCGCACATCCCGCCGAGCGACCCCAACTCCACAACCTTTGCCGACGCCGCGCCGGTTTGGTGGTCCGTATCGGCCACCACGCCGAAGTGGATCTCCACGCCGTCGCGGGAGGCGAAGCCGTAGCCTCCGGGGGGATACCGCCGGACGGCGAAGCCGAGACGCCGGTAGTGCTCCATTGCAAGATCAAGATCTCGGACCGGGAAGATCGGCGCAATTCTGAACCGGGTGCCCATACCTCATCCTGGCAAGAGGCCGCTCGACGCGCCACGCCGTCGCGCCCGTTCCACCTGGGCAGTCGGGTCGTGTCTTCCAGTTCCAAGATTACGGTTGTTTGGCTGACGCGGTCGCTGTCTGTGCGTAGATGATTCCGCGGTTGGCGCTCACGGTCGCCGTCAGGCGCCAGCCGGGGATGGATTCGCGTTCCGCGGGCTGCCAGTAGCGCTTGACCACCTGGAAGCCGTCGTCCTGCTCTACCGACGTTCGTCGGCGCTGGCGGGGACCGACCGGCTACTTCGGAGAGCCGGGTACCGGTCCATCGGTGTGCAATCGCGAGCGGAGGAACTCCCGTTCGACAGCGTTGTCGCACAGAGCGATCGCGGCGCGGTACGCCGCGTCGGCTTCGTGGGTTCGCCCGAGGCGTCGCAGCAGGTCGGCGCGGGTGGCCGGCAGGTAGTGGTAGGCGGCGAGGCGTGGGTCGGCGGCCAGCGCCTCGACCAGCGGCAGCGCCGCGGCCGGGCCGTCGAGCATGGACACGACCACGGCTCGGTTGAGCGCCACGACCGGTGACGGCCAGACGCTCAGCAGCAGGTCGTAGAGGTCGCGTACCTGGCGCCAGTCGGTGTCGGCGTACGTGGGCGCCTCGGTGTACAGCGCGGCGAGCGCCGACTGCAGCGCGAAGCGGCCGGGGCGGCCGCCCCGCAGGGCGGCGCGGACCAGGCGTAGGCCTTCCGCGATCTGTGCGATGTCCCAGCGGGAGCGGTCCTGTTCTTCCAGCAGCAGCAGCCGGCCGCTGGGGTCGACCCGGGTAGTGCGGCGGGCGTCGTGCAGCAGCAGTTGGGCGAGCAGGCCGAGGGCTTCGCGCTCGTCCGGCATCAGGGCGCACAGCATCCGGGCCAGGTCGAGGGCATGTTCGACCAGGTCGGCTCGGACCAGCGCGGCGCCGGTCGGGGCGGCGTGACCGGTGGTGAAGACCAGGTGTACGACGGTGAGGACGGCGTCGAGGCGATCCGGCAGTTCCTCGATCGAGGGCACCCGGTACGGGATGCCGGCCGCGGCGATCTTCTTCTTCGCACGAGTCACCCGGGCGGCCATGGTCGGCTCGCTGACCAGGAACGCGTGTGCGATCTCGGCCGTGGTCAGCCCGCACACCAGCCGCAGGGTCAGCGCGAGCTGGGCCTCCCGGGCCAGCGCCGGGTGGCAGCAGGTGAAGATGAGCCGGAGCCGGTCGTCGGGGATGTCCTCGGCCTCGATCTCCGGAGACGATTCGGGGACGAGGAGCAGGGGCAGCTTCGAGCGCAGCGTCGCCGCGCGCTTGTGGGCGTTGAGAGCCCGGCGCTGCGCGGCGGTGGTGAGCCAGGCCCCGGGGTTGGCCGGCACGCCCTGGCCCAGCCAGGCGTCCATGGCCGAGACGTACGCGTCCTGGACGCATTCCTCAGCCAGGTCGAGGTCGCGGGCGACGCGCACCGTCGCGGCGAGCACTCTGGCCCACTCGCGGCGGTGCGCGTCGGCGACCGCGAGCCGGACGGCGGCGGTGTCGTCGTTCACGGACGTTCGGGTTCGGGGTTTATGCGAACACCATCACCGGACGTACCTCGACACCGCCGAGCGCTGCCGGGCACAGCTTGCCGATCGCCAGTGCCTGGTCGAGGTCCTTGGCCTCGATGAGGTAATAGCCGCCGAGGACCTCCTTGGTCTCTACGAAAGGGCCGTCGGTGACGACGTCGCCCCGAATCGACGTGGCTGTCGCGGTCGGCTGCAGCGCGTTGCCGCCCAGCATCTGACCGCCGAGCTCGCCGACCTGCTCGGCGAAGCGGCTGTGGGCGTCCATGGCCTGCTGCCACACGGCCGGGTCGGGGTTCTCGTAGCCGGACTCGTCCTCGTAGATCAGGATCAGGTACTGGGCCATTGCGCGTCTCCTCAGACTGACGTAGCGGGTGTCTCTACTCCTACGTCAACCGGCCGGGCGCCGAATCGACAACCACGCCGAAGTTTCCGGAAATCAGGGCGCCGGCCGCGACGATCAGCGCGGCGAGCCCCGCATCTGCCGCCGCTGCCACCGGCCCGGCTGCCCTCGCAGACGCGGTGGCACGAGCAACCTGGGCCGGTTGAACCAGATGATCGTGTATCTGATCGCGAAGGACCCGGCGAAGGCGACGAGAAAGAAGACCACCATGACCCTCGTAGGCCATGCCCCGACGACCCCGTGCTCCCACAACGGGGGAACCGCCAGACCCCCCAGCAAGGACGCCAGTGCCAGCCAGTTTGCGAGCATGACGCGCCCGCCGTCGTCCGAGGAAAGCGATTGCCGGCGACCGGTCCACCAGGGCGCCACGACGAAGATCAGGCCGAGTAGGTGAACCACGGCGAGTCCGGCAAGCGCCCAAGCGGGAATTTCCCACTGCTCCGTGCTCGCCGCGAACGTCACCCCGCCCATCCAACCACTCCCCGCGACAACGCGCCCCGGTCCGTGTCGGCGTACCACAGGGCGAGCAACTCGCCCGCGGCCCCCACCGACACCCGCATGAGCTGGTCGCCGGCCCGCGGCGCGGTGATCGCTCCCGCCAGGCGCAGAGACGTGCGGAAATCTCTTCGTCACACCGTTGACATGTCCTGGGGGCGTTCCCTAACGTCACCCGAAAGCCCTGCGTCGAAGCGCTTCGACACCCACCGTCGAAGCGCTTCGACGAATTCCTCCCGGAGGACGGCATGTTCAGATCACGAGCCGGCGTCGCCGCCGGAGCACTGCTGTTGGCCACCTCGCTGGCGCTGACCGCGTGCAGCGGTTCCGGCTCCGGCACCTCAGGTAGCGACGCGAAGACGCTCACCCTCTGGCACTACGAGGGTCCGACCAGCGCGATGGGCGTCGCGTGGAACAAGGCGATCGACGAGTTCAAGACCACCCACCCCGGCGTCACGGTGAAGTTCGAGGAGAAGGGGTTCGAGCAGATCCAGCAGAACGCCCAGATGATCCTCAACTCGGACAGCGCGCCGGACATCCTCGAATACAACAAGGGCAACGCCACCGCCGGGCTGTTGTCGAAGCAGGGCCTGCTCACCGACCTGAGCGACGAGGCCACCAAGCGGGGCTGGGACTCCAAGCTCAGCGCCAGCCTGCAGACCACCGCCAAATACGACGCCCAGGGCATCATGGGCAGCGGCAAGTGGTACGGCATCCCGAACTACGGCGAGTACGTCGAGGTCTACTACAACAAGGACCTGTTCCAGAAGTACAACCTTGCCGTGCCCACGACGCTCGACGAGTTCACGAAGGTGATGGACGCCTTCGTGCAGAAGGGGATCACCCCGCTGTCGGTCGGCGGCGCCGAGTACCCCGCGCAGCAGATCCTCTACGAGCTCGCCCTCTCCAAGGCCGACCGGGCCTGGGTCGACGACTACGAGCTGTACAAGAACAAGGTCGACTTCCACGGCCCGCAGCTGACCTACGGCGCCGAGACCTTCGCGGACTGGGTCAAGAAGGGTTACGTCGCCAAGAACTCGGCCGGCATCAAGGCCGAGGACATGGGCGTCGCGTGGGAGCAGGGCAAGTTCCCGATCATGATTTCCGGCAGCTGGTGGTACGGCCGGTTCGCCACCGAGGTCAAGAACTTCCAGTGGGGCACCTTCCTGTTCCCGGGCAACACGCTGCACCCGGGCTCGAGCGGCAACATCTGGGTCGTGCCGGCCAGGTCCAAGGCCAAGAGCCTCGCGTACGACTTCATCGACATCACCATGCAGCCGGACATCCAGAACCTGCTCGGCAACAACGGGGGTGTCCCGGTCGCGGCCGACGCCTCGGCGATCACCGATCCGAAGAACAAGGAACTGATCGACAACTTCAACAAGATCTCGGCCTCCGACGGGCTCGCCTTCTACCCGGACTGGCCGGCGCCCGGCTACTACGACGTCCTGGTGGGCGCCGTGCAGGGCCTGATCAACGGCTCGAAGACGCCGTCGCAGATGCTCGACGAGATCGCCAAGCCGTACAACCAGAACCTGGCCGACATCGGCAAGTGACCCGCCGCGGGTGGCGGACCGGGTCCGCCACCCGCGCGAGGACGAGAAAGGGGAGCGTACGCATGGCCGGCAAGCGGCGGCAGAGCGGGTACGCGGTCTACCTGGTCCCCGGCGTGATCGCGTCGCTGGCGGTGATCGTCGTGCCGCTGGTCATGACGGTCGGGATCAGCTTCACCCGGTGGTCCGGCATCGGCGAGCCGATCTGGATCGGGTTCGCCAACTACACGCGCCTGGCACGGGACGCGGACTTCTGGGCGTCGTTCGGCCACATCCTCCTGCTGATCCTGGCCATGGCGGTGCTGCCGACGCTGCTCGGCCTCGTGCTGGCCGCCGTGCTGTTCGACTACGTCGCCAAGCACTTCGGCAACCGCTGGGCCGGCGTCTTCCGCGCCGGGTACTACCTGCCGCAGGTGCTGCCCGTGGCGGTCACCGGCATCGTCTGGGGCTGGATCCTGCATCCGGAGTACGGCGCGCTCAACCGGGTCCTGAACTCGGTCGGGCTGTCCCGGCTGGCCGTCAACTGGCTCGGCGATCCGAGGTACGCGCTCTACACGGTCATGGGGATCATGGTCTGGATCCAGCTCGGCTACCCGATCGTCATGTTCATGTCCGGGCTGCAGCGCATCGACCCGGAGCTCTACGAGGCCGCGGACCTGGACGGCGCGACCTGGTGGCAGCGCTTCCGCAAGATCACGGTCTATCTGATCCGGCCGGAGTTCTACGTCGTGCTGATCACCACCACGATCGCCGCGCTGAAGATCTTCGGCCAGGTCTTCGTGCTGACCCGTGGCGGCCCAAGCAACGCGACCCTGGTGCCCTCGTACTTCGCCTACAAGAACTTCTTCGAGAAGGCCCAGGTCGGGTACGGGTCGGCGATCTCCACCGTGCTCACCGTGATCATCATCGTGCTCGCCTTCGTCTTCCTGCGCCTGCAGAACCGCGCCGAGCGGACGGCCTCCCAATGACCCTGACCGAGACCCGCCCGTCCGTGCGGCACGACCGGCCGGCCGTCAAGCCGCGCAACCCGACCCGATTCGCGGTGTTCTTCGCCCTGCTCGTGCTGCTCCTGCTCGTGGTCGCCCCGCTGCTGGTCGTCGCGCTCAACGCGGTCAAGAGCCCGGCCCAGTACGCGAGCAACGGCCCTCTGTCGCTGCCGGACCACCTCTACTTCAACGGCATCCTGGACTTCTGGAACCGGGTCGACTTCGGCCAGAAGCTCTGGAACAGCTTCATCTCGAGCTTCGCGGTCGCGGTCCTCGGCGTCCTGCTCTCCATCCTCAACGCGTACGCCCTGGGCATCGGCCGGGTCCGTGGCCGCATCTGGTTTTTGATCTTCTTCCTGGTCGCGAACCTGTTGCCGCAGGAGGTGCTGGTCTACCCGCTGTACTACCTGTCGAAGCAGCTGGGGCTCTACGACAGCCTGTTCTCGATCGTCATCATCTTCACGGTTGTCCAGAGCGCGTTCGGCACCTACCTGCTGACCTCGGTGTACGCCGAGTTCCCGACCGAGCTGCTGGACGCGGCCGAGGTCGACGGCGCGAGCCGGTGGCGCACCCTGTGGTGGGTCGTCGTGCCGGTCAGCCGGCCGACCCTCGGGGTGCTGTTCACGTTCTTCTTCATCTGGACCTGGAACGAGTTCTTCCTGCCGCTGGTGTTCCTGGTCTCCAACGACCGGCAGACCGTCCCGGTCGCCCTCGGCGTGCTGCAGGGCGACCGCCTGATGGACGCGACCACGACCAGCGCCTCGGCGCTGATCGGCATCCTCCCCGCGATGCTCTTCTTCCTGATCTTCCAGCGCACGCTCACTCGCGGTATCACCGCCGGCGCCCTCAAGTAAACGCCCAGCTCACGGCACCAGCAAAGGACGCTCATGAAGTTCACCGACGGCTATTGGCACAAGCGCGACGGGTTCGCGGTGCTGCATCCCGCGCGGCTGCACGACACCGAGTCGGACGGGGCGTCGCTGACCGCGTACGCCACCGCGAAGCCGGTGCACACGCGCGCCGACACCCTCGACGCCCCGATCATCACGGTCAGGTGCGAAGCGCCGATGCCCGACGTCATCCGGGTCAGCATCGGGCACTTCCTGGGCGGCGCCGCGCCGGGGCCGAATTTCGCGATAAAGCAGGAGCCGGGCGACGTGTCGGTGGGCGAGCACGAGATCACGTCGGGAGCGCTGACCGCCCGGTTCCGCACCGGCGAGCACTGGGGGCTCGACTTCCTCGCCGACGGGCGGCGGCTGACCGGCACCGGTTGGAAGGGCATCGGCGTCGTCGACGGCGCCGACGGGCGGCACTACGTGCACGAGCAGCTCGACCTCGGGGTGGGCGAGGCCGTCTACGGGCTCGGCGAGCGGTTCGGCCCGTTCGTCAAGAACGGCCAGAGCATCGACATCTGGAACCAGGACGGCGGCACCAGCAGCGAGCAGGCGTACAAGAACGTGCCGTTCTATCTGACCAACCGCGGCTACGGCGTGCTGGTCGACCACCCGGGCCGGGTGTCCTTCGAGGTCGCCTCCGAGATGGTGTCGCGCACCCAGTTCAGCGTCGCCGGGCAGACGATGTCCTACCTGGTCGTCTACGGTCCCACGCCGGCCGACGTGCTGCGCAAGTACACCGCGCTGACCGGCCGCCCGGCGCTGCCGCCGGCCTGGTCCTTCGGCCTCTGGCTGAGCACGTCGTTCACCACGGCGTACGACGAGGAGACCGTCACCGCTTTCGTCGACGGGATGGCCGAGCGGGACCTGCCGCTGAGCGTGTTCCACTTCGACACCTTCTGGATGCGCGAGTTCCACTGGTGCGACTTCGAGTGGGACCCGCGGATCTTCCCGGACCCGCCGGGCATGCTCAAGCGGCTGTCCGACCGCGGCCTGCGCACCTGCCTGTGGATCAACCCGTACATCGCGCAGCGCTCGGCCCTGTTCGCCGAGGGCGCGGCCAACGGATACCTGCTGCGCAAGGCCGGCGGCGACGTCTGGCAGTGGGACCGTTGGCAGGCCGGCATGGCCCTGGTCGACTTCACCAACCCGGACGCCCGCGCCTGGTACGCAGGCAAGCTCAAGGCGCTGGTCGAGATGGGCGTCGACGCGTTCAAGTCGGACTTCGGCGAGCGGGTGCCCACCGACGTCGTCTGGCACGACGGCTCCGACCCGGAACGGATGCACAACTACTACACCCAGCTGTACAACCAGACCGTCTTCGACGTGCTGCGCGAGCAGCGCGGCGAGGGCGAGGCCGTGCTGTTCGCCCGCTCGGCGACCGTCGGCGGCCAGCAGTTCCCGGTGCACTGGGGCGGCGACAACTCGGCCACCTTCGAGTCCATGGCCGAGAGCCTGCGCGGCGGCCTGTCGCTGGTCTGCTCCGGCTTCGGCTTCTGGAGCCACGACATCGGCGGCTTCGAGGGCCGTCCCGACCCGGCGGTCTTCAAGCGGTGGATCGCCTTCGGCCTGCTCTCCTCGCACAGCCGGCTGCACGGCAACCAGGAGTACAAGGTGCCGTGGCTGTTCGACGAGGAGTCCGTCGAGGTGCTGCGGCACTTCACCCACCTCAAGCACCGGCTGATGCCGTACATCTTCGAGGCGGCGCGGCAGGCGCACGCCGAAGGCCTCCCGGTGATGCGGCCGATGGTCGTCGGGTTCCCCGACGACCCGGCCGTCACCCACCTCGACCGGCAGTACCTGCTCGGCGGCGACCTGCTGGTCGCGCCGGTCTTCAGCGCCGACGGCGACGTCTCCTACTACGTGCCGGCGGGACGGTGGACCCGGTTCGGCACGCGGGAGGTCGTCGAGGGCCCCGCCTGGGTGCGCGAGACGCACGGCTTCGACAGCGTGCCGCTGCTGGTGCGCCCGGGCGCGGTCCTGCCCGTCGGCAACCGCACCGACCGGCCCGACTACGACTACCTCGACGGGATCACGCTGCAGCTATACGAGCCGGCCGAGGGCGCGACCACGGTCGCGGTCGGGGACACCACGTTCACGGTGACCCGCGACGGCGCCACGGTCCGGGTCGAGCGCGACGGCGCGGCGCTGCCCTGGCGGGTCGAGCTCGCCGGAACCCTCGCCGAGCTCGCGGCCGGTGACGACATCGTGGTGATCGACTGAATCCGCAGGTCACCGACGGGAATTAAGATCGCGGGATGAGCCCGGCACTGGACCTGTTCGTCCCAGGTGTCGTCTACCTCGACATCATCTTCACCGGCCTGCGCGAACTGCCCGAGCCGGGCGCCGAGGTCTGGGCGCCCGGCATGGGCTCCAGCCCCGGCGGCATAGCCAACCTCGCGGTCGCCGCGGCCCGGCTCGGCCTGCGGACCGGGCTGGGCACGGCGCTCAACACCGACGCGTACGGGGACTTCTGCGCGCAGATCCTGCGTGACCAGGAGGGCATCGACCTGTCCGCCTCGTTGCGGATCTCCGAGGGGCACTCGGCCGTGACCGTCTCACTCGCGTACGACCGGGACCGCAGCATGATCACGCACGGGCACCCGCTGCCGGTCAACGCCGAAGGGCTGGTCGGCGAGCTTCCGGCGGCCCTGGCCGCGTCGGTGAGCCTCGCCCGCAACCGCCTGCCCTGGGTGTCGCGCGCCCGGAAGGCCGGCACGCTGGTCTTCGCCGACGTCGGCTGGGACCCGAGCGCCGAGTGGCCCGCGGAGGCGCTCGACGTGCTCGACGACTGCCACGCGTTCCTGCCCAACGCCGTCGAGGCCATGCAGTACACCCGGGCGTCGTCGCCGCGGGAGGCGCTGCGCCGGCTCTCCGGCCTGCTGCCCGTGGTGGTGGTGACCTGTGGCGCCGACGGCGCGCTCGGGCTGGACGCGACTACCGGCGAGATGGTCGACGCCCAGGGCGTGCGCCTCGCCGCGCTCGACCCGACCGGCGCCGGCGACGTCTTCACGGCCGGCTTCGTGCTCGGCACCCTGCGCGGCTGGCCGCTGGCCCAACGCCTCGCGTTCGCCAACCTGATCGCCGCCCTCTCCGTGCAGCACTTCGGCGGCTCCCTCTCCGCGCCCGGCTGGGGCGACATCGCCGACTGGTGGCGTACGGCCCGGCAGGTGGCCACCCGGCGTCACGACCGGTCCAGTGAGGCCGAGCTGGCCGAGCGGTACGCCTTCCTCGACGACGTGATCCCGAACGGCGATCGGCGCTCGGTGCGCCGCGCCACCGCGACGATCGCCCGGCCCTCCGACGCGAACGTAGACGGCTGATGCGCCTCACGATCCTGGGCGGGGGCGGCTTCCGGGTGCCGCTGGTCTACGGCGCCCTGCTCGGCGGCGCCTCGCCGATCACCGAGGTGGTCCTGCACGACGTGGAGGTCGCCCGGCTCGCCGCGATCGGCCGGGTGCTCGCCGCGCAGGCCCGCGACGCCGTGCGTGCGCCGTCGGTCGGCGCCACCACCGACCTGACCGAGGCGCTGACCGGCGCGGACTTCGTGTTCAGCGCGATCCGCGTGCACGGCCTCGAGGGCCGGGTGATCGACGAGCAGGTCGCCCTCGCCGAAGGCGTGCTCGGCCAGGAGACGACGGGCGCGGGCGGCGTCGCGTACGGCCTGCGGACCGTGCCCGTCGCCACCGCGATCGCCCGGCGCATCGCGCTGGTCGCCCCCGCCGCGTGGGTCATCAACTTCACCAACCCCGCCGGCCTGGTCACCGAGGCGATGGCGGCGCACCTCGGCGACCGCGTCATCGGCATCTGCGACTCGCCCGCCGCGCTGGGCCGCCGGGTTCTGCGCGCGCTCGGCCTGCCGGCGGGCGGCGCCCGCCTCGCCTACGCCGGCCTCAACCACCTCGGCTGGCTCACCGCGGTCCGCGCGCACGGCGTGGACGAGCTGCCCCGGCTGCTCGCCGACGACGAGGCGCTGACCTGTTTCGAGGAGGGACGCCTCTTCGGCGCCGCGCGCCTGCGCGCGCTCGGCGCGATCCCGAACGAGTACCTGCACTACTACTACGACCGCGACGACGCCGTACGCGCCGAGCGCGCCGCACCGGAGACCCGAGGAGCGTTCCTGCTGCGCCAGCAGCGGGCGTGCTACGCGGCGCTGGAGTCGCGGGACCCGCTGGGGGCGTGGACGGCGGCGCTGCGCCAGCGGGACGCGACCTACATGGCGCTCGAGGGTGTCGGGGAGCGGGAGGAGGACGCCGGCGGCGGGTACGAGCAGGTGGCCCTCGCCCTCATGTTGGCGCTGGCCGGGGACGCTCGCACTGACCTGATCCTCAACGTCCGCAACCGGGGCGCCGTGTCCTTCCTCGACGAGTCGGACGTCGTGGAGGTCCCGTGCGCCGTGTCCCGCGCGGGTGTCCGCCCGTACCCGGACGCGGTCGTGCCGGCGCACGGCGTCGAGCTGGTCCGGCGGGTGAAGGCCACCGAGCGGGCCGTGCTGGACGCGGCGTACACCGGGTCGCGCGCCGTCGCCGTGCGGGCCATGGCCCTGCACCCGCTGGTGGACTCGGTCCCGATCGCCCGCAGGCTGATCGCCGCCTACCAGGACCGCTTCCCGGAGCTGGCCTACCTGCGCTGACCAGACGATTTGTCCCTTGGCGTAGATCATCTAGATGTTCTATGGATCTG
>Ga0307508_10004593_pt1 | contig 13435 bp, 15 predicted proteins | sample 9_EM_MG_FD_203089 | JGI IMG/M metagenome (GOLD analysis project Ga0307508, IMG submission 203089) | Populus trichocarpa ectomycorrhiza microbial communities from riparian zone in the Pacific Northwest, United States - 9_EM | ecosystem: Host-associated > Plants > Roots > Unclassified | place... | reverse complement strand
CGATCGGGCTTTTGGTGTCATTGTGTGGCCCGACGGGGAGGAGTTCGAGGGTGTGAACCCTCCGTTATTTCATAGTTTAAGACGCAGATACAATACCACCAAATACAGGCGCAAAGCAAGCCCCAAACTCGAAAACCGATGAACGCGCAGAGTGACAGGCATGAGAGGAGACAAGAAAAGAAAGAAAAAACTTTGATGCTCGAACCTGCAGCCGATATTTCCTCGTGAGTAGAAGTTTCGTGAAGCAACGCTTCCATATCCAGAGAGGAGTTAGAGGGACGCGGGCGAAGCAGGTGCAGCGGTAGGCAGGCCCCCGTGGGCTCAGCAATTGCGGAGAAACCGAGCCACTTCCTCGTGCCCTCTCTCCTCAGCCAGGTGCAGCGGCGTGTGACCAGTTGCGTCAACGGCCTGCGCATCTGCCCCCCGCGCGACGAGCAGCCGAGCCACCGCCTCATTCCCAGCGGCGGAGGCCAGGTGCAGCGGCATCTGCTGGTGCTGGTCCACCGCCGCGATGTCGGCTCCGCGCTCGGCGAGCAGCCGCAATACCGTCTCGTGCCCTCTCCGCAAGGCAAGGTGAAGCGGAGACTACCCGGAGTAGTCGGTGGCCGAGACGTCCGCCCCGCGCTCGACTAGCAGCCTGGACACAGCCTCTTTCTGACTCCAATGCCAGGTGGAGTGGCGTCAGCCCGTAAAAATTGGCGGTGGCCGACACGTCTGTACCCCAGTCGATGAGCAGATAGACCACCACCTCGTGCCCTCCCGTCGAGGCCAGATGCAGCGGCGTCAGCCCACCTTCGTCGCGGGCAGAAATGTCGGCACGGTTGATGAGCAGCAGAATCACGTCTTCGTGACCTCCGTTTGCAGCTAGGTGTAATGGCATTCGCCCGTTTAGTCCGGCCGCCGACGCATCGGCTCCCTGGCCGAGGAGCAGCCGGGCCACCGCTACGTGTCCCTCCCGCGAGGCCAGGTGCAGCGGCGTCTGCTGCTGATTGTCGGCGGGGGTGACGTCCGCTCCCACGCCAGCCAGCAGTCGGACGATATCCAAGTCTCCAAATCTGCACGCCTGCAGAAGCAGCCGGTCAATGTGCGCCTTCTATTCCGGCTGCGGCTTGAAGACCGCGGGGAACCTCCGTCTCAACCGAAACGCAATCAACTAGTCGATGCGGGCGTTCTCCACCGGCACGGGATCGAAAACAGCGGGGAACTTCCCGCCCAGCACGAATAGGCAGACACAGGAGAGGACGTCATCACTTCTGCCCTGCAGCGCACTGGTTCTCTGCCAAAACCTGTCGTCACTATACGCGTTGGCCGTAACCCTCTGGCGGTGGTAAGCTGTCCATCGCTGGTAGCAATTCTTTGATATAAACGTATCCCAGAGGGTGGCTAGGATCCGGCAGTCGCCTCCTTCGTCGCAAAGCGCGAAGTGCCACGGCCAAAATACCGCCGAGTACAACAACAAGTGACGAGCACCGGCGTCCATTTCACTGGTTCGAAGTGTGATGTCGTAGTCGCACCAAGAGCCCGGAACGCACAGCAGCGAAAAGCAGACCTTCGCGATCTCGGCGTGCGACTCGACCGCGGGCAGCTGGGTCTGCAGGCATTCGTCGACGGCAAGATGTGCAAACCAGAACACGTCCAGACCTCCGTCAAGAACCACGAGGCCCCTGCAAGCGTTCAATACATCGTTCGCATCTGCTTTGTCGGGGCGGGAGAATCCCCCCGTGCCGCCAATTTCGACTGTGACGGCGTCGAGCAGGGCTGCGGAGCGTAGCGGTTCGCATTCACATTGGATCCACCGGAATGCGTTGAGCGCCAGTCGAGCAGCGCTATCGTTCTGGGCAATGATGCGCTTGAATATCTCGCCGTACGCGTCTTCAAGCGTGTCTGGAACGGCGCGCAAGCTGCGTCTTAGATCCTCTTGCGTGGCCAAGTCGCAGAGCAAGGTGATCTGAATGGGGGCTAGTTGGAACCTGGCATTCAGCCGTCAGTTGCGTTCATCAGCAGTTGAAGCGGTCATGGCGAGCTTGTGTTCCCTGGGCGCGTTCACAAAGGACGTTGCATATTTCGGTTTTGAGCTCGGACGCGAAATCACCACGAAGCAGCCGCCTATCTCCGATCGCATTCTGAACACTCGCTTCTACGAACCGGTTGATATCGCCGACATTATCAGGCGGCAGCTCGATCCTGGGGCTCATCAGAAACTGCGCGGCTACGTCGGTGTCCATTTGCACGGTGGCAAAAATCTTGACCGGATTCTTGGGCTCTTATTCCTAATCGTACGGATCCGTGAGAGTGATGAGTAAAGCGATTATTTCACCCAATCGGATTGTCACTCGCTAAGCGAGTGATGCGCAACGCAGATAATTCAGCCAATCGGAATGTCGCTCATAATGCGAGTGATAGCTAATGCAGAGGTGTGGGGTTTACGAGTAAAAATTGGAATATTTAACATTCTTTGCGAGCCGGCAAAAACCGCCATGCCACGGGTGAAGGAATGTTTTCTCTCGACGCTACGCCAAGAGGTGTATGTCACTCTAGTCGTTCGATCCACCGAAACTGGTGGATACAGCCGTGTTAATGTTGTTACTGGATACCCCAATTTAAACGTCGAAACTCAGATTCGACGATTTTCGCTCCATTTTGAACGATTGCATCTGAGATCATGCCGAGCCAAAAAAAGCACGATAAGGCCAGCCAACGCGTGCCCGGTTGTCGTGGCGACGTATTTAGTAGCTTTCCTGACATATGTATGTTAGATGGGGTAGCGTAGCTGGGGGTGGATACCGGAGACAGCCCCCATGGCCAACCATATTACTCCACCACTCAACACAAAAAAGAAATCTTCTGTAACCCTCTGTGTATCATAATAGATTTTGATTTATCCTCACAGTAACAGATAAGGGTCTTACTATGTACATAGGGGCTGGAGAGCAGAGGCGCTGGCGTGAGCGTCGAAGCCGTAAATTCGTTCTGGTGTGCCGCGTGCACGGACCTCCGAAGGGGTCATCTCGGTCAGAATTGGTGGGATCGGTTCCTGCATGCAGGCCAGGCTGATCGTCGAGCGGGGAGCCAGCGTCTCGGCTGCCGACAAAGACGGGCTGACAGCACTGCACATCGCCACGGAGAGAGGGCACACGAGCGTGGCGCGGCTACTCCTCGACCGTGGAGCCGACACCTCGGCCGCTGACAAAAACGGGCGGGTGCCACTGCGTATTGCCTTTGAGAGAGGGCACGAGGGGTTGGCCCAGCTGCTCGTAAACATGGGAGCGGACATCCGGGCCATCGACAAAGCCGGGCAAATACCCCTCCACCTCGCCTCGCAGAAAGGGCACGTAGGGGTGGCTTGGATGCTTCTCAATCGGGAAGCAAACGTCTCGGCCGTCAACAATGACGGGCAAACGCCATTGCACCTCGCCTTAGAGAGAGGGCATGAAGGGGTGGCCCGGCTGCTAGTCGACTGGGGAGCCAACGTCTCGGCCGCCGACAAGAATGGCCGCATGCCACTACACCTAGCCTTGGAGAGCGGGCGCGAGGCACTGGTTCAGCTGCTCGTCGACCGGGGGGCTGACGTCTTGGCTGCCGGATTTGGCGCAACTCACAACGGCCGCCTGTGCACCAACCCCCATGGTTAGACAGAATAGCTCCGATCGGGGCCGTTGGGCCACTACAACGACGAAAGTTCCCGCGAAGTATTAGCAGTGCTATTCTGCGATCCCTAGTTGCTGTATGGCACAGCTCCAGGTAACGGACCGCTAGATTGCCGGACGGGATGAGCGAGCTGGTGGGAAATCGGGCAGAGCGGGCAGGACAAGGCTTGGCGGGTCGGCACGAACGGATAAGGGAGGACAAGACAGGTCAAGCCAAGGACGGAGAACTCGACCGCATTCGGCAGCCCCCGAGACGGAGAAGACAGTTCTGATGGCTGGACAAGACGGACAAGTTGCATTGTATTTCTAATGGGCGCAAGACTGCAGCCTATATGCCCTCTTCTACTGAAAGTGCTTCTCGTTACTAGAGTTCGTAACGGTGTCGTTTTAGATTTGGTGTTTGTGCCTGAGAGTTAATTGAGAACACGATTGCGTAAGGGTTGACGCAAGAGCGGGAGGGTAGAAGAGGGGGATCTTTTGTTTTGTTCAAATGTACATACTGTAACATACAACGAAGTTGAGAGCCGTTCGATTGCCCAACACCCATTCACCCAGTGTCTACTGATCTCGGAAAACATCAATCATGCGGCATCCAGAGCGCACTCTAAAAACCGATTGAACTCCTATCATTGATCTGTATCCTCATTGCTAACTGGTATTCTTTTGAAATCTTCTAGGCCCGCCAGTCCCGACGGGGCTCCCATCTCTCCAAATAACCCCGCCTCCTCCTACTGCCGGTCCTTTGGGATCGGGCCACCATCTCAGTACCCATCTTGATATGGCCTGTGGGCAACGCATATAGGCACGGGTCGCCCTCCAGTCACCTCCAAGGGACACGGAAAACAAAGAAGTGTCATGGCCGCAGCGACTGCAGACAAGTGGTGGAGCCAAACTCGCTGCGGAAGAGGCAGACGCCCGTGGGGTGGAATGGCGAGGGTATTAGGACTGTGCGGAGGCGCACATGATACCGCTCCCCAGGTCTCTCGCACACCTCAAGGGAAATTTCGGGGGAGAAGTGGGCTGAGGCGAGGCAATGGGCAGGAGGCGGACCTCCAGAAAGAAGTACAAAAATGCCGAGCAGACAGAAGCCCGACATCACGGTCGCGGGTAGTTCCATGAGGCTTGTCTCGAGGGTAGCTACCAGCTGAAGACAGGCCACTCGCCTTACCAGGCAGCATATTCAGTGGACGAGGAACCGCACTGCCGCTTAGTGCTGGCGGCGCAGGGGCGGGACGTTTCAGACGCTCTTGGAAGTGCTTCTCGTTGCTCAGATACAGCACCGGCGAAGGATCAGGCGACGATTGAGTTAGGCGGCGACGGGGCGGCTGAAGTTGTGAGAGTGCCCGATTTGGATTAGCGCGGTCCGAAGCGGAGTGATGGCGTGAGTTTGCGCTTTCTTCCTCTTTACTTCTACATACATCAATAGAGTGAATATCTAGTCAACGCCTCTCTAGCTACGCCTTTGCTTCGCCGCGACTGACCAATCGCGCTCTCCAAAGTCCCCGCAAGACGCCGGTTGTTAGTTACTGGGAGGAGAGCAACTGCTGTCCCCCCCTCCCCCACTCCCTCTTTCATGCCATCCGCAGGCGAAAACTGGGAGACGGGAGCGTCATTCTTTCGTTCTTTCCTTGCTCTTCCTTTGGTCCCCGGTCACGATTTCCTATATCTATCATCTTCGTGGCGATTTCGTTGGAGCACACCGCCCCCGGGGACAGGCCTGAGCGGAGGGCAAAGGGGAGCTTGCAACGAGCCGCTACGGGCGGACTGCGGACAGGAAGCAGACTGTACATATCCTCGCCATGATCTACCTATGTCGCACGCGAATAAAACGATTAAACAAAAAAAAAAGCGTTTGTTAGTTACAAAAGTCCAAATAGAAGATCGGTGGTCGGTTGGTACGGAGGGTCGCGAATTCGATCTCAGCCGAGGGTGTTGTAGCTACTCGCTCGCCGCTACACGGCTGCCCCACCAACCCAATTACCCTAGTCTCCACTCTTCACCCACCGAAACCTCGTTCTCGCCGCCGTTGTACATTTTCTCATCCCCGTACTACATCCGCCAGTCACATCTCCAATCCTCCGCACTACCATTAACACCTCCAATCCTCTCCACCACACTACCGAAACCCATATCTCATCCGCGGTATCTCCTACAACCGCCTTCCCTTTCTCGTTTGTCCTCCCCCCTCACAACCCTTCTTCCCCATCTCCCGCTCCAACTCTTGGAACTTCCCGGCAAGGTGCGGCAGCAACCCCCTTTGATACCCGTGCAGGTTCACGGGGAACCCAGGTTGAACAGCGGTGCCGGGAGGGTATCGCAGATGTTCCGGGCGTCCTCCGCCCACAGCACTTACCCCACCGGTCCCTGCTCGATGCTCTGTAGTGTGGCCCGTGTACCATCCTACTGTAATAGTAGTGCTGTGTCTCGTGAATTTTAGGCAGCAGCGGGTTACCGTCAGAAGGTTCAGGCATGGCGGGATGCCGGACAACAGCTGAAATGGCAAGCATCCGCAGTCTCGTGCTTCTCCGGCACGCTAATCATCGGCTGGCGGTGGGTCGTGTCTAGTAGGTAGGGTCCTTCGTAAGACACCTCGTCTGGCAGGAGGGTGTAATTCCGAGCCTGTGGCGTCTGGGCTGGCAGTGTCCAAATCCTTCCCGACCTGCCGTCCTATAGACGCTCGCTGGACAGCAGGTTCTCGCCTTGCTCTGCGGCCTTGAACACGGCTGCTATTTCGGTACCTGTCATCGTGGCACCCAAGCCAACAGCTTCGGAACCCAGTGGTAGCGCTACGGACAAAGCCTCGTCAAAGCCGTCGGCTCCGGCAAGGCATGGCTAACAATCGTTTTGGCTCTTCCGGCTGTCCCGGCTGTTCCTTGGTAGTTTCTCCGGCCTGCCGCTCTTTCCACCTCTCAAACTCCTTTCTTCTTCCTTCGGTGTCCGCAGACCTCACAGCTCCGGCCTCGTCTATTTCCCTGTGGACTCGCTGGCCAGCTAGGTACTCCCTGTAACGGCGGGCGGCGGCGGCGCGGAAGCCCAAGGCAATCAAGCGAGTTCGACCGAGGGAGACAGAGGAACGGACGGATGCCGACACGGGGTAACGGGTGAACACTAGAACGAGCAAACGCCGGAGACTGAGACAGAACGGGCGAACGCTGGAGCGAGCGAGCGCCGGTGACCGCGGTGGCCGATCGCTGAACGAGCGAACGCCAAAGGAAAGGAGAACAGGCGAACGCTGAACGAGCGAGCACCGGAGAAAGGAGAAGGATATTGGCCCGCAGGATAGACAAGATAGCAAGAGATTGCATGAGAAAGAACAGACAACACGCAGAAGAAACTTCCTTATATACATGCGTACTCACACTCATACTCGTACTTCACATACTATCCTTTTCCCCGTGATCCAGAACAGCGCCGGGGCATTGCCGTTGTTGCAGACCGGGGCGCGCGCGGTTTCAATTACCATACAAGGATAAAAAAAAACCCCAGACGACCGTCCTTCCAACATCGCCCACCGTTGACGGATTCACAGCGAAACAATCTAAGCGGTTCGGTTCGATATTGGGATTGCCCGATGGCTCGCGCGACGGGTCGCCCGAAGACCGTTCATAGCGCTTCCGCAGCGGCCGCCCGACGGTTCACGTATATCGCTTCGGCGGATGGTTCGAGACGGGCCCGGCGGCTGCCCGACAGCTTGGGTTCGGCAGCGCATTCGGTGGCTCGTTCGTCGCAGACCCACCGGCTGACGCGCCGGATCGCTCGCGGCTCTGTGGCGTCGACTCGCCCGTCGGATCGTTCAACTTACGCCCAGCGGCTGCCAGACGACTTGCGTGCATCGCTTTTGCGGCGTATTCGAGACAAGCCCGACGACTGGCGCGACAACTGCCTCACGGGTAAGATAATGTAAGGAATATGCTCACGCGCCAGCCCCGGCCGGTGCGCGGGCCGAAATCCGAAGCTACTCGTCCTGGTCGGTCGAATGATAAGGGCTTATACGGGTAAAACCTGGCAGGCCGCGCGATTCCCTCAGCTCTGATGACTGGGTGCATCCGTGGCCCCGCTCCGGCGAGGCCTCTCGCTGGAGTTCCGTCGAGCGTCGTTTGCATTGACTCCCCCGCAGTTATCTCCATTGCTGATACAGCGGCAAGGAATATCCGTTGCCGTATCTCCCGTCTAGACTCTCGAGCTCCTCACGAATCCTTCCGTCTCGCTCGTCGTCACACCCGCGCAGCGAGTCCGTAACCGGTGTCTTCACGACATACACTACGGCTTGCGTGACAGATCGTTCGGTTCAGCGGATGATTCGAGGCGGGCCCGGCGACTCGCCCGACGGCTCGCTCGCAACGCTTAAGCGGATGGTTCGAGACGTGCCTGGCGGCCTGCTCGCATCGCTTCGGCGGATGGTTCGAGGCGTGCCCGTTTCCGCGCGGCGGGTCGCCCGCACCGCTGGTTGACCGCTGATTGACCGACCGCTTGTAAGGGGATGGTGGTTGACTCGATGTCTTGGCGACTGGCAGGTGGTCCGTTAGTTTTACCGTTGATTGCTCGCTGATGATTGACGATCGTCATCGCTCGCGGCGAGTCGTCGCATAAGTATTCGTCACGGCGAAGTCACGTGCTCCCGGGATTACCCCGCAGCGCGACGTGAAAACTCTTCGCCCTGAGATTAGACTTCATCAGCGTATCACGGATAATCTCTCGATTCGGATCGGATAGTAGTGCCACCACTTATGCTCCTGAGAGTGGCCAGAGCAGGTGCCTCTTTAGGTTCTCTTGTCGTGATTTGGGTGTTGCGTGCGGGGCTGATTGTCGGAAGTAACGAAACCCCCACGATACCAGCTAACCCTCCTCGGCCGTAACGGCGTCAAGGCACAAGAGTGGAGCTCCATGAGCGGAAGGAGCGGCAAGACCAGCGGAGGGCGGAGGCCGAGGAGCTGGGTGCCGAGGGTAGGAACAACCTCCGTTTCTCCCCACGCCCTCGCTCATGGCATCCGCCGGAGAGGGCTGTGGGGCAGGTCTCGATTCCCTCTGTTCTTCGTCTTGTCTTTTCTTTGGCGCGATTCACGTCTTCTTGGAACAGGCCTGGGCGGAGGGCAAAGGGGAGCCTGCAACGTGCCGCCAGCGCGCGGACTGCGGACGCGAAATGGACCTTGCAAGTGCCTCGTCATGATCTATCTGTGGACGAGTAAACGACGAAAGAGGGGCACAAATTTGGGTGCCCGTCACCAAAAATTGCTCCATACAAAACGACTATGTACACTGCCTCCGAAGAGATAAGGAAAACCACTCTAGGTGACGATTGGCAACCGCACATCCGCCGCCACTTATGTACTGGTGAAAACACCTGATAGGCCGCCTGCAGTGCGTCCTTTCCCGCCTGCAGGGGTGTGGCGATGACAGGGGTTCGGCCAGCGATGGGTGGAGCTCAGTAAACTCAAGCTTTGAGTCCCTTGATGGATAGGGCTGAGTCGCTTATGTAACGAGGTGTATGTAATCATCTATGCGAAGAGCTAGTGTCTTGGCGTGAGTAAGGCTTTGGGTTCTTCTTCCGTTCACTATGATGTATGAACTCTCTGTCCCTTGTCGAGTTAGGAATCAGCCACAGATTACCATCACCTCTTCCGTCTCCCGTTGAGTCCTTTCACGCGACTTCCAGCATGTTGCCGGAAAATGGAATCAGCTCCTCATCTGTGGATCCGGACGGCAAATACACTTCTCTATTTTCTGCGCTCGCATTCACGTAACATAGCTGCACCCCTCTCCCGGCCGCCCCTGCGCCGGTGGTGTTACCGGGGCCACAAGAAGTCAGTCGCCGGTCGTGTCCGCGAGCGCTACAGCTGCTACGCGTCCAGCCAAATGCCTAGCCAACTGGTGGCTGCGCTATTGACGGTGACCGCCGATTCACTGACGCGGATCTGCACCGTCGCTTGGTCCTTCCTTTCCTCAATTTTTATTTGCATACGACATGCAACAAGCACCCAGGATCCCACTGTGTCTGTTGAAGTTGTATGTGCTGAAGAGTACATAAACGTGGGGAAGAACGAAATCTCTCGGTCGTCCCAACGCTAGGTTCCGGGTATAGGTGAGGTGCTCGGAATTGCCCACGACGTAACGCTTGTCAGATCCGTCAGTCAATCCTACGGATCGGACGGCACATCATTTATCACTTCGCTACGGTACCCTCCGCTGTTGTACGTTCTCATTCAGTTGTTCGGTTATTTGACGAGACAGTCTTGTACGATTACGAACTTTACACTTCCATACGATCAAAACCACCACAATCGACACCGATTTGAACATGCGCAGTTAAAAGAACAATCCTTGCCTATTGACCAACTCTGCAACCTCCTTGATGCTACTAGCATTCCTTGGTATCCGCCTCCGCTTCCCCACGATGCAATCTCCTCGCCAAGTCCTGCGCGTACCCGCAGATCGTCATCGTAGGATTCCAGCTTCCAGCGGTGGGCAGGATGCCAGCACCGGTGACGAACTGCTGTTTTTAGCCTCGAATCTCAACCAGCAGTGACGGATTGACGTACCACATTCTTGACTCCATGCGGCCTATACAGATCATCCAACGATCCATCCTTACCGACGTATGATACGCTCGCCTCGTGCACTATTCCGGGGATACGGATGTTCACCACATCCGGTTTTTCCTTCGCCCAGCCGCGGGGAGTTCCGTCCTCATCGCGCTCCTCGTCCCAGTACTCGACCTGGTGCACGTCGCCGGCCATGGCCGCAATTGTTTCGTAGGTGGCTTCGTCCATAAGGCTCCAGAGCTTCGAGTCGTCCTCGGCGAGCGTGTATTGGAGCAGCACGTTGGTGGTTGGATCCTGATTGTTGGGGTCGCGGCGAAGGAAGGAGCCGGGGTTGTGTTCGGTGAATTCACCGAGGGTGGCGCAGACTGGTGGGGTTATGTCAGCATATACAGCGGAACGGACAATGCGGGACGGAGGTACCGAAGACTATGTATTCCTCCGACCCTACAAGCTGGTCGTAAGTTGCGGCTGCCGCGTAGTCGGGACACTCCCGCGCGAGATCTTCCGCGTCCTTGTCCGGGTTCGGACTATGGATTGCGGTGACCTGGACATGGTACTGGCGGCCGGTGTCGGGGTGCATGCCGGCGACATACTGTGCTGCGATCTCAAGGCCCGCGTCGGCGGGTAACTGCCCAAAGACTGAGATAGGAATGCGGGCTACGATGTGGGTTAGGAAATGACCGGTAAGTCTCTTTCCAACAGTCTTCTCGGCTTTTGGGAAAGAGTTGAGGAGCATGGTTGCGTTTGGGAATGCCTGCCTCCAATTAGCCTCGTGCATGTCGCAATGGTGTGGTGGTATACCCCTGCGCAAAGAATAACTTTCGGTTTATTCGTCTTCCACTCCAGCATCTTGTCCGCCGTTCGGATCTTGCGCACATAGCCGTCATCGTAACAATCCATCGTCTGCACCGTGCAATTGAGCCTGATCTCCAATGGAACAGCTTTCCCCTTCTCCGCCTCCTGCCGCTGGGTCTCATACCTCGCCAGAAGCGGGCCTGGCGTGGAGAACTTGTTAAACTTCAGTGTAGTAGTCGAGTCGTGCTTGTGGCCAACCGCCAATTTCGCGGGCTCGCTGATGTCCGCCGTCTTCACTAGCTGACTGATAGTGCACTGCTCTAACTTCTCGGAGATCATCTTCTGCAGGTCACCGAATACCGTGTCCTCGATTTCGGTGGCTGAGGTGACGTTGAGGATCTCATGGGCCTTCTGCCAGAAGCCGTCATTCTCGGTGGTCGTGATCATGCTTTCGGGGAAGTCGCGCATGAGGGCCGATGTTGGCTGTGGGCACCAGGCTGACCAGAAGGTGCTGCGGCCGCCGAAGAAAGGACAGGAGCCGTGGCAGTACCCCAGCTGTTTTTCGGCGACGGTTTTTTCGGAGAGCGTAAACGGGAAAGTTTCGGAGTCGCCTCCGAGGACCATCTTGAACGGCAGGGGAAGATTTTGAAAGTGCGACGGAAGCCAAAAATCTTCGTCTGTTAGTCGGTGGGATAGAAATTCGAGTAGCGGAGGGTGGGCCTACCACCACGCTCGAGACAGAGGATCCTCTTCATCGGGTCGAGGGAGAGTGCTTCTTCAATGAAGGCCAATGCCGTACACCCCGAGCCAACAACGATGTAATCGAAGACATCGAAGTTCTTAAAACAGGCCCAGGCAGAGTCTCTGCATTGTATCAGTAGTCGCCTATCCGAATTCTCGTGAGCACAACTTACTTGACGAAGTAGTTACTGGCCATGACGGTGGCGGCTTTTGGCGACTGCTCACCCGGGTGCGGATAGCCGTGTACTGAAACCGGCTTCTCAGTCTCCGCTTCCTCCGCCTCCCACTTGTATCGTTGGAGCTGTTCAAATTTGTCCTCATGGCCAATCCGGTAGGTTACCGGTTTCTGTTCCCTCAAGGCAAACTCGCGCTGCTGGACGGGAATATTGGTTGGGATCCAACTCTGAGGAGGTTCTCCCACCCGGCAGTGGAAGTTGGAATGGATCGGCTGCGGAGCAGATAGGAGGTCGGGGTTGCTGTCGCTGGACGCCATGGCTGTTGGTTTTCCTATGCCGGCTGGCTACTCGGGGGGGTGCTGATGTGACCAGCTAGAAAATGGCGGGCGTAGGGAGACTTATAGTAGAGCTGGATGGCCGCTAGCGCAACAGTTTGTATTGGTTAGTATGCTCTCCCGACCGACCCAACAGAAGATGCGAGCCCATCGCGCAACAAGGAAAAATTGATCTACACAGCTGTGTAGGGCTGGTTTGTCGGCAGTTTTTACGACGTCATGCCAATCATCACCGTTGCACAACACAACACGTACATAATGCAGGCCGTCTTCGGCCGTGAGTGCATATGCATAGTAATACTGTCCTGATTTTTTGGCGGTGGGGAATTTCAATGGATACTAGGGACATGTAATCCGGCGAACTTTATTTTGCTTCAAGTTGCCACGTCCGGTCGGCTCTGCCTACTGCGATTACTCAACTATCTATACACACACAATCTACTCCGCACATAGAGAAGTACCAGCTTGTCAGAGTACCCTCAGCATTACTGTACCGCTGCTGGGGGGACCATCTCATGCATCAAGCGCAAGAAACATCCCTGTTCGGCTCCCATCCCCACTTCTCGCCTGCCTGCCCCACCTGGCGGGGGCGTCTGCCTTGCGGATATATATCCATGCTTCAAGCGGAGCACGAAAGCTTGGCTGCACCTTCCGCAAACGGTGCTTTTCACTTTTCAAGGCTTGCAATGCATGTCAGGGGATTCCTGTCACACCCCCAGCACCCGACACCGCCGTCCCCCTCCCGTCATATTTGATTTCTTTCCAATGCGACCTGATTAGATCATGACAATATCACGCATCTCTACAGTCTGGTTCCTGTCTGGTCCGGCAGGGGCTCAGCGACCAGCTCGATGTCGCGCCCCACTTACCTCCGTTCTCCCCTGGGGCAACCAGTACATGAGAAGCGCATCCGAATTCTACTGGTCCTTTATGTACCAGGCGGCAGGGGAAATATCCGACCTGTCATCAGACGAGATGAGCACCGCCCCAGCTTATGCCGCTAACCGGATGACGGCAGAAACAGGAGATGAGATGATAGTCCAATGCTTGAGCTAAATCCCTCAGTTTTCCAAGACGCAGAATGTTTCTGCGGGTGCAGCATGTACCATCCTTTCTGTCCCGCCATATTCCGGCTCTGGGTCAGGTGGATCGTAAAAAATTTCCTGTGCCCGGGGGGGGGGGGGGGGGGGGCGCAATTTTTT
>Ga0307508_10004592_pt1 | contig 13439 bp, 16 predicted proteins | sample 9_EM_MG_FD_203089 | JGI IMG/M metagenome (GOLD analysis project Ga0307508, IMG submission 203089) | Populus trichocarpa ectomycorrhiza microbial communities from riparian zone in the Pacific Northwest, United States - 9_EM | ecosystem: Host-associated > Plants > Roots > Unclassified | place... | reverse complement strand
GCTGTCGCTGCTGGGCATCGCCGCGGGCATGTTGAGCGGGGAGGCGGGGCACGCATGAGGCCGCCGGGCCGCCCCAAGGCCGAGTGCCGGAGTGCGAAGCACGAAGGGTTTGTGATCCACCGGACGATCGCCCGTGCCTGCGCACGGGCGAACGCCTGTGAATGGGCGGAGCGTCTCGCGACGCGCGTGCTGCAAGCATGAGCTCTGAGAGCCTCACGCCGACCGCCACTTCACCGCTGCTTTCATTTCTCGCTTTCGACTTCGGCAGCAAACGTGTCGGTGTGGCCACCGGCAACACGCTGACACGCAGCGCGACGCCGCTGCGCACCGTGGCGGTCGAGGGCGAGCCGCGTTTCGCCGCGATCGCCGCGTTGATCAAGGAATGGCAGCCCGACGCGCTCGTCGTCGGCGTGCCGTTTCACCCCGATGGCGCGTCGCACGACAATACAGCGCGGGCGCGCCGCTTCGCACGCCAGTTGCATGGTCGATTCCAGTTGCCCGTGCACGAAGTCGACGAACGTTATTCGACGACCGAGGCGGCGAGCGGCGGTGCGCGTGACCTCGACGCGGCCTCCGCCGCGATCATCCTGAACCAATTCCTGAGCACACTCGAATGAGCAGCCTGAACCTCGACGCGGAAGCGCTGTACGCCGATCTGCTGGCCGGCGTGCGCGGCCTGATGCAGCCCGATTCCGTTCTCGTCGGCATCTGGTCCGGCGGGGCCTGGCTGGCCGAACGCCTGCAACGCGATCTGAATCGCTCCGGCGAAAACGGCGTGATCTCCAGCGCGCTGCACCGCGACGACTTCGGCTCGCGCGGGCTGACTGCCGGCGCGGACCACACGAAGCTGCCGTTCGAGGTCGACGGCAAGCCAATCGTGCTGATCGACGACGTGCTCTACACCGGCCGCACGATCCGCGCGGTGATCAACGAGCTGTACGACTTCGGCCGCCCGGCGAGTGTCACGCTCGCGGTGCTGGTCGACCGCGGCGGACGCGAGTTGCCGATCCATGCCGCGGTCTCGGCCGCGCGCATCACGCTGCCGCGCGGTCAACGCCTGTCGCTCGCGAAGGACGATGCCGGCCGCTTCAGCTTCGACATCAAGGAAGGTGCCTGATGCGCAACCCGCAACTCAACGCACACGGCGAGCTGATCCACCTGCTGTCGATCGAGGGCTTGCCGCCCGCGGTGCTGCACCACATCCTCGACACCGCCGGCACCTTCCTGAGCGTGAACGACCGCGAGGTCAAGAAGGTGCCGCTGCTCCGGGGAAAAAGCGTGTTCAACCTGTTCTTCGAGAACAGCACGCGTACCCGCACGACCTTCGAGATCGCGGCCAAGCGCCTGAGCGCCGACGTGATCAACCTCGACATCGCGCGCTCCAGCGCCGCGAAGGGCGAGAGCCTGCTCGACACGATCGCCAACCTCTCGGCGATGCACGCCGACATGTTCGTGGTGCGCCACAGCGAGAGCGGCGCGCCCTACCTGATCGCGCAGCACTGCGCGCCGCACGTGCACGTCGTCAACGCCGGCGACGGCCGCCATGCGCACCCGACGCAGGGCCTGCTCGACATGTACACGATCCGGCACTACAAGCAGGACTTCACGAAGCTCACGGTCGCGATCGTCGGCGACATCGTGCACTCGCGCGTCGCGCGCTCCGACATCCACGCGCTGACCACGCTCGGCGTGCCCGAGATCCGCGCGGTCGGCCCGAAGACGCTGGTGCCCGGCGACCTGGCGGCGATGGGCGTGCGCGTCTGCCACGACATGAAGGAAGGCATCCGCGACGCCGACGTGATCATCATGCTGCGCCTGCAGAACGAGCGCATGAGCGGCGCGATGCTGCCCAGCGCCGCCGAGTTCTTCAAGAACTACGGCCTCACGCCCGAGAAGCTCGCGCTCGCCAAGCCCGACGCGATCGTGATGCACCCAGGCCCGATCAACCGCGGCGTCGAGATCGACTCCATCGTCGCCGACGGCACGCAGAGCGTGATCCTGCCGCAGGTCACCTTCGGAATTGCGGTGCGCATGGCGGTGATGTCGATCATCGCGGGGAATGTGGCATGAAGATCCTGATCAAGAACGGCCGGCTGATCGATCCAGCCTCAAACCATGACGCGCCCGGCGACGTGGCGATCGCCGCCGGGCGCATCGTCGGTTTCGGCAACGTGAGCCGCGAGTTCGAGCCCGACCGGATCATCGATGCGAGCGGCCTCGTCGTCGCCCCGGGCCTGGTCGACTTGGCCGCGCGCCTGCGCGAGCCCGGCCACGAGCACGAGGGCATGCTCGAGTCCGAGATGGCCGCTGCAGTGGCCGGTGGCGTCACCAGCCTGGTGTGCCCGCCCGACACCGAGCCGGTGCTCGACGAGCCCGGCCTGGTGCAGATGCTGAAGTTCCGCGCCCGCAACCTGAACCTCGCGCACCTGTACCCGCTCGGCGCGTTGACACGCGGTCTGAAGGGCGAGGTGCTGACCGCGATGGCCGAGCTCACCGATGCCGGCTGTGTCGGCTTCTCGCAGGCCGAAGTGGGCGTGCGCGACACGCTGGTGCTGCACCGCGCGCTGATGTATGCGGCGACCTTCGGCTACACCACCTGGCTGCGGCCGAACGACGCGTGGCTGGGCAACGGCGTCGCCGCGAAGGGCGCGCTCGCCACGCGCATGGGCCTGGCCGGCGTGCCGACGATCGCCGAGACGATCGCGCTGGCGACCATCTTCGAACTCGTGCGCGACACCGGCGCGCGCGTGCACCTGTGCCGCCTCTCGAGTGCCGCCGGCATCGAACTCGTGCGCCGCGCAAAAGCCGAAGGCCTGCCGGTGACGTGCGACGTCAGCATCAACCAGCTGCACCTGACCGACGTCGACATCGGCTACTTCAATGCCGCGATGCGCGTCACGCCGCCGTTGCGCCAGCAGCGCGACCGCGACGCGATCCGCGCCGCGCTCGCCGACGGCACGATCGACGCGCTGGTCAGTGACCACACACCGGTCGACGCCGACGCGAAGAACCTGCCGTTCGCCGAAGCGGAGCCCGGCGCCAGTGGCCTCGAGCTGCTGCTGAGCCTGGCGCTCAAGTGGGGCGCGGACGACGCGGTGCCGTTGACGCGAACCCTGGCGACCGTCACGAATGCGCCGGTCGCGGTGATCGGCGACGCGCTGGGTTCGCTCGGCGCGAGCACCGGGCGATTGGTCGAGGGTGGTGTCGCCGACGTGTGCGTGTTCGATGCCCGCACGCATTGGCAGGTCACGCCGGGCGCGCTGCGCAGCCAGGGCAAACACACGCCGTTTTCCGGCTACGAGCTGCCTGGCCGCGTGCGATTGACGCTGGTCGCCGGGACCGTGGCCTTCGACGCGCTCGAATGACGCGCACGCTGCGTGCCGTCTGGCGGCTGCTGCGTTGCGTCGTCCACGGCCTGCATGGCCTGGCCATCGTGCTGACGCGTTTCTCGGCCTTCGACGCGGCGCAGCGCCAGGTCCACATCCAGTGGTGGGCGACCAAGATGCTGCGCACGATGGGCATCGCGTTGCGGATCGAAGGCGCGCCTCATCCCGGCGGCACGCTGCTGGTCGCGAACCATATTTCTTGGCTGGACATCATGGCGGTGCACGCGGTGTGCCCGCAGGCGCGTTTTGTCTCGAAGGCCGATGTGCGGTCGTGGCCGCTGCTGTCGCGGCTGGTCGATGCGGCCGGCACGCTGTACCTCGAACGCGAACGCAAGCGCGATGCGCTGCGCGTCGTGCATGTGATGGCCCAGGCGCTCACCGCGGGCGAGATCGTCGCGGTGTTCCCGGAAGGCACGACGTCCGACGGGCGCACGCTGCTGCCGTTTCACGCCAACCTGCTGCAGGCGGCGATCGCGACCGGAACAACGGTTCAGCCGGTGGCGCTGCGCTTTTCAGACGCGCACGATGCGGTCAGCCGCGCAGTCGAGTTCGTCGGCGACACGACGCTGCTGCAAAGCCTGTGGCGTGTCGCGGGCGGTGACGGTGTTGTCGTGTGCGTCCAGCTGCTGCCGCCGCAGCCCAGCAGCGGCGCAGATCGCCGCGAATTGGCGGCCCAGCTGCGCGGGCGCATCGAAGCGGCGCTGGGCTGAGCACCCGCGCGGCGGGTGGTGGCGGTATTCCCGCCACCGGCTGCTTCAATCAGGCCTTGCCCTGATTCGCCACCGCTGCGGCGGCCTTCGCGGCGGCTTCGGCGTCGCCGAGGTAGTAGCTGTGGATCGGCTTCAGCTCGGCGTCCAGCTCGTAGACCAGCGGGATGCCGTTCGGGATGTTCAGCCCGACGATGTCGGCGTCGGAGATGCCGTCCAGGTACTTCACCAGCGCACGGATGCTGTTGCCATGTGCGGCGATCACGATGCGCTGGCCGTCGCGGATCGCCGGGGCGATCGTGTCGTTCCAGAACGGCAGCACGCGCGCCACCGTGTCCTTCAGGCACTCGGTCAGCGGCACCTGGCCCGGCGCCAGCGACGCGTAGCGCGGGTCGCCGCGCTCGCTGCGCGGATCGGTGGCGTCCAGCGCCGGGGGCGGCGTGTCGTAGCTGCGGCGCCAGACCAGCACCTGCTCGTCGCCGAACTTCTTCGCGGTCTCGGCCTTGTTGAGCCCCTGCAGCGCGCCGTAGTGGCGCTCGTTCAGGCGCCAGTCGTTCCGGACCGGCAGCCAGGTGCGGTCCATCTGGTCGAGCGCATGCCACAGGGTCCAGATCGCGCGCTTGAGCACCGAGGTGTAGGCCACATCGAACTCGTAGCCGTCGGCCTTCAGCAGCCGGCCCGCCTGCTGGGCCTGCTGCACGCCCAGCGGCGTCAGGTCCACGTCGGTCCAGCCGGTGAAGCGGTTTTCGAGGTTCCAGGTGGATTCGCCGTGGCGGATCAGGACAAGCTTGTGCATGGTGTGTGGGGAATAGCCGCGCCAGATGAGGCGACAAGGCTGGCGAATTCTATAATCGCACTCCTTCTCAAACCCATTGGCCCGCCCGTGAAGTTCTTTCTCGACACCTGGTACCTGTTCGTTGCGGCCGCGGTCTCGGGCGCTTTGCTGCTGTGGCCGCTGATCAACAAGGGCGCGGGCGGCGCGACCAAGGTCTCGACCAATGACGCGGTGCAGCTGATCAACCGCGAGAGGGCGCTGCTGATCGACGTTAGCGAGCCGGCCGAATACGCCGCCGGCCACGCGATGGGGGCGCGCAGCGTGCCCTTCGGCAACCTGGAGGCCTCGAAGGACCTGCCGAAGAACAAGGCCTTGCCGCTCGTCGTCGTGTGCCCGACCGGCTCGCGCGCCGGCAAGGCGGTGACGACGCTGAAGAAGCTCGGGTTCGAGAACGCGCGCGCGCTCGCCGGCGGTTTCGAGGCTTGGCGCGCCGCGAACCTGCCGATCGAAAAGACCGCTGCCTGAGCAGGAATTCCGCGATGCAAATGGTCAAGATGTACAGCACGCTGGTGTGCCCGTATTGCGTGCATGCCAAGGCCTTGCTGAAGAAGCGCGGGGTCGAACTGATCGAAGACATCCGCGTCGACCTCGACCCGGCCCAACGCGCCGAGATGATGGCGCTGACCGGCCGGCGCACCGTGCCGCAGATCTTCATCGGCGACACCCATGTGGGCGGCTGCGACGAGCTCGTCGCGCTCGACCAGCGCGGCGGGCTGATGCCGCTGCTGAACGGCGCTCAGGGATAATCGCGCGCTTGCTTCGCCCGCCCTGCGCCGAAACCGGCACGCGGGCCCTTCCACCCAACACGAGATCTTCATGGCAGACGACAACAACCCGGTTTTCCAGATTCAACGCATCTACCTGAAGGACTTGTCGCTCGAGCAGCCGAACTCGCCGCAGATCCTGCTCGAACAAGGCCAGCCGCAGGTCGAGATCAACCTCGGCCTGGGCGCCGCGCCGATCGGCGAGGGCGTGTACGAAGTGACCGTCACCGCCACCGTCACGACCAAGGTCAACGACAAGGTGCTGTTCCTCGTCGAAGCCAAGCAGGGCGGCATCTTCGAGATCCGCAACATCCCCGAAGACCAGCTGCAGCCGATCATCGGCATCGCCTGTCCCGGCATCGTCTACCCGTACCTGCGCGCGATCGTCTCGGACGTCTGCACGCGTGCCGGCTTCCCGCCGGTGCTGCTGTCGGAAGTGAACTTCCAGGCGATGTACGAGGCGCAACAGGCGCAAGCCGCCGGCCAGACCAACGGCAGCGGCATCATCACCTCCGCGAACTGATCTCCGCGCGAATCTCCCGCACGCCGCGTCGATGAACCTCACGGTCCTCGGTGCCGGCGCGTGGGGCACCGCGCTGGCGGTGAGCGTCTGCGCCCGCCATCCGACGCGGCTGTGGGCGCGCGATGCGACCCAGGCCGCGCAGATGCGCGAGACGCGCCGCAACTGGGCCTACCTGCCCAGTGTCGACCTGCCCGCCGCGCTCGTGATCGAGCACGATCTGGCTGCCGCGCTGGCGCATGCGCGTGGTGGGCTCGTGATCGTCGCCACGCCGATGGCGGGGCTGGAAGAAATGCTGCGCCGCATCGGCAGCGTGGCCGCGGGCGTGCTGTGGTTGTGCAAGGGCTTCGAGCCGGGCAGCGGACGCCTCGGCCACGAGCTCGCGCGTGAGGTCGCGCCACAGCTGCGCACCGGCGTGCTCTCGGGCCCGAGCTTCGCGATCGAGGTGGCGCGCGGGCAGCCCACCGCGCTGGTGGCCGCAAGCAGCGACGCCGCACTCGGCCTGGACGCGGTGCAGGCCTTGCACAGCGAGAGCCTGCGTGTCTACACGTCCGACGATCCGGTCGGCGTGGAAGTCGGCGGTGCGGTGAAGAACGTGCTGGCGATCGCGGCCGGCATGGCCGATGCGATGCGCGTGAGCGGCGCCGCCGACGGCCTGTCCGACAGCGAGGGCCTGGGGCTGAATGCCCGCGCCGCGCTGATCACGCGTGGCCTGGCCGAGATGACGCGACTGGGCGTGGCGCTCGGCGCACGCGCCGAAACCTTCATGGGCTTGTCGGGACTGGGCGACCTGGTGCTCACCGCCACCGGCAACCTGTCGCGCAACCGCACCGTGGGCCGCCTGCTCGCGCAGGGCCTGCCGCTCGCGCGCATCCTCGCCGAACTCGGCCATGTCGCCGAAGGCGTCGGGACCGCGCCGATGGTGTTGCGGCGCGCGCATGCGCTCGGCGTCGAGATGCCGATCACCGAGGCGGTGGCCGCGGTGATCGGCGGCCGCCTGACGCCGGCCCAGGCGCTCGAACAATTAATGGGCCGCGGCGCGCGGCCCGAAGCATGACGAAGAAGATGAAGATGACGGAAACCAGCCCGATGCAACGCCGCAGGTTCCTGCACACCACGGTGGCCGCTGCGGCTGCGTTGTCGACCCCGGCCTTCGCGCAGGCGTGGCCGAGCCGGCCGATCAAGCTGGTCGTGCCTTTCCCGCCCGGCAGCTCGCCCGACATCATCGCGCGCCTCATCGCCGAGCCACTCGGGCACGTGCTGGGCCAAGTCGTGATCGTCGACAACAAGCCGGGCGCGGGTGGCAACATTGGCACCGCTGCCGTGGCCAAGGCCGAGCCCGATGGCTATACCTTTCTGTTCACGATCCAGGGGCCGCTCGTGACCGCGCCGCTGCTCAGCAAGAGCCTGAACTACGACCCCGCCAAGGACCTCGCGCCGGTGACGCTGGTCGCGACCTCGCCGAACGTGCTCGTCGTCGACCCGAAGCTCGGTGCGGCCACGCTCGCCGACTTCGTGCGCATCGCGAAGGCGGAGAAGGGCCAGCTCAACTACGGCAGCGTCGGCAACGGCAGCGCCGCTCACCTCGCGATGGAGTTGTTCAAAACTCGCGCCGGGCTCGACATCGTGCACGTGCCGTACCAGGGCTTCCCGCAGGTCGTCAACGCGATCCTGGCCGGCCAGGTGCAGGCCGGCTTCATGGTGCCGGGCATCGCGATCGGGCAGATCCGCGCCGGCAAGCTGAACGCGCTCGGCGTCACGACGCTGGGCCGTGCCGGCTCGTTGCCGGAGATGCCGAGCTTCGTCGAACAAGGTTATCCCGGCTTCGAGGCGATCTCGTGGCAGGCGGTGCTGGCACCGGCCGGCACGCCCCGGACCATCATCGATCGCGTCTCGAACGAGCTGATCCGCATCATCAAGAGCGACGCGGTGCGCGGCAAGATCCTCGGCCAGTATTTCAGCGCCGCCGGCACCGCGCCCGAGGCGCTCGCCGGCCTGATGAAGACCGAGCGCGAGCGTTGGGGCAAGGTCATCAAGGCCGCGGGCGTGCAACCCGAGTAGACAGGGCACCCGGTGGCGAATACGCCACCACCCGCCGGGCGGGTGCTCGGCCGCTTGGGGGCGGCCCGGCGCTGGCCGAGTTCGCGGCGACAGCGCTAAGAGCCGCCGGCGTAGCCGCACTGCCGCCACGCTTCGAACACCGCGACCGCCACCGCGTTGCTCAGGTTCAGGCTGCGCTGGTCGGCGCGCATCGGCAGCCGCACGCGCTGCGTCGCACTGAACGACTCGCGAACCGACTCCGGCAGCCCGGCGGGCTCGGAGCCGAACACGAGCCAGTCGCCTGCGCGCCAGGCCACGTTCGCCAACGGCTGGCTGCCCCTGGTCGTGAACGCGAACAGCCGCTCCGGCACAGGCTGCGCGTCGCGCACGAAGGCCTCCCACGACGCATGCCGGCGCACCGGTGCGTACTCGTGGTAGTCGAGCCCGGCGCGTCGCAGGTTCTTGTCGTCCATCGAGAAACCGAGCGGCTCGATCAGGTGCAGCGCACAGCCGGTGTTGGCCGCGAGGCGGATCACGTTGCCGGTGTTCGGCGGAATCTCGGGGTGGACGAGGACGATGTTGAACATGGTGGTCCGCGATTGTGGCGGTCGTCGAATCAGGCCTCGTCGTGGCGCGGCGTGCGCGCGACAGTCCAGACCGCGACCTCGCTCGCGCCGGCCTGCAGCAGCACGCGCGCGATTTCGCCGACGGTGGCGCCGGTGGTCATCACGTCATCGACGACGGTGACGCGGCGCCCGCGCAGCTCGGCCCGGCGCCGCGGCTCGACCGCGAACGCGGCGCGCACGTTGCCGGCGCGCTGCTCGGGCGGAAAGGCGAGCTGGTGCGGCGTGTCCTTCACGCGCAGCAACAGGCGCGCATCGGCCTCGCAGTGCAGCGCACGACCGACGCGGCGTGCGAGCTCCCAGGCCTGGTTGTAGCCGCGCTCGCGCAGGCGTTCGGCGCTCAACGGCACCGGCAGCAGCAGCGTCGGCGCGGGGCTGTCGTCGCGCTCGAACGCGGCGAGCAGGCGCTGCGCCAGCGCGGGCGCGAGATCGAGCGCGCCGTGGAACTTGAAGTGCGTGATCAGGCCGTCCCACGGGTGGTCGTAGTCGACCGCGGCGAGCGTGCGCGCGAACGGCGGCGGGTCGGTCAGGCACGCGCCGCACAGGCGCGCACCGTCGGGCACCTTCAGCGCGCAGCGCTGGCACCGCGCGTGCGGCGCCGCGAAGCGCTCGATGCAGGTGGCGCACACGCGCTGCGTGCCCCAGCCCCGGCACACGGCGCACAGGCTGGGCAGTCGCTGGGTCGCGGCGAGGAGGCGGGTGAAGAAAAGCACGGCTCAATATACTGGGGCTGCCCATGTCCAACGAATCCGATCAGAGCGCCCGCCGGCTCGATGCCGTCGCGGTGACCGCCGCGTTGCGCCGCCTCGTGCGCGAGCCCGAGCCGCCGTGGCTGCACGCCGAAGTCGCGCGGCGCATGGCCGAGAAGCTGCAGGTGATCCTGCACCAGCCCGAGCTCGTGATCGACTGGTGGAGCGGCCTCGGTGCCGGTGCGGCATTGCTCGCGCAGGCCTATCCGAAGGCGGCGCGTGTGCTCGTCGAGCCCGACGCGGTGTGGGCCGCGCGCAGCCGCGAACAGGCGCAACGCCCGTGGTGGTCGGCCGGGCGCTGGACCGGCGCGCCGGTCAGCGTGGTCACGAGCGATGAACCGATCGCACCCGGCGCCGGGCTGGTCTGGGCCAACATGATGCTGCACGCGGTCGTCGATCCGACGGCGCTGATCGATCGATGGCAGCGCCTGCTGCGCGCCGACGGCTTCGTGATGTTCTCCTGCCTTGGCCCGGGCACGCTGCGCGAGTTGCGCGCGCTCTATGCGCGACTCGGCTGGCCCGCGCCGACCCCGGGCTTCGTCGACATGCACGACTTCGGCGACATGCTGGTGCACGCCGGGTTTGCCGACCCGGTGATGGACCAGGAGACGCTTACGCTGCGCTGGAGCACCCCGCGCGCGCTGCTGGCCGAACTGCGGCTGCTCGGCGGCAACACCGCGCCGGATCGATTTGCTGGGTTGCGCACACGGCGCTGGCGCGATCATCTGGAACGCGAGCTGCAAGAAGCGCTCGCCGGGCCCGATGGCACGCTCGGCCTGAGCTTCGAGGTTGCCTACGGTCACGCGTTCAAGGCCGCGCCGCGGCTGCGCGTCGGCGAGGCAACGACGGTGTCGCTGGACGACATGCGTGCCATGGTGCGTTCAAGCCACGGCCGGCCCAAAGCGGGTTAGTCGGCTCCATCGCCTGCGCTAAACTCCCAGATTGGGCAGCCCGCATGGGCATTTTTGGACAGCCCGCAGCCTTTCAAGACACGTTGATCACAGTTTGAGCGGGATGTCAGCCACCATATCTCACCCTTCCATCGCCCAGGCGGCGCGGGCCCGGCCGTTGCGCTTCGGCGCGCTCTCGGGTGCGGGCGAGCGCACGGTGGAATCGGTGCAATGGCTGCTCAAGCGCAACTGCTCGATCACGCCGCGCCAGCTGCTGAACTTTTACGCCTCGCTGTGCGTGCTGTCGCTGGGCATCGCGGCCATGTTCTGGGCCCAGGGCGCCACCTTGGTGATGCCGTTCGCGTGGCTCGAACTGCTGGCCGTCGGCGCGGCATTGCTGCTCTATTCGCGGCACGCCACCGACAGCGAGAACATCCGCCTGCAGGCCGGGCGCCTGACGGTCGAGCACACCTCGGGCCGCTCCACGGAGCGCGCCGAGTTCGTGCCGGCCTGGGTGCGCATCGAGCCCGAGCACGGCGATGGCTCGCTGCTCGAACTCTCGGGCCAGGGCCAGCGCATCGCGGTCGGGCGCTTCGTGCGCCCCGAGCTGCGCCCCCAGCTGGCCGATGAATTGCGTTGGGCGTTGCGGCGCTGGCCAGACGGAACACCGCGCGGCACGCCGCCCGGCACGCAGCGCTTCACGGCGCAGCAAGACAAATCTGAAAACTGAAAAATGTGGCAACCATGATCATGATGAAGGCACGTTTGCAAGCTGTCGCGGGCAGGATCGGTCAGATCGGCCTGACGCTGGGCGCGCTGCTCGCGACCCACGCCGCCCTGGCGGTCAACGACCTGCCGGGCGGTCCCGGGGTGAACCAGCTCGACCTGCACGCGCCGGTCACGCAGATCGCCGCTGACCAGCGCTGGCTGCACTACTTCATGCTCGTGATCTGCACGGTCATCTTCCTCGGCGTGTTCGGGGTGATGTTCTATTCGATCTTCAAGCACCGCAAGTCCAAGGGCGCGAAGCCGGCGAACTTCCACGAGAGCACGACGGTCGAGATCATCTGGACCATCGTGCCCTTCATCATCGTGATCCTGATGGCGCTGCCGGCCACCAAGACCGTCGTCGCGATGAAGGACACGAGTGCGGCCGACGTCACGATCAAGGCCACCGGCATCCAGTGGAAGTGGGGCTACGACTACCTGACCGGCGAAGGCGAGGGCATCGGCTTCGTCTCGACGCTCGACGTCAGCCAGCGCGAACAGTCCGACTCCGGCAAGCCCGCGCCGGTCGACAACTACCTGCTGAAGGTCGACAACCCGCTGGTCGTGCCGGTGGACAAGAAGATCCGCATCATCACGACCGCGAGCGACGTGATCCACGCGTTCATGGTGCCGGCCTTCGGCATCAAGCAGGACGCCATCCCCGGCTTCGTGCGAGATACCTGGTTCCGCGCCGAGAAGGTGGGCGACTACTACGGTCAGTGCGCCGAGCTCTGCGGCAAGGAACACGCCTACATGCCGATCCACGTGAAGGTGCTGTCGCAGGCCGACTACACCAAGTGGGTCGATGGCAAGAAGAAGGAAATGGCCGCGCTCGCCGATGATCCGGCGAAGGTGTGGACGCTGCCCGACCTGCAGGCGCGCGGTGAGAAAGTGTATGCGGCCAACTGTGCTGCTTGCCATCTGGCCAGCGGCAAGGGGGGCGGCCCGATCAAGGCACTGGATGCCGATCCGGTGGTTCTGGATGCCGACAAAAGCAAGCAGATCCATGTCGTGCTGAACGGCCAGAACAACGGTGCGATGCCGTCGTGGAAGCAACTCTCCGACACCGAGCTCGCCGCGGTCATCACGTTCACGAAGAACAACTGGTCGAACAAGACCGGGCAGATCGTGCAGCCGTCCGAAGTGGCCGCTGCGCGCAAGTGATGCGCCGCCCGGCTTCAAAGCACCAGACCCCGTCGTACAGAAAACAGGAATTGCCATGAGCGCAGTCATCGACCACCCCGGCCACGCCCCCGGCCACGACCACGCACACGACGACCATGAGCACGGCGCGCCGCACGGCTGGCGCCGCTGGCTCTACGCGACCAACCACAAGGACATCGGCACGATGTACCTGTTGTTCTCGTTCACGATGCTGATGGTCGGCGGCGTGCTCGCGCTGCTGATCCGCGCCGAGCTGTTCCAGCCCGGCCTGCAGTTCGTGAACCCGCAGATGTTCAACCAGTTCACGACGATGCACGGGCTGATCATGGTGTTCGGCGCGATCATGCCGGCCTTCGTCGGCTTCGCGAACTGGATGATCCCGATGCAGATCGGCGCGGCCGACATGGCGTTCGCGCGCATGAACAACTTCAGCTTCTGGCTGCTGATCCCGGCTGCGATCATGCTGGTCGGCTCGTTCTTCATGCCCGGCGGCGCACCGGCCGCGGGCTGGACGCTGTACGCGCCGCTGACCTTGCAGATGGGCCCGTCGATGGACGCCGGCATCTTTGCGATGCACATCATGGGCGCGAGTTCGATCATGGGCTCGATCAACATCATCGTGACGATCCTGAACATGCGCGCGCCCGGCATGACGCTGATGAAGATGCCGCTGTTCTGCTGGACCTGGCTGATCACCGCCTACCTGCTGATCGCGGTGATGCCGGTGCTCGCCGGCGCGATCACGATGACCTTGACCGACCGCCACTTCGGCACCCACTTCTTCAACCCCGCCGGCGGCGGCGACCCGGTGATGTATCAGCACATCTTCTGGTTCTTCGGCCACCCCGAGGTCTACATCATGATCCTGCCGGCCTTCGGCATCGTCAGCGCGGTGATCCCGGCGTTCGCGCGCAAGCGCCTGTTCGGCTACACCTCGATGGTGTATGCGACCGCGTCGATCGCGATCCTGTCGTTCATCGTCTGGGCCCACCA
>Ga0307508_10004590_pt1 | contig 13442 bp, 15 predicted proteins | sample 9_EM_MG_FD_203089 | JGI IMG/M metagenome (GOLD analysis project Ga0307508, IMG submission 203089) | Populus trichocarpa ectomycorrhiza microbial communities from riparian zone in the Pacific Northwest, United States - 9_EM | ecosystem: Host-associated > Plants > Roots > Unclassified | place... | reverse complement strand
CCAGTGCGGTGATGAGGCCGAACTCCAGCGTGGGCACGTACTTGAGCAAAGAACGCGGCTTGCCGAGTGGATCGGGGCGCGCGGGATCGGCCATGCCCCACAGGTAGAGAACCCCGTCCGCGCCCGCGGCGGCCAGGGTCTTGCCGTCCGGTGAGAAGGCCACGTCCTGGGCGATGCCGCCGGGCCCTGCGACGGTCAGCCGGGTCAGGGGACGAAGACCCAGATCGAAGTCGACGCTCCACAGGCGCAGGATGCGATCCAGACCGACCGCGGCCAGGGTGTGCCCATCCGGGCTCAGGGACACGGACATCACCACGCCGCCGTCACTGCCGGTGACGGGTCGACCTACCGGCTGGGGGTGGGCCTGGTCGCTCACGTTCCACACCTGCACCGTGCCCGCGTTGCCGCCGCACGCCAGCATCTTGCCCTTAGCGGAGAAGGCGAGCGTGGTGACCATCTGGTGCGTGGTCGACAACGGCTTGCCCAGCAGGCGGGGGTGTCCGGCGCGGCTCATGTCCCACAGCCGCACTGTGCCGTCGCCGCCTCCGCTCGCCAGCATCCGGCCGTCGGGGGAATACCCCAGCGCCCGGACTGCGCCCTGGTGGGCCATAAGCGGTGCTGCTAAGGGCAAGTTCGCGTCTGCTGCCAGGTGCAGTCGCGTCGCCGCGTCGTCGGGCCGCATCCGGTGCCCCACCACATCCAGCTGCGCCGCAAGGGGTGACTCTCTCGCTCGCAGCCGCTCCGCCTGGGCGGTAACACGGCCGAAGTTGGCGGCATCGCGCTGGGAACGCGCCGTAGAGCGCTGCTGCAGGGCGATTACCGCTGCCGTGGAGGCGAGCAGAGTCAGGACCGTCAAAGAGGCCACCAGGGCGCGGCGCACCCGCACGGCCCGGCGCTGGTGGCGGGCGGACACCGCGAGGAAGGTGGTCGCCGTGCGGCTGAGGGAGCCGGGCGCGGGGTCCGCCCAGGCGCGGCAGGCGGCGAGGCGGTGGCCGCGATAGAGCCGGCCAGCGTCGCGGCCCGCGCCGTCCCAGTCGGCGGCGGCCTCCTCCAACTGCTGGCGCAGCAGATGCCCGGCCCGGTCGTCGTCGATCCAACGGCGCAGCCGCGGCCAGGCGTGCAGCAGTGCCTCGTGCGTGATCTCCACGCCGTCCTGACGGCGGGTCAGTAGCCGTCCCGCGGTGAACGAGTCGACCGCCTGCGCGGTAGCCTCCGGGTCGTCGCCAAGTGTGTCGAGACGGTCGTGCGGAATGCGGCGGCGGGTGTCCTGGGTGCCGTCACCGAGCGTGACCAGGCGCAGGAACAGCGGCTTCGCGGCGTGCTGCGCGGCCGGGTCGAGCGCGGTGAACAGGCGCTCCGCGGTGGTTGCCACCGCCTGGTGGATGCCGCCCGTGGCGCGGTAGCCGGCCACGGTGAGGGTGTGGCCGTGCCGCCGCTGCCAGGTACCGCGCAGCGCGTGCGCGAGCAGCGGGAGACGGCCCGCCTCGTAGGGCTCGTCCGTGTCCAGCGAGGCGGTGACCCCGAGGTCACGCAGGAGCAGCTCCACCAGGCCCGGCTCCATGGCGAGGCCCACTGCGCGAGCGGGGAAGAGGATCGCCTCGCGCAGCTCCAGCTCGGTCAGCGGGCCGATGAGGACCTGGCCACGGCCGAGGGCCGAACGCAACTGCGGGTAGCGGGAGCAGGCCGCGTAGAAGTCCGCGCGCAGCACCAGCACCACAAGGGCTGCCGCCGGTCCGCCGCGCGGGTCGGCCTGGGCCAGGGCGGTCAGCAGGTCGAGGAAGGCGTGCCGGTCCGGTGTCCGATCACAGGCGGTGAACAGTTCCTCCAACTGGTCGACCACGACGACCAGTCGGCGACCGGAGCCGCCCTCCTGCAGCGCGACCCGCACCGCCGCCGCCCACGCCCGCGGCTCAGGCCGCCCGGATGCGGCGGCCTCGGTCATGGGCAACGTCTCGGCGAGCCTGGCGGTGAGCGCGCCGACCGGGTCGGCCGTCGGTGTCAGGACGAGGCGCGGCCAGTGCGCCGATCCTGCCGCGGGGAGCGCTCCGTGCGCCAGGTCGGGCAGCAGCCCGGCCTGCACCAGCGACGACTTGCCCGCCCCAGAGGGCCCGACGACCGCGAGCATCCCGCCCTCGCGCAGACGCTCATCAAGCCGGTCCACGAGTTCGGCGGTGAGCCGTTCACGGCCGAAGAACCAGCGGGCCTGGGCTGCCTCGAACGCGGGAAGACCCGGATACGGGCACTCCCCGGTGTCGGCGCCGGACAGCACACGCCGCGCCTCGCGCACCCCGTCCACGTAGTGCAGATGCAGGTCCCGCTCGGCGACATGCTGGTCGCGGCCCGCCTGGAATACACGAGCGTCCTCGGTGGCCGTGGCCTCCAGGCGTGTTGCGTGCCGTCCGCCGTCCTCCCCGGACGACGGAGCCTCGACCATGGTCAGCCGCCGGTGATGGTCTGGTCACGTCCGGCCTGGTAGACGCGGGCGCTGCCGGACGCCTCGGCACGCAGCGTCTGCGTACCGACGTCGTACGAGCTGGCGTCGGGCGGGGCGAGTTCGGCGGCGAGCAGTGCGCGCAACTCTGCCGCGGCTGACGGGTCGTGGCGCAGCAGCGACTGCAGCCTGATCCGCCAGTCCGACACCAGCTCTTCCTCGGCCTCCGCGTCCTGCTCCTCGCGCGCGGCGAGGAGCAGGCGCCGGGACGCGGCGAGTTCCTCGTCGATGACGTCGGCCTGGTCCGGGCGGGCCCTGCGCCACAAGGCGACGACGGCGGCGCGGGCGCGTTCCCAGGTATCGGTGGCGATGGCTCCCACGAGAGCCGTTCCTGCCGAGAGCACTATCGGATCCATGGCACTTCCCCCGTACGGTGCCCGAACCCTCCCTGGGCGCAAGCCCGTCCTTTCACACTAGAGCGCGACCCACGGCATGGGCCATACACGCATCGCCCTGGCACGGACCGCAGACACAGCAACGCCCATCTGCTCCATCTTTGAGCCCATGAGGCTCAGTCGCAGGGCCAGCCCCACCAGGCCTTGGCCACGTGGGCGAGCCACTCGGCGGGGATCCGCCAGGCGACGGCGTCGTCGACCCGATGCCGGGTTACGTCCTCGATAGCCAGCTGACTCTTTCCGCCGCCGATGATGCCAAGGAGCACTGTCGGCGTGCCCTCTCGCGCATGCTGTCACCTCGTAGACGTAGCAGGGGCGGTACGAGATCTCCGCCGTGCGCCCGTGCGCCCGTGCGTCCTTGTACGAGGTACGAGCAGAAGGTGACGACGGCTCGCACGGTGGGGGATTCGGACCGAGACCCTAACGTCTGTCTGGCGTCAGCGACTTGGGCTGGGATACCAGCTAGGCCGTTTCTGATGGCTCTTGGACGGTGTCGCGGAACCAGTTGACGATTGCGGTGACGGTGAGGGTGCCGTTGAAGATGTAGTCGCGCTGGTCATAATGCGTGGCCACCGCGCGGAACTGCTTCCACTTGTTCATGCACCGCTCGACCGCGTTGCGACGGCGGTACTGGGACTTGTCGAAGGCCGGGGGCCGGCCGCCGGAGCGTCCGCGGTGGCTAGGGCGAGCGTCAGCGGGCTCTGGCACAGATCTTGGGGAGCGGTCGCTGAGCGTCACCAGGTCTCCCGTCTCAAGCGATCTGATCCTGGGGCTGGGTGGGGAAGCTGCGCCAGCTGTATCCCCACGCTCAGAGCCAGGGAGCCTCGCCCGATGCGCTGTCGCTGGTGGATGCAATGATCGCCGATGCTGGCGTGAGCGCGCTGGTTTCACGACTCGGGGATGGCTCGTATGGACATGTGGCAGGAGCTTTCAGCGCTGGTGGAGGAGCGGCTGAAGGCCATCTCGTCTGGGGAACGCGGCGTGTTTGCTGCTGGTGTCGCGGAACGGCTCATGAGCTGGCATGAGGGACTGCCCGCGGACGAGCAGGCGCCGTTCACCGTGGGCCTTCGTCCCCTGTTGAACTCTGTGTGGGAGGGCGTTCTCGGTGACTCGACGGCCTTCTCGGCGGTGAAACGCGGTGTCGCCGAGTACATGCTCAGCGAGTACTGCCACAACGACGGCCAGGACGGGCCCGATGATGCAGACGAGTCTGCCGCAGCGGCGACGTTGTATGCCGCGCACGCCTATCTGTTCGGCTGCCACGACTTCGCTAGCTGGACCAGTCGCCGGGCAGTGGAGGCCGTTGATCAACAACTTGAGTTCCTGGCCGAGCAGGAAGAGGACGAGCTCGTCTCTGATTCGGACGAAGCGCTGACCTCTGAGTTGCAGCGGCAGCTGCGGGACCTCGACCTCATCGCGAGCTACTCGAAAGATCTTCGCTATTCCAGCATGGGACTGACCATCGACACCTCGATCCGACTGCGGGTGGAGCTTCGAGCTTCTCTCTCCAGCCGGGCGTGAGTGTCCGAGACTCAAGAGTGGCTCGTCGCCCGCCTGGACCACGGCCACGACCTCACCCGGCTTGTGCTGATCCGCCATCTCGTCCCCGGCAGCTGTATCCATCATCCGCTCACCCCGCAATTCGATTGTGGTGGGCTGCTCGTGCGTGAGACGGCGTGCGCCGTGCCGCCGAACAGTGGTTGCTGACGCTCCATCAAGTAGGTGCGGAGCTTCGCACTTTGGAGCGGTCATCAGTGACGGTTCCGTTCATGCAGGCCGACGCACCGTTCTGGAAAGCACTTGTGTTCGACGGGATCGACGAGGTGGGTGTCGAGCAGGTAGCCACCGCCTTCGGGACGGTCGAGATTGTGGCCAGAGGCAGCAAGGCCGGTGCGGCCTGCCCGGACTGCGGCCACTATTCCGAGCGAGTGCACGGCTCCTATCAGCGCAGACTGCGGGATCTCCCGCTCGGCGAGCGGAGTGTCGTGATCCTGCTGAAGGTCAGGCGCTTCGTCTGTGACACGAGGGCCTGTCTTCGACGCACGTTCGTCGAGCCCTTCACGCGGCTGACCTGCCCATACGGGCGTTTCACCACCCGGCTCGACCGCGTCTTGGAGCATATCGGGCTCGCACTGGCAGGACGGGCCGGCGCGAGGCTGGCGGCCCAACTGGGCCTCGATGCCGGGTGGATGACGCTCCTGCGCCGGGTGATGGCCTTGCCGGACTCGCGGTTCAACATGCCGCGGGTCCTTGGGGTCGACGACTTCGCCACCCGCCGCGGCCACTCGTACGCCACCGTGATCACGGACGGCGAACGGCACAACCCCATCGATGTCCTGCCCGGACGCGAAGCCGCACCGCTGGCGGCCTGGCTGAAGGCACATCCAGGAGTAGAAGTGATCTGCAGGGATCGTGCGGGCGCTTACGCCGAGGGCGCCGCGCTCGGCGCCCCGGACGCGCTGCAAGTCGCGGACCGGTTTCATATCCTTCAGAACCTCGGCCAGGCCGTTGAGAAGTGCGTCGCGGCGCATCGCGACTGCCTGCGCCGCTGTAGCTCCACCGGACCGCGAGTCCACCGGTACACGGACTGTCGACAGCAAGGTCAAGCTGCTGGTCACCGTGGTGCCGACCGGCCGTCGAGCGGAGCGGATGCGAGCCCATCACGCCCTGGTCTACGGCCTGTTGAGCGAGGGTATGGGGATCCGGGCCATCGCCCGCCACCTGGGCTGGGGACGCCATACCGTCCAGCGGTACGCACGCGCGGCCCGTTGGCAGGACATGGTCACCGGACGCCGAACCCGCCCCAGCCGCCTCGACGTGCACCAGCCCCACCTGCAACGACGCATCGACGAAACCAGTGGCACGATCACCATCAAGGAACTACGCGAAGAACTCGCGGACTACGGCGACCAGGTGCCCTACACCAGCCTGCGGGACTGGGCCCGCAGTCGGCCGGAGTGGCCCGACGCACCCGTTCCGGCTGCCGTGGGGCCGTCCGTGTGGACCGTCGTCGGCTGGATCATCCGCCACCCCGCCACCCTCACCGGAGAAGAAACCACCGGGCTCAAGGCCGTTCTCGACGCCTGCCCCGAGCTGGATCAAACCCACGAACTCGTACGCGACTTCGCCCAGATACTCGCCCGACGCACCGGCGCTGACCTGCCGGACTGGATCAGCTCCGCCCGCGCCACAGGACTGCCTGGAATCACTGGATTCGCTCACAGGCTTACCACCGACCTGGAAGCCGTGATCGCCGGACTCACCGTGCACTGAAGCTCTGGCGGTACCGAAGGCGCCGTGAACAGGGTGAAAAAGATCAAGAGGCAGCTGTACGGACTTGCCGGATTCGAACTCTTACGGAAAATGATCCTGCTCCAGTGACGCTCAGCGACCGCTCCCCAAGATCTGTGCCAGGGCCCGCTAACGCCCGCCCTGGCCATGCTGTCCCACCAGCAGATCAGCGACCTGATGTCAGCGCAGCAAATGTGATCGTGAGCCCCATCCAAGTCCTCGACGTCCCACCGCCAACCATGCACGAGCTCGTTACTGAGAATTGCGAGTTGTAGTCGTGTAGTGACGGTTCAGTCCGCAGCATCAGCTAGGGCACAGCCTGATAGCCTGCGATCTTCGCCGGTCACCCGGACGGAGTCCTCCCGGCGGGTCGCCATGTCACACCACCAGCAGCTCCTGACAGCCCTCGATGCACTGGACCGCGCCTTCGCCTCTGAAGAGCCGTTCCCCGTCGGGGGTTGCACGTACTGCTACGGCGAGGAGGGACTCGCCCAACTCTCCAGGCCGCTGCACCTCATACCCGACGACATGGTGTCCGCGGCGGCCGGAGAGGTGCCCAGTCACTGGGACGACTTCCCGCGTCTCTACCGCCGTCTCGTCCCGCGCATCGTCCGCCCCCTTGTCGCCGGTCAGTTCCACGTCTCCGAGGAGCTGATCGCCAGCCGCCTGGTCGAGGCGGGCTGGAGCACCTGGGACGCGCCCCTGGCCGAGGCACTTCGCAACGTCTGGACCGCATGGTGGCAGGCCACCTTGCACACCCACCCCAGCCCGGTGTTCATCAGGGACACCCTCAGCCTCATCACCGTCGCCACCGACAGCCTGCGCCCCTGGCTGGACATATGGACTGCCACCCGGACCCCGGCCGCCGACGCGCACTTGGCGGACCTGATGGTCGACGTGCTGTTCGAGTACGAGATCACCGACCTGAGCCTGGGGTTCTACAACGAGTACCACGCCACCGCGGAGCTGGTGGAGTGGCTCCTGACCGATGTGCGCGACCGTGTCACCGACTCCCGTCTCGACGACCCGGACTTTATTCACCACCTCCAGCAGCTGATCAGTGCCCCAACTGACTCCTCAACAGACACGGTTCACGAGGACGACTACTGAGCTCTTGGGGTTGTGTCGGCTGGTGGGTGAGTGTGAATCCGGTGCCTGCAAGGCAGCCGTCGATCAGGTCAGGGCGGAGTTGGATGTGGCGCAGGCCCCGGCGGAGGGTGCGTTCGAGGTGTTCGTCGCCGGTGAAGGCGGTATTAGCCAGCGGCCCACGCCGTAACAGCGACCAGACGCCCTCGACCGGGTTCAGGTCTGGAGCATACGAGGGCAGTTGGATGATGGTGAGCCAGTCGTGTGCGGCCGCGTACTCGCGCATACCCGCGGCTCGATGGGTGTTGAGATTGTCCCAGATCAGCACGATGGGAGCCCGGAGCTGGATGTGGGCGCGGACGACCAGGTCGCGGTAGTCGCTCCAGGCGAAGGTGTCGCGTCCCTTGCCCTTGTGCTTGCGGTGACGATGCGGTCGGTAGATCAGCCGGGACGTCTCGCCCGGCTTATAGCAGCACATCGCCGCGATCGACCAGCGGCGCCAGGAGCGGCCCCGCACCCGCACCACCGGCGTGTGTCCACGCCGGCCCCAGGTGCGCGCCTGCGGCGGGGTCATCGAGAACCCGGCCTCGTCCTCGAAGACGATGTACGCCCCCAGCGCCGCCGCAGTCATTCCGCCTGCGGCCACACATCCTTCTTCCACAGACCCACCGCCTGCCCGTCGCGCTCCAGCGCCCGGCGCACAGGCGACTGCCAGGACCAGCCGTGCCGGTGCAGCAACCGCCACACCGCCGCCGACGAGCAGTCCAGCCGGAACGTCCGGGCGATCAGCACTCTGATCCGGGCCAACGTCCAGCGCTGGCCCTCCCAGCCACGCACGGCCGGTCCCCGTGCCAGCTCCTTCTCCAGGATCGCGAATTGCTCATCGGACACCCTGGCCAGTTTCGGCGGCCCCGCGGAGGCGAGCGCGGTCATTCCGCCCTCCCACCAGACACGACGCCAGCGTTCCACCGACCGCTCACTGACCCGCAGGCACTTCGCGATCACCGCGGTTCTCTCGCCGCGACCGAACCGTTCGCCCGCCTCGTACCGGATCCGCTCGCGTAACAGCCGCCGCTCCGCGGTCAGCCCTCCACCCTGCGCGTATCGCATAACTCCGGCCTACCGCAGGGATCACCACACGTCACCGCCCCCCGACAACAATCCGAAGACGTCAGTAGACCGACTTGTCGTGCGCGGGGATCGGCGGGGCATGACGGACAGCCGGACTGACGGTGGCGATGACTGCGGTAACAAGCATCACCGTGGCAAGCACGAACACGGAGCCGATGGGTCCGATGGTGGTGAGTAGGTATCCGGCACCGAGGGAGCCCAGCGGTATGACCCCCCAGGACAGGGTCATGGCCGCGCTGGTGACACGGCCCAGTAGCTCGTTGGGAACCAGGACGGTTGTGTAGGTGATGATCACAACGTTCCACAACGGTCCGATGAACGCGCTGGCAGCGCCGATAGCACCTAGCAGCAGAGGGCTCGACGTGAGTGCGAACAGAGGCAGAAGCGCAGCCCAGATCCAATTGACGCCGACGATGACGGTCTTGGGCTTGAAGTGACGATGGAGCCTGCTCGCCGCGAGTGCGCCGATCAGACCGCCACCGCTGTAGATGCCGAGCATCATCCCGATGGTGGTGGACGTGGCGCCTTGGCGCTGGGCGAGGACGACCAGGATCAATACGAGGGCCTGGAAGACCAGGTTGCTGACGGCGATCAACAGGATCGCTGCGCGGATGAGGGGGTGGCGCCAGACCCAGCGCAAACCTGCGGTGGTCGCCTGCCACAGAGGCTCGGAGGGAGGCCTTGTCTGGTTCTGCAGATCGCTTCGGATGAACAGCAGCACGATGGAGGCAACGATGTAGGAGACCGCGTCGGCCAGGAATGGCATGGCGCGGTCTATGCCGAAGAGCATGCCGCCCAGGGGAGGACCGGCCAGAGCCGCACCGCGGCTCCTGGCCTCGTTATGGGCCACTGCAGTGGACAGGAGTGCGATGGGAACGATCTTCGGGAGTGCGGCGCGCTCGGCCAACCCGAAGAAGACGAAGCACAGTGCCTGCACGAAGGCGGTCACGGCGAGGTGTGTGACCGTGAGTTTGCCCCACCACATGGCGATCGGGACGGTGGAGAGGGCCAGTCCCGCGACGAGTTCGCTGATCAGCAGGATCTTGCGGCGGTTCCACCGGTCCACCAGCGCTCCGGCCGGCAAGTGAGCGATGAGGAAGGGGAGCGTGCCGGCGGCTCCGACGATCCCGGCGTCGGAGGGCGATCTAGTGGTCGCAAGCACAAGCAGCGGCATCGCCGTCCCGCTGATCTGGGCGCCCAGGGTCGAGACGACCTGACCGCTCCATAGAGCGACGAACTCGCGGTTGCGCCATAACGAGGGTCGTTCGGTGGTTTCTTCGGCGGTCGGGGCGGTCACGATGCGTCCCCGCTGTCAGGGGTGGGGAAGGCATGGAACACCACGGAGATGTGCCGGCTGCCGGGGGGTGCCTGACCGGGTTCCCGGTCCCAGCGTTTGAGGAAGGCGATGTACTCCTCACCGAACTCGGCCAGTTCCTCAGTGGTGAGCATGGTGCTGCCGAAGGAGTGCATGGCGCTGGCAGCGAACTCGCCGAACGTTTCTCTGTTGGACAGGTAGGCGGTCCGGTCACGATCAGCACGCTCCATCCATTGCCGGCCGATTTCCTCGGCGGCGAGAGCAACCTCGGGTTCCATCGGGCGGCGCGGCAACCGCACGTCCTGTGGGATGGTTCGCCAGTACTTGCGGCGCCCGGATGAGCGGCCCGTGTCCTCTTCGATGAACCCGAACCGGGCCAGTTGCCGCAGGTGATAGCTGGTCGCGCCGCGGTCCTCACCGAACTCTGCGGCCAGGTCGGCGGACGTAGCCGGACCATGGCGCTGAAGCCAGGTCACCAGTTGTTGGCGCAGCGGGTGAGCGAGGGCCTTGAGTGCGTCGATGTCAGACAGCACGCGTGGTCGTGATTCAGGCATGATGAGAAGGTATCTATGCAAAGAATTCTTCTCAATGCTCTTCACGTAATTTCTCAGGATCGGCCGGCCACCGTGTTACCGGCGCGGCTGGAGCGCCCTCCGCCAGTCCAGTGGCGCCCGTTACTCAGGTTTGCTGGACTCGGCTGTGTCTGGTTCTCGGGCGAGGGCGATGTAGAGCGCTGTGATGGTGGTCAGGGGGATCCAGGTGTCGTGGTTGTCGAGGAAGTAACGCCATGTCTCTGTGGTGGTGAGGCCCTGTGAGTAGTAGGTCTTGATCCTGAGGTAGTTGTCCTCCGTCGTGAAGGCCCGCCCTGCGGGGTTGGGATCGGGGAAGCGCGGGCTGAGGAGCCTCTTGAGGTGCCAGAGCGGGATCTTCCACTTGTCGGCGATCTGTCGCAGGTTGCCCTTGTTCCAGCGTGCGTTCTGCTTGATCAGTCCGGTCGCGTCGAAGCCGTTGTTCCTCAAGGAGACGTGGCGCCGAGGGGCTGATGCAGGGTTGGGTGACAGGTGTGGTCACGCGGCCCGGAGGGCCGGTGTAGTCATGACGATCTCGAACTCGACGGGGGTCAGCCGGCCGGGCGAGGCTTGTCTGCGGCGTCGGTGGTAGGTCCTCTCGATCCAGGTCACGATTGCGATTCGCAGTTCCTCGCGGGTGGCCCAATGCCGGCGATCGAGGACGTTCTTCTGCAGCAGGCTGAAGAACGACTCCATGGCCGCGTTGTCGCCTGCCGCACCGACTCTCCCTATCGAACCGGCCATCTGGTGGCCGGCGAGCGCCCGGACGAACCTCCTTGACCGGAACTGCGATCCGCGATCGCTGTGGACAATGCACCCGGCGCTGTTGTCGCGGCGGGCAACAGCATTGTCCAGGGCCGCGACGGCCAGGCGGGACTTCATCCGATCGTCGATGGAGTAGCCCACGATCCTCTTGCTGAAGACGTCCTTGATCGCGCAGAGATACAACTTGCCTTCGCTGGTGGGATGTTCGGTGATGCCTGTGAGCCACAGCCGGTTCGGGCCGTCCGTCGTGAAGTCACGGCGGACGAGGTCGTCGTGCACCGGCGGGCCCGCTTTGCTGGTTCGCCCGCGCTTCTTCCCGAAGACGCTCCACCAGTGGTTGTCCCGGCAGATCCGCCACGCGGTCCGGTCGGACATGCCGGATCCCACACTGCGGGCCTCGTTGGCCAGGAAGCGGTAGCCGAACTCCGGGTCCTCGCGGTGAGCGTCGAACAGTGCGTTCGCGCGAGTAGCCTGCTCGAACTCAGCATCGGTCACCGGTCGGTCGAGCCAGCGGTAGTAGGGCTGCCTGGCGAGCTTCAGAACCCGGCACGTCACCGTGACGGGAACCCCGTCGCCGGCCAGCTCTTTCACGAGCAGGTAGATCCTTTTCCCGGCAGATGTGCCTGCGACAGATAGGCCGCGGCGCGGCGCAGGACCTCGTTCTCCTGCTCCAGCAACTTGATCCGCCGACGTGCCTCCCGTAGTTCCGCGCCCTCATGGCTGGACGTTCCGGGCTTTGTCCCGTCGTCGATGTCCGCGCGGCGCATCCACTTCCACAGCGTCATGGCGTGAACCCCGAAGTCGGCGGCCACCTGCTCGACCGTCACGCCCGGGCCACGGTTCCGCGCGACACGCACGACATCCTGGCGGAACTCTTCCGGACAAGGCTTGGGCACAGCGACATCCTTCCCACCTGCCCCACAGGGCAAGCTGTCACCCGATCGTGCGGCAGACCCCACCGCCCGTATCGCCGCGCTCAACGAGATCCTCGAGCTGGATGCCGCCGTCCTGGAGCTCGGCGGACAGGCTCATCAGCTCGGCCGCGTTCCTGGCTGGCCTCTTGAGCTCGTGCACTGTGAAGATGACCGGTGTATCGGGTGCGGCCTCCTTGAACTGGTGAGCCAGCACGAGCGACTTCTCCAGTTGGGGTCGCACCTTCACGCGGGTGCTGAGCTGCTCCTTGAAGACCTTGTGGCACCCCGCCCGGTGCAGGGCTTCGAGCTGACTCGCCAGCTCCTGGCGGGCCGTTGACGTCCTCGCGTACCCGATCCGCACCGGGCGCTCGGTGCGGGGCGCGGGGACGGGGGCGACGCGGGGGGTTGTGGTGCTTCGCGGCGGTCTTCCCGCCCCGGGTGCGGTAGGCGCTGCCGGCGGGCGCGTCACGGTTCGGGTAGTCGTGACGTCATACCGCGAGTGCGGCCTGATCGGGCGGGAGGCCCATGCGGGACGTCTCTCAGGAGTGCCTCGCACAACGTGCGGGTCTTGAGGGCTTTTGCAATTGGCGATCTGCGGAAACGTGATCACCCGGGGGCCGCTCTCGGAACTCTCACAAGTGGTCATTTGTGAGACGCGCGAACCTGAAGCTCCGGCACCGCCAACCGCCTGTCGTTGGTCCCCGAGGCCGCGTCCGCTGACCCCGTGTCGTTGAGGAGGTGGGCTGTGGCGGGCCCGGCCTGGTGCACGCCGTTTCCCCTGGGCGGCAGTTGCGGTGCATCTGGCTGGCCCTCGGTTCAACCGCGGGTCGTTGTGGCCCCGGGTACGGCCGGCGCCAGCCGATACGCATTTCCCTCGCGCCGCACGTGACCGGCGGTCGGTGCCGGGAAGTGGCTGCCGAGCAGCAGGGTCGAGGTGCCGGCCAGCGAGTCGAGCATCCGGTGCCGGGTCCTGGCGGCGAGTTCGGGTGCGATGTCTACGCAGCTGGAGAGATTCGGATGCCCCATCTGGACCGGGTGGTGGATGCTGTCGCCGCTGATGAGTGCCCTCTTGCCCTGGCTGCTCAGCTCCACCGTCACCTGGCCCGGAGTGTGGCCGGGGCTGGGCAGCAGGCGGACGCCCGGCGCGATGCCCGTGCCTTCGTCCGCGACGTCGACGAGTTCGAAGAGGCCCGCGTCCTGGACGGGGTGCACCGAGTCCCGGAACATCTGTTGCCGCGCGTCTTCCATTTCGACGCCGGCCCAGCAGTTCCATTCGGTATGCGAGGTGAGATAGCGCGCGTTGGGGAAGGTGGGCACCCAACTGCCGCCTTCGGAGCGTGTGTTCCAGCCTACGTGGTCGGCGTGAAGGTGGGTCAGGATGACGACGTCCACGGTCTCCGGGGCGAAGCCTGCCGCGGTCAGCCGCGCGTCGTAGTCGCTGTTCAAGTTGTGCCAGGCGGGGTTGGTGCGCCGCTTGCCGTTTCC
>Ga0307508_10004589_pt1 | contig 13442 bp, 22 predicted proteins | sample 9_EM_MG_FD_203089 | JGI IMG/M metagenome (GOLD analysis project Ga0307508, IMG submission 203089) | Populus trichocarpa ectomycorrhiza microbial communities from riparian zone in the Pacific Northwest, United States - 9_EM | ecosystem: Host-associated > Plants > Roots > Unclassified | place... | reverse complement strand
GGAATACCTCATGACACAGTGTACCCATCAACCAGTGAGTAGGAAGCAATGATCCTGTACGCGACCGTAGGACAAGTTCTTGTAACGACACAGAATTGATTCATCGGCCATCACTTCCCAAGACGAAGAAGTGGAATTACCTATAGTCTCGCCATTATTCCAGTTGCGTCCTGCAAAGACCCTGTTGTACTCGTACTAGAGTCCGGGTCAGACCACCTAACCAAAGCTCATCATTACTTCAGAGCTGATAGATCGCACCTCTTCGAGACTGTTCACAACAAATCCACGTGCTTTCATGATTGGTTTCACCTGAGCAGCGAGGGCGCGAAGAAGCTGACGGGCAGCCTCCTCGACTATGGGGTCACCAAGTGGCAGAACGGTGATGAAATTCACATGAGGATTTGGATTAGCCTCGCGCTCGTTAATGCGCAGATGGACCATTTGAGTATCGTCGGTTTTACAGAGTCGTGAGGTTATCGTTGAAAGAAAGCGTGACAAGCAAATATGATGATACAAATCTACCTGAATTACAGGACCCCAGCCTACAATACTACACACCTCTACGGGTCAACTTATTGCAATGCCTGCGTTTACCCCAGCAGCGATCCCATTACGTGCAGCACTAGGAACTAGCGCACTTGCCAACAAGTCTCGACAGTTCCTCAAAAGTTCTCTCCGCACCACAAACCATGAACTCTCCGAGTTTGGTACCGCAAGAGGGACACCAACGATTCCTTTCAACTGTGCCTCTTGAACCGATTTCACCAATGAGTCAACTTCCGCTTCCGAATCGAGATCGTCTAGGTTCTCTGCCGCGTCGTCACCTTCTAACCGACTCGCTATGGTGGGAACCTGGGTCTTCTTCGGTGCTTTCTTTGTTGCCGCCTTGCTAGGATCCATGCCCGATGCAATTGCAGCCTCCATGGCGAGTCTTTTCTTCTCCGCCTTTTCCTTTTCTCTTTTCTCCTTCTTCTCCGCTTTGGTCTCCTTCTTCACTGGCTCAACCCAATTGGGGTTATTGTTTCGATTCCATTCAAGAAGTAGTTCATCGTATGCTTTTGAACGTCCTTGTACCGCCCGCTTCGCACCCATCGAATGGGCTTTGCAAGTGAGCGAGCGCGAGCATGGAAGGCCCTTATCATTGATGACACCGCATTGCTTGTCATAGTCCACTGGGCCTTTAGTCCGTCCCTTTGTGATCTTCGTCTTCTTCTTGCTGGGTTCGGATGGATCGTCTCCTTCTTCACCATCCACTCCGCGCTTCTTGCCTTTCTTCAACTCCACTGTCAAACAAATGCGTCCAAGGAGACCGAGTTAATCCAAGATAGCACGGAAAGAGGATTGGTTGGTACCTTCACCATCTGCTGACTTACCCTTGACCCACTTCTTGCCCGATCGTATGTCGCTACAATTTACTAGGGTGGGTCATGCCACAAACTTGAGAAGCTTTGTGGGCAGTAGATGCATCGGACTCACCCGCATGATCAGCAATAGCGCTCCGCAACACCGGCTTGTCGCAGTCGCTGCAGCGTACGACGCCAAGATCTGATCTCAGTGGCTCAACGCCAAAGATCTTCATGTCGCGTGCAGAAAGCCATGAGGTTGGCGGTGAAGGTAGCTCTGCTATCTGCGCTTCTGTTGGTGGTGTGCGATAGCGCGGAGTAGTCAGGGAATCCCAGGAAAAAGGTGATGGTGAATGGCTGGGTCGTTTGAGTCTGAGGACCATGGTTGTTCCTGTCCAAGGCACTGGTAGACAGACGTGGTTGATTTACGTAAAGAACTTGGAGTGCAAGTGGCAAGTGGCACACGGGAAACGCCAATGTCGTGACGAGGAAAACTACTCAGTACAACTAACTAGTAATAATGCCTCCCAGTAGGCGGGCCGAAGGGTCACCCGAATAAACATTAACATGTGTCTATGTCAGAGGACAGCCCCAATCAAGTCTTCGGAACCCAGAGATCGTAAAGTTGTTTATCTGCTGCATCAAAGCAAGTGAGAAGCGCGGGGTCCGACCGTATGGTTATCTTGCGGGTGGCAAGGAATCCAGCAGACACGTGAGCGCGTGCAGCGAGGTCGTCCGTCTGATGGAAGCTCGTACTGACACCGGACTCGGATATCGTTGTCGAAGATGGAGAAGCAGCGACGTTCTTGAAGAAGATGGCATCGAACGGGCAGTCTTAGACGCATGAAAAGGTTGGGCTTACTTGGGACAGGTTGGTGGAGCGGTTCCTAAGAGGGGTGGAAATGTTTTCTGAAGAGCGCCAGGTGGTCAGGACGGGAACGCGGGGTGTGAGAGAGGCGCACCTGCGGTACTCGACATGGCGGTTTGTGCAATCGCGTCACAGTTTGAGCACGTAACGCGCCTGTCACAACGCCAAGATCCTTCTTCTGACTCGCCACAATGAACATCTTCAGGAGCTGTAAGTTGCGATAAGCCGTCGGACACGATATCCATACTGACGCCAACAAAAAGTACTAGGCAAAGTCTGGCGTAAGCACGGCCCCATGCCGATCATCCCCCACTTAACTCATAGTTTGTCTTCAGAAGATCCCAACGCCGCTGAGGTGGTTAAAATCGAGTCGGGCCAACTGTATCTTGTCAGACCAGGAAACGTGCGGTCTTCTAGGGAATGCATGTATGCTTTCCCCTCTCCGATCCACTTCTCGTATCAGTTACATACTCGTTCCGCAGTTACAACGAAGCAATTGCCACCATACGACGGGTCCCCTCCCTCGAGCACAACTTCCAACTTGTTATCACCCGCGTATACGAAGAAGGTGACCAAGAATTACTTGAGGACGAAGACGAAAGTGCGACATGTCCTATCTTGGTTAAGCCTCACTTACCGTGTTCCAGCCGATGAAGAGAAGGTCTTCCTTATCAGCGAGGAGCTCGAGTTCAGACCTGGTCCTGGAGAAAATCAACAAGAGGCCTCCTTTGTGTGGCGTGATCTGGATGGCGATGTTGACGAACTCTACGAGTTTCTCATGACAGAGGAGACGAACGGGCCCACACGCGCATTCTTCGAAACTTGCATGTACCGCGCCATGTATGAGCGCAAGCACAGAACAAGTGCTGATAATGTCCGAGACTCGGAACTCGAACAGTTTATCTGGAAGTGAGTACCCCCCCATGTTGCAGAAACGCAATCCATTCATAGGCATCTTTCCAGGCCCCCTGCACCCAAGAGTACGAAAGCAAAAGCCTCCAAAGAGAAAACTGTCGCAACTCGAAAGGAGACAGATAACCTTCCAGCAACCACAGAGGACGTTTCGGTTGCTAAACGACCCGTAAATTCCACGCCGAAGAAAGATTCCGGTAAATCCAAACCTGTCCCACGCAGCTCGGGTTTACCAGAAATCGCCGAGGCTCAAGCTTATTTTTTTGCTTGGGACTTGGAGGCTGACGGATTTGTGTCTGCATATGAGGAAGCCCTAGATGCAAAAATCATTGAGCGCACTTCCGGTGATTATAATTACTGGGTTGCCGCGACGTGCGACGAAGGCGACCTGATAATGCACAAGATCGCCTCCGACATGAATCCTCGATGGTCTCAACAGACACATTCTCTCACTTGGAATTATAATCTTGGAGGAACTTACGGCAGTTGGGCATTCCAATTTACCTCTCCAGAGGGGTATGAAAGGTTCAAGGCAGCCTTTACCAGAGCAGCATGGGAAACACTACATCGGGTACCTTGGACTAAAATCAAGGTATGCTAACTTTCGCGTCAGTTGACACTATATCCTGACCTTTCATTAGCCAGACGAACAAGCATATGTCATGAGTTCCAGTTTCGAAGATGTGGAGATGCGTGATGCAGAAGACGAAGACGAAGACGAAGAGGAGGTTTTTTCCGAACTCGATCCTGATGAAGGTGATTCCTTACTCTTCGAAAGCAGCTTCATGTTCCTGATCGTCCCAGAACCAAGCGACGACGACGACGAAGAGGAGGAGGAGGAGGAAGGCACATCCTCCATTCCAAGAGTCTCGGGAGAGCGCAACTCGATGTTGACAGTTGGATATAAAGGCGACCGCTCATACGTTGTACGGGGGAATAATATCGGCGTTTTCTCTCATACTGGCGACAATCAAGTGAAGTACTTTGCAACCATTAGCAAGATTTCAACCACCAAAGGGAAGGAGTTCAAACCCAGAGAGGTACTCCCATACTTACTTACCGGGCAAAAATATGCTGACGAGTATGGAAGGTCATGCTACACGATCAAGACACGAAAATGATCTTAATGAACCCTTCCGACCCTCACTCGCTGTATGACATGGACATTGAACGCGGTAAAGTCGTAGAGGAGTGGAAAGTCCACGAGGATGTTACGGTCGACCACATGGCGCCCGATAGCAAGTTTGCTCCAACTACCAGAGAGCAGACTCTTGTTGGTGCATCGCACAACGCGCTCTTCCGTATCGACCCGCGTATCTCTGGAAACAAAATGGTCGATAGTCAATATAAACAGTACGTCAGCAAGAACAAGTTCTCCGGCGTTGCAACTACGGCCAGCGGTAAACTCGCTGTAGCAAGTGAGAAGGGTGACATTAGACTTTTCGATTGCATCGGGAAGAATGCGAAGACAGCGTTACCGCCCCTTGGAGATCCTATCATTGGTATTGATGTCACCGCCAACGGACGGTGGATAGTTGCAACCACAAAGGGCTATTTGCTCCTTATCGATACTCTTATTGGCGAAGGTAGATATGCCGGGTCCCTGGGTTTCGATCGTAGTTTCCCTGCAGACGCGAAGCCGATGCCGCGACGACTTACACTGCGTGCGGAACACGTTGCATATATGAATCACGAAATCTGTTTCTCCCCCGCTCGGTAGGCACGAACCCGAACCCAATTCATAAGGTGTACCGATCACTCTTTTGCCAGGTTTAATCAGGGGGAAGGCCAAGAAGAGAATGCCATAGTCACCTCGACCGGCAAATATGTGATAGCTTGGGACTTTAAGAAAGTCAAGAAGGGGCAACTTGACAAGTACGAGATCAAGAAGTATGAAGATAACGTGGTACAAGATAACTTCAGGTTCGGAGACGACAAAGAAATCGTAAGCGAACGCGGTTTCCCAACGAAAGTTTTCATTCTGAACAGATGTCTCAGATTGTTGCTTTGGAGAACAATGTGCTGGCGATCAACAAGAAAAATCTGAAGAGACCAACGAGAACATCACTTGCTCCGATGAGCAGTTTGCAGAGCAGGTCCAGTATCGTGAATAGTCCTTATTAACCACATGCTATGTAGACGGACCTTTCTTGAGTCGAAGCGGGGAAGGCGAATACCCTGTGCGCGTAACATGCAGTATTGAGTGTTATACAAAAGCAAAGAATGAGTGGTCTCCTGTATAGATACTTGTGTGCATTAAATGAGAAAATAAATCTTCACCTCTTCACCGACTGCGGGCCTGGAGCCCGATCCCTGGCGTCTACGTACCTCCATATACCGAGATGCCACATAACCCTAGGTATCATCAAACTGACCCCCACAACTACGGTGACACACAGGGTTGGACTCCACTGGGCAACATCCCACCGGTCATCACCCAGCGCCCACAACGTGATGTACAGATGCATAACGTCCCCAATGAGAAGAGGGATCAATAACGCGCGGACAATTTTTTCCTGGAGTGCAGGCTGGGAGGCCAAGTGTTGTCTAGCAGCTGTGAGGACGAAGATATTCACGAGTCCCATGAGGGCACAAACGTGCGCGAGTTGGATGACTGTCACGAAAGAAGCTTTGGGAAAAACCGCAGGAGGGGGACTGCTTAGTGGCCATGGTGCTTGGGTGTTATGAACCTGGGGGATTGTCAGCATCGGGTGAATCGGGTGAGGCAGGGGAGGGAAAGGGGGAGGAGATTACCGTTTCGGGATCACACAGGGTCCCGATGAACCCAATAACGGTCAGGACAGGTTCATAAAAAGCGAAGAGCGTGTAGTAGAAGTCGGGAACTGCAGAAGTCGGGGGCTGCATCAGGACAAGCAGCTGGCCGAGGGAGAGGCACTAACGGAGTCTGCGGGTCGTGGCCGGACTATTATATCGTGAGTTTCACGTCTGGTGGGCTCAGGAGGTTGAGCGGCCACAGCCAGCTGGGCCGACCTACCCTAAAGAAGCCATTTAAATTTGATTCCGCCGCTCATCCGCGTTCTTCTTCTATTGGTCCATCTAAACCCAGGCGGACGGCCAGACACACTCACGCCAATCCACCAAATGGCGAGGACCGAGATGAAAAAAGGGGGTTTTAATGCGTGCTTCGCGGACTGGTTGGTCTTTGGCCCATCCGTCATAGGTGGAGCAATGCTTCGCGCCCGTCGAACATGTAGTAGCACTGTATTAATATGACTGTACCTTCTTGAGCTTGAACTCGGACGCCGTTGCTCGGATTTACCTCTTTCGGAAGGCTACCGTGACATATTACCTGCTAGCGTCCGTTCTTTTCCCAATGTTTTTGCTCCACTACCTTAGGTGCGTGTCGTTTTGGCTTCACAAATCTGTCCTCCATGCCTGATTCCGTCCAGCTATGTCGCTGCCGTCGCTGCTTTCGTGTTCGTAACTCTTTCTCTCGGTTAGTCCATCGTCGCTCCACCGTCGCCACCGTCTGATCAAACCCAAGCTAGCGGATTGCTCTACATCTCGGAATTAATCGAAGAACACTCTCGGCCTGCTAAGCTGATTGGGCAGAGAGCTATCTATGTCCGCACAGTTTCTTCTCTGGAGAACCCTCTTCACATCTCATCCTCTAGACTATCATTGCTTTGCACGCGTTGCTCTATGTCACGGATTCTCTCCCCCTGCTCCAGACGGCGTTCTCGATCATCTGCCACGTTGTATATTTGCAAAACTTCTCCAGCCATTGGCCTCTCATCTCGCTGACTTCTGCTTCGTTCATTGCTTCGTGTGCTGTGGCTGTCGCAAATCACTTTCTGTGGTTTACGCATTTCTCTCACCTTGCTCGTGATGCCAGACAGAGCTACAGGCATCGTGGCCCGGCTTCTAATGCGCCCGGTTTCACAGACATCGCAACCTTCTTTGGAATTTGTGTCTGGCTTGTCCCGTTGTTCTTATTCTTGAGCTTAAGCGCAAACGACAATGCCCTTCCTACATCCTCCGGTACTTTATCTCGTTTTCATCTCTTGGCCTCTAACTTAGCAGCATTGTCAGGTGTCGTGGATCCGTCCTCCCCCTCATCATTGCCTGCTCGTGCTCAACGGTCCAAATCTTCGTTGTTCAAATCCATGTTTTCTGTCTTTTCCAAGGACAGAATCATGGCCTCTGACAAGTCAATTGGGTTAATCACTCCTCCGTCTTCTGCCTCAGCTCCCACCTATCCATTGCCGTCACCTTTGGCATCGTCACTGCACTCACCTTTCCTTTCACCTCCACCGCGTAGCCCGAAAACCTCAAGCCATATCTCTCAGCCTGAAGTCGATCCTAAATCCTTTCAGCAGAGCCGGTTCCCTCGACGTTCACCAGAAGTCTTCAGGGGGTTGGACGGTAATACCATGCTTTCATCCAGACGAATTCCAAGCCCCGGACGTAGCCGTTCTGTCGACGAATGAGTAGCACCTGCGATGTTGTTATAGTCACCGTGCTAGTTACGAGATTGTGTTTTGAACTTGAGGTTGCCTCACATGCTAGGTCACCGTCACAGGTGAGGGGATTTCTGTGCAAGTCGAGATGGGCGACAAAAGGGGGGCTGTACATAGATGCTTGGAAAGGATGAGCATAGTTTTACTATAATTCGTGTGACCGCAACAGCCTTGGTGTGAACTTGATTTCAAGTTCTAGGCTAGATCCAGCTTGCTCTTTCGTGCAGATGCATCTCTACCTTGGACATAACCCGCGAACCCTCTATCTCTTGACAGACACTCGCGAGCAGAGGCTAGGAAACCTACACAGGGCACTTATATTTCGCGCGGCGGAAGCCAATGCGAGTCAAGTCGTGGTTGAATTTCTGCCAGGCGATGAAGCAAATCTTACTGGTACAGTCAGGTTAACACACCGCAATGTGAAAGGATGTTTGGGACTCATATCCGTGGAAAACGGCGCGTACCCGTATCGTCGAATCGCTGGCGTATATACTCACCATGGATTTAGACATATTCCTTGCGGTGATCATTACGGCTACTGAAGTAGGGAACACTCGCCCATCTCAATCACTTCTGGAGAGGGTTGCGAGGATCCACGAGGTTCAGTTCTATTGTCTGACATCGTCCTTGTGGGACGATTTCTCCTCTTCTCAAGACTCGCTCGTCAATCCGGAGAACATCGACACAATGCCAAGCAGGGACGCGTATTTACAGACCCTCAACTCGAATGCAGTCTTCGAGCATCCATGCGTGCCACTCACAAAGATCCTGTCTTCTGGTTCTTTCTACTATGCTTTGGAACCGCAGTGGGACCTATCGACACGTCTTGCTGTGCGGTTGTCTCGAGATAGCAGCATTCAAAATGATATCGGAGTTTTTGATGAACGATTCGTCTGGAACGAATACATCATCCGAAGTTTACTTGATTTCCGGGAGAAACTCGATCCACTGGAACGCCAAGATCTTGATCAATGCCAATTCATTGTGCGCCATGTTGCTTGATGTTTTTCTTCTTCTTTGATGACATGTGCATCCCGGGACGTTTTCAGGTTCTTGCCATACAGGGGTACGTAGGAGTGTCTACTATGGCCCTTCCAGCACCACCTGTCAACGGCGCTCCTGTGATTGCCACATTGTCGCTTATATCACGCCTCGGGTGGAAGAGAGCAGGCACCCGATTCAATACCCGAGGTGTTGATGACGACGGAAATACTGCAAACTTTGTAGAGGTGAGTGTGCAAATAATCTATTCATTTAGCCTGTCTTTGAGTAAGGGTCACAGACCGAGACGATCCTGAGTACAGACCAGCACTCCGTGAGCTACACGCAAGTTCGAGGAAGTGTTCCTTGTATGCTACTTCTCCACTTACCTTACTTTCATCTCACTTTTGAGTACAGTGTTTTGGGAACAACAGGGGATACAAACGTTCGGTCAACGCATTCAAATAACTCGTCCACAAGCATCACAACCCGCATTCGAGCGTCACTTTGGACATCTCATAGAAGAATACGGGGCGACACATGCAGTTAATCTACTCGGTGCAAAGGAGAACGAAGCAACTCTTACAGCAGCGTATGCAAAACATTTATACCAAACCAGAGGAATTTGGGGTGACCACCTTAGCATCACACACTATGACTTCCACAATGCTGTTAGAATCGCTGGTCATGATAGTATCGTAAGGGAGCTTGGGTAAGCCGATTGCCTCGTCGCGTGTTCACATTCTCATGATTCAAAGACATTTGGAAGATATTACTGATCACATGGATCGCTTCGGTTTCACGTTGACCGATGCCTCGACGGATGAAAGAATCACGGAGCAACATGGAGTATTCAGGACAAATTGTCTGGATTGGTAATGTAGGTTCAAAAAACTACTTATTCGTTGTTGAGCACTTCTGATATAGCTTGGACCGGACCAATTTCGTTCAAGACATCCTTTCACGCAAAGCGATTGAGCAGTTCCTTGGCCTTGTTCATCGCGAATGGTTACAGGCTAACGCTCTCTGGGCACACCACAGGGAACTCTGGGCGGAAAATGGTGACGCACTATCGCGTATATATGCTGGCACTGGCGCTCTGAATACGAGTTTTACGCGGACTGGAAAGCGAACGCTAGCGGGTGGGCTTCCTTGTCTTATTGCTCTCAAGAGACGAGGAATGATCCCTTCTAAAGGTGTTATCTCTGATGCAACGAAAAGCGTATCGAGAGCGTACATCAACAATTTTCAAGACAAGAGCAAGCAGATTGCGATTGACATGTTCCTTGTAGGTGGTTTGAATCTTTTTCTTTGGCCAAATTCCCAAAGGTGTGACAGGGCAACCTCAGCAACCAGACACAAGTAAACATATTTGACCCTGTTCATGATTTGGTCCGAAAGGCATTAAACGAACGGTCTGTCGTTCAGAAGTTGCGGTGGCTACTGGTGCTGAACATAAGTCCACAGAATATCAGAGTATTCCTCTACCTGCCGATGTTCCATATTCGTAGGCACCTGGAATGTAAATGGCAGGGTAAAGCAAAGTATGCTATTCTCATTTCCGTTGATGCGAACATGCAATGTACAGCCTCCATCTGAAAGCTTAATTCCTTGGTTATTCCCCCGAGATAGTGAGTTAAATTAACGAACACTATATGTGATCATGATGGAGCGGGTCTGACTGTTTCTCTGGCGCAGACTTTCTCGAGTAAGACTTCATATCAAGGGGGAAAGCCTCGCTGATGTCCAGTTCCATAGACCGGATATATTTGTGTTGGGTTTCCAAGAGATAGTCCTCCTCACTGCTCAACAAATTGTCCAGACCGACCCAGAAAAAAGGTACTTAACGTTGCTTGCGTGATTCGACCTGCTGCTGACTGGACGCGTACAGGCGGGTATGGGAACAAATGATCATGGAAACCATTAATGGCCGGTCAAAGACTCCAGGAAAATACGTCCTACTGCGTAGCGAGCAGGTATTCACTTTCGGGTCCCGTTTTTTTACTCTGAGGTAATGTTCTATTCGCAGTTGGTCGGCACCGCTCTTTTTGTTATAGTTAAGTCAGAGCTAACCTCTGTAATTCGCAATGTCGAAGGTGCTACTCGAAAAGTGAGTCAAATCGTCTGTACTATGGCTGCTCGTTGACCCTTTGATCAGACGGGTTTGCGGGGAATGTCAGGAAACAAAGGAGGGGTTGGCGTTCGACTGGACTACCACGATACCAGCTTTTGCTTTGTTACCGCCCATCTGGCCGCCGGACACTCCAATGTTGAAGAACGCAACGCAGATTTCTGGACAATTACAAAAGGATTGCACTTCCTCAAAGGGAAAACAATCTCAAGCCACGAGTACGTTCGTAAACGAGGGAAGGGATATTTCCTTACCAAAGTTCCGCAGTAACATTATATGGCTAGCTGACACCAACTATCGCATTGGCCTTCCCAATGAAAGCGTAAGATCTCTCGCGATGGAAAGAGATTATGATCCACTTGTTGGATCAGACCAGGTAAGCCTCCCACTCTCTGGGGGATGCAAAAAACAAACCGACTATACAGCTGAGAATAGCTATTGAGACTGGCGAGGCTTTTGCAGGGTACGATGAAGGGCCATTACTGTTCCCTCCCACGTACAAGTATGATGTCGGGACAGACAACTATGACTCGAGCGAGAAAATGCGGATACCTGCTTGGACTGGTATGTACCCTCGGTCACCTTTATCATTACCCTGCCTCACTCGCGCCCCAGACAGAGTCTTGTTTCAAGGAGGTCTAGACTTGTCTGTCTACTCGCGAGCTGACCTCCGAGGATCTGATCACCGACCAGGTAATTTACTTGAAGTTCCTCCTTACTACAGGGCTTGAAAGTGTCCTTCTATTAGTTTTCGCGCTATTCCGAACTGAAGTGCGGATTATTGATACGGTAAAACGCGCCACACTTTCTCGTTTGCTACTCGAGACTACCTTGGCTGCTGTTCCGGGTGAGATGCTCGAAGAAAAAATTGCGGCTCTTGCTTTGCAATCCGACAAAGACGATCGTAAGGCTTCATATCTCGAAACTTCCTTATCCCTGAAATGCTATGCGACAGTGCCCGCTCCGAGTTCAGATGATTTGCATTGGTGGGATAAACTTGGTGAGTATCACTTTGACGCTCGCTTTGGATGGCTGGACGGAAAAGCTTGTAGAACTCGACAAGGGGAGCTTGGTTATTTCGCCTCCATTACTGGAGGCAGCTACCGCCAATCCCTTTGATTCACCGGGAGACTCGCCCTTGTCGTCGTGCCCATCATCAGACGAGGAACTCTATTCACATGCAGCTGACCTTCCCATACCTATCACCCCTGAGCCAGTAATGCGCAGAAATGCTAATGTCTCCGAGCACGGGAAATAGTCGAATAGAGATTTATTTCCCCTCGCAGTGGTGGTATTAAAAATATGGGAACCGCCAACCCACATAGGCAAATGATATCATCGAGGACAGAGACCGCTAAATGAGCCCTTGCTTTTTCAAGTCTTCGTATGTCTTCTTATTGTATACGTTACCCTCATCATCTTCAAGTTCCTCCATCGTTTCTTGCTCGAATATTTCGTGCCTTCCTTCCCGTTTAAGCTTTTCTGCCACTAAGGACAGAAGTCGGTATTGGTAAGTTTCAAGTGAGCTGCACAAAGAAAATAAACACACGTGAGAGAGCATCCTCTATGCGAGTGATTTCGTGGAAATGCTTCGTGTTCGGCAAACCTAAAGCCCGCATACCGAAAGCATGCCGGGATTCCTGTGAACAGTGATTAGATCACATGATCCAATAAAATCTTCCTTGAGCAAAGTACCTGAAAGTGTCGGTCGAAGTTTTTCCTATTGTGGTTGAACCATAAGTAACTATCGACCAATGCTGGAAGATCCCCATACCTTCCCATGTATACGTGGTCGGAGCATATTTCACATCGGTACTCGACACCGAGACCGTGCAACTTATACAGCCAATATGGGATCGGCTTTCCGTCCCAACCGAGGGGGAGTTTGAGTGGATTGTAGATCCTTTCCTCTTCCTCTTCCTCCTCGCCTGCGCCATCTCCGTTGTTCGTGGGGACAACGGGAGGCTTTGATTGTTCAAGTAGTTCCTGCTCACGCTCGCGTGCGGTAAGGGAGAAGCGGCGTTCCACGTTGGATTTCGTCTCATTGATTGTGGGAGCGAGCATGGCAAGTAGAGAGACGGAAAGTTGTGTGAAAAGCGCAGCATTTCGTAACCGGAACCGCCATAAACTTGACTCATTGGGTATTGTAGGAGATATATGCACGCCGTTTGGATTTTGTGGCGGCTCGCTGGAGGCGAGCTGCTTAGCGATCGCCTTGACATGCTTTTTTGAAGTCAAGTGTGCGTCATACACCGTTTGCTTGGAGTAGCTTCTTTGACCTATGGTCGATGAGATAAGCGTACATACGGCGCCAACAAGGAAGCAACTCACAAGCAGAGCACCATATACCTCCTGCTTCCTCCGAAGGCACGCGCATACTGCTTTGATCTTCCCAGTCGGGACCAAATTCTCCTGCTTCCCATTTCTTCTGAAACTCAGCTTCGTCCTCACGGTGTTTTGAGTCTATGTCTATAAGTGGTTGCGTCCGCTTGAGAAAGGATAACAGGTAATCATGCAAATTCCGAATATAGCTGAGACGAACTGAGTATGGTGATCTATACCTGATGACAAGAGTGCACTCACACCTCATACTCTTTGGAATTCCGCGTAGGCTTGGGAAGTTCGTTGTGCAGTGTTCCATTCTGAGTTGCTAGCAGAACGTCCAAATACTGCAAGTAAGGCAGCCTCTTCGTGATGTTTTTCAAATTGTTGTAAGCGGTGTGGTT
>Ga0307508_10004588_pt1 | contig 13442 bp, 11 predicted proteins | sample 9_EM_MG_FD_203089 | JGI IMG/M metagenome (GOLD analysis project Ga0307508, IMG submission 203089) | Populus trichocarpa ectomycorrhiza microbial communities from riparian zone in the Pacific Northwest, United States - 9_EM | ecosystem: Host-associated > Plants > Roots > Unclassified | place... | reverse complement strand
AGCTTCCGACCAAGCACGCCGCCAGCGGCGTTGACGTCCTCAATGGCGGCCTGCAGGCCAAGAACGGCCGCCTGGCCGCTGAGCGCGGAAGGCGAAGCGGACAAATCGCCGTTGAAGCCTAGTTTGATATCTTGGGCTTGCGCCGCAAGACCGAACAAGCTGAGCGCGGCGACGCCGAGCAACTTGCCAATGCTGTGTTTCATCGATCACTCCTCCAAAACGTTTCTAGGCCATATTCCTGATTGCGATCACGCCGCTTGGCCTCGCGACGTAAGCTCCTTTTCAAGCCGCCAGAAACCCGCCATCGACCGGCAAGATCGCGCCGTTGACGTAGGACGCCATTGACGAGGCAAGAAAGATCACGGGTCCGATGAGTTCGTCCGGTTCTCCCACGCGCCCGAGCGGCGTGCGTGTCATGAAGCCCGCGAGCCTGTTAGGGTCTTCACGGGTGCTCGCGGTCATGGGTGTCGCGATCACGCCCGGCGCAATCGCATTGACGCGGATTCCGTCGGACGCAAGGTCACGGGCGAGCGCCTGTGTGAAGAGCTTCACGGCACCTTTCGACGGCGAATAGCCGAGCGTGCTTCCCACGCCAACGAAGGACGCGATGGACGCAACGTTGATGATGTTGCCGCGCGTCTGCCGCAGAGCGGGCAGCCACGCATGCACCACATTGAAGATGCCGTTGACGTTGACGTCCATGACGCGCCGCCAATTCTCGGGGGCGCGGGGGCTATCGATCGTCTCGCGAATAATGATCCCAGCATTGTTGACCAGGACATTGACAGGACCGACCTCGCCCGCGGCTTTATTTGCAAGTGCGGTACAGGCCGCCGCATCAGTGACGTCGAGCTGGTAAGCGGACGCCCTTCCACCGCGTGCCTGGATTTCGTCCGCTGCCGACTGAGCGGTGTCTTGCCGAACGTCTGTGACAATCACCCTCGCTCCGGCCGCAGCGACACCGAGCGCGATCGCGCGGCCGTTGCCTTGTCCGGCTCCCGTCACAAGGACCAGTGCGTCGCGAAGCAACCCAGGGACTTGGTCTAAGTTTTCAGCCATGCTGGCCTCCTACGCCACTTCGCCCATGACAATGGTGCCGTCGTCCTCAACCGAGGGTCCGGTGCGACCTTTGGTGTCGGGGTCAGCTGAATGATCTGCAGCCAGTCCTGTGGGCACCTCCGCAAGGTGACAACCTGCGACGTGGCCAAAGGTTAAAGCGGGACCAAGTGTGATTCCCGCGCCCGGATAATTGCCGCCCATGATGCTCGCGATATCGTTTCCGACAGCGTAGAGACCCGTGATCGGTTGACGGTCTCCGCCGAGCACGCGCGAGTGCTCATCGGTCATCAGACCGGCGTAAGTGCCGAGATCGCCGACGACCACCTTGATCGCGTAGAACGGTCCGTTCTCGATCGGCTTCACGCATGGATTCGGCGCGTGCAGCGCATCGCCCTGGTAACGGTTGTAGGCCTTGCTGCCCTTTCCGAATGCCGGGTCCTTGCCCTCTCGCGCATGGACGTTGACGTCCTTTACGGTCTCTTCAAGAGCTGCCGGATTGATACCAACCTTGTCGGCGAGTTCGCGCAGTGTGCCGCCCTTGAGAAGATAGCCAGTGCGAAGATGATGACCCAAGGGAAGAGGGAACGGAGCGACGGCACCAAGACCATATTTCCGCAACGTTTCGTGGTCGCAGATGAGATAAGCCGCGACTTCGTCCTTGCCTGCACACGCGGCAACCATGGCCTGCACAAAGTCATGGTATGAGTTGCCTTCATTGGTAAAGCGCTTGCCGCTCGTGGTCACCGCGATGACGCCTGGCTTCGCGCGATCGATGAAGTGTGGCATCACTCCGCGGGAGCCATCCTTCCGGGTGGTGATCGATACCGGAACCCAGGCGGCAGCATGGGGTAGAGACGTATCCACTTTGCCGCCGACCGCTTCGGCCAGACGCAAGCCGTCACCCGTGTTTCCGGTAGGTCCGGGCGAATAGTGCTCGTTGCCCGTCGGCGCATGGGGAAACAGTTCCTTCCGTCTGGCGACATCGTGCGGGAATCCTCCGCAGGCGAGCACAACGCCCCTGCGAGCGATCACGCGGATCCGCTTGCCGTCCCGTTCGACGACCGCCCCGCGTATCGCGCCACCATCGAGGATCAATTCCTTCGCAGGCGAGGAAAGCCATAGCGGAATGCCGAGATCGAAGGCCGACTTGGCAAGCCGCCCGGCGAGTGCGTTACCATTTGTCAGCAGCATGCCGCGCCCGTAGCGCAAAACCTGGAAAAAATGCTTCGAAAGACGCTTGGCCACGTAGGCCGCCGATTGCAGCGAACGGGTCGCCCGCATGAAGTGAACGATCTCCTTGCCGGAGCCCAGCATCATGCCGAAGACTGTCAATTCGGGAAGCGCCGCGCCGAGATTCTTGACGTTGTTGCCGAGCTCGCGGCCATCGAACGGACGGGCCACCATGGATCGGCCGCCTTGTGTCCCGCCGGGAGCTTCCGCGTGATAGTCCGGAAAGACCATCGGCATGTCGAAGCGCACCGAGGTTTTCGTGATGAAGAAATCGACGGCTTTTGGGCCATGTTCGATGAAGGCATCGACGCGGGCGCTATCAAAGCTGTTGCCGGCCTCGTGGCGAAGGTATGTGCGCGCAAGATCAGGGCTCTCTTGTATGCCCCAGGCCCTGGCCAGCGAGGTCCCTGGGATCCACAGCCAGCCGCCTGATCGAGCCGTCGTGCCGCCGAACTTGGGTTCCTTTTCAATGATCAAAACTTTCAGTCCATGCGCGGCCGCAGTGACGGCGGCGCTCATGCCCGACGCGCCGGACCCAATTACGAGGACGTCGCATTCGTATGCGTCTTGGGCAGCCATTTTTGATATCCTTCTTCTGACAGGAGCACCGCGGCGCTCGGGCGAGGCTCAGACGACCTCATGGGTCTCGACCAAGAATGTGGAGATCTCCGAGATGAACTCGGTCGCATGCGTCATCAGGGTTTTGCCCGCATCTGACGCAAAACCGGTATTGAGGGAGTCCACATCCTCGAACCAAAGCTCGACAATGCCGTCGATCGGTAGTTCTTCGTATTTTGCCGGTCTGCCGCGCCCATGCGACCGATCGAAGATGAGGTTCTGGGTGTAGGCCTTTACCTGAGGCAGCCTCTTCACCAACACCGAATGAACGTCGAACCACTCTTCCTGGAATTTCTCGGCACTAACGTCCGCACGCCGCTTCAGAGTTGACATGCGCTTGATGAGCGGGACGCCTGGCGGCTTCGGGATGACCACATGCTGGACTGCGGTGATGAGCTTGAGTTCGCCGATGAAGCGAGCTTCATCCTCGCCGAGCTCTTTGATCTGCTTTTCGGCCGCGAATGCCGCCTGCATCGATGGCATGTCGTCGAACCAAAGTTCTGAAAAGCCGTCGAAGTCCAAACCGCCGCGCGCATAGGTAATGCCGCGCTGCTCTCGATCGACGACGTGGTTCTGATGGTACCGCTGCAGACCAGGCAGCTTTGCCGCGAGCGGTCCATGTCCGTCGCGCCAGCGCTTGCGGAACTCATGGTTATCGATGTCAGCGCGATTTTTGATCAGTCCTATCCTGACGATCACGACGTTCTCCCAAGTGAGCGTTTGTTGTGCACTCCTCTATGGGCTAATTCGATAATAGTCAATTGATTTGTTATAAGAAAATTATTGCACATATCATAATTGGTTTGCTATGGTGGCCAAGGAGGGCGAATCATGTCGACAGAACAACGAGGTATCGGGTCCGTTGAGGTGGGAGGTCAGCTTCTCCGGGTGCTCACGGAAGCCGATGGCCCGATGATGCTGCGTGATCTCGCGGCCAGCGCAGGCATGACTGCCGCCAAGGCTCATCCGTACATGGTCAGCTACATGCGCCTCGGGCTGGTTGAACAGGACCGCGCCAGTGGCCGCTACGAGCTTGGCCCGCTCGCATTGCAGATGGGGCTGGCCAGCATGCGTCGGCTTAATCCGGTCCGCGTTGCCACCGAAGCAATTGCCGAGTTGGTCCTGCGAATTAACCAGACCGCGTACCTATCGGTATGGGGCAATCATGGTCCGACAGTTGTCCGGATCGAGGAAGGTACCGGCGCCGTTCACGTCAACATGCGCGTCGGCAGCATCATGTCCTTGCTCGGCACCGCAACTGGTCGAGTCTTCGCCGCATTCCTTCCGCCGAAGATGATTGAGAATTTCATTGAGTCCGGTGTCGGCCGCGCCAGCGTTGGCGACGAAGCAGAACGCCAGATGTCTCGTAACCAAATCGATAAGGCTGTTGCGGAGGTCAGGGAAAAGGGCCTTGCCCGAGCTGTGGAAAGACCAATCCCTGGGGTTAATGCCTTTAGTGCACCGGTCTTCGATCATTCCGGATCGATTGCTCTTGCTATCACCGCGATTGGTCCCTCACACACCTTCGACGCTGATTGGGACGGACCCATAGCAGAAGAACTCCGTAAGTGTGCTTCGACTGTATCGATGCGTCTGGGGTTCTCCTCCAAGGGATCAAAGGCGGCATGAGCCGCGATAGCGGCGGTGTCCTCCCACGTCGTGTGTTTGCTATCTCGAATTGGCACACGAAGCCGCCAAGTAGCGTCATGGCGTCAAAACCCATCAGCTTCATCTGATCGTAGCGCATCGTCAGCCCGCATTAACGCCAAAGGATAGTGTCCGCCGGAAATCAGTGCCACAGCAGAACTCCTATTGTGGTGGTGGTCAGCTTCTCCACCGTGTTCTACAGATTGATTTACCCAAGTGCAGTGACCATATGGATTGCGCATCGGATGATATCTGCGTTTTCGGTCGAGCTTAAGCGCCCTGAATAATCCGGCGAATCCTTCGCTCGCACCGTTTTCGTTCGGAAGGTTTTCATGACGGCACTGTCGATTCTCGATCTCGTCCGGGTCACCGAAGACACCGACGCGCGCGGCGCACTCGACAACGCCCGCGATGTCGCGGTTCATGCCGAGGCTTGGGGCTATCGCCGAATTTGGGTGGCGGAGCATCACAACATGCCGGGCATCGCGAGCGCCGCGACGTCGGTTGTGATTGGTCACATCGCAGCGGGAACAAGAACTATTCGCGTCGGCGCGGGCGGCATCATGCTTCCCAACCATGCACCCTACGTCATCGCCGAGCAGTTCGGGACGCTGGCCCGACTGTTTCCAGGTCGCATTGACCTTGGGCTGGGCCGCGCACCCGGGACCGACCAGCTCACGCTGCGCGCTTTGCGTCGCACGCCTGAAGCTGCCGAAAACTTCCCCCAGGACGTTCTTGAAGTACAGGCGTTCCTGGCTCCGGCCGGTCCAAATCAGCGCATCCGGGCAGTCCCGGCAGCTGGAACGGAAGTGCCATTGTGGATCCTGGGATCGAGTAATTTTGGCGCGATGCTGGCGGCCGAACTTGGGCTTCCCTATGCCTTCGCCTCGCATTTCGCACCTGACCTGCTAATCCCCGCGCTGCAGATCTACCGCAGCCGCTTCAAACCATCCGAGCAGCTTGATCACCCCTACGCGATGGTAGGCGTCAACATCATCGCCTCCGACAGCGATGACCAAGCTCGCAGGCTGGCGACGACGCAGCAGATGTCCTTTACGAACATCTTCCGCGGCGCGCGCGGCCTCAGCCAGCCGCCGATCGACAATATTGAGAGCTACTGGTCGCCCGCGGAAAAAGCCCAGGCGATGAGCATGCTCGCTCGTTCCATCGTCGGCTCGCCCGATACGGTTCGTTCCGGCATTGACGCGCTCGTTGCTGAAACAGGCGCCGACGAGCTCATGATCGTGTCTGATGTCTACGATCACGCAACCCGGCTACGCTCCTTCGAACTCATCGCCAGCGCCGCAGGGATCGGCTCCTAGCTTCGTCCTTTCCGCCGCAAAAGCCGATCGTCGCGCGGGGTGGAGGCATCAAGCCGGCTCCGCGCCGCAGCAAGCACGTTCAAGGAAGCGCACTGCGCGCTCAGTGACGATTAGTGCAGGAAATCCAGCCCGGAATCGGGCCAAATGCGGTGTCTCGAGATGCGCGTCGAAGGCTACGCGATCGTCATACACTTCGTAGAACACGACCGTTTCCGGATCGTCCTGCGCAACCGCAACGTCGAAGGCGCGGCAACCGGGTTCAGCGGCGACGGATGAGCGCGCATCGTCATCGGCGAGCGCAAGAAAGGCCGGCATGGCGCCAGGCTTGACCTTGAACTCGGCGATGACGACGAACTGATGGTGGATAACAGTCATCATATCTCGTGCGAAGCGGGCGCCGGCCATGGAGGAGTTAGTTCTCGCAACATCGCGCGCCCGACCGACCAACCCGGCGATCCGGGTTGATCGGAATGCGGGTCAAGCCGCCGAGCGTGCGGCGGATGAACGCGTCGCGTCCTCCATCTGCTTGCGCAGGGCGACGACGTCGAGATCATTGGTCAATTCGACGTCGTCAAAACTGACGATCTGGTCCTTGGCGACCGGACGCTTCAGCTTCACCTGGTGGGCGAGGCCGATGGGAAGCCCTCCAAGCGCGAGGCTTCTGGATGCGGGAATGGCATTGGCCCACACCGCATAGCCGCCCTCGCCGTCGAGCATTTCACCGGGCTTAAGGTCGCGCTTGGCGGTCGCCACCGCGTCGCCGCGGAACTCCTTCGAACATCCGGTGGGCTCGTTGCGCAAAACCGCAGACAGCACGCTGATTGAGGTTTCGAGCCCGATCATATGGAACGGCCGCCACATCGAGGCATAGCTGCCGGAAGGATCGGTGAGCAGTCCGTATTGCTGGAAGCAGGCCTTGGTGTAGTCGCTGGTAGCCTTGAACGTGACGAACACGCCGTAGCGGATGTTGTTGAACACCTCGCGGCCATCAGGCTCCTGGCTCGCGGCGATATCGACAAGGCCGCGCTTCGGCAGCCGTCCGCCATCGGAAACCGGTCGGAACACGCGGGCAAGATCGTGCAGCCCGGCCGGCGGGAAGGCGAGGCCGTCGTCCGGGCAGTCGAGGCCGGTGGCGTTGGCGACTGCGGCCATTTCGATCGCCGCCTTGGTGCCGTCGGTGAAGGAATTGTACATTTTCGGATTGAAGTCGCCCTTGGCAACCTCTTCCTCCGACCAACCGAAAAAGCCCCAGACGGTATCCGGCGTGGAGTAGCGATAGCGGGGTTCGAAGTTCATGCCCTTGCCGGCCGAGGTGAGCTCGAAGCCGCAGGCGCGCGCCCAGTCGACCAACTCGCAGATGATGGCGGGCTGATCGCCATAGGCCATCGAATAGACCACGCCCTTGCGCCGAGCTCTTTCGGCCAGCAGCGGACCGCAGAGCACGTCAGCCTCGACGTTCACCATCACCACATGCTTCCCCGCTTCGATGGCGGCGAGCCCGTGGCGGATGCCGGCGATCGGGTGGCCGGTAGCCTCGATGATGCATTCGATCCCATCGAAATTCGCGAGCGCCTGCGCGTCGTCGAGTACGCAGGTGCGTCCGGTCTTGATGGCATCGCCGAGCGAGGCCGCCGAATAACGTTCTTCCCGCCAGCCGACCCGGGCCAGCGACGCCCGCGCCCGGCCGACGTTCAGATCGGCAATGCCGACCACATGCATGCCCTCGATGCGCTGGGCCTGCGCCAGGATCATCGAGCCGAACTTGCCGGCGCCGATCAATCCGACGCGTACCGGCCGGCCGGCCGCAGCGCGCTGCGCGAGCAAGGTGTGAAGATTCATGATGTTGTTCCTCCGACGGTCGGCTGCGCCACTGGGGCATGCCGATGATTTCTCCGCAGCTTGTGAACCGGCGCGTTGGCCGAACGCTAGAAGCGAGGCGCGTGAAGCACTATCCAGAATTCCAATCGGATCGTTTAGATGCGCTACAAGGTTTGATCGCGCTCAGTGCGCCAGATCTCTTGCTCGTGCTTCAGCCACGCAAGAAAGGTTTTCACCTTGCCGAGCCGCAGATGTTCGGGCGGGCAAGTCACCCATTGGGTGGTGAGCGAGAGCGCGGGTGGATTGCGCACCGGACAAGCCAGTCGACCGCTTTTCAGCTCGGCCCACATCATCAAATCGCTCTCGAGCGCGATGCCGAAGCCGGCAGCCGCGGCGTCGATCGCCATATGCGTTCGATCGAACAGCACGCGACGCCAGCGCTCGGTCGCGTTCACGCCGGCGGAATCGAACCAGCGCGGCCACTGCGCCTGCGACTTCACCGAATGGATCAGGCGAAAGCGCAATAGCTCCGCCGCATCGAGGCTGCCCGCCGCCGCGACCGACGGCGCGCAAACCGGCCGGAATCGCTCCTCGACAAGTCCCTCGACAAACAAACCAGGCCATTGGCCGGTGCCGTGCCGGATCTCGAGGTCGACATTCTCCCGCTGAAACGTTGTCGGCTCGTTGGTGCCGTCGAGACGGAGTTCGATGCCCGGATGGGCGTCGATGAAAGAGGCGAGGCGCGGCAGCAGCCACTTGGTGGACAGGCTCGGACTGGCGCGCACCGTCAAGGTGGTGATGGAGCGGAAGCCGCGAATGCGTTGGGTGGCTTCGGCAATGCCCTCGATCTCTGCCTGGATCATCTCGAAATATTGCTCGCCGGCTTCGGTCAGCACGACGTTGCGACCCGACTTCCCGATCAGCGTAGTACCGAGGCTCACTTCCAGCGATTGAATCTGCTGACTGACGGCGGAGGGTGTTACGCCCAATTCGTCAGCGGCACGCGTAACGCTGCCGGTTCGAGCGACGGCGTGAAAGACGCCGATGGCACGAAGGGGGATGTGCATGGAGAATAGTTAAGTCAGCCTAAAGGAAAGCGCAAGCAAACTGAATTGTCCTTAACGAACATCGTTCCTAGTGTCGTCGCACTAGGCAAACGACCGGCAAAGTCCGGCATTTGAGGAAACCGAGGCGGGAACGACCAACGCCGCGCCGCAAGGCGCCGTGCAGATCTTCCCTTCATCAGCAAGCCCCGACGGTTCGACCACGGCGTCGCACCAGCGGTGAAGCATGGAACACGCCGACGCCGAACCGGCGCGGCAAGGGGAGAATACGATCATGAATATGACCAAGACGAGCAAGGGCCTGTCCCGCCGCGCAATGATGACGGGTGCTGCGGCGCTTTCGGTCGCGGCGATCCGCACCCGGCCGGCTCATGCGGCTGAATTCAACTACAAGCTGGCCACCGGTCAGTCGATCACCCAGCCGATCAATGCCCGCCTCGACCAGGCCTGCGCGCGGATCAAGGAAGCGTCCGCCGGCCGGATGGAGCTGAAGTTCTTTCCCGCCAGCCAGCTCGGCTCCGACACCGATCTGATCACCCAGGTCCGTTCCGGCGGCATCGAATTCCTCAACATCGCCGGTTCGGTGATTTCCACGGTGGCGCCGGGTGCCGCCCTGACCAACGTCGGATTTGCCTTCGCCGGTTATGACGATGCCTGGAAGGCGGTTGACGGCCCTGTGGGCGACCATGTCAAAAACCAGATGGAGAAGGCCGGCCTCCTGATTGCCGCCCAGGCATCCGACAACAGCTTCCGTCAGATCACGTCGGCGTCGAAGGCAATCCGCACGCCGGCCGATCTAAAGGGTTACCGCATCCGCGTCCCGGTCTCGCCGATCTTCACGTCGCTGTTTTCGTCGCTTGGGGCCAGCCCGACGTCGATCAATTTCAACGAGCTCTACACCGCGCTGCAGACCCGGCTTGTCGACGGCCAGGAGAACGGTCTCGTCGCCATCGAGTCCGGCAAGCTCTACGAGGTGCAGAAATACGTGTCCGAGACCAATCACATCTGGGATCCGTTCTGGCTGGTCGGCAATCGCCGCGCGTTCACAAAGCTGCCGGACGATTTGCAGGAAATCGTGCGACGCGAATTCGACCGTGCATCATTGGAGCAGCGCGCTGACGTGGAGCGGCTGAACGGTACGCTGAAGGCACAGCTCATCGAAAAGGGATTGGTGTTCGAGGCTGCCGACAAGGAGGCTTTCCGCAAGGAGCTGACCGCGTCCGGATTCTACAAGACGTGGAAGGAAAAGTTCGGCGCCGACGTCTGGAAGGTTTTGGAGACCGTGACCGGAGAGCTGGCGTGAGGACACTCGCCGGCAGTCACGAGGAAACCTTGCCGCCCGTCAAGGCGCTTGATATCGAGCGATGCCTGCGGTTGGCGGTCGAGGTTCCCGCGGTGCTGCTGGTGGTGGCCGAGGTGCTGATCCTGTTCGTGGGCATCTGCGCGCGCTTGTTCCACCGTCCGATCATCTGGTCCGACGAACTCGCCTCGATCCTGTTTCTCTGGCTGGCGATGCTGGGAGCGGTGGTGGCGCTGCAGCGCGGCGAGCACATGCGGCTGACCTATTTCATCAGCCGGCTCTCGCCGCGCACGGCTGCGTGGTGCGAGACGCTCGCGATCGGCGCCGCCTTCGTGTTGCTGGCCTGCCTGCTGCATCCCGCCTATGACTACACCGAAGACCAGTCCTTCGTGGAGACGCCGGCGCTCGGCTGGTCGGGCACTCTGCGGGCGCTGGCGATCCCGGTCGGGTTCGTGCTGGCGTTTTTGAGCTGCGGCCTGCGCCTCGTCCGCCGCAGCCTCGTCGATATTGCCGGTGTCGCGGTCGTACTTGCCGGCCTCGCGGTCGCCTTCCATACGGCAGCGCCGCTCCTTGCCCAAATCGGCAACTGGACACTGCTGGTGTTCTTCGTAGGCCTGCTCGGCGTCGGGGTCTTGTCCGGCGTGCCGATCGCCTTCTCCTTCGCCCTCGCCACGGTCGCCTATCTGCTCACGGTCACCTCGACGCCGCTGACCGTCGTGGTCGGCAGGATGGACGAGGGCATGAGCGGCCTGATCCTGCTGGCGATCCCGCTATTCGTGCTGCTGGGACAACTGGTCGAATCGACTGGAATGGCGCGGGTCATGGTCGAGTTCCTGGCCTCGCTGCTCGGCCATGTGAAGGCGGGCATGTCCTACGTGCTGCTGGGGGCCATGCTGCTCGTCTCCGGTATCTCCGGTTCCAAGACCGCCGATATGGCGGCGATCGCGCCGGTCCTGTTTCCCGAGATGCGCCGCCGCGGCATGAAGGATGGTGAGCTGCTTTCGTTGCTAGCGGCATCCGGCGCCATGAGCGAGACGATTCCTCCTTCCATCGTGCTGATCGCCATTGCCTCTGTCACCGGAGTGTCGATCGCGGCCTTGTTCACAGCTGGGATTCTGCCGGCCCTGGTGCTCGCGCTGGTGCTCGCCGTACTGGCCCGCTACCGCGCCGGGCGCGAAGAGGATTACGTCGCCGTTCCGCGCGCGCGGGCGTCAGTGGTGGTCAAGAATCTCGCGATCGCGTTTCCGGCACTCCTTTTGCCATTCGTGATCCGGACCGCGGTCGTGGAAGGAATTGCCACCGCGACGGAAGTCTCCACGATCGGGATCGCGTATTCGCTGCTGCTCGGCCTGTTGATTTACCGAGGCGGCCTGACCTGGCGTGGCGCCCTGTCTATGCTTACGCGCACCGCCTCACTGTCCGGTGCCATCCTTTTCATCGTGGGAGCTGCGAGCGCCATGGCGTGGGCCCTGACGCAGTCCGGCTTCTCGCACGCACTTGCAGCGGCAATGGCAGGCGTACCGGGAGGCCAGATCGGGTTTCTTCTCGTCTCGCTCGTCGCCTTTATGGTGCTCGGAAGCCTGCTTGAGGGAATTCCGGCGATCGTGCTGTTCGGTCCGCTGCTGTTTCCGATCGCGCGTCAGTTCGGCGTTCATGAAGTTCACTACAGCATCATCGTGATCCTCGCGATGGGACTGGGGCTGTTCGCGCCGCCATTCGGCCTTTGCTACTACGCCGCATGCGTCATCGGCGGCGTCGCCCCGGAGGCGGGTATGCGCAGGATCTGGATCTATCTGGGAGCACTCTTCGTGGGGTTGCTGGCGCTGACCTTCATCCCATGGCTGTCCATAGGCTTTCTCTAGCAGGCATACGGGCGGCAGCGATGCCGCTGGCTGTTCCCGGAATGGCAGCCGCATTCATCCTCTCGCTGGAGCCGCCGCCTGAACGCCCGCCGATTTTGCAGCGCCGGTAACCGATATTCCGCCTCCCTCTCATTTAACGGCACCCGCCGTCAGGCCCTTCACGATGTAGCGCTCCAGGAACACGGCAAGAATGGCTAGTGGCGCTATCGCGGAGGTCGAGAGCGCGGCCATAGACCACCAGTTGATGCCTTGCGAGCCAGTCTGGCTCGCAACCATCACGGGCAAGGTTTTGGCATTTGTGCTCGTGAGCAGTGCGGCAAAGAAATATTCGTTCCAGCACAGGATGACGGACAGCACGAATGCGGCCACCATGCCGGGGAGCGCGATCGGCAGCACGACGCGCAGAAATGCGCCCCAGACCGAGCATCCATCGACATACGCCGCCTGTTCGATCTCGAAGGGGATGGTGTCGAATTGGTCGCGCATGATCCAGATCACGATGGGCAAAACCGTGAGCGTATAGACGGCGATGAGGCCGACCCGCGTGTCGAGCAGAGCCAGTTCCTTGTAGAGAACCAGAAACGGCATCGCCAAGACAACCGGCGGCAAGATCAACTGAGACAGGAAGAAGAAGGAGATGTCCTTGTTGCGCCAGACCAGGAATTTGTAGGGAAAGCGGCTAAGCCCATACGCGGCAAGTGAGCCGATAACACAGGCGACGAACGCCCCACCGATCGACATGATGATGCTGTTCTCGAAGCGCAGAACGAACTCGTCGCGAACGTTCGAGGTCGTAAGAATCGTGTCGGGCGACAAGCCGAGCGAGCGCCAGCCCTTCCAATCCGGCTGGAAATCCCACCAGGGTACGAGATGGCCCTGCGTTACATCCACCGCGACCTTGAATGAGGTCGACACCGTCCAGTAGATCGGGAACAGCGAGACGAAAACCCAGAATAACAACGCGCCATAGACGAGTACACGGCCAATCAGGGGCTTGCTGCTCGGGCCGGGGCCCACTGCCGTGCTCTCTGCGACGATGGTCAATTGACCTCCTCCCTTAAATCTGCTGCCATCATTTGGGTCAGACGTTGCGCATCCAGCGGCTGGCCAGCCTTAGAAGTAATGCAATGAATATGGCAATGAACACGAAGTAGACCTCCGCCAGCATGGTTCCGTAGCCGACATTCGACCGATCGCGGTATTCGCGAAAGATGAAGCTCGAGACCGTGTCCGTCGCCCCGCCGGGGCCGCCGCCCGTCATGTTGATCACGATGTCGGCGAGCTTCAGCTCGAAGATCACGCGGAGGATCACGGCCGTGGTGCTCACCGGCAACATCAGCGGGAATACAATTCGCCAGAACGTCTGCCATTTGTTGGCGCCGTCGACCCGGGCTGCTTCGAGGATCTCCTTTGGCATCGCCTGCAGGCCCGCGAGCAGCAGGATCGTGATGAAGGGGATCGAGACCCACGCGTCCATCGCCATGATGCTGAGGCGGGCGATCCAGGGACTGGCGAAGAAGGC
>Ga0307508_10004587_pt1 | contig 13443 bp, 9 predicted proteins | sample 9_EM_MG_FD_203089 | JGI IMG/M metagenome (GOLD analysis project Ga0307508, IMG submission 203089) | Populus trichocarpa ectomycorrhiza microbial communities from riparian zone in the Pacific Northwest, United States - 9_EM | ecosystem: Host-associated > Plants > Roots > Unclassified | place... | reverse complement strand
TGTCGCGAACTCGCTGACCGCGTCCTCATCGATGTACGGCCACGGCACCCCGATGACGTTCAGGAAGTTCACCACCGGCAGCGGCAGGTCGTCGATCGCCATCGGCCTCCCCGTTCTCCGCACGTCGACCCCGCACCGCGCCGCCTCCGGTGCCCATCGAGCGGACCACCCAGTGACAGAGGTCTTTCAGAAATGGTAGACCGAGCGCTCCGGGGCCAGTGCGGTTCGTTTTGGCAGGCTTCGTGGACGGGCACGGCCACCGCGTCGACATCCGGATAGGGAACTCCGACCATGCGCGATTTGCCGACCTGGCGACGGCCACCTTCCCCGGGTAGCCAGCATCTACGTAGACCAGATCTACGTAGATGCAAACTACATCACTGGGGCCACGTCCGGTTCACGGTCAGGCGCTTGCCGCCGAAGAGATCGCGGTGCCGCGCCGGGCTGATCTACATTGGAACATGGCACACCGAAGACCTTCCTGTCAGATCGACAAAAAGGTTAGCGTTGATCCATGAACTCCGATTCATGGGTGCCGCCGAGCGTCCTCGTCGCCGTGGATCTAGTGATCTTCACGCTTCGTGACACCCGGCTTCAGGTACTGCTTGTCGAGCGCGGCGTGGCCCCGTTCAAGGGCTCTCTTGCGCTTCCCGGCGGCTTCCTCAACCACGCCGAAGAGGACCTCCGCGCCGCCGCGCAACGGGAACTGATCGAGGAGGCTGGCCTCACCGCCGACCAGGTGCAGCTGGAACAGCTCGGCGTGTACGGAACGCCGGGACGGGATCCGCGGGGCCGGGTGATCTCCGTGGCCTATCTGGCGATCGTCCCCCGACTTCCGCAGCCCATCGCCGGCACCGACGCCGCGGACGCGTGGTGGATCCCGACCGACCGCGCCCTGTCCGCAGAGGTCAGTCTTGCCTTCGACCATCGGCAGATCGTCACCGACGGCGTCGAGCGCGCCCGGACGCTGCTCGAGCGGTCGGCACTCGCGACCGCGTTCTGCGGCCCGATGTTCACAATCTCCGACCTTCAAGAGGTGTACGAGGCGGTGTGGGGCGTCCGCCTCGACCCGCGCAACTTTTACCGCAAGGTCCAGAGCGTGCCCGGCTTCATCGTCGCGGCCGGACCCACTCGCAGAACCGAGACGGGACGGCCCGCGCGGCTGTTCCGATCTGGTCCGCGCGAGGCACTGGACCCACCGATGACCCGTCCCGAGGATCGCGCCAGAACCGAGAGGAAACCAGCATGAGCAAGGGCCGCGTCGTGATCCTGACGGCTCTCAATCTCGAGTACGAGGCGGTGCGGGAAAAGCTGGTCGATGTCGAAGTGCACTGGCATCCGGCCGGCACCCGCTTCGAGACCGGGCGTCTCGGTGGGGACGACTGCGAGGTCGCGCTGGGGCTCGTCGGCAAGGGCAACCATCCGGCGGCCGTGCTCGCCGAACGCGCCATCGCCGAGTTCTCCCCCGCCGCCATGCTCTTCGTCGGCGTCGCCGGCGCGCTGTGGCCGAACATCAAACTCGGCGACGTCGTGGTCGCCTCGCAGGTGTACGCCTACCACGGCGGGACCAGCGAGGACGACGGTTTCAAGGCGCGGCCGCGGACCTGGGAGACCTCCCATCGGGCGGCCCAGTTAGTGCAGCATCTGATCCGCACCGAGGGTTGGCACGGCCGCCAAGAGTCGGGCGACCGTCCCAAGGCCCACTTCGGACCGATCGCCGCCGGCGAGGTCGTGCAGGACTCGACACTGTCCGAGCAGGCCCGTTGGATCCGCGACCACTACAACGACGCGCTGGCCATCGAGATGGAGGCGGCCGGGATAGCGCAGGCCGGTCACCTCAATCGTTCGCTTCCGGTCGTCGTCATCCGCGGCATCAGTGATCGGGCCGACGGCAGCAAGACCAGTACCGACGGAGAGAACTGGCAGCCCCGAGCCGCCGCGCACGCGGCGGCGTTCGCGGCCGCGCTGGCGCCGCAGTTATCCACCGATACCAGCGAGGATAGGAGTAAGTCGATGGGCACGACCTACCACAACATCGCTACCGGGACGGCCCGGGTCGGAGTCATGGCCGGGCAGATCCACGGCAACATCACCTTCGCGGGTGATCAGGACCAGCAGGCCGACACTCCGGCCGCCATCGCAGACCTTCGCGGACAGATCAAGGAAGCCCATCGCCACGGTCATTTGGACCCGGTCACCTACGCTGCGGCCGAGGCCGAACTAGACACCGCAGGCCAAAGTCTGGGCGACAAGAAGAAGCTGCTCGTGGCGCTCAAACGGTTCCGCGGCCTGGTCACCGACGTGGCCGAGATCGCCGTCGTGGTGGGCGCGATCATCGCCGGCTTGAAGGATCTGCCATGACGTCTGCGACCTACACGAACGAAGCATCGGGCAACGCTGATGTCGACGTGATGGCCGGTGTCGTGCACGGCGGCATCAACTATTACCAGGTGGCCCCCGACGCCTCCCCGGAGGAGGTCTTCCGGGTCGGGGTCAGATATCTCGCCGCCAGAATGCCGGCCGAGGCGCGCGAGCTCATCGAGAAGGCGGTTGCTCGTGGTTTCGAAACCGACGAGGTGCAGTTCTACCGTCTGCTCGCGCTACTGAGCGGGCGGACCCTGCGACAGCTCGGCAACGAAGGTCTCGACAGCCTGACCGCGATCTGCGCCCCTCTCACGCCTCTGCACGGCGATGGGGAGTGGGCGGCGGGGCTACGGGCGGTCCTGGCCCTAATCTCGTCCTTGCCCGCCGCGGACGCCTCCCTGGTCGACAAGGAACTTGGCAGCCTGTCGCCGGGTCAGCGCGATCTGATCGTCGATCATCTTGGTGTCCTGCTGGAAGGTCCAGTCGAGGACGAGATGTGGCGGCGTTCCGTCGAACTGGCCGCGGTCAGGCAGGCGACCGGTAACCGGCGGGAGCGGGTCTGGACCTTCTTCCAGCCCGTTCCGGCGCGAGCCCGGGCGCGGTCGGTTCGGCCGGCGGCGTACCAGATCGGCGATCTCCTCCGCGCCGGACTCGGCCTGGTCACCTTCCTGTTCGCCATCGCCAACGTCTCCGTTCTCCTGTTGCGGCCGGGCGAGGCCGGGCCGATCATCGCCTTCGTCGTAGCGGCCGCCGGCGGCGCGCTTTTCGTCCGGCACGGCGCGAGGTGGTACTTCCAGCGACAGCGCGTCTCGGCGATAGACGCGGAGCTGTTCGCGCAGCCGTGGGTGGCGGTGGCGCCTCCGGACGGATTTGCGAGGGCCGTGGATAGGCTGTTTGATCGCTATTTCGGTAGGTACGTGCCGAGGGGCACCGATCGGGACTACTGGCTCGGCATGTCCTGGGGAATCCGGCAGCGCCTTCGCAACGAGATAGTCGAGATATACCGGGAGCAACTCATCCGGGCTGAGCAAATCGCCTGGCTCATCCGCCATCTCGTCGGCGATGTCAGGCGGGGCTGGGAGCAGAACACTCTCTACGCGTACCGGGCGGAGCTCCGCACTCCGCCCGAAGTGAAGGCGGCTTGCGTGGCCGAGCTGGCGGCCTTCGGTCTCGGGGAACTCGTTGTGATGGCCGGCTTGCCGCCCGCCGGCGTCGCCTGGAGCCTACTCGCCGTAGTAGCGGGAGCCTTCGCGACGCGGGCCGGATTCCGCCTCGACAGCGAACGTCGGCGCGTCGGGGCGGATACCGAGGAACGCATGGTCCCCCTAAGGGCGCGCGAGGAGGCGTACGAGCGCTGGACGCGGAAGCTGAGCGTCAAGCCGACCGATCTCGAGATGGCCGACTGGCTGGAGTCCGATCGTCGTCTCCTGGTCAACGAGGCGTTGCTGCACTACCGGCTCGCCGCCAGCCAGATCATCGCCCAGGCCGTCATCGAAGGCCCCGCCGCCGGAGCTAAACGCGCCCGGGTCAAGCATGGTCCGTGGCGTTTCTCAAAGTACCAGATGGTCCTGTTCCTGCTGACCAGGGAGGGGGTTCGCCAGATCACCATCCATCTCGACTTCGAGGCGGCGACCGCCCACGCCGTCCAACGCCTGACCTACCGCTTCGACGCCGTCGCGTCCGTCCGCATCGATGGACTCGCGACCCAGCGGCAGACCTTCGCACTGACTCTGATCAACGGCTCTCCGATCACCATGCCGGTGACCGAGGCGATCGGTGAGCTTGAACCCGGCGAAGACCCCGTCAAGCTGTCTCAGGTTTCCCTCGACGCCTCTGGCTTGCCGCACACCCTCGACGTCCTCGAAGGAATCGCCGCCGAAGGCAAGGAGTGGGTACACCACCAGCACCGGCGCACCGAGGAACGCCTCACTGACCTGTCCCACGCCATCCGCAGGCCGTCGTCGGAACGCTGAGTCAGAGTCGCTCCCCTTTGCTGAGGGATGCCACCGAGGCCGGTAGTCGATCCGGCCCGCGGGTGTCGACCAAATCTCGGACCCCGAACCTGAGCAATGGCTTTCGGCCGAAAGGACGATACGGAACCGGCCCGTCGACTGTGGCATGATCTAGGCACGCTTGTCGATTTCTTACGGGGACACATGAAGCCTTCTCTAACCAGGCGGACGCTGGCCGCGACCGCCGTGGTCCCGGCCCTGCTGATCAGCACCGGCGGCGCCGCCCTGGCCGCGACCGATACCCTCACTCTCACCGCCCTGAACCGTTCCGGCGCCAAGGTCACGATCTCGGCGACCGTGGTCGACGTCGACACCAGCGCCGAATACACGGTCAAGACCGGCAAAGCGACAAAGCTCCCCAAGGGCACGTACGCCGTCCTCGCCCAGATAGTCACCGGCGACACCGCCACGCTCGCCGGCCAGGCCGTGAAGGTTTCCGGCACGACCAGGCTGACCATCGACGCCCGCAGGGGCAAGCGGGTCGGCCTGGCGTTGAGCCCCGCCACGACCGGCCTCTACTCCCAGGTCTCCGCCCGGGTCTGCTCGCAGACCGGTGCCAGCTACGACGTCGAAGCCGACGGCGACCAGGTGTACGTCGTTCCGACCGCGTCGAAGACGGTCAGCTTCGCGGCGCTCGGCTCGTGGACGGATCTCTCCGGCACAACCGACAGCTACGCCGTGCTCAACCAGACCGTCGGCGTGCCGTCCAACCCGACTCGCACCTACAAGCAGTCGGCGCTGGGGACCGTCACCGTCGACTCGCGGCGCGGCCCGGGCGGCACGAGCTTCAGCGACGTGGCCGTCCAGCCGATCGCCAAGGGCTGCGGCAGCGAGCTCTACGCCGAACTGGTCAGCAGCGACGTGCCCACCACCTCGAATATCCACCTATCGCCGACCAGCTGGGACGTCCGTTCCGACGAGTCCGCGACCGCGAAGAAGAACGGCGATACCTACGACATCGGCGGATACATGACCGATCGCAAGGTCGCGGCCGGCAAGTCGTACAGCATCCGGTTCTACGCCGCGGCCTGGGGCCCCGGTCGGCTGCTGCCGTACGTCTCCAACGGAGAGATCTCCTACGACATGAACGACGGGTTCGAGGACCCGGCCTACCCGGGCAGCGGGTCGAGCGTCGAGGGCGGCGACAAGGCGACCGCGACCCTGAAGTTCAACGGCAAGACGGTCGCGACCAAGAAGGACACCGGCTGGATGCCGGAAACGACCTTCCTTTCGTACGCGGTGAAGAAGCCCGGTTGGTACACGCTCAGCAACCTGGCGAGCCGGTACTACCCGGAGATCACGTACCCGACGGGCATGCTGTCGACCACGTCGATCGCCACGTACCGGTTTCAGGCCAAGCCCAACAGCAGCGCGCTCCCCTCGGTCTACGCGCTCCAGATGACCCCGGCGGCTCTGAACCACTACAACCAGGCCGAGCCGATGAGCACCACGAACGTGGCGCTCAAGCTCACCCGCGAGTCCACGTCGGATCTCAAACCCGGCAAGAACCCGACGGTCAAGTCCGTGACCGCGCAGATGTCGACAGACGGCAAGACCTGGAAGTCCGTGCCCGTCAAGAAGATCGGCGGGGTGTGGACGGCCATGGTCGGCAACCCGTCGGGCGGTGCGGTGTCGCTGCGCGCCCGCGCGACGTGCACGAGCGGCGCCTACACCGAGGTGACCATCTACCGGGCGTACGGAATCGGCTGAGCCCGTCCGTTCTGGCGGCCAAAGTGCGGTCAGCCGGCCACCACCAGATCGGTGAGTGGCCGGCTGCAGCACAACAGCACCCGGCCGGCCGCCACCTCCCGGGGACGGATGCCACCGTTGGCTCGCATGTCGACTTCTCCGCTGACCAGGGTGCTCTTGCAGGTGCCGCACAAGCCTTGGGCGCACGACGACGGCAGGGTCAGCCCGGCCGCCTCGGCGGCGGCGAGCAGCGTGGTGTCCGCCGGGCAGTCGACGGTCACGCCGTGGTCGCGGAACTCGACGCGGAAACCGCCGGTCGGCCGAGCGATCGGCACGATCTCATCGGTCGGCGCGAACGTGAAGCTCTCCTCGTGGAAGCGCTCCGGCGAACCCCCGGTCGCCGTCACCGCGGCGCGCGCCTCAGCGCGGTACAACTCCGGCCCGCATGCCAGCACCTCGCGGTCGGCGGCGTCGGGGACCACCCTGGCGAGGATGTCCGGACCGAGCCGGCCGGCGACGACACGCGTAGCCGGATCGTCACCAACCGCATCGCCGCAGAGATAGTGGATCCGCAGTCCCGGCAAGTACCTGGCCATCCAGTCCAACTCGTCGCGGTACGGCACGTCATCCGGCCGCCGCTGCGAGTGCACGAGTGTCACGTCGCGATCGGACCCGAGGTCGTAGAGCGTCCGTACGATCGACAGAGCCGGAGTGATGCCGCTGCCGGCCGTCAGCAACAGGTGCGACGGCGCCGGGTGTGCGGCGAGCGTGAAGGTGCCCTGAGGCTCGCCGACCCGTACGACGCTGCCCGGCGCCATGCCTCCGTCGTGCAGCCAGCCGGACACGGTGCCCCGGCCGGTGCGCTTGACGGTGATGGCGATGCGGTCCGGGCGGGTGGGCGGGGACGCGATCGTGTAGCACCGGTTCACCGCGGCGCCGTCGACGTCGAACTCGATCGTCGCGTACTGGCCGGCCTCGAACCGCACAGCCGACGGCCGGCCCGGCGCGAGCACGACCGTCTTCACGTCCGGCGCGACGGCCCGTACCGCCTGGCAGACGAACGCGTCGTCGGCCGACGGGTCCCAGAGCGGGTGCGGCCAGTTCACCAGCCTTCAGTCCGCTCAAGGGTGGTGGCGGGGCGGTCGGACGGGGGCTGCCGGTACTCCGCGACGCGGTCGGCATACCACGAGCAGAACGCGTCCACCTGGTACTCCGGCGGCAGATACGGCCCGGGCACGTACGCGGGGTCGCTGACGCCCTGCTGCGCCCGGGCGACGAACGTACGGTCCTGGTCGTTGGTCTGCCGCCACACCGTGGTCAGCCGGTCCAGGTCGTAGTCGCGGCCCTCGACCGCGTCCTTGTGCACGAGCCAGGTGGTGCGCAGCAGGGTCCGGTCCGGCGCGATCGGCAGCACCGAGAAGGTGACCGCGTGATCGGCGAGTCCGTGGAACCAGGCGTTGGGTTGCACGTGCATCGACAGCCGGCCCAGCCGAGCGGTGGGAAAGTCCGCGAGCAACCGGGCGCACGCCCGCCGGCCGTCCACAGTGAACGACTCGCCGGCCAGGTCCAGCGGTTCGCGTTCGATCCGGAAACCGGTCAGCCGGTTGTCGAGCTCCTCGACCGGTTTCCACGGCAGGCCGAGCTCGTCACACGTCGCGGTGAACTCCCGATGTGCCTTGGTGTACCGCTCGAAGGCCGGGCGCAGCCGCGGGCCGATGTCGTCGGCCTGGTAGCCGTAGATGGGGAACAGCGACCGGATCAGCTCGGGGTGGCCGCCGCAGTGCGTGCACTCACGGTTGTTCTCCATGACGAGCTTCCAGTTGCCGTCCTCGACGATGTCCAACTGCGTCGCCACCTTCGCCTCGGCCAGCCGGTGCGGTTCCAGGTACGGCGTGACGGTGGCGGCGAAGTCGTCGAAGTCCGCCGGAGGCTCGTCGGCGAGGCTGATGAACACCAGCCCGGACACCGACCGGACATGGACCGGCCGCAGCGAGAGCGACCCGCGGTCGAAGCCGGCGCCGGAGGACTCGGCGTGCAACAGGCGACCCGACGTGTCGTACGTCCACTGGTGGTACGGGCAAACGATGTTGCCGACGCTGCCCGTGCCCGGGTCGAGCAGCCGCGAACCGCGGTGCCGGCAGACGTTGTGGAACGCCCGTACCGTCATGTCGTCGTCGCGGACGAGCACGACGGACCACCGCCCCAACGCGACCGTGACGTAGTCGCCGGGCTCGGCGATCTCCGGTTCCGTCGCCACGAAGAGCCAGCTGCGGTCGAACACCGCGGCGAGGTCGGTCCGGTATGCCTCGGCGCTGGTGTACAGCGGGCCGGGAAGGCTGTGGCCGGGCGTGCGGAGGGAATTCACGTCGATTGTGGTCACTTGGCTCTCCGGGTACGGGGCTGGGCGCCGCGCAGACGGCGCTGCGTCCAGCCGTGCAGGTGGTCGCGGGCGGTCAGGGGACCCATCGAGGACCCCGGCAGGTAGGCCTGAGCTGCGAGGCCGTCGAACAGGGCCAGGAATTCGGTCATCACGACGTCGAGGTCGTCGACGTGGAATTCGCCGGATTCCAGCCCGCGGGCGACGAGCTGACCGAAGTCGGCACGCCAGAGGTCGTACGCCTTCGACTGCCACTGCGCGTAGGCCGGGTTGTGCGCGGAGAGGCTCCAGAAGTCCAGCCACAGCCGCCAGTGCCGCACCGTACGTTCGTCGTCGGCGAAGAACCCGTCGACGAGCAGCCGCAGGGCCGTGGTGGCGTCCGGCGCCGCCCGCGCACTCTCCACGATGGGGAGATAGAAGTAGTCCATCTCGCCCTGCAGCACCTCGGCCAAGATCTCGGCGATCCCGGTGAAGTGATACGTCAGAGTGCCCACCGACACCTCGCTGGCCTGCGCGATGTCGCGCATGGTCGTGGCGAACAGGCCGCGCTCGGAGATCACGGTACGGGCAGCTTCGACGATGAGCCGGCGGCGGATCTCGGTGGGCTGGCGTACCCGCTCCGACGCGGTCTTGGCGCGTGCGGGGCGTGGTCGGGTCATGAGGGCAGGCTCCGGGGTCGGGGGATGCGGCGGCGCCAGGTGCGCCGGCGCACGGTTTCGTCGTTCAGCGCGGCGGTCAACTCGTGTTCGGTCAGGAAGTCTCCATTGTCGACCGACATCTGTGCGCTGACCGTGATCCGGACATCCCAGCCCGGGCGGCGCAGCCGGATCATCCAGTCCGACCCGCAGCGCGCCGTGGACGGATCGGCGGATCGGATCGTGTACGTCTCGCGAACGCGCTCGTCGAACTCCAGGCCGTCCGGGTAGGTACGGCTGCCACCGTAGTTCGGGTCGACGATCAGGCGCCACTCGCCGGTCTCCGGGTTGTATCGCACCTCCCGCTCGGGGCCCGCGGCGCCGTGGTACACGACCGGCATCGGCGGTGCCTGCTCCGGAGGCTCGAACCGCACCGGTTCCGACGGCGCGCCGGGCGCACGCACCGGCAGCACGAGTGCGCTGTCGCCACCATGGAGGATCACGTCGGCGGCGACCGGATAGGGCCACACCCAGGGCCAGTAACTCGTCGAGACGGCGAGGCGGATGCGGTGTCCCGGCGGGAACTCCCATGCGATCGCTGTCATCGGGACACTGACCTCGATCACGTCGCCGGGTGTCGGGTCCACGGTGCGGTCCATCCCCGCGAGCCGACGCAGATCGAGGCAGCCACGAGTGACGAGCGTCGACGACCCGTCTGGGGCCACGTCGCACAGGCGTACGACGAGGTTGGCCGGGCCGCTGGCCTGGATCCGCAGCACCGCCTCGGGGAAGCCGAGGATGGCCGTGTGCTCCCGCAGCGGGGCCAGGTCGAAACAGACCGAGCGGCCGTCCTCCTCGCGCTGGTCGGGCGGAAGATCGGCCGGATTTCCGTACGGAAAGAATCGCCCCGCGTCGACGCCACAGTGTTGCGGCGTCGACACCGGTACCGGGTCCCCGGACGCCATGGACGGCAACGGCATCCGGAGCAGAGACACGTTCGGCGACGGCCACGCCGGCTCGGTCACCCACCGGCCCGGACGGGTGGCGTACCGGGTGGCCGGGCGCACCGAGTCCTGCATCCAGGCCCGCAGCGCCGGTTCCTCGGTCACGTCGCCGGGTATCCCCTTGAGCCAGTGGTCCCACCAGCGCAGGGTCTCCTGGAGGAAGCCGATCGCCGGGCCGGGCTCGGCCTGGATGTCCGGGTACCGGTGGCACCACGGGCCGATGATTCCCCGCACCGGGCAGGAGAGGTTGGCCAGCAGCCGGAAGACGGTGTTCCGGTACGGGTCGGCCCAGCCCCCCACGGCGAGAACGGCCGCCTTGACGGAGCCGTAGTCCTCGCAGACGCTGCCGTGCCGCCAGTAGTCGTCGCGCTCCTGGTGCGAGAGCCAGGTGTCGAGGTACGGCTCCAGCGCGTCGAGCCGCTGCAGCCACAGGTCCTTCCACCGTTCACCGAGGCGGGCCGGGTCGGGCGGCCGGGCGGTGTAGGCGAGCATCGTCGTCGCCCAGCCCAGCATGTCGACGCCGAGCACGGCGCCGCCGAAGTAGTGCACGTCGTCGGCGTACCGGTCGTCGCTGGAGCAGACGGTGACGACGGCCTTCAGCGGCTCGGGCGCCAGCGCGGCCACCTGCAGCGAGTTGAAGCCGCCCCAGGAGATGCCGAACATGCCGACCGATCCGTCGCACCAGGGCTGTTTCGCCAGCCACTCGATGACCTCGACGGCGTCGCGCAGCTCCTGCTCGGTGTATTCGTCGACCATGGCGCCTTCGGAGTCGCCCGAGCCGCGAATGTCCACCCGGACCGAGGCGTAGCCGTGTGCGGCGTACCACGGGTGTCGCTGCGCGTCGCGCGGCGCGGTCATGTCGCCTTTGCGGTAAGGCAGGTACTCGAGCAGGGCCGGCGCCGGCTTGCCGTCGCCCGGCAGCCAGACGCGGGCGGAGAGCCGCACCCCGTCCGACAGCTCGATCAGCACGTGGTCGCGCATCTCGACGGTCATGCTCTCAGCTCGGCGACCGGTACGTGGCAACGAATCCGGTGCCCGTCGCCGAGATCCTGCCAGGGCGGCGTCTCGCGATCGCAGACCGGGTCGATGCGGTGCGGGCACCGGCGCTGGAACGGACAGCCCGCGGCCGGCGGCGCGGACTCCGGCTCGTCGTCGGCGGCCGGCGCCGGGCCGATCACCCCGGGCTCGGTGGCGAGCACCGAAGCCACCAGCAACCTTGTGTACGGGTGGGCCGCGTCCTCGGGTCGCAGCACCTGGTCGACCGGACCTTCCTCGCACACCCGACCCAGGTACAGAACCACCACCCGATCCGCGATGCCGCTAACCACCGCGAGGTCGTGGCTGATGAACAGGTACCCGAGGTGGTGTTCGGAGCGCAGGTCGTCGAGCAGGCCAAGCACCGAGGCCTGGACCGAGACGTCGAGAGCCGACACCACCTCGTCGGCGAGCACCAGGGTCGGCCCGGCGGCGATCGCCCGCGCGATGCCGACCCGCTGCTGCTGACCGCCGGACAGCTGGGCCGGGAGTCGATCGGCGTGGCCGGCCTCGAGGCCGACGTCCCGCAGCGCCTCATCCAGTGCGCCGCGGGCGGCCTCCCGGCGCAGTCCGCGCAGCCGCAGCGCGCGGCCGATCGCGTCGCCGGCGGTGCGGCGCGGATTCAGCGCGGTGCCGGCGTTCTGAAAGATCAGTTGTACCTGGCGGCGAACGGTGGGGTCACGGCGTGCGGCCGTACGGGTCAGGTCGGCGGGCGCGGTCCCGTCCCGCAGGGTGATCTCCCCCGACGTCGGCCGGCGCAGCCCGGCGATGGTCCACGCGATCGTGGACTTTCCGCTGCCGCTCTCGCCGACCAGCGCCACCACCTCGCCCCGGTGCACCACGAGGTCGACATCGCTGACCGTCGGCCCGCTGGCCGGATCGGGCCGCCGCCGGTAGTCCACCGTCAGGCCACGCACCTCGAGCAGCGGCGCCGGCGTGGCGTGCGGCTGCCGTACCCGCACGGCCGACTCCCAGGCGGGCGCCGCCAGCACTTGCGGTATCCACAGGCACGCGCTCGCTCCCTCGCGCCCGGGAACGCCCACCAGCGGTGGCGCCTCGCCTTGGGTACAGGAGTCTTGAGCGAACGAGCAGCGCGGCGCGAAGGCACAGCCGACGAGTTCCTGCTCCGAAGGCACGCTGCCGGCCATCCCGACCGGCAGGCCGGGCTCGCGAAGGCGCGGCAGGCTGGACAACAGCCCGCGGGTGTACGGGTGGGCCGGCTGGCGGAACGTCGTCGCCGTGTCGCCCGATTCCACCACCCGTCCCGCGTACATGACCGCGATCCGCTCGCAGACCGAGGCCACCGCGCCCAGGTCGTGGCTGACCAGCACCAGCGCGATGCCGAGCTCGGCGCGGAGCCGGTCGAAGAGTGCGAGCACGCTCGCCTTCGTCACCACGTCGAGGCCCGTGGTCGGCTCGTCCAGTACAAGCAGCCGGGGTTGCCCGGCCAGCGCGACGGCGATGGCGACCCGCTGCTGCTGGCCACCGGAGAGCTGGTGCGGGTACCGGTCGACGAGGACCTCGGGCTCGGGCAGGCGTACCTGCCGGAACAGCTTGACGGCCTCGGCACGGGCGGCGGCGCGGTCCATCCCCCGTGCGGTGCGCAGCACCTCGACGACGTGCGCGCCGACCCGCATCGACGGGGTGAGGCTGTGGCCGGCGTTCTGCGGCACGAAGCCGACCTGTTCGCGGCGCAGGGCGAGCAGCTTGGGCCTGGACGCGGTGAGGATGTCCACGCCGCCGATGCGCACCGAGCCGCCGGCAACCCGCGAGCCGGCCCGCAGGTGCCCGACCAGCGCGCCGGCCAGCGTCGACTTGCCGCAGCCGGACTCGCCGACCACGGCCAGCGCCGCACCGGCATAGATCTTGAGCGACACCCCGCGCAACACCGGCAGGTCGCGCCGGCCGGAGCGGTACACCACGGACAGGTCGCTGACGTCCGCGACCAGATCGGCCGCCGTGTGGACCGGGACGGTCGCGGTCATCGCAGCCCGCCGCCGATCCGGTCGATCCCGCGCGCCTTCGCGATCCCGTCGGCGGCCAGGTTCAGGCCGACGATGAGCGAGGCGAGCGCGACGATCGGGCCGAGAGTCGCCGACGGCACAACGGTCATCATGGTGCGGTTCTCGGACACCATCAGGCCCCAGTCCGGTGTCGGCGGGTCGGCGCCGAAGCCGAGGAACGACAGCGAACTCACCAGCAGCACGATCCAGGAGGCGCGCATGGCGAACTCCACCATCACCACGTCGAGGATGTTCGGCCAGATCTCGCGGACCATCGTCGGCCAGAAGCCCTCGCCGCGAGCCCGCGCCGCGGTGACGTAGTCC
>Ga0307508_10004586_pt1 | contig 13448 bp, 12 predicted proteins | sample 9_EM_MG_FD_203089 | JGI IMG/M metagenome (GOLD analysis project Ga0307508, IMG submission 203089) | Populus trichocarpa ectomycorrhiza microbial communities from riparian zone in the Pacific Northwest, United States - 9_EM | ecosystem: Host-associated > Plants > Roots > Unclassified | place... | reverse complement strand
GCGAACCCGGCCGGCCCGAGTATGCGCTCGTAGATCGGCTCCATCGCCTTGCCGAAAAAGAACAGCGTAAACATATTCAGCAGCAGGTGCGACTGGTCGGCATGCAGAAACCCGTGCGTCACCAGGCGATAGTATTGCCCCCGTTGCACGGCCGGCGGCCAGAGGATCAGTTGCTCGGCGAGGCGCGGATTGCCGAAAGCGGAAAAGGACACCACGCAGGTAACGGCGATGATGATGACGGTTGTGATCATGTGAGCGTCGACCGAGGGAGAAGTGAATCGGAAAGGATGGATCGTCGCACGCCCGTGCCGGTTGGCTGGCCGTTAAGACGGTCCGCCGCGGCTCTGGGGTATGCTCCGCGCAAAACAGGATAGTAGAGGTAACGTGTGCTCACGATCTATAGCGGCGGTTCTGGTTCAACCCAATGGCAGAGTGGCGCAGCCGCCCCGCCCTCGCCCCTTTGGCTCGATCTGACCGATCCCACCCAGGAAGAACGCGCCGAAGCAGAGCGCATTCTCGGCGCCAGGCTACCGACACGCGAACAGACGAGTGCTCTGGAACTGTCGAACCGGCTGCGCTCCAGTGAAAATACCGTGCGCATGAATGTGCCCGCATTCATGCGAGACGAAGGCGGTCTCGGCGTCACGACACCGCTTGCCTTCGTGCTCACGCCAAACCTGGTTGTCACCGTCCGCTATGCCGCATCGCAGGCATTCGACCTCGTCGCGAAGAGCTTTTCGGCGAAGAATGCGCCGGGCAACAGCGTCTGCGTGTTCGTCGATCTCGTGGAGACGATCGTCAATGTCGACGCCGATCGCATGGAAGCCGTGGCAAACGATTTGTCGAAGCTTGCGCGTGCGGTTTTCTCCGACACGAAAGACCACAGGCACCAGCTTCGTGCGGCGCTTTTCCGCCTCGGCGCCATGCAGCGCGAAATCATCCAGATCCGATCAACGCAGCTCGGCATTGCGCGTCTGCTCACGTATCTATGCGACTCGAAACACGAATGGATCGACAAGGATGTCCATGCCCAGCTGAAGACGACGCACAAGGATGTCGATTCGCTCGCAGAGTTCGACCAGCAACTCAGCGACCGTATCGAATTCGTGCTCGACGCGGTACTCGGTTTCATCAACAACGATCAGAACGACATCATGAAAGTGCTGACCGTGATCACGGTCGTGACGATTCCGCCGATGATTCTCGCGGGAATCTGGGGCATGAACTTCAAATCGATTCCCGAATACGATTGGCCGCACGGCTACGCGTTCGGGTTGAGCATGATCGTCCTGAGCATGCTCGTGCCGCTCGCCCTGCTGAAATGGAAACGGTGGTTCTAGCCGTCCATCGCATCGGCGACGCTCGCCAACCTGCATCGACCGGTCGACACAGGTAGCGACGCTTGCGCTAAGGCTTTCGCTATTTGCCTTTTCCGCCGACGTTGTCGGTCTTTTCGATGAATGCGGCGACGTTGTCGTGCAGCTGCTTCAGCGAATCCAGGTGTGCGTAGACCATGTGCCCCGACTCGTAGTAGTGCGTCTCGATGTTGCCGACGAGGCTCTGCGGAATCGGCAGGTGCCGCATCTCGTAATCGGCGGTGTAGAACGGCGTCGCGAGATCGTAGTAGCCCGAGTTCAGCATCACATGCAGGCGCGGGTTGTATTTCATTGCGGCAGCAAGATCGGGGATCACGTTAGGAAATCCCGGCACGGCGAAGTCGCCGCCCGGCTGCTTGTGTTCGAATTTCCATCCCGGAAACGTGCCTTCGGCAAACAGGTTGTAGGTCTGATCCTGACCGAACTTGAGCTGCTTGCGTACGTAGTCGTTGAATGCCGACACATACGCCGACGAAATCGCCGCCGACTGCGGATCGTACGCGGCAGCCTGATTGAGGCTGTCCATCGCAGGGCCGGAAAAGCGCGAATCGAGGCGGCCGGTCGTGAGCCCGCGATCGATCTGCAGGTTGTGCTCGAACTCGCCGCCGTTGACGCGAAGATCCGCACGCTCGATGTAGTCGACCGGCAAGCCGGTATAGGCATGCAGCTTCTCGGCAATCGCATGCTTGCGCGCCGGATCGAGCGCCGTGCCGGCCGCAAGCGCCTGCGCGTAGTCGCCCATCGCAAACTGTTCGACTTCGATGAGAAATGCCTTGAGGTCGGTCGGCTGATTCGGCAATTTCTTGTGGTACCAGGCCGTGGCTGCATAGCTTGGCAGTACGAGCTGATAGGAAAGGTCGACACCCGGATTGATCTGCGGGAAATCGATCAACATCGCCATGTTGAGTACCTGCGAGAGCAGGATCACGCCGTTGAGATCGATGGCCTTGTCGTTCTGCAAGATATTTGCGAGCACTGCCGAGCGCGTCGTGCCGTAACTTTCGCCGAACAGGTACTTCGGCGAATTCCAGCGACCGTATTTCGACATGAACTTGCCGATGAACTGCGCAAATGCGTTCGCGTCGAGATCGACGCCGAAATATTCCTTCGGGCCTTTTTCCTTGTCCGCGAACGTCGAGAACCCGGCGCCGGGCGCATCGATAAAAACAAGGTCGCTCACATCGAGCAGGCTGTAGTCGTTGTTGACGAGACCGTACGGCGCCGGCGCCGTGTGCTGGTCGTCGTCAGTCACGACGCGCTTGGGTCCAAAAGCGCCCATGTGAAGCCAGACGGTCGCCGAGCCGGGGCCGCCGTTGTAGATGAAGGTGATCGGTCGGCGCGACGAATCGGCGTCCTTCTTGAAATAGGCGGCGTAGAAGATGCTCGCCGTGCCGTCGCCTTTTTTGTCCTCGAGAACCAGCGTGCCCGCAACGGCCTTGTAGTCGATGCGCTTGCCTTCGACGGTGACGCTGCCATCGGTTTCGACCTGCTTCGGTGCAAGCTTGGTCGGCTTGGCAGCTTCTTCTTTCTTCTGCCCATCGCCCTTGGCGTCTTTCGCCGGTTCGTCATCGGCGAACGCGATCGAACTCAGCGATAAGGTTGCGGCCAAAGCCAGCACGGAACACAGGTTGCGCATCGGATTTCCTCACGGTTATGTCAAGAATCCGCGAGATTCTGCACGGCATCGCGACGAAGTCACAATCCCAGAAGTCATGTACGGCGCGGAAACCGACGCGGACGGTGACTTCCGGCAGTGCCCGAAGGGCGAACAATCGCCGCAGAGTGATCCAAATCCTCAACGAAACGGAATCCGATGAAGTCGAATCGCATGAACAAGCTGCTCTGCGCGTGTATGGTGTCGGTGGCTGCTTCCGCGGCCAGCGCCGAGGACATTGTTTCTATCGCGCCCGGCGTCGATCTCGTCCCAGGCACATTCGTGCCAAATCACCAACCTGACGGCAACAGCATCGTCTTCCGCACGCCGGAAGGTCTCGTGGTGATGGACACCGGACGTCACCTCGAACACACGAATCGAATCCTCGAATACGCTGCCACGGCGCGTATGCCGATCAAGGCCATCGTCAATTCGCATTGGCATCTCGACCACGTCGGGGGCAATCCACGCGTGCGCGCTGCCTATCCCGACGTGCAGGTGTATGCGAGCGGTGCGATCGAGAGTGCGATGAAAGGGTTTCTTGCCAACTATCGCAAGCAGCTCGAAGACGCCCTTTCCCAATCCAAAGATGAGGCTCAGATCAAATCTTGGCGTGACGAGATCGCTTTGATCGATGCCGGAAGAGCACTTTTCCCCAACGTGAAAATCGCAAAGACGGGCACGCAACGGATCGCCGGACGGGATTTCGAGGTACACCTAGCCGCACCCGCGGCCACGGCCGGCGACGTCTGGCTGTTCGACCGGAAATCAGGCGTGCTCGCATCGGGCGATCTCGTCACGCTGCCTGTCCCTTTTTTCGACACGGCGTGCCCTGCGCAATGGAAGACGGCACTCGACGACGTGGCGCGCGCGCCATTCAAGACCCTCATCCCCGGCCATGGCGCCCCCATGCGTCGCCCGCAGTTCGATATTTATCGCAAGGCGTTCGACAATCTCGTCGCGTGCGGATCGAGTGCGAAAGACAAGGGCGTATGCGTCGACGGCTGGGTCGCCGATGCGAAACCGCTTCTCGGCGACACCGACACGCGCTGGGTGAAATCGCTCGTGGACTACTACGTGGACAGCTCGCTGCGAGCGCCGAAAGCGCAGACAGACAAACTCTGCACCGCCGACCTGCCTTCCATGCCCCATTGAAAGATTTTCACGCAGCCTGAGGGACGATTCATGCGAATGATGCTTGCAACCATGCTTGTTCTTTCCGCCGCGAACGCCACAGCGCAGTCGGCACCCCCGACCTTCGGCTGCCCGGCAAGCGCGACCGAATATCACCAGTTCGATTTCTGGATAGGCAAGTGGGAAGTGCGCGATCCAAGCGGCAAGACGGTGGTCGGCCACAGTCGGATCGAAGCCGTCAGCGACGGCTGCGGCATTTCGGAGAATTGGCGCGGCGCCAAGGGCAGCAATGGCGTCAGCTACAACGCCTGGGATCCCGAAACGGGTCACTGGCATCAATTCTGGATCGGCAACAATGTCGACGGCGTCCTGTCGCTCGAAGGCGGCATCGACAAGGACCGCATGGTTTTGAGCGGCACGAGAAAGAACGCGAAAACGGGTAAGCCGCAGCTGCAGCGCATCACGTGGACGGCGGACAAGGACGGCAGCGTGCGCCAGCGCTGGGAGACGTCCGACGATGGCGGCAAGGCCTGGACCACCGCGTTCGATGGCATTTACCGCAAGGAAGCGGGCTGAGCCTTTCGAGCCGCACCTTCCGTCTGTCGACTCGCCGGATGACGTGCGGAAAAAGCGCGCGTCGGCGGTCAGGGCGCTCGCGTACTGTGCAAAAAGCGAATTCGCCAGGCGCCTTTTTCCTTTTGCAGGACCGCCGACTCCAGCCACGTCAAATCCTTCTTGCCCGAGGCATTCTGCAGCGAGCCCTGATTGACGTAGGTGATCCAGGCAGTGCTGCCGTTGACGTGTACCTGCGGCGCTGTCACGTGCCACTCGTAAACGGCACCGGCAGCGTGCGCGTTCTTGATCAACTGCATGAGTTCGTCGCCGACGAAACGCTTTCCGTTGTCGAAAGCGTAGAAGTCCGACGCGGCGACGGAGTGAAATTTGGCGAGATCGTCGCTCGCAGCCGCGACGTACATCGTTTCCACTGCCAGCACGATCTTGGCTTCGTCACCGACGGGCCGCGACCATGCCGAGCCAGTGCAGGCGACGACGAAGAACGCCGCAGCAAAGAGGCTGCGCTGCGAAAATCCAGTGGCGCCCTCGCACATTCGTGCGTGTTTCCTCATCAACAATCCATGTACTTCCAGTTGCGCTGTTTTCCTTCGGCCATCCACGCGACGGCTTCGGTTACGCGCTTGGCCCGCGTTTCGGCGCGCTTGGCCTCGGCGATCCAGTCGACGTATTCGCGCTTGCAGCTCGGGCTGAAGGCCTCGAAAGTCGCGCGGGCTTTCTTGTTCTTGCCGAGCGCTGCGAGCAGATCGTCGGGTGCCTGCGGCGCAGCTCGTGGCGCAGACTTGGGTTTGTCGCTCTTCGCACCGGATTCGTTGAGGCGCATCGCCTGCTTGATGTAGCCCGCGAGCACTTTCCTGGACGGCAGGTCGTCAACGGACGAAATCCGTCCGAACTGGCCCATCGCCTCTTCGCTGCGGTCGTCGCCCTGGACGAGCAGCTTGCCCTTCCAGAACCCGAGCGCGCAATGCTGCTTGAACGCAGCGAAATGGCAAAGCGATCCGCCGTAGTCGAAAAAAGGCATGCGCCACTTGATGGTCTCCACGCCATCCGGGCACGTCGCGTGGACGATCTCACGCAGATACTTGAGGATCGGCCGCGCGAACGGCGCAGCGTTGGCGATGTACGCGTCGACGCGCGGATCGGCTTTGACCATGAGGCTCTTGGGCTACCTCTTCTTCTTGGCGCTCTTCGCGACGCCTTTCTTCGCCGTCTTGCGGGCGGCGGGCAGTGCGATGGATTGCGCCGCGAGTGACGAATCCGCCCGATCGAAGATTCGTTCGAACTTGTCGCCGAGCGTCTTCACGAGCGCGTTGCGCACGAGCTGGTCGAACCCTCCGGGGATGTCGGATTCCTGCACCGCCGCCAGATTGTCCTGGTACTCGCGCAACGCGACGACGATCGCTGCTTTCTTCTGCTCTTTGGTCATGGCGAACCTCGGCAAAGAAGGAAAGAGTTTTCCCGCCCGACTATAACATCAGGCTTCCGGACGCATGTACGGAAACAGCAGCACATCGCGAATCGACGGCACGTCGGCCAGAAACATCACGAGTCGGTCGATACCGACGCCGAGGCCGCCTGTCGGCGGCAAGCCGACTTCGAGCGCGCGAATGTAGTCCGCATCGAAGTGCATCGCTTCGTCGTCGCCGGAATCCTTCGCGTTCACCTGCGCGCGGAAGCGCTCGGCCTGATCTTCCGGATCGTTGAGCTCGGAAAAACCATTCGCGATTTCCTTCGCGCCGACGAACAACTCGAAGCGGTCCGTGACTTCGGCATCGTGATCGTTCGCCCGGGCAAGCGGCGAGACTTCGGTCGGATAAGTCGTGATGAAGGTCGGCTGGATCAGCGAGCCTTCGACGGTCTTTTCGAAAATCTCGAGCAGGATCTTGCCCCAGCCGAATTCGGCTTTCACGTGGACGCCCAGCGCGTGCGCATGCGCGGCCAGCTTCGCACGATCACGAATGTCGTCACGTGGAATCTGCGGATTGTGCTCGACCACCGCATCTTCCATCTTCCAGCGCCGGAAAGCCGGGCCCACATCAATTTCGCGGCCTTCCCAGGTCAGTGCCGTTTTGCCGACGACGTCCTGCGCCGCCGTGCGGATCATCGCTTCGGTGATGTCCATGATCTCGTTGTAGGTGGCGTACGCCTGATACAGCTCGAGCATCGTGAACTCGGGATTGTGCCGCGTCGACACGCCCTCGTTGCGAAAATTGCGGTTGATCTCGTAGACGCGTTCGAACCCGCCGACGGTCAGACGCTTCAGATACAACTCCGGCGCGACGCGAAGGTAGAGGTCGAGGTCGAGCGCGTTGTGATGCGTCACGAAGGGGCGCGCAGTGGCGCCACCCGGGATGAGATGCATCATCGGCGTCTCGACTTCGAGGAAGCGCCTTGCGTCGAGGAAATTGCGGATGTGGCGCACGATGCGCGAGCGCAGCTCGAACACGCGGCGCGACTCCGGCGTCACGATCAGATCGACGTAACGCTGGCGATAACGCTGCTCGACATCGGCCATGCCGTGCCATTTGTCGGGCAACGGGCGCAGCGATTTCGTGAGCAGGCGCAGCTTGTCGACCTTGACCGAAAGTTCGCCGGTCTTCGTCCGCATCAGCGGCCCTTCGGCCGCGACGATGTCGCCGATGTCCCAGGACTTGAAGGCTTCGTAGGTGTCGCCGACGGCATTTGTCTGGATGAACAACTGGATGCGGCCGGTCATGTCCTGGATCTGCACGAAGCTGACCTTGCCCTGCCCGCGCTTGAGCAGCATGCGGCCTGCGACTTTCACGCGACGCGCGGCGGCTTCGATCGTGACCGCGTCGGCCTCGGTGTACTCGTGTTGCAGGTCGCCAGCGAACGCGTCGGGGACGAAATCGTTCGGAAACGCGATGCCCTGCGCGCGCAACGCGCGCAATTTTTCGCGACGTTCGGCGATCAGCTTGTTTTCGTCGGGCGGCAGGTTGTCGTTCGGGTCGCTCATATTTGTTGCCATCGGTTGGAGTTTACGCGCTCGGCATTCGCCGAGTTCTACTTAGGTTGAGTGCGGCCCAGCCCAGCCAGACCAGAATCAGTACGATGACGCCCTTTTGCGCGAGACCACGCGGCAGCGAGCGGTCGATCAAGTACACGCAAAGTGCCACAAAAGCGGCTGCGGCCAGGACGAAAGCAAGCGGAAACCGTCCGCGCCAGCGCGAATCCGTGCGCAACCACCACGACTGCATCAGCATGGCAACAGTCACCGATAGAAACGTCGCCTGTGCCGCGACCAGATGCAACAACGTCCATTCCGCGTGATGGCCCGCGCTCTTTGCAACTTCGCTGAGTGCCGTCAGCGCGAGGCAGATGCCGGCGACGTTGAACAGCAACTTCGCGGCCGTCATGCGCACGAACGGTACGAGCGCGAGGCCAAAACCGTGTCCGATTGCAAAAAGCGCGGCAGAAAGCGCAAGGTACGCCATCACGACGGCAACGCTGCCTGAACCCGTCAGATAATAGCTGAGCGGCGCCGCCTGCCAATCAAGATCCCCGCGCCAGAATTGCGCAGCACCGCAGACCGCTGCGAATACCGCGACGCCTGCCAGCCCAGCCAATCCGCTGGCGCGTACGCGATCGACCGTCGCTTCAGGCATCGATGCGTTTCGCACCGGCTTCGAGGCCGGACTTGAGACTACCCTCGATGAACTCGTCGAGATCGCCGTCGAGTACCTTCTGCGTGTCCGTGCGTTCGATGCCGGTGCGCAGATCCTTGATGCGCGACTGGTCGAGCACGTAGTTGCGAATCTGGCTGCCCCAGCCGATGTCGGCCTTCGTCGCTTCGAGTTTGTCCTTCTCCGCGTTGCGCTTCTGCAGCTCCAACTCGTAGAGCTTGGCTTTGAGCATCTTCATCGCGCGGTCGCGGTTGGCGTGCTGGCTGCGCTCGGTCTGGCATGCAACGACGGTGTTGGTCGGGACGTGCGTGATACGAACGGCAGACTCGGTCTTGTTGACGTGCTGCCCGCCCGCGCCGGACGAACGATAGACGTCGGTCCGCAGGTCGGCCGGGTTGATTTCGATGTCGATGTCGTCGTCGACTTCAGGCGAGACGAAGATCGACGTGAACGAGGTATGCCGTCGGTTGTCCGAATCGAACGGCGACTTGCGCACGAGCCGGTGCACGCCGATCTCGGTCTTGAGCCAACCGTAGGCGTACTCGCCCTCGACGCGAAACGTCGCGCTCTTGATGCCCGCCACTTCGCCCGCGGATACTTCGAGCAGTTCGGTTTTCCAGCCACGGTGTTCGGCCCAGCGCAGGTACATCCGCAACAGCATCTCGGCCCAATCCTGCGCCTCGGTGCCGCCGGCGCCCGCCTGGACGTCGACGAACGCGTTGTGCGAATCCATCTTGCCGCCGAACATGCGCTGGAATTCGAGCGCTTCAACGCGAGCGTTCAAGCCCTCGACGTCTTTCTGCACCGCAATCGCGGTGCTTTCGTCATCCTCGGCTTGCGCAAGTTGCAGCAATTCGTCGGCGCCGCTCAAACCTTCGTCGAGCGCGCGGATGCCGTTGACGATCTTGTCGAGCGTCGAGCGCTCCTTGCCTAGCTGCTGAGCGCGCTCGGGGTTGTCCCAGATCTTGGGGTTTTCGAGCTCGCGCGTGACTTCTTCGAGACGTTCGGATTTCGTCTCGTAGTCAAAGATACCCCCGAAGCGACGCGACACGCGCTCGCAGGTCCGCAATGCGGGCATGGATGGGGTTGGTTTCGATCATGGCGCGAAAGATTTTTCGAAAAGAGCCGCGAATTCTAGCAGAACCGCGCCGCGCGACTCAGATGGGCGCGATTCGGCCCTGCTGCCTCTGGACGGAGGGGGCGAACGCGATCGAACCGTTTGAATCGCGTTTTTTTTGGATTACGCCGTTTTCCGAACGTCGCAGGCTCCGCGTTGTTTTTTAAGAAGCAGGCGCCTCGGCGACCGCCCAGCGCGCCGGTGCATTGCGCGCTATCCGTCAGTTCGACTCGCAATACCCGATGCGGCGCATCGCTTGCCCGCCGTCCGCAAGTGAGCGCGCGTCGCAGCGAACGCGATCCGGCTACTTTGATGGCGGGAGCGCCTTGATCACGCCGGGTAGCAGATCGGCACCGACCGGCACGGTGATACTCGATCCGCCGAAGTCGCTGCCAATGGGTTCGAAGCGGCCCCCAAGGCATTTGCTCGCAAGAAATTCCTCGGTCACGGCGTTGAACGCCGTGTTGTTTTCCGGCCGACGGAAGCCATGACCCTCGTCCGGGTACAGCACGTAAGTGACCGGGATGCCCTTCGCCTGCATCGCCTTGACGATCTGCTCGGATTCGTTGACGTTGACGCGCGGATCGTTTTTTCCCTGCCCGATCAGCAGCGGTTTCTTGATCCGGTCCGCGTACGTCAACGGCGAGCGTTCCTTGAGCAACGCGCGGCCGTCTTCGGTATTCGGATTGCCCATGCGCGTTTCGAACTGCGCGCGGAAAGCCGTCCAGTACGGCGGGATGCTCTGCAGCAGCGTGATGAGATTCGACGGCCCGACGATGTCGACGCCGCACGCAAACGCGTCGGGTGTCATCGTGACGCCCGCAAGTGTCGCGTAGCCACCGTAGCTTCCACCCATGATCGCGACCTTGTCTTTCGTTGTGATGCCCTCCTTCACCGCCCACTCGACCGCATCGAGCAGATCGTCGTGCATCTTTCGGCCCCATTGCAGGTCGCCCGCGCTCACGAACGCCTTGCCGAATCCCGTCGACGCGCGATAGTTGACGCTGAGCACGGCGTAGCCGCGATTGGCGAGCCATTGGTCATAGGCGTTGTAGCCATATCCATCGCGTCCCCATGGGCCCCCGTGCACGAACAGCACGAGAGGTACGGGGTGCGTCGTCTTGCCGGCCGTCCCCGCTGCTGCGGCTTCGAGCGGTAGCGTGTAATAGCTCACGAGCTTCAGTCCATCGCGCGCGGGTATCTCGACCGGATGCATGACGCTGAGCTGCGTCTGCCCGAGCGCGGGCCGCGTGTCGAACCAGAGCATCGCCTTGCCCGCCTCGCGGTCGTAGAGATAGTACTTCGGCGAAGCGTCCGAGCGCGTCAGCAGCACCACCCAGAATCTGTCGTCGTCGCTTTGGCTTACGACGTTGACTTCGCCGTCGCCCAGCGTGTGCAGATAGTCGAAATCCTTCTGGATCGATGAGTCGAGTACAGTCCATTCGTTCTTGAGGTAGTTGACGGCGACGGCCCGCGCCTTTCCGGAGGCAGGATCGCCCATCACGCCACCGACGTCCGCGCGCGCGTCTTCGTGCACCAGAGTTTTCTTCCCGGTCGCCCAGTCGACGGCGAAAAGCGCGGCCGTGTCACGATCGCGGCTATCGAGCAGGTAGAAGGTCTTGCCGTCTTTCGTGAAACTGAGCGCGTTCGTCGTGAGCGCATCGGCCTGAGGCACCTTGCCGATCGATTTCCAGCCGTTCCCGTTTCGCTTGAACCACTCGCTGCTGCCGTCGGCAGCGGGCTTGCTCGCCAGCCGCAGGTTGAAGTCCCAATCGGCCGTGAAACCGGCGTAACTGTCGTTCTTGTAGACGCGTGTGGCCTTCGCGGTGCGCAGGTCGATACGAACGGGGTCGAAGTACTTCGGATTGCGATCGTTCGCATTGACGAGCACTTCGTGCGGGTGCTTGGGCGACAGTTGCGCGATGTCCGCGCGTGCGTTTTTGTAGGGTGTGAGATCGATCTGCTTGCCGCTTTCGAGGTCGACGCTGTAGATGTGAAAATTCTCGTTGCCGCCTTCGTCCTGCGGATAGAGCACGTGCTTGCCATCGAAAGCGAACGCGAAATTGCGAATGCCGCGCTTGCGATCGTGAGTCACGACTTTCGCTTGATCGGGGTGTTCTCGTGGTGCGACGAAGACATTGAGCACGCCTTCGTCGGGCGCGACGTAGCCAAGCCAGCGACCATCGGGGCTGATCTCGCCGGCGGCGCGCCCGGGGTTACCGAACAACAGTTTGCGTGGAATCAACGCCGGCGGCTCGACTTTCGCGACGACAGGTTTATCCGATTTCGTCGAAGGTGCGCACGCGGCCAACAAGGCGATGCACGCAGCGCTGGTGAGGAAGTGGATGCTGGGACGCATGGAACACTCCGGATGGCGATGGTCGCCGCATTCTAGATCAGAACGCGGCCCAAATCGGGCATGGCAGCTCCCGGACGCAAGGCACTTGTGGCATCGTGATCCGCAGAAGAGCATCAGGGTCTGCGCCACATGATGAGCGTCGCAGTTTCAACTCGTTTTTTGTCCGTTTGCGCAACCGTCCTCGCACTCGCGCTGATCGACCCATGCGCGCTCGCCTACGCCGGCGACGGCCAGGACGCCGGCGCGCCAGAATCGGCAGCGCCAATTTCCGGGCCGGACACCGAAGGCCACGGGATCGGCACGCAGATCAATCGGATTCTCAAGCTGATGGGCGATGGCGACGCCAAGGCGCTGTTCGACCTGTACCAGTCCGCTACGGATCCGATCGTTCACGCATGGGCTGCGATGGCGGTCGAACGCGTGCGCTTCAATCTCGATGCAGCCTCGCACGATGCGCAGTTATGCGAGGACAAATTGCTCGACAGCCATCCGGCAATCGCACTTCTGTGCGGGCAGTTTCGCGCGGGCGACCTTCGCTTGGCGGGCCGCGCACAGGCGGCGCTCGACCTCGAAGTCTCGCTCGCACACAAATTCGAGAGTCGTCACGTCGATGCGCGCTTGGCGCTGATGCGCAGATATCTCGACGTGGAAACCGAAGTGCCGCAAATGTCGATCGACGCCCTGTCTGGCGATGTGACGATTGCGCTACAGCACGACAAGACGCAGCCCACCTTCGATGTCGCTGCCAACGGCCGCGAAGTGACGGTGATACTCGATACCGGCGCGACGGACCTCGTGCTCGGTGCGGAGAAGGCACGTGAGCTCGGGGTGAAACTGCTCGACCAGAAGGGTCATACGCGCGGCTGGGTGAGCAAGGACGTGCCGATCCAGCGCGGCGTGCTCGAAACACTCAAGGCCAACACCATCGTGTGGCACAACGTGCCCGTGCGCGTCGTGCCAAATCGCATCGCGCTGCTCGGCGGCAATCTCCTGGCGCCACTCGGCACGATCGCCCTGTCGCGCCATTCTCTTCAGATACTCGACGGGCGATCGAATGTCCCGGCGTGCGAGGATGAGATGATCACAGGCACCGATCTGCACGGCCGCAATCTGCGCGTGCTGCCTTCATTCGCTGTCAACGGTGTGCCGCAGACCGTACTCCTCGACACCGGGTCGCATCGATTCCTGCTCGGCACCAAGGCGGCACTCGATGAAGTGACGCGGCTGCAGCGGGGCAGCATCGCTCTCGGCGACGTCGGAGGCCACCACGCGTTCGTGAACGCCGAAGAGGCGAAGATCAGAATGACGATCTCTCATCAGCCGTTCGACATCCATTTCGTCGTCCTGTCGGATTCGGAAACCAAATACGCCATCACGCTCGGCGCCGACGCGTTGCGCGACATGGATTTCGTGCTCGATTTCCGCCATCAGCATCTGTGCTTTCCGATGCATGGCGATCTGCATTGACGCCGACCGCCGTGCGCGTTTCGCCTTGGCGCGGCGTCCGCGATGCGATCGTCGACGCGTTCATGCCGAACCATCGAACGCGACGACTCGAAGCAGGCCATCGCGATCACTACGAAGCTTCGAT
>Ga0307508_10004584_pt1 | contig 13449 bp, 12 predicted proteins | sample 9_EM_MG_FD_203089 | JGI IMG/M metagenome (GOLD analysis project Ga0307508, IMG submission 203089) | Populus trichocarpa ectomycorrhiza microbial communities from riparian zone in the Pacific Northwest, United States - 9_EM | ecosystem: Host-associated > Plants > Roots > Unclassified | place... | reverse complement strand
TTGCCGTACCGCTCCCGGTCTGCGATGTTCGCACTCGCTTCCGGGGTGAGAGTCCAGTCGGGGCCGCGCAACCGCAGCCAGGCGGCCCGCAGCGCGGCAACCTCGTCCGCGAGGTCGAGGCCGCGCCGGGGAGCGTTCATGTTGTCCAGACACGGCAGCCTCCGCCGCCGGCCCGTCTCGTCGTAGACCACCGTGTAGGCCGTCGCGCCGGTCTCCATCGCCTCGGCCTCGATGCTCCGCTCGATTCGGATGTCTTGCAGCCGCGACCAAGGGATTCGAGTGCGCCGCCAGAGGACGCGGGTCTCCAGACCGCCCTGGTCCGCGCGAGTGCTCGACCCGAAGGCCCACGTGGCCAGGCCGATCAGCGCCATCCCGGCGACGACGACCACGGCCCGCACGGCCGGGGGGATCTCGTCTTCAGCCGCGAAGCCGCCGAGCCCAGCCCCGCCCACACCCACAGTCGCGAAGAGCGCCGCCACCAGCAACCCCGGCGCGATCCGGTATGGCCCGAACAAGTCCCGTTCACGCATGCCCAGTCACTTCCGCCGCCGCCGACCCTTCCATCGATTGTGGCGAGTATGTGCAAACGGCGCCCGGGAGCAGTTCGGCGAAAATCGGTCGCCGATCGCGGGCACGGTGATTAGGCTGGGCAGTTCGTGCGCGGCGTCGCCGCGTCCGGGCACTGCCGGCACCGCTCTTCTGCGGAGCGCCGGGCGGCCTAGGTCAGCACATCGACCGGGAGGCGCCCAACCTTATGCCGTCCACCGATCTCGACTCTGAACTTGCCGAGGAACGTGCCCATCTCGCCGAGTCCCGCGCCGCGTTGCGCCGGATGCGCGGGCGGGCGAAGGCACTCTATGACTCCAGCTCCGACGTGGTCGCCGACCCGTTCGGGGCCCAGGCGCTCGGGCGTGCGCTTTCGCGGCGCATCGCCGATCTGGCCGACGATCCGAGCACGCCGTTGTTCTTCGGCCGGCTCGACATCGACGAGCATCCCTATCACGTGGGGCGGCGGCACGTCACCGACGATGCCGGCGAGCCGATGGTGCTCGACTGGCGGGCGCCGCTTTCCCGATCCTTCTATCGGGCCAGCGTGCGGGATCCGCAGGGCGTCGCGACCCGGCGGCGGTTCGGCTTTGTCAAGGGCGAGCTGACCAGCTTCGAGGACGAGCACCTGGACCGGGGCGAGGAGCTCGGCACCAAGAGCCGGATCCTGACCGCCGAGATCGAGCGGCCGCGCGTCGGGCCGATGCGGGACATCGTCGCCACCATCCAGCCCGAGCAGGATGAGCTGGTCCGGGCCGAGCTGACGGACTCGATCTGCGTGCAGGGCGCGCCCGGCACCGGCAAGACCGCGGTCGGGCTGCACCGGGCCGCCTACCTTCTTTATCTGCACCGGGAGCGGCTGCGGCGTTCGGGCGTGCTGATCGTCGGGCCGAACACCGCGTTCCTTTCGTACATCTCGGCGGTTTTGCCGACGCTCGGCGAGGTCGAGGTGCAGCAGGCGACCGTGGAGGATCTGATCGGCCGGGTGCCGGTCAAGTCGACCGACAGCGAGGCCGCCGCCCTGATCAAGCACGATCCGCGGATGGCCGAGGTGCTGCGCAAGGTGTTGTGGAGCCGGCTCAGCAAGCCGGTCGAGCCGATCATGGTCTCGGACGGCTCGTACCGGTGGCGGATCGACGCCGAGCCGCTGCGCCGGATCGTCGACGAGGCGCGCCGGGAGGGGCTGCCGTACGCGGTCGGCCGGGAGCGGGTCCGGGCCCGGGTCGTCGGGCTGCTGCAGCGCCAGTCGGAGTACCGCACCGGGAACTCGCCCGGCGACGGCTGGCTGCGCAAGATGAGCAAGATCCCGCCGGTACAGGGTTTCCTCGACGCCGCCTGGCCCGTGGTGACCGCGGAGTCGCTGGTGGTCGAGGTGCTGACCGATCCGTCCCGGGCGGCCGGCATCCTCACCGACGCCGAGCAGGACTCGCTGCGCTGGGCGAAGGCGCCCAAGACGCCCAAGTCGGCCCGGTTCAGCGCCGCCGACCTGGTGCTCCTCGATGAGGCCGCCGGGCTGCTCGAACGGGAGTCGAGCTTTGGGCACGTCGTCGTCGACGAGGCGCAGGATCTCTCGCCCATGCAGGCGCGGGCGATCGCCCGGCGCAGCGAGCACGGCTCGATCACGCTGCTCGGCGACCTCGCCCAGGGCACCGCTCCCTGGGCCGCCGCCGACTGGCGGGACACCCTCGGCCACCTGGGCAAACCCGATGCGGCCGTGGTGCCGCTGACGGTCGGATTCCGGGTGCCCGCGGTGGTGGTGGCAATGGCGAACCGGCTGCTGCCGGCGCTCGGGGTTGGCGTACCGGAAGCGGTTTCCCTGCGCCGCGACGGCGATCTTGCGATCGTGCCCGTCGCCGCGCCGGAGGAGCTGGATGCGGCGACGTTGGTCGAGGTCACCGCGGCGCTCGAGCATGAGGGCTCGGTCGCGGTCATCGCGGCCGATGCCGCGGTGGATCGGCTGCGTGCGCACCTCGCGGCCGCCGGGATCGAGGCCGCGACCCCCGCCGACATCGACTCCGAGGCGCGCGTCACGGTCGTGCCGGCCACAATCGTCAAAGGCCTCGAGTACGACCATGTGATCGTCATCGAACCGGCCGACATCGTGGCCGCCGAGCCCCGCGGCCTGAATCGCCTCTATGTGGTCCTGACCCGCGCGGTGTCCCGGCTGTCGGTGCTGCACGCGAAGCCACTGCCGGACTCGATCGCCTAGCCGCGTCAGAGTGGCTTGACCCAGCGGGACCATTCCTCCTGAAGCCGGTATCCGGTCGCTTGCCAGATGCCGTGCGCCCGCGCGTTGTCGTCCAGCACCATCGCGTCTCCCCGGGTGCCGCCGAGCAGCTGCAGGCGTTCCTCCGCGGCCGCGATCATCGTCTTGCCGATGCCCTCGCCGCGCCGGTCCGGGCGGACCGCGAGGCGGTAGAGATGACAGCGCCAGCCGTCCCAGCCCGCGATGATCGTTGCGATGATCTCATCGCCGTCGACGCCCAGGATCAGCGCCTCGGGGTCGCGCGCCAGCAACGCCGCCAGCGCGTCCGGCGTGTCCACCGGCCGGTGCGCGTCCTCGGCCGCAACCTGCCAGAACGCCAGAACGGCCGGCACGTCCCCGGCCTCCCCCGCACGCAACTTCAGGTCAGCCACGCCGCCGATGGTAGGCGAGCAGGGTCAACTTTATGGCACAAACTTCTTTGACTTTGTACGGTAAAGTTCTTTGCATGACACCCATCGACGACGAACTTCCGCCGGTCGACCCGGCCGAGTCGCTTCGCCTGATCGAGCACGAGCGGGCCGAGACTGCGCTCAACATCACACCGGACCCGCGCGGTCTGCTCTGGCCGTGGGGCTTCGCCTGGGTGCTCGGTTTCGGCGTCTACTTTCTACGGTTCGGGCCGGACGACCGGGTCTTCGTCGACCTGCCGTCATGGCTGCCGCTGACCCTGCTGCTCGTCCTGTTCCTGGCCGCGGGCGCCTTCACCGGCTGGTTCGGCGCCCGGATCAGCCGCACGATCAGCGGACCGTCCAGTCGCCAGGGCGCGATGTACGGCATCACGTGGTCGGTTGCGTACGCGGGAATGTCTTTGGTCCTCAGCACCACGAACGGCCTGTTGCCCGACGCGCAGGCGACCATGCTCTGGGCCGGGGCGATGGTCGCCCTGGCCGGCGCGATGCACATGGCCGGCGGCGCGATCTGGAACGATCGCAACCTCTTCCTCCTCGGCGCCTGGACCAGCGTGGTCAACATCGCCGGCATCCTCGCCGGCTCCGGCTGGCAGTCGCTGATCCTCGCCGTGCTGGGCGGCGGCGGGATGATCGCCGTCGGCACCGTGCAGTGGCTCCGGCTGCGCCGGCTCGCCAACCAGGGGCACCGATGAGTCAAACCGAGGTGCCCGACCTCGATCCGGTCATCCACGCGCAGGCCCGGCTGCGGGTCGTCTCGGCGCTCTCCACGCTGCGCGAGGCCGACTCGATCGCGTTCCCGCGGCTGCAGGAGATCCTCAAGATGACGGCCGGAAACCTGTCGGTCCATCTGCGCAAGCTCGAGGACGCCGGCTACGTCGAGGTCACCAAGACCCACCGCGGGCGTACGCCGACCACGCTCGTGCGCCTCACCCGGCGCGGCCGGCTGGCCTTCGAGGACTACACCGCCGCCCTGCGCGCCCTGCTCAACACCCCATTGGAGGAGCCGTGACACTCGCCCGTGCCGTCGAGGTCAGCCGCCGCTACGGCGACGTGCTCGCCCTCGACCGCCTCAGCTTCGACGTCCAGGCCGGCGAGTTGGTCGGCCTGCTCGGCCCGAACGGCGCCGGGAAGAGCACCCTGGTCAACCTCCTCACCGGACTGCGCCGGCCCACATCCGGAACGGTGGAGTTGTGCGGCGGCGACCCCCGCGATCCGAGCAGCCGGCGCACGCTGGGCGTGACCCCGCAGGAGACCGGTTTGCCCTCCGCGCTGCGGGTCGGCGAGGTCGTCGACTTCGTCCGCGCACACTTCCCCGACCCGCTCGGCCGCGCCGAGTTGCTCGACCGGTTCGGCCTGGGCGACCTGGTCAGGCGGCAGACCGGCGGGCTTTCCGGCGGGCAGAAGCGGCGGCTTGCCGTGGCGCTGGCGTTCGCCGGCCGGCCACGCATCGTCTTCCTCGACGAGCCGACCACCGGGCTCGATGTGGAGGCCCGGCGCGCGCTCTGGGCGGGCGTCCGGGAGTTCCACGCCGAGGGCGGCACGGTCGTGCTGACCAGTCACTACCTCGAAGAGGTCGAGGCTCTGGCCCGGCGGGTGGTGGTGATCGGGGGCGGCCGGGTGCTCGCCGACGACACCGTCGACGCGGTGCGCGGCCTCGTCGCGATCCGCCGGGTCAGCCTGAATTCCGGCACCCCGCTGCCCGATCTGCCCGGGATCGTGGGCATCGAGCAGGACGGTCCGCGTACGCATCTGCTCACCGCCGACGCCGACCGCCTGGTCCGCGATCTGGTCGCGCACGACGTGCCCTTCACCGATCTCGAGGTGCGGCCGACGTCCCTCGAGGAGGCCTTCCTCACCCTGACCGCCACCCGCGCGGCCCTGACCGCCGCCTGAGGAGTCACCATGTCGTCGCTCGTCCTCACGCACACCCGCTTTCAGCTCACCGAGACGTTCCGCACCCCGATCGCCCTGATCGGCAGCGCGTTCTTCCCGGCGGCCTCGATGGTGTTCTTCGTCATCCCGTTCGTCGGCTCCGATCCGGTCTACGCGACCTATGCCACGGCGTCGATGATCACCTTCTCGGTGCTGACAACCAACCTCTTCCAGTACGGGATCGGGGTGGCCGAGGACCGGACGCAACCCTGGGATCCGTACACGAGAACTCTGCCGGTGGGTCCCGGGCCGCGCTTTGCCGGCCGGATCCTGGCCGGCCTGGCCCTGACCGTGTTCTCGCTGATCCCGGTGGTAATCGTCGCGGCGCTGTTCACGGCGGCGACAGTCACCGTGCCGGCGCTGCTGGCCGCGATCGGTGTCACGGCGCTCATCGCGGTGCCGTTCACGCTGATGGGCCTCGGCATCGGCTATTCGCTGCCGCCGAAGGCCGCGATCGTGGTCGCGCAGGTGCTGTTCATCCCGCTGGCCTTCGGCGGTGGGCTGATGACCGCCCCGGGCAGCGCGCCGGGCTTCGTCGAGACGATCGCGCCTTACCTGCCGACCGGCGGCGCCGCCCGGCTGATGTGGGCGGCGGTCGGCAACTTCCCGTTCGACCTCGGCTCGACGATCGCGCTCGTCGGCTGGTGTACGGCGTTCGCGGCGGTAGCGGTATGGGCCTATCGACGGGACGAGGGTCGCCGGTTTAGCTAGAACTTTGACACTTAAGCCCATGCAAAGGTGGCCCGATGCGACCATGCGGGCATGACCGTACCGACGCCCGGCGTGCCCAACTGGGTGGACTTAGGCACCGCTGACCTCGAAGACGCCAAACGTTTCTACTCCGGCCTGTTCGGCTGGACGGCGTACGTCTCCCCGGAACCGGAGGCCGGCGGCTACACGACTTTCCATCTGGGCGGGTTGCCGGTGGCCGGTGCGGGTCCGCTGTTCGGCGAGGGTCAGCCGACGGCTTGGAGCACGTACATCGCGACGGCCGACTCCGACACGATCGCGGCCCGGGTCGAGGCGGCGGGCGGGAAAGTGCTGGTCGCCCCGTTCGACGTGCTGGACCAGGGCCGGATGGCGGCGTTCCTGGACCAGGCCGGAGCGCCGTTCAGTGTCTGGGAGCCGGCGATGATGCGCGGCGCCGAGATCTTCGACGTGCCGGGCGCGCTGACCTGGAACGAGTTGACCACCCGGGACATCGAGGGCTCCAAGCAGTTCTACGGCCTGGTCTTCGGCTGGATGGCCCGGGACGCGTCGGTGTCCGGCCTGCCGTACGTGATCTGGGAGCACGCCGGCGAATCGATCGCGGGCATGCAACCGATGCTCGGCAACGAGTGGCCGGACGATTTGCCACCACATTGGATGGTTTACTTCGCGGTGTCGGATTGCGACGATTCGGCGGACCTGGCCCAGCAGTTGGGCGGCCGGGTGATCCACCCGCCAACCAGTTTCCCGATGGGCCGGTACGCGGTCGTCGAGGATCCACAGGGCGGCACGTTCTCGATCCTGGCCAGCGCCCGCTGATCGCGGCGTCCGATCTCCGCCAGACAGTCGGCGCGTGATCCACCAGGCTTTCCGGCATGAACAACGCATTTGACGGCAAGGTGGCACTGGTTACCGGCGGCGGCCGCGGCATCGGCGCCGCGGTGGCGCTGCGCCTGGCCGAGGACGGCGCGGACGTGGCGCTGACATTTCAGCACAATCGGGAACGCGCCGACGGTGTGGTGGACCAGATCAAGGCGGCGGGCCGGCGCGGGCTCGCGGTGCAGGCGGACAGCGCCGACCCGGCGGCACTGGTCGGCGCGGTCGACCGGGTCGCGGCCGAGCTGGGCCGGCTGGACATCCTGGTCAACAATGCCGGCGCGTTCCTGCTCGGGCCGCTGGAGGAGTTGGGCCTGGCAGAGTTCGAGCAGACCGTCGCGGTGAACGTCCGGGCGCCGTTCGTGGCATCGCAGGCCGCGGTGCGCCACATGCCGGCCGGCGGACGGATCGTCAACATCGGCAGCAACGTGGCCGAACGGACGGTGTTCCCGGGCTTCTCGCTGTACGCGATGAGCAAGACCGCGTTGATCGGCCTGACCAAGGCACTCGGTCGCGAACTCGGCGGCAGGGCAATCACCGTTAACTTGATCAACCCGGGCCCAACGGACACCGAACTGAACCCGGCCGACGGCCCGAACGCGGCCACGATCAACGGGTTCACGGCGCTCGGCCATTACGCGACGCCGGCCGACGTGGCCGGGGCGGTGGCGTTCCTCGCGGGCCCGGACGGACGCCATGTAACCGGGGCGACGGTGAACGTGGACGGCGGCTTCACCATTTGATCCGCCGTCACGTGCTTGGGAATGCTTTCGGAGCGACTTTCACACCGCTGGGCCGCTTACCACAGTGTCGCGGGCCGCTGTTCGGCCGAAATCTTCGGTTCCGGGCGGTCTGGACGGAACTACAGGCCCATGTTCCGCAAGTTCGTGCGTCGGGCCGCCTACCCGCGCACCGGTACCACTAGCGGGCCGCGTTCACCCTCGATCACCTTGACCCGGACGCGGTAATGGGTGGCCAGCAGGTCTTCGGTAAGCACCTCGCGCGGCGGGCCCACCGCCCGGATCCGGCCGCCGGCCAGCAGAACCATGACATCGGCGTACTCGCCGGCGGTCGAGAGGTCGTGCATGGTCGCCAGGACCGTGAGGCCTCGCTCGGCGCGCAGACGATCGACGAGCTCGAGCACCTCCTGCTGGTGTCCGATGTCGAGGGCGCTGGTCGGCTCGTCGAGCAGCAGGATCCGGGCGCCCTGGGCGAGGGCCCGGGCCAGGAAGACCCGCTGGCGCTCGCCGCCGGAAAGCGTGTCGAGCCGCCGATCGGTCAACTCCTCGAGATCAAGCGAAGCAAGCACCTCGGCCACGGCGGCGAGGTCGGCGGCCGACTCGCGACCGAGTGCAGGGATGTAAGGCGTGCGGCCGAGTAGCACGTAGTCGAGCACCCGCATGCCGGGCGGCACGACCGGCGACTGAGCGACTGTGGCGACGGTGCGCGCCCGCTCTCGGCGCGGCAGCTTGTCGACCGGGCTGCCGACCAGCTCAACCCGCCCGGTGAAAGCGAGAAGTCCACCGATCGCCCGCAGCGCGGTGGACTTGCCGGCACCGTTGGGCCCGATGATCGTGACCCAGGACCCCTCGGCAACATCCAAATCAATGCCGGCCACGATGATCTTGCCACCAAGCCGGACGGTGAGACCGCGAGCGGAAATGGCGGCCTGCTCAGCGACGCTCACGGCGCCACCGCGCAGTCGGCGCGCAGGACCGGCGGCTGCCAGGAATCCGCCGCGACGTCACACGACGCGAAGGCACCCACTGCGGCGCCGGGCAACCGGCACGTACTCACAGCAACACCGCACAGCCGCCGGACACGAGCCGGCATGAAAGCCCGAGGCCAACACGGCACCACGCGATCGCGAAATGCCAACGGCCGCTCACCACAACACCACCTAACTCACGCACACAACCGGCACGAAGCCCTAGCTCACGCACACGACCGGCACGAAGCCCCAGTCACGGCATGCACCCGCAACAAAGCCGCACAACGGGACCACGACACACCCACGGCCGCTCACCACAACACCACGCAGTCGGCCCTGGCGGCCAACGCGAAGGCGACAGGCCGACCGATGTTCACGATGACACCGCACCGCACGAAGACGAGATGCCGACGGCCGCTCACCGCGCCACCGCGCGGTCGGCCCGCACGACCAACACGAAGGCGACAGGCCGACCGATGTTCACGATGACACCGCACCGCACGAAGACGAGATGCCGACGGCCGCTCACGGCGCCACCGCGCGGTTGGTGCGCAGGACCAGGACGAAGAACGGGGCGCCCAGGAATGCCGTCACCACGCCGATCGGGATTTCCGACGGGCCCGCGACCGTGCGGGCCAGCAGGTCGGTGAGGGCCAGGAATGCGCCCCCGAACAGCACCGACAGCGGCAGGATCGAGCGGTAACTCGGGCCCGCCAGCAAACGCAGCGTGTGCGGGACGATGATGCCCACGAAGCCGATCAGGCCGGACACCGACACGGCCGCCGCGGTGCCCAGCGAGGCCGCGACGATCAGCAGGTAGCGGCTGCGCTGCGGGTGCAGGCCGAGGCTCATGGCCTCCTCGTCGCCGACGCTCATCACGTCGAGCGCCCGGCGCTGCGACAGCACGATCGCGCCGGTCACAACCACATAGGGCAAGATCATCAGTACGTCGTGCCAGCCCGCGGTGGCAAGCCGGCCGAGCAGCCAGGAGTAGACCTCACGTAGCGAATCGACGTGGCGCTGCATCAGATAGGTCTGTCCCGCCGCGAGAAACGCCGACACCGCGACGCCGGCGAGGATCAACGTCGCGGGCGTCCGGCTCCGTCCACCAGCCGCGCCCAACGAATAGGTGAGCGCTACAGCACCGATTGCACCCGCGAAGGCGGCCAGCGGCACCCCGATCGGAAGGTTGCTGGTGGCGTCCCCGGCGGTCGACCGGAACGCGATCACCGCCGTAACGCCGAGCCCCGCACCGGCCGCGACGCCGAGCAGATGCGGGTCGGCGAGCGGGTTGCGGAACACGCCCTGGTAGGCAGCCCCGGCAAGTGCCAGCATCGCGCCGACCAGCAGCCCGAGCACAACGCGCGGCAACCGCAGTTCGGTGACGATCGCGACCTCACGCTCGGACAGACCACTATGCAGGCGTACGCCGGGAATGAGGTTGAGAAGCTCCGCCGCGACGCTGCCCGGCGGCAGGCTGACCGGCCCGAACGCCACCCCGGCCACAAGCGCGACCGCCACGGCCAGCACGCCCCCGACTAGCCACCCGGGCTTCAACCCGGCGGGCCGCAGCACAGCCGCGCCGGCCGAACGATCCCCGCGCCCCGCCGATCGCCGCAGGGCGGCCGTCACGCCCAGAACCGCCTTGTCACGCCGGGGCCCCATGGCCATCACCTAGGCGCGTCCCGCCTGAGCCAGAACCACCCACCGAGCGTGTCACCCCAGGACCTCGGCCGCCACCCAGAGCTGTCGCGCTAAAACCCCAACCAACAACCGAGCCCGTCACTCCACAACCCCCAACCACCGCTCCGAACTCTCACACCAAGCCCCGACCAACAACCGAGCCCGTAACTCCCCGCCCTTCGGAGGGCGAAATGCGACCAAGGTCGATGATATTGGACCTTTGATGATGCGAATAAAGGCGACTTATCCGGATCAGATGCCCCTCACATCAGAAGTCTCGACCACAATCGAAGCTGTCACCCCGGACCCCGACCACCGCCCCGAGCGGTAGCGCCAGAACGCCGACCACGAACCCGATCTGGCGCCCCCGGATCCTGACCACCGCCCCGAGCAGTACCGCCCGAACCCCAACCACCAACCCGGACCGCCACGCCCGACCCCCCAACCACCAACCCGGACCGCCACGCCACGACGCCGACCACCAGGCCGGACCGCCGCGCCTGAGCCCTGACGATCAACCCCGCTTGTCACGCTGGGGCCTTGGCCACCGCGTCGGCGACCGACTGCACCAAGTCCACGACTCTTGGCCCCCAGCGCGACGCGATGTCGTCATCGAGCGCCGCGATTTGACCCGCTTTCACCGCCGTGATGCCCGACCAGCCTCGGCGGGCCTTTACCGTTGCCGCCGACTGCTGGCAGCACTTGCTGTCGGCCAGGAAAATCATGTCGGGGTCGTCTTTGAGTAGCGCCTCCTGGGACAGTTGTGGGTATCCGCCCTTCGAGCCGTCGGCGTCGGCTGCGTCCGCGATGTTGACGAGGCCGAAGAGGGCGAAAATCGAGCCGATGAAGGTTTTCGACGTCGCGGAGTAGAACGTCGGGTCCAGCTCGTAGTAGTAACTCAGCGGCGCGCTCCGAGTCGGCACGCCCTTGACGATCTTGTCGATGTTCGACTTCATCTGCGACGTCAGCACGCTCGCCTCGTCCTGGTGACCGGTGAGCATGCCGAGCTGGCCGATCTGCGCGTAGGTGTCGTCCAGCGTCTTCGCCGCGGGCGTCTGGAACACCGGGATCTTGAGCTTGGTGAGCTGGTCGACGATCTTGTTGAGGTCGTCGGAGATGACGACCAGATCCGGGTCCTTCGCCGCGATCGCCTCGGCGTTGGGCTTGAAGCCGGACAGGTCGGTTCGTGGCGCGTCAGTCGGGTAAGTCGACTGGTCGTCGACCGCCGTGACCTGTCGACCGGCGCCGATCGCGAAGAGCATCTCGGTCGCGCTGGGCGCGAGCGAGACGATCCGTTCGGGCCGGGCAGTCAAGGTCAAATTCCTGACCGAGACCGGATACGCCGCTACTGTGCTGCCGCTCGGGGCCGGTTGGGCCGACCCCGGGCCGTCGTTGGCGCATCCCGCCAGCAGCAGCGTGGTAGCCACGATTGCGACTGTCCACACACGTCTCATCAGATCCTCCTGTCGGCCGAGGAGCTTGAGGACGTTCCTCAACGAACGGCTCGCTCGAGGAAGTCGTCAAACAAGCGGCCTCGCTTGACAACATCCGCAGCGAACAGCTCAGCGGTGCTTCGCCGACAGGAACCCGTCCCGCCCGCGAGGCGCCCCTCCCCGAGAGCGCTGTTTCGCGACCGGCGTCCAGGCGACCTGGCTGCGCCCCGAACCCGGATCGCGGCGGCCGGGCCGGGGCATCACAGTTGCGGGACAGCGCCGGACTCCCACCGGCTTCGCTGCGACGCGGTCATCCGAACGCTATCCCACCGCTGCGACAAGAACGGCTCAGTGGGTGGCCATCCGCCTCCGCACTGCATCCGCTTTCTTCATCCGTGTGGACGTGAACGGCCTAGCCATCTCCGCGCCCGGCTCCGCAACCCGACGGCCGAGCCGATCGGCAAGCGCGCGCACCCGCGGATCGGACGCCGGCACCGCGAGCTCGAACCGGCTCTCAACCGGATCGACCGAGCGATCGCCACCCCAGCGGACCACACCGTCGGACTCGGCCAGAATGTCGCGCACAACGATCAGCTGATGCGGAAACAGCCCACCGGTCACCCCCGGCGGATACCACCCCGGCCGTATGTCAATCGCGGTCCCGGCCGCATCGCCAACGAGATCGCCGGCATGCAGCGTGTCGACCTCATAGTGGAACCGCCGAGCGACATAGACGAGCACCGCAGCAGCGGGCCCGGCGAGCAGCCGCACAGTAAGCCCGGTCCCTTCGACGGGCACTGGGCGCACCGCGGGCACACTTACCACCGCCCGCCCCACCGCAGGCCCCAACGCCGCTGGCGCCCCCGCCGCACTGGCGGCGCCCGGCCCCACAAACGCAGCCGCCCCGGCAGCGCCAACTCCCCAACCGAGCACGGTCCGACGCCGCACGGCGACCCTCCCTCTCAACGAACTGTCCAATCTCGCCTCGCCACGCGCACCCGCTCGGGAACGCGGCCGTTCGCCACTCTCGCCCGCCTGCCCGGCGCCCAGTCCTGCACTCTCGCCCTCGCCCAATCGACCCGCTGGCACAACCGACTCCGGGCTCACACCCGACCTGCCCGGCGCCCAGTCCTGACCCGCCCGGCAGCCGGCCGCTCCCGGCCCCGGCCCCGGCCCCGGCCCCGATCCACCCGACCAGCCGACACACCCAACTCCCGACTCTCGCCCGCCTGACCTGCCAGCCCGCCCAACCGTCGCTCTAGACAACTTCCTGGGTGGAGGTCCGGTTTTGATCCATGTGATGCTCCGTCAGGATGGGGCCGAGGTCGGTGGCCGAGCGAAAGGTGGCGCCGATGGGTGGAGCGGTTGCCACTCTCGCTGTCCTCATGGGTGGGTAGTCGGCCGCGACGTTGCTTCTCATTCAGGTATTGCGCCGCACGCTCCTCGGCGCTACCGAACCACGTCGTGCCATCGGCATGGCCCTCAGTCCAGCGGCTCCCGCCGTGGCAGCCCGGCTCGCGGCCGATTACTGCTGGTCCGCGACGGCGTGGATCCTCGGTGTGCTGGCGGCCGTCATAGCGGTGGCGGTCGGCGTCTGGATGTTCCTGTTCGCCACCACCACCTGATGGTCGGTGGACGCCACCGTCGCCTTCTTCTTGGCCCACCCACGATCCATCGCCGCACCGCATCAGACTCTCGCCCCAAATGGTGTCCAAATCGGCCTGACCGGTCTTCACACCCAACCCCAGCTTGAGACCGGCCCGATCGGCCAGCACCCAACCCCGACCGAAACCGGCTCGACCGATCAACACGTCAGAATCCCCGGCCGAGACCAGCCCCACCAGCCAACGCACCAAACCCGGCCAGGACCGGCTCGACCAGCCG
>Ga0307508_10004583_pt1 | contig 13450 bp, 16 predicted proteins | sample 9_EM_MG_FD_203089 | JGI IMG/M metagenome (GOLD analysis project Ga0307508, IMG submission 203089) | Populus trichocarpa ectomycorrhiza microbial communities from riparian zone in the Pacific Northwest, United States - 9_EM | ecosystem: Host-associated > Plants > Roots > Unclassified | place... | reverse complement strand
TGAATCGTCTGGAAGTTTCTCGTGAATAAGATGAGACAAGAAGCAGATATCACCGAGTATCCGACTCGCCTTGCTTGCCAGTGCCGTCGCGCCTGCCATGCTGACATGTTCAAGATTCAGCTTGCTCAATAAACTCTACATACAGGTACAGACAGAACCCAGACATCCAACTAGCATGACAAATGTCACAAACACAGCACCAAAACACGACAAACAACTTCAAGATCGTCGGACTTCAATGCATCAGTGCGCCTCGAGGCTTTCGCAACGACTCCGCAATGCCCAGGAACATCTCCACGAGTTGGACCTAGCGTAGTGCAAATCAAAACTCCATAAATACCTATGCATGACGAAACATGTGCATGCACCGTATCGAGCGCTTGCATGTACGATGAGGGGATAGTCACAGCGGGTGGCGCAAGCGGATCTCTCGGTGCATTGTTCTGCGCGTCTCGCGCAATCTCTGCCATGCGACGCAGGTACATCGAAGAACCATCCGGGCCGAACGACACGGCATGGAATGACATGGCATTTCTGTGTTCGCAAAAGAGAACATGCGTCAGCTCCAACGAAGTACAGTGGGCGAAGGGCAATTATTACCCAAGTTGAACGGCCGTACGGCACAGATCCTGCATGATGTTGTCACCGATACTGCATTCACCATCAGAAAGGAAAATGATGACCAGGAATCTGTACCAATGTGTTTCTGCTATTAAAAGGAAGGAAGTGGGCGAAGACACAATGTTTACCTTTCCGTGCTCCAGCTTTGCTCCATGATCGTTTGGGCTTGTTGGATCGCAAGACTAAAGTTAGTACCGCCATTTGTACCAAAGCCAAGGAGAGCATTTAACAGTTGATCTGGTGTGCTCGCAAAGTCATTCACAATCGGAGTTGCGACAGTATGGTCAAACAAGACCACACTGTACACATCCTGTCGCACAGCATTCAAGCCCACAATTGCCGCTGCACGTGCTGTCCAGAAACTATGCAGCGATGAAAGCACAGCACCATATTGATTGTCTGTGCGAGCACTGATTTGAGGAGTTGCGGGTGTATTGGGAAGTGGTCGTCTATCGCCCAAACTCATCGACCCAGAACTATTTATAGGAGGATGGTGAGTAAATCTACCACGAAACCTAACGGAACTTACTGGTCAGCCACGAAGATCCTATCAAAAACAAAACCAGGTCAATTTCTTGTGCTACACCCACACATGCAGACTAACTCACACATGGAAGGCTTGTTGCATCACAACTGGGTTCCTGCATGCGAACTGGTGCCTGTCATTCGAGATGTAACCCACTCCCGCCGGTGCGGTGTTGGGATTCAAGGGCACATGGAAAAGGGGTAAGACACAGTAAGAAGGTATAGCTGGACCACCCCCAGCAGCTGTGTGTTTGGGACCTATCGATCATGTCTGTGAGACGACCCCCGAGTTGCAAAACGACCTTGGAGATTCGCATACCTGCACACATGGCATCACTATTAATGTATGTCACTTGTCGATCATCATCAAAAAAACCGGAAGCATACCATTTCCCAAAGTTGGCTTGCTCTTCTCTTGAGTACAGGTCCTTAAAACCTGTCGAGGGGGATTCAGAAGGACGTTTAGCTAACATGATGCACCCAAATGCCGCTCACCACTTCGTTTCCAGAACAGTGTGTGTGTGAGCACGTCCTTTGCTCGATCGGGATCAGGTTGTATCCTTTTTGTCAGGTGCTGTAGTTCCTCGTTGCCAGTACACACCACTTCATCATCCGCGCGACAATAGTCCATGTGAACATGTCAACCCATCGCCGAGCAAACGAGATTACACATCATCGGTGCACCTTCGTCATTGGTGGAGAACTTGCGCCCATCAATTTCTAGCGGTACATCGTCCGGGCCATCCATGGTCCAGCAAGTACGCGACATGGACCCATGACACGTTTCGTGCTCTTGTTGTGGGTGGCCTTTGAGCGAGTCATCAGCATGCGCCAGAATTGTGAGTCCAATCTTGTAACTCACCCAGAGGTAACGTACAAAAGTAACCACAGTTTTCGCATCTAAAAGACTGAGAGAAAGAATCAAATATAGAATATTTGACGGCCATACCTCATCTCACAAAAGTGAATGACTTTCTTGTCCAGGCTGTGGTTATGGGGTCCCTTGTGCTTCATAGCACCAGGAGGGATCAGTTTAATGCATTTCAAACGTTTTGCAACTGTCATTCCGGGACATCATTAGATCGATGCAGGAAAGTATACAAGAACTTTAACCAACCCTGAGAATACTGTGGGAGAGATCAGTGTCGGAGCTGACGTTCGAGACCAGAAAACATACCTTGGTATACTGGAACGTTTCGTTTTTGCCCGTAAACGTCGCTTCAATGGAATGCGGCGCCGTTTCAATTTCACAAATACCTGGAGCAGCACAAATAGAAGTACACAAGTGTTCTTGTCTGTGGTTCGCCAATGAGGGAGAGATACGACCACCACGACAACATTACACACCCGCAAAGATGGATTGCGCTCGAGTCGAGACCGTGCATGTGATCTTGGTCTGCACACAGACGTTTGCACAACTGGCACTGAACGGAACAGAAGCGGGCGTCGCATTGATGAAGGGCATGATCGACGTCACTTCAAACGAGCATGTGCATGTGAGTGATATTACTACAAAGAAAGGAAGTCACCTTGGGATTCGACACGTCCCAGGACATGAATATACACTTCTGTCAACCAGTTGCACGTCGGAGAGATCGCATGGCTAGAAAGAATATTACTTCAGAATGGATGTTCAAGTGGTCAATAGAGACTCACCCTGCCATAAGCGTGAACAGGAGCCGCGCAAAGATGCTCGTTGTCAATGTGATCAATCACCTTTTTTTTTTCGTTAGAGTCATATTAAGACCTCAAACGAAGGCACATACCTTTGCGCATACACCCAGACATCCATGCCTTCCAGAGAATTTACATGGGTTCCCGCACAAATGCTGGTTCAGGACACATCTACAAAGGAGCGTCGGCCGCTGCACGCTTAGCCAAGGCAATGGACACATACATGTGCTTCCCTGTGTGGCCTGCACTATCGCAGTGTAATCAGCACCCGTGTACAACATCACAATGCATACATCACTCACCTCATCATACATGGCCGATGCTCCTCCTGCTCCAGCGCCAAACAGAAATCGCACTCATGCACGCACAGGTGGACTGTTCCCCCATTGAGGACACCACCTTGATGGGCTACGATCGGTACCTTGAGCAGGCGAACGCTCACACTATTAAGAACAACAATACACACCTTGGATGCCATATATGACTGAAACAACGATTTGTACCACCCAAATGAGAGATTGTCCACGATACGGTTCACGTCCGCGCTCAATAACGACCTCTCCAGGTCAGGCGAGTAAACCCCGTCTTTGAGTGGCACAAATCGATTGTCCTTTGCCAGCGCGAGGTGGATAGGAATCAAGCATAGGAACTCAACAAGCCATTTGCCTCCGCACAAGTAGTCTTAGTATGCAAGCGTTCATACTACGCTACGTTTGTTCTGCATTTAAAGTGGATGGTCCTAGTGTACAGTCCCCGGTTGTTATTCTACACCATTACGGTCAGCTAGCAGCAGTGTAGTAAGACATGATGGATGTGATGAGACGAGTCTGATCACTAGTGGTAACGTGGTAAGATTTTTGGACGGTGTGGTAAGATGCTGATTAGACGAGTCTGATCACTAGACATAGATGTGGTAAGACGTGGTGACGGGTGGCAAGATGTGACTAGTCTGATTGGCTGGGCGTGGTCGGATTGTGGTAAGTCACACTTGACTCCTGCTGCCAGCCTGCCACCACCACCTCCACATCAACTACACATGGTTGTTATGTGCATCCATCTTCTGCCCTGCGACATGAACGTCGTTTTTACTTTCCAACGGCGTGGACGCTGTTTTCCCACTCCCTGCGATATGAATGCGATGCGAACGTCACTAACCCTCTCAACGGCGTGAACACCGCTATTGTCTGGTTCATTTCTTCTCGAATATGAACGTTCCTGCGATATGAACGTCGCTATTCCGCTCACGCAATGGCATGAGCGTTGCTCCTTTAACCATCCGCAATTTCTGTTTCTCTAATACAATTACATTTCAATCCTTGATCTTTTCCTTACCATGCGGCGGGCATCAAGGTAAGTCTTGAGACCTTTCATCCCAACCACACATCTGCTTTGCCTTTGATTGTGTTTCTCCTATTTTCTTCAGGCAGGTGATCACCACAGCCCTCATTCTTGCAGACAAGCCCGACTGTTCTAGTCCTCTCATCTCGCTTGAAAGGGCTCTCCCTCCAGGTCACCATTTCTTCCTTTATTCTTCTCTTTGTTTTGTTCGTTTTGTTCGTTTTCTTAATGCTTTCGACTCTGTCTTGCATTCTCTTATTGGCGTGAACGCCATGCTCCGTTTTTCCTAACTGCTGTGTACATTGTCATCTTATGCTCATCTTATGCTCTCAAACTTAAAAACACCCACTTTTTATATATTGCGATGTTTTCCGTGCGGACACTGGTTAGGAAATGCATTCGTGGGCCCCATAGTTACTGCGTACCTAGCCAGCCAGTGAGCCTACAGCAGTCTGCCTCTGCTGCATTGGCTGCGCCATGTCAGTATGCAGTCGTTGGGAAACCAATGAACACTAGCTGCTGCCTGCCTCGTTGGCGACCTAGAAGCACCTAGCTACTCTAAGCCTTCGTTATGGGCTTCCCAACTGGTGGGCCGCGGGCTTCCCGAGTCGCTTGAAATTCGGGGTGCGCAACCCTGCCACCAATTGCTGCCCACTCTCTAGCCTTCGCAGAAATGCACTCTGCAGCCACTGCCAGAAGAGCATTCGCGGGGCTGGGCCGTTGCACGGTTTATCAAACCTGCATTTGGTTGGTTTTAGGAAACCAATCTGGAGGCGTAGCTGCCCGCCTGCCAGCACCAATACCCAAGATCAACGAATTTCAGGCAACCTGGCTCATGATTGCTGGTATTCCTTACTTTGGAAAGCTCGTCTTGCCGGGTGCTTTACTATACGCTGGCAAATCCCGCGCTGGCGCGTGCTCAAAATTGCATTCTCTCGTCCTCCAGCAGTGCCTACATACCTTCCCTTCTCTAACCTCCTGATCATCCTGATCTTTGGATGATTCTCACCACCGCTCTCTCCAACATCGGAGCCAGACGGTCCAACAGGCGGTCGACTATTCGATCAATCTCCTCCTCCTGGCTCAAAGTAGAGTGTATCCAAGGACGACCAGAGGTCCTAGAAGAACCCTCCTTCCATGGGAAATTTGAGGACCTGGCTTGAGAGTATGGGAGACAGGCCCCTCCAGGTATGACGTGGCATTGTCTCTGCCAAGAATCGCTGGCCCGCAGGAACAAGGGCAGGATATCCTCTCCCGCGCTGGCAAGACTCTGGGTGCTGAGTCCGTAGATCCGATTCTCCGTGGCCCTTGAATGGCCAGCTTGCAAGGCTTCCACATTGTCCTTGGCATCCTTTTCCATGAGGTTGTTTGTGGAGCATCCGAATTTGCGCTTCCAGGCGGTCTGGATGTGTCGCCACAGATTGATGGTGAGTGGAAAATGGACGTGAGGCAGGCTGAACCTGGTCATGACAGCGGATAGGTCCTCGGAGGTAAACAGTCGGTCAAAGTTCACAAACAAATGATCTCGATAGAAGCCGTCGATGCCTCCGTCTTGAAAGCAGATCTTGGCCGCAATCTGGGCCAAGGGACGGGCCAGCACTAGACTCTGGATGAGGACGTCACTCATCACGGCGTCAAGGCCATGGGGTAGGAGCTTCTCCCGACCAGTGATGGCTGATGTTTTGTTGTATTGGCAGAGCAGGGAGACGTGGCATCCAAGGACCACCAGGTTGCGGGTCGAGCGCATCTGGGTGTTGCACAGGAGCATCGCAGTGAGCTCTGTACCCCTGCTGGGAGATCCACTGAGCATCTCCGCCCTCAGCAGGAGCACTCTTTGTAGGTCGGCATAGTCTTGCAGCCATCGACGCAGAGCGGCCTGGTTCCAGACCAGACATCCCTCTCGAGGTAGAAGGAAGCCTGCGAAGCCACCTTGTCCATCCACCGCAGCCTCAATGAGCCTGGTAAGGTTCTGAAAGCATTCGTTCCTGGAGTCGGAAAGGAAGGAGTATCTGACGTTCTTGTTGGTGAGGTCGTCGGCTATGTCGACGTCAGCATACTCTATTCTTATGGAGAGTTTTCTAAGTACGCCGCTCTCCCAGGTGGCGATCAGACACTCTTCCGTGTCTAGAAAGATCTTTTGAAGATCGGAGAAGGAGATCCGATGGCCTTTGTAGGCCATGGTCTGCCACGTCTTGGCATCCGTCCACCAAATGCAAGGAAGGGCGACGGTGTCATAAACGATGGAGGAGGCGACGTGCTGCAGCGAGCAAAGGCGAGCAAAGGTTGAGTAAGTTTTCTCTATGAACCATGGCTGAAGGTCATCGCAGGTGGAAGCCTCATCAATCTCAGGCCTGCCGCCGTCAGCAGCCCGAGCGTCAATCTCTTTCAAGAAGGCCAGCCACATGCAGTATTGGAACTTGGCGATCATCGAGGTGACATGTTTGGGCTCTTTGAAGGAACCATCTTGATTCAACGTCATCAGGGCAAGGCATGCCTCTGTCGGATCTGCGATCAGAATGCCCTCGCACTTTTTCCACGAGGTGGTCCATATTTGCAAGAGAACGCGGTGGATCTGATGTACAAGGCCACGGTCTTGGTCCTCGTCCTCGTCCTCTTCCTTGTTCTCTTCTGATGATACCAGCAGGTCTTGAAGATCGGTGAGGTTTTCTGCTTCTGAAGGAAATGAAAATGGGGTCAGCACCAGCCAGGGGAACAGAAGGTGACGATGTCCGGACCTGCCAGGGGTACTCTCCACCACACATCCTTTGTTTTCAGAAGCATCAAGAGAAGTCGCACGATGGAGAGAGCATATTGCCTCATGGTGGCCTCCGATTGGTGTTTGTGGAGTGGTGTATTGGAGACGCCTCTGTTTTGGAGGAGGGAGGAGGGGATCAGCTGGGTCGGCAGAGCAAGGGGACTCTCCTTCGAGCTCGGAAACTCACTTCAAGACAGGGTCCGGTGAGTTGAGCCGTTTCAAGACCAGCTCGTCCATGGTGTCGAGAAGCGAGACTGCCTCATGAAAGTACGTGTCTACCGCAGCCGCCAGCCTTCGATGGCCTAGCTCTCGGGATTTCGGTAGAGAGGCCAGTCCACAAACCGCTTCGTTGGACAGTTCAAGGCTGTCGACGTAGGCTGGCCAACCTGTGAACAAGAGCCACAGGCTGACCAGACGAGGGTCTCTGGGGACCTGGGTACGTGCTTGGGGACCCTCCAGTTCCTCCTCTAACTCATGCATCAGCTGATGTAGGAGCCTTCGAGAAGGACCTTCGTCTCTGAGTCTAACCGTCTCGACTGCGACCTCCCAGAATACGCGGAGCGGACCAGTGCCTTGAGCTTTCAATCGCTGCGCCTTGCAGACCCACCAGTGGGAGGGCAGAGGGACCCCTTTGTGTTGCTTGTGGTGGTGGCCTCTCACCGAGCGTTCTTTGACGAAGATTGAGGAACAACCGCCGTGACCGCAGATCTGGGCCTCCTCAATGATGGGAAGACTGTATACGGGGCTTCTAGGGCCAGTTATGTTCTTTGGCAGCTCCGAGGCCAGATCCAAGTTCAACTCCTTGAGGGCTGCAGTAAATAGGGCTTGTTGGAACACGGCTTGCAGCTCTGGGTGCTTGTTTTTCAAGTGCACTTCTGTCTCTTTATTCTGAACGGCCTCCTGACAGATTTCACAGACAAGGAATCTGTATTCTCAGTTCATGCAGAGACAGAGACGGCTCAGATACGGTTGTGGTATGAAAGGCAATGGTACACCATCCAAACCTGACCTCAAACCTGACCCCAGATCTGATCCTTCCTCATCAAAGCTGGACCTTATGGCAAGGGAGGAAGTGGGTGAGGTCGGTGGGGTCACTGCTCTGCCACTCTCCCTAACATATCGAAGTCATCGAAGCCCACCGCGGCGAACGGAGTGGATGATGGTGAGGGGGTCACAGCGGCAGCTGAGGTGGGTGTTGAGTTGGGCAGATCGGACATAGGCTGCATAATAATATATTATCTCCAAGGTCAATAAAATAATTAATATATGCTTTGACCAAAAAAAAAAAAAAAAAAAAAAAAAAAAAGAAGCCTTACCGAAAATGATTGAAGGGGAGGTGAGCTGGGAGGAGGAGTGCTGCTGGGAGAGCATGCGCTGTACAGTGAAACTGGATTCTATAATTGATTTTTGAACATTTGAATCATGCATAAATGAAAACAGAGGGAGAAGGGGGGAAAATACTGGGGAATACCTACCGTCAGCAACCACAACTGCATGGCCCCCTCATCGAAGCTGGTGCCGGTGGTGGCAGAAAACAGAGAGGAGGGGCTGCTGGGTCCAGGGGACCGCGCGGTCTGGTCCTCGTCTATGGTCCTGCTCGCAGCCCGCTGCTTCTGTTTTTTTGGGGAGGTCAGATTGAAGTCTCCAAAAGACAAAGATAGGAGAGAGAGGCCAGGGGGACGAAGGCCCCTGGTCAACAGAGACAGACCAGATGGAACAAAAACCTCTCACCTTGTTTGAGCTTGAGTGCAGACACTCGGGAGCAGCAGCAGCAGTGGTGGTGGTGGTGAGGATGCCCAGAGGCATCACTGCCGCACCGACATCGTTTCTAGTTTCAAAGCCAAAGGAAATGCTTGGAGTCGTCTAAAAGGAGAGAGAAGAAGAGAGAAAAAAAAAAACAAGGATGAAAAAATGTTGTCACCCCCCAGCACAGACAGCGCAGAGCACATCTGGAAAACACCTGACCTGTTGCTTTCCCTCTGGACCCAGCCACCGGGACTTGAGCTTCTTCATGTGTTTGGACAGACTGTCCACAGTTGTGAAACCGTTCGGTCCAGGACACTTGACATTGGAACAATAAAAGGCAGGCACGAGGCGACTAGGATACCGGTACTGGTGTACCACATCTGGAAGAGATGAAGGCGAGACGACAGAGGTCGTGGATGAGAGAGAGGTCAAGGTGGAGGATGGAAAAAGGATAACCCCCTTAGCCATCCCATAGCTAACCGTAGACAACAGGGGATTTCTGTAACAGGTGTACTTGGTGTATTTAGGATCCTTACTCTATGATGAGTGGATTGAGCGGTCACTTAGGGGTCTGGTGAGTGGACCCCTGAGTGGACCCCTGAGTGGGGTATCAGTAAGTCTTCATGCCATAGTCAAAATTGGTTTATCCTTATGTACGCTTTACAGATTTTTTCCTTATCTTGAATATTTACGACTCTGTTACAAAAAACCTACTTTGTATGTGACCTCACAATTGATTGTATACTTATTCTGGCTCAGTAGTTAAGTATGTTTTTATGGTAAATTGAAAATTCGTGTATGAATATGAATACCTATCTGATTTATGACATATCAAGAATATGTAATGGAATATGATGAACCCACACAGCCATTCAGGCAAATTTTCAATATGTGATGTCTATATTTTGAATATTTATTGTGTAATATGAAGTTGATACATAATAAACTATTGTTTAGAATATGACGACTGGATTTGTGTTGGGAACATATGGATTGTCCTAGGCGGAATATGTTATCCATTAAGTAATCAATAAGTTTGTGTAACTTTTTCGACCGTGCCTCTGCTTCCCTCAGCCTCGTCCAAGTCGGTGAGCCCCTTCAACACATCTCATTTTTGATTGCCTATTTACGAGACCATTGTGTCTTGCAAACATTCAAGTAAGTATTCCCGTGCGCAGATGGTCTTGGTGCACTGCCTCATTGCCCTTTCAGCACCACAGCCCCTCCCTGACCCGTGCAAGATCGCCGTGTCTTCAAGTTGTGAATGTTCGCATTCCCTTGTGCGGACAGTCCCGGTCCGCATTCCCTTGCTTTTATTCTTTCGTTGCAGCACATTGTTGCCGACCCTCCGACAAGACTAGCGAACGTTCGTGCTCCCGCATCTCCATTCAATTTTCCATCTCCATTCCTTTCGGTGCACCACCCCGTCAACCTTCACCACTCCCGACGCATGCCCGCCTGTGCTCATGGCAGTGCAATCCAGGATTCTCCGAGGTGAGACCCATTCACGCGTACACGAGCACCGCATGTGAATTTCTCCCATTAGACATGCATATTTTCAATTGCATCGAGTTGAATGTTAGGAGAAGGTTTCAACATACCCAGCATACACACTGGACTTGAAGATGCAGAACTAGACCACCAGATTTGGGAGATGGGACTGTTCGATGACACCGCAGCACAAGAGCTGGTGACCTACCTGGGTAGTCAGCAAGGGGTTGCGCCAATATACCTCAACAGGTTGTTGTTCAGGCTGCGATTCAGTAAGGTTTCTTTTACTTTTTCAGTCCCCTTGATAATTAGACTTTCTGCACCTTCAGAGGAGGGAAAACAATGCATCAGGAATGTGCCTGATTGGCAAGACCAGCTTATGAATCTCATCCATAACCATGATTGTGCACTGATTGTTAGACTTGTCACCATTGTTGCCTATTACGAAGCTTGTGAGTCACCCGTTTCCAACATGTGCGTTGATGCAAAGAAATCATTCAGTGCCATTCTGGCCGCTCATAACCACCAAGATGGTTCCAGAGTGGTTGCCCTCCTGAGACCTCTGACGAGACACCAGATTTTGTGAGAATGTATTCTCACACAGGACGTCTTGGAAACTCTCGTGAAGTTACTCGATGTCATCGATCAGCAGGCAATGGACGGCCTGAACTGCCTGTTGCAATGTGGTGCGTTGATAATCGTGCATCTAGTATCTCGCTCATAACTTATTAGAGGACACCTGACAAGTTCTTATTGAGAAGCTCGGAGCCAACCCCCCGAATTTCGACATGTCCAGACTCTCCCAGATATTGGAGGTTGTCAGTATGTACTACACCTATGGTCGAAACTATGTACACAGAGATATGACATTGTTTTCCAGATCCGTGCCTTCTAGCAGCCGCGTTGCGTATGGTGTTAACCCTGGCACGAATTCCCAAAGGTAAGCGTTCCCAAATCGGTTAGTGAATCAGTGGTAACACCATGACAGCAAGAGTTGCGTCCTTCGCTGTGAAGCCTAGGATTAGGGTGTTGGCAACGACTAGTTGGTCTTCTCGCAGTTGAAATATTGCTTGCCCTATACAATCCAGGTGACTGGGGTAGACAGCACATTTCTGTGCTTGTATTTTGTTCACCAACCTATGTTGTAGAACGACTGGACACTCGGGATGCACACGTTCAAGCCAATCTTGCTGGTGCCTTGGTCCTCCTGAATCCCGATAGACACGACTCAGCAGATGGACAAGGTCGTGGTGTTGATCCTGGACAGCAGATATTGCATACCCTTTCGGGTTGGGTGAGTGACGTTTATCAGGGCGCTTCGAATGAGATTCGACTGTGACATCCTTCGTATCAGACGCGACAGAACTTAGTGAACCACACAGAGAGGTTATTAGCGAACTAAAACAGCCGTTCAGAGGGGGAGTGCCCAGGAGCACACTGCTGCTACATTGACTATTCTGAAACTATACAAGAGTGAGTCTGGTCTTGATGGACCTGTTAGAGTCATGCAACTCCGGGTCAACTCCGGAACTACCGGAGTTATGGTCTTGGATGGAACGTTGGCTTCAGCGTATGTGCTGCGCCCTTGCTGTCATTCTTGTTCTGTATTTCGGAGATGTCGGAGGCAGATCGAGAAAGAGAGAAGACGAGGAGTTACTCAAGTCGATATTCAAGCTAAAGTACACAGCGGAGTATCTACAAGTTTATATACGGAGGTGAAAGCGGATTAGTAACGGAGTATCGGGATTACACCCGATTACGCAGGGGCAAGAAGGGTAATGATATCAGTGGGAGATACGCACTGATAGGTTCTTGGTTGGTAACAAAGATATCTCAAGTATGAGATAAATCCTCAGAGAGTATTCTTCAGAGAGTTCTGAGTGAGGGATGGAGCGAGGGACGATAGAGAATAATCTGAATCATTATTGAGACAGGCTTAAGGCCATGTCTTATATAGGGATCAGTGATGAAACACTGTCCATGTAAGTATATGTTTCAGGTATGAAACGTGTCAGAGATAAAGGGATGAAACACATATCAGGTATGAAACATGTAAGAGAATGTGAAACGTATATGAAACATGTAACACATCTCATGACACAATGATGTCATGGTCTAGACCAAAGATAAGAGAAACTTATCTAATATGGTGAGTAATATGGATAGCGTAAAGATGAGATCATAGATCAACCTAGAATCTGGTATCAGGAAATGAATATCTGATAAGAGAAATACCAGATTCTCAACACGGAGGTGAGTAAGACGGAAGACGGATGTAACTAAAGCCGGAGCTGCGCACCGGAGGGACGAATGCCGGAGCGGTGCACACAGCATGGAGGTATCTACAAAGCGGAACTAATACTAATGTAGAACAAGGCGTATCATAATCAGAGTGTAAAGAGGAGACGGAGAAATGGAGATAAAGTCCGGGGGTCATGTGATACAGATTGCGCGAGATATCGCTGGAGATTGCTCGATCACAAGCGGAGATGTGCCTGGAGGGTCAGAGATGGACTTGGGTGTCATGGATATGACAGGACCCATAGATATGCACTTACGTATGTTTTAGTAGCTACAATCGTCCGTGCTTATCTGCTCAACATCAACTTGTTGGACGTCTTTGTCAGTCAGCTGCGACATAAGGATGGTGCACTGCTTGCTACATACACATTGGCCACTTGTCTAAAAACACAGTAAGTAGATCATATGCGGTAGAGCCAGTGGCTCAGAATCACACTAGGTGACATGAAGGAGTCCATAAGGACAACAAACTCCTTCCGAAACACATCATTGGCATGCTACGACTGGACTACATATTTCGATGATGCTGTAGGCCAAGTCAAAGGGTTCCAGATATTTGGAGACCTCATGCAACACGGTAATGAATCACCACTGTCATTTCTCACGATATGGCTTCGCATATTGATTCATCCGAATTAGCCGACCTGCGGGAGAAGATTAAGAATTATAACATCACCGAGGTTCTGAACATGAAGTTGGGAAAGGGCAAGCCTAGGGAAATTCGCACGAGCCTGATCTGCTTGGACATCTTCCGGTCCTTTGGTATGTATTGGGAATGTCACTATCGGCTCCTCGTAGCTGAGGCACTCACTAGACGAGGACGGTCCCTGGACTCGCGAGCTTATCACCAAGAGCTTGAAACACCTGCAGAATCCCGCATGGAAGGTTCAGAAAGCAGGGGTGACAATTCTCTCTGCATTGGCCCAGACAGGTATGCATCAACCGCCATCCTGAAAGGTTCTTCTGACGTTCTGTGACTCTAGAGCACAGCGTAACGGC
>Ga0307508_10004582_pt1 | contig 13450 bp, 18 predicted proteins | sample 9_EM_MG_FD_203089 | JGI IMG/M metagenome (GOLD analysis project Ga0307508, IMG submission 203089) | Populus trichocarpa ectomycorrhiza microbial communities from riparian zone in the Pacific Northwest, United States - 9_EM | ecosystem: Host-associated > Plants > Roots > Unclassified | place... | reverse complement strand
GCTTGTACGAAATTTAGGCTCCTAGCTGGCTGTGGTTGTTGAAATCTGTGGAATATCCGGTCGCGGGCGCGGTCATCGCGAGTGTCCGGGTTCCATATCGTGTCCGGTTACCCTATCTGATACGTTACTACGGACCGACGGCAGTGAGCATTTCTATATGCTTCGCGTGCCCGGCAACGGCCACAGTGCCAGGGCCACGCTCGCGGTCGCCGATCCAGTTTAGTACGCCGTCTTCGCCTGGCCTCATGCGCTGGAGTACACGGCGTAGAAGGATGCCGGTGCGGGGTAGGCGAAGCACATATGCCACCCCATCGAGTGGGGAGCCCAGCGGGGCTATCGATCGCGGGGAAGGCCGCAGTCAGGGGCACCACGGGTGTGCGGAGTTCATGCAGACCGTGGATACGCACTGGGCAAAGAGGGAATCACCGAGGCCCGCGGTGAGGGAGATGTACCGGTAGTCCACGAACGGATCTAACAGCAGGTGACGCACTTGCGGAGCTCGCGACGAAGAGCGTGCTGTTCATGGGCGACTCGGTGATGCCAGGCTCAGTGTGCGCTGTTGGGTGGCCGCAGCTGTTCGGACGCGGTGGGGCGCCGACGAGGGAGAAGCTGTGCATGGGGATCGCTATGAAGAATGGCACGACCCGGTGACCGTACGCAAGGTGCATATTTCGGTTGTGTTCCCCGGCGCGGAGGGCCTTGGTGGATCCGCGCTGCAACATCTGCGAAAGATACAGTCAACCCCAGGACTTGTCGTGCACAACGTTAGCCTGCGGCAGCCCGAGAACAATGAGCAGGGGAATGAAGAGTGAATATGGGGATTTCTTCGACGAAGTGGATGGGCTATGGGGCGAGCGGACGCGTGTGGTCGTCAAGGCGACGGCGAGCGTAGTGCAGCCCGTTTCATGTTTTTAGAAGGGTGGCCATGGGGGGATAGGAATGCCAGGTTGCGGACGTGGCTTCACCGGGGACGAGGAGGTGGAGGCATAGGAGGAAGGCGTTCGTCTACGCGCTCGCGCTGCCAGGCCCGAGGCCGAGACGATATTAGATGGGTTAGTCGGTTCTCGTTCTTTGACGGGCGATGTAGGACTACCTTGACGTTACGATTCGCAGGAGTCATTGGTCTGCCGAGGCAGAAATCGTGCAGTAGTCGTTCTAGGATCGCAACGTCCGGCCACTGGTGGGAGAGGACGAGGAGGCAGCACTGGCTGGGTGTGGAGTGACACGTTTCGGATGTGAGCAGCTGGTTTGGGATTGTGGGATTGTCGGAATCCGGTCGTTCCCGCGGGCTTGCGGCCGGTAATCGCTGCGCTGTGTTAACTACAAATTATAAATGTTGTAACCATTGCGTCTCTGTGCCGCACCCTGCGCCCCGCAATCCATTTCCATAGGCTCATATCAAGACATATCAACCAGGTTCGGCCCACTCATCGAAGCCCCCAATTCTGAGATCAATGGCCCGACCGCCACCGCTGCTAACGCACGTCATCGTATTCTTCTGGAGCATCTTCCCTCCCTTGCCAAGCTCACCGCTTTGCACTTCATGGCTTACTGCATGAGGCCCTCAAGGCAGCAGAAGATCAGCCGTGAAGACGACTCTCACCTCCGCCGTCCGTAGCGAAGCGTACTCCCACACCGTCACCGCCCCGAGCATGGACGACCTCTACCTCACCAATGCACCGCAAATCGCACATGCCGTCTCGAATCCTGGCAACTCGCTGCTATGGCATCGGGGCGCACCGGGAATCCACGACTGTGCCTTCCCTCTCCTCGACGGATGTAGGGAAGATAGTTCCGGCTGTGAAAACAGAGGACGATGCGGGCAGTGAGGTGTCAGAATGGGAGCTCCGGGAGCGCCAGGAGCGGGAAGAGTGTCGGAGGGTGGAGGAGTTAGATGCCGGAGGAGATGGGTGGGGAGGATCCGCTGTTACTGCCCAATCCCTCCTTCATGGCATCGGCAGACGGGGAATAGGGGGCGGTTACGTCTTTCTTTTGTTCTTTCCGTTTTACTTTTCCTTTGTGATTTCCTTGGTGCGTTGCTTCTCTTTCTTGGGACAGGCCTGGGTGGAGGGCAAAGGGAGTTCACAACGAGCCGCCTTGCGCGGACGGTAGACGCGGAAACCGGGGAAAATGTACGCCGCCATGATCTACATAGGTCGCATACGAGTATGAATAAACAAAAAAAAACGACCGTGCCTTCCCGCGTAGTTTCTTGTCGGCTCTGAAGAGCGGCTCGGAGGTGCCGCTACCTGTCTATGATAAGAGCGCGTTCTCAGGTCTCGGCGACTGTTCCCGGAACGTCGAGAACGTACCGGGCATCGTCGGTGCGGTTCCGCTCGAGACTGGTGTGTTGCCGTGGGCTCGCCATGGACGCCCTTGATCCGCGACGTGTACTTTTTTTTTGTTTATTCGTTACTCGCGTGCGACCTATGGAGATCATGGCGAGAGTATGTATAGCCTAGTTCCTGTCCGCGGTCCGCACAGTGGCGGCACATTGCTAGCACCCCTTTGCTCTCCGCCCAGGCCTGTCCCGTGACGATATGAAGCGTACCAAGGGAAAGAAAGCGAGACAGCGAGAAAGAACAAATGAAATGCCTAGCCCTCACCGGCGGACGTCATGAAGTCGGGTGTGGGCAGGAACAGTGGCGGTTCCCCCCCAGCGCCCGGCTCGGACCCCGCCCCCTGCTCCTCCAGCCACTCCCGCACCTCCAGCTCCGACACTGCGCGCATCGCGTCCTTCTCTGCCTCAGCCGGCACCCGCCTTCCCACATCCGTAGAGGAGAGGAAGTCCAGTACCGCCCGGCTGCATCTCCCATCGGCCAGGAGGTCCCTCACCTTCCATCGGTCCTTCCACCTCCCCGTCTCCTTCTTTACCTCCGCCCACAGGATTTTCTGCTGCGGCTTCCACTCGGGGCACTCCTTGAAGAGGTGGTCCCGGGTCTGCGTCCGGGCTCGGCACCACCAGCATTGTGGGGTGGATCGGCTCGTCGTCCAGTTGAGATGCTGCCCGGTTAGGCAGTGCCCCGTCTTGAGTTGGTAGAACCGAGAGGCGAGCCTCTTGGAGCTGTTGGCCACCGCGCTGTCCTGCTTCTGGCTCTCCGGGATGCGGTACTTCTTTTTGGAGGTCCGGCTCCCAGCCCACTGGCGCGCTTCTCCCCACTTCTTCTCGGAGATCTCCCGCTTGAGGTTGGTGAGGGAACGTGGGAGAGGCATCACCCGTGCTTCTGTCCTGTCAGAGAAACTCCGCCATTCCGCCCGGCGGGCGCCTGGCTCCTGCGCCGCAATCTTTGCCCATTCGTCGGCCTTTTCGTTGCCAGCTACACCCTTGTGGGGCGGGCACCATCGGATCTCGATGATGATACCCGGCCTCGCCTTTCGCAGTGTGGCGATGTGCTTCCGTACCTGGAGGGCGTACTGCTGTCCAGGGCCCAGCTCGTCTGATGCCAGTCGTCTGATGGCCGCTTGCGTATCGGTGAAGATTGTGACCCGTTTTCTGGGGTCGTTTTTCTTCTCGACGCCAAGTCCAATGCCCGCGCAAGGGCGGCGCACTCCACATCAAATGCTTCCTGGTTGTGTCCTATGTGTGTTGTGACGCCCGCCCTGGACATGTTCCCGGAACGTCGAGATCATACCGGGCATGGTCGGTGCGGTTCCGCTCGAGATTGGTGTGTTGTCGTGGGCTCACCGTGGACGCCCTTGATCCGCGACGTGTACGTGGTACGGGGGTCGTCGGGGAACATCTCATCAAGGACCTGGTGGATATAAACACCGCCCTATAGCGGGTCGCCGTCCACATGTCATTTCCTTTCACCTCCAGTTGAAATCGGTTCCGGCACTCCCTCTTGGCCCGCCGGATGCCCCTTCGCAGGTTGCACCTGGCATCGGGGACGCGGCTAATGCCCGCTGGACTCCGATCCTGTCTCGCCCTTCCTCACCTTTCGTAGTTCCTTGAGATCGCTCGACCACCAGCATTTCCAACTGGAACCCCACCGCTTCGTTTTGGCAAATTCATCCAGTGTTCCTGTCATGGCTTCTCGTGTTGAGGATTATGACCGACCGTGGGGCTTTTTGTCAAATATATTCGACTGTTGATAGGTAGGAATTCCGTTGCTTAATCTTTCCACCGAGACCGGAGGACCACTCTCTATATATACAGGCACATCCAACCCATTACCAATCACCGGCCTCTAGATCCTTTGGTGGCAACTTGCCACCGCCGGGCCTAGATGTCACCGGTGGCCATTGGCCACCCGCGCCACTCAATGCCTTCCGCGCATCTGCTCGCAGCGGCCTAGATGTCGCCGGGCCTAGATGTCGCCGGGCCTAGATGTCGCCGGGCCTAGATGTCGCCGGTGGCCATTTGCCACCTGCGCCACCCGATACCTTCCGTACGGGCATCTCCGCAGCGGTCCAGGCAGGCCTCGGCGGGCCTCGTTGGGCGATCGATATATCTAACATTCTGCTTGCTAAGCGGTGGATCAACCCCATGGTGGATACCATTGTGGCGGTAATCCGCCTTCTGTTGAATGCCTTGCGCTCAGCACCTTTCATCATCGCTCTGGCTGCTATGCGAGGGCGCGAAGAAAACTGAAATACAACTGGCCCGCGCTTTTTCGGTGTTACCGAGGCAGAGCTATGCGGAAAGCTCGATTGTTTCTTTGTTTGATCATCGAGTCGGCCCGCACGAGAGAGAGAGTCTCTTTGACTACGGCGCGCGGCAACTCCCCCTTGCCCCCGCCTGCCCTATCCCTACTTCGAAACCTATAGGAAAAGGCAAACGACAAATGAGAGGCTGAAAACGGCGGATGGGAGAGAGGCGGGTCTTCCCCACCTCCTACTCCTCGCCCTCTTCTGCCTTGCGTCCGTCCTCCAACTCCTCATCCTCTTGCTTCCCTTCGTCTTCCCGCTCCCAGTCTCTGGCCACCCTCTCCATGTCCGGGGTATGGGGCGCCTCCGTTGCCCGGCGAGGCTCTGCCCTGAGCCACATCTCAGTTGTCAAAATGTTGGACGTCCGGAGATGACGCCGGAGATAACGCTGGAGGTGGCGCCGGAGGTGGCGCCGGAGATGACACCGGAGACGCTGTCCGGAGCCCAGTCACTAGACGAACCAGCTCAGCAACCCTCTGTATATAGAGAACGTGGTGTACGTGACGTTGTATCAGTATCGAATTCATCATCTTCATCGCTATCTATCGATATTATTCAGACAGATTATGAGCCCGGATTGACGCTAATCCATTACTGTCCCCCACCGTTCATCGCTTGAAGTTACTCTCTCAACTGCACCCCATCCCTGCACTGTTTTTTTTTCGGCTTTTATCCCCCATGGACCCCTCCAGTGCCGAAATATCCAGCATGGACCCCTCTATCCATGATGGACCCCCCACAAAGTTTCATAGGACAGCGGTTCCTCAGTCCCGGCGCCCAGCTCCTCGTCCTCTGCTCTTCTCTCTTCTTCCCTTGACCTCCGCTCCCGGAATTCCCACTCTGACGCCTCGCTCCGCGCGTCCTCCTCAGCCGGGCCCAGGACCCGCCTCCTGACGTCCGTTGTGGAGAGGAAGTCTAGTACCGCCTTGCTGTGTCTCGCATCGGCCAGTAGGTCCCGGACCTTCCAGCGGCTCTTCCACCTCCCAGTTTCCTTTCTGACCTCCGCCCACAGAGTCCTCTGCTGGTCCCTCGACTCGACACACTCCTTGAAGAGGTGGTCGCGTGTCTGTGTTTCGCTAGTGGACCACCAGCACTGAGGGATTGCGCGTCCTTTTTGGCCAGGGCGAGGCTACTGTGCGGCCATTCGACGAATGGCGGCTTGGGCATCTGTGAAAATTGTGATCCTCTCCGCGGTCGTCTATTTACTCGCAGCAGTTTCCGGTGCCCTCACGAGGTCTGCGCACTCTCCATTGTAGGCCTCCTGGTTGTAGCCCATATGGGTCTTGGTGCCTTACCAGATTTGCCCATCCTGCCATACCCCCGCATAGCCGGTGGAACCACCGTCCAGTCGCGCCCATCCGTGAACATGGCAAATTCGGGTCGTAGTCACTCGGCGCCGGCCTTGGCCTCAGTCGCCTCCTCTTGTATGTTGGAAGTACGTCTCGCTGCTGTGCTTGGAATGGATGACGAGGCAGGAATGGGTGACGAGAGAGGAATGGGTGACGAGAGAGGAATGGGTGACGAGAGAGGAATGGGTGACGAGAGAGGAATGAACGAGGAAGTCGGAACGGATGATAAGGGAGGTCAACATTTGCAGGCCGGTGTACATAATGTCTTTATATCTCCTTGTCTCATATTCTCCTTATCGCTTCAATCAACACTTAACATACTATTGTTGGAATATATGGATCGATAAACGTGAAGATTGTCTATCAGTATTATGCGGGCACAAGATCTCTCTATATACAGGAAGGCCGTCAGGACAAAGGACGGAAGACTGCCCCCCGAGCCGGTGCTCGGGGACTCAGTCATGTCTGGACGCCTCCTCATCTCCGGACGCCTCCTCATCTCTGGACGCCTCCTCATCTCTGGACGCCTCCTCATCTCCGGACGCCACCTTATTCTGACAACTATGACTATCTCTCCTCGCTACTTTCTCTCAGACTCGATAACCTTGTAAAATTGTATCAGTTCTGGGTCTGGGGCCACTGGCTCCTTTGGTGGGACAGTGGTCTCCGACCTTCCTGAGTACCTGAGTGCATTCACAGTCTTCCGCCCAATAGCCGTTGGGCACCCACTACTTCCCTCGCCTGGTCCCCCGTGGATGGCCAAGAAGCCATTGCCCAAACCGCCGCTGTCTGTCCTCCAGTTAATTTGTCGCTGGCCTGACCCTCGACTCCATCGACAGCGCTCACAGTGTTGTTCTCCGGAAGATGCCTGTGGTTTCCCGGGCCTCCTGGTTGACCAGGGGCTGCAACTCATACGCCTGGTCAATAGTACCTCGGATGTGGTTGCCCTCCGCTCCTACTCGAAGCCGAAGATGGCGACTGACTAGATGCATGCTGTCATAAATTTACTGCAATTGTCTGGGGAGAGGATTATCTGTCCTGTGAGGCGGCGGAACCGCGCCATTGCATATTTGCCATTCTTCCACCGAATGGCATGGTGGTCCTGCAGTGTGAGCTTCGAGTCCAGCCAGACCCCGAGCCATCCAGCATTCTCTGTAGTCCGGCCCCTCCGCACTGGTCTCGGGCGGCACAGAACTGAACTCACCCCGCCCGCACAACCCATGCACCGGTAGTGATCCCGTCTGCAGTGTTCTAGGACCAGCTGGGTTCCTGTCTGAGATACCTCATCCAAGCCAACTGTCAGATGTATGGGTCGACGGCCAGCCTAGGCCACGGCGCTCAGTTGCGTCCGGAAGGCATCAGGTGGCGGAGGTGGCAATTCGCCACTGGTGACGCGGCAAGTCGCCACCGGCGACATCCAGACCGGAGGTGGCAAGTTGCCACCCAGGGTATCTGGACGAGTCGGTGATGGGTAATGGGCTTGTTTCTGCATGTATATATAGAGAGCGGTCCTCCCGCTACGTTAAAAAGATTAAGCAACGGAGTTTCTACACACCCTATCACTCGAATATCTTTGACAAGTTATGAGCCCGGCTTGACGCCTACTCAATCTATAACCTATCGTTTTTCCGCATCTTCGTACCCGACCGAATTACCTCCATATCCTTAAGCCTCAAATACGACACCGAATCAAGACCATGACTGATTCCACGAATTACACCTGCAAGTACGGCTCAACGCCTTTCCTCAGCGCCAGTAACTACCACTCATGGAAGAACAATATCACGAACCTCCTGGCTATGGAAGATGCTCTCGATATTGTCTTCGGTACTGAGCTTGCACCTGCTGTTAATGCAACAGCACAGGTTCGAGACTTTTGCAAACGGTCGAATCGAGCTTTTGGAATGATTTGGTCATCAACCGAACCCAGCATTCGAACCTTTCTCACTCGTCTTGGACATCGCGACCCCCACCAAGCCTAGGAGGCCCTCCGAGAACGATACGCTGCCGCTGCCTCCCAGTCTGCACGTGTTGCCACACTTGCCCGTCTACACTCTGCTATCATGAAGCCTGGGACTTCAGTGTCAAACTACATTTCCTCACTCTCGGACATCAGTCAGGAGTTAGAAGAGACCCCAGATAGGGTCACTGAGCGATACCTGATCATGCGTATCTTTGCGACCCTTCCTGAGGAATTTGCCAACATCGTGGACATCCTCAAAAACCGACCGATCGAAGAACAAACCCTTAACTCTGTCAGTACAGTTCTAATAGAACACGAAACCGCACGAGCTCTCCGCAATGCTACAACTGGCTCCAATCTGAACCTGGCTGGAACCTCCAGTAATGCTCTGACCGCAAACGTCAATGATGGCAAACACAGGCGAACTGGAGGAAAAGGTAAACACCGAAGGAAGCCTTACGATCAAATGCAAGCGGCTCCAAACACCAATAATATCATGCTACTACTGCACGAGGAAAGGTCACAAAGCTATTGACTGCCTAGTCAAGAAGAGAGCTGTCAACATGAAAAAGACAAGGGAAGATAAGCGTGGAAAGTCAGCATCCGCACACCGAGTCACATCCGATGATACTATAGTACACGGCCTTACGGCAATGGCAAAAATGGCTGGAAATACCTCTAATACCAACGAGTGGATAATTGACTCAGGCGCTACTCATCATATCTCACCAAATCTGACAGACTTCCAAGAATACCATCCACTTGAGCAGTTCCTTGAAGTTGCGTCAGCTGATTCTGTCAGTCTTGCAACGGCTGCTGGGAGAATCAACCTCCAACTCACATGCGGGATTCTCCTAAGGGTGGAAGCATTATACGTCGCTGACTTTGGAGCCTCCTGACTTTCAGTGCCACAGCTTAATGAAGATGGCTACGATGTCATCTTCCGCTCCAGAACCTCAACTGCCTATATCACCTCGGATACCCTTACCGAACAACCCCTTGGGAGACGCCCTACTGGATTGCTGTCCTATATTCTGCTAGGAAGTTCGATCAGAGCACAGGCGCACGTTGCAAATGCAGACTCAACGTTTCGATCGGATTTGGCAGATTCGAACGAGTCGCCACCTGCGTCACTAGATTTGGACTCGGCCGCTGGTGCATCAGTCCCTCCTACGAAACGAGAAGATATCCAAATATGGTATCGACGTTTGGCACACCTCAATTTCGCTGATATCCGGAAACTGCTGCCAAAACAGTCATACATCGAGAAGGAATCCACCAACCCAGCTACATGCAACATTTGCATCAAGGCCAAAGCCAAGGAAAAGTTTCAAAGGAAGATACCAGCTCGCAGAGCGAGTAAGCCACTGGAACTGATTCACTCCGACATGTGTGGGCCAATCGGTACAGCATCACAGTCAGGATGACAGTACTACATACTATACATTGACGACTTCAGCCGGTACAGCTGGGTATGTTTTCTCCGTTCCAAAGCGTCGTCTGAAGTCTGCAAAGTCTTTAGAGAGTTCAAAACTTTGGTCGAATTGCAGCTGCGGCACCAGATTACCAGATTCCGATGTGACAATGGGAAAGGAGAGTACGACAACGAAGCCTTTCGATCAATCCTCTCAGAATACGGTATTACGTTCGAGCCGTCGCCACCATATTCGCAGCACAAGAACGGTGTATCCGAAAGGATGATTCAGACTCACAATGCAAAGGCTCGTGCAATGCTACTCGACAGCTGCCTCTCAGCAAGTATGTGGGCAGAAGCCATCTCCACGGCCAACTACTTGCACGCTCGAAGTCCGACCTCATCGAATAATGGCATGACTCCGTACGAGAAACTCTTCGAAAGAAAACCAGAAGTTGGTCACCTACGACATTTCGGATGCAAAGCCTAGAAAACACTTCCAGCCCCCCACCGAAGCAAGTTTGGCACTCGCGCTGATACACTGTTTATGCTTGGCTATGTGCATGACAGTACGACTATCTGGCATTTCTGGGATCCACGCCGGAGGCAGGTGATCCAGGCGTCTAACGTCACCTTCATCGAAGCCGCCGAGACAATGGAACTCGAGCTCGGCATTGACACCTCAGCGTGTGAACTCGGTGTTTCAGATGGAGGTCCTGACAATAAAGAGGGTGGACGTGGACTCGTCGCTCCGAACGGACGTGGATTCGTCCCGGTTGACAACTTGGGAGGAAACCAAGTTTCTACACAGACTACCAGCCGGTATGATCTTCGGAAAAGACCTAGAGTGGTCGTCCACCGGATCCGGGTGGAAGAGGAATCTATGGATTCTGCAGATCCGGTGTCCTACCAAGAGGCTATCGAACATCCCAGGCTCGGCCAGCAATGGTCAGATGCTGTTGGCGAGGAACTCAGATCTTTGGCTGAAAACTCGACCTGGGACTACGTCAGGCTGGAAGACGTTCCAGCCGGTGTCACGCCCATTAGCTCCAAGTGGGTCTTTAAGACCAAGGAGCTGCCCGGAGGTGGCGTACGGTATAAGGCCAGGCTTGACATCCGAGGATTTGAACAACAGCCAGGTGTTGACTTTGATGAGACTTTTGCTCCGGTTGCAAAGTTGCAAAGTTTACGGATGATGCTAGCCCTTGCTGCTATCCACGACTGGGAAATCGATCAAATGGATGTCGTCACTGCCTTTCTGAATCCCAAGATCGATGATGATGTTTACATGGTGGTACCGCAAGGGATTGAGTCTGGCGGCTCCCAAGTATGCAAGCTAAGGAAGTCGCTTTACGGACTTAAGCAGGCCCCCCGTCTCTGGTACGTGCACATTGATCAGTTCCTCAGATCTCTTGGTCTGAAACGATGCGAGTATGATCCGAACGTCTATCTCTCAGCAAGCATCACCCTAGCCAATCGAACCGATACTCCGTTAGCCATCTGGAAATCCAAGAAGTCAGCTGATACTCCAATCATTCTATTGTTATATGTCGATGACATGCTGCTCTTCTCTCCTTCAGCCGACCGAGTTACCACGCTCAAAAATCTTCTCCATGCAAAGTACAAAATGACGGATCTTGGACCAGTTCGATGTTTTCTCGGTATTGAGATTGAACGCGATCGGCCAAGACGGACCTTGCAGATCCACCAACAGCGAGCTGTTCGGAAACTGCTAGCAACGTTTGGGTTCTCGCAATGCAACGGCCACTGGACCCCACAGCCTATGGGAAGCAAGCTCCGGAGACTGGATCCGGACTCAGACTCAGAAAAGACATCTGTAAATGCTGGACAATCCCTAGTTGATTCGGACAGCAAACGACGATATCAGTCAATGGTTGGAAGTCTGATGTGGCTTATGCTGTGCACTCGACCGGATCTCGCATTTACTGTCTCTATGCTCAGCAAGTTCAACGACAAACCTACTACAGAGCACTTGGCTGCAGCCACCTATGCGCTACGATATTTACGCAATACGGCAAACCTTGGTATCCAGTACAATACACAAAACTCGAATATGCCTATCGGCTACACCGACTCAGACTTTGCTGGGCATCCTGACGACCGAAAGTCAACATCCGGCTACGTCTTCATGCTAGCTGGTGGAGCGGTTTCTTGGCGCGCCCGGAAGCAGCCCCTGGTAGCCTTCTCCACCGTGGAAGCCGAGTATATAGGTGCATCCGATGCAGCAAAGGAAGCCATTTGGATCCAATCCCTATACTCCCGAGTCCTATATGGCCAGACACTATACCAGCATGCCGACCTCTGCCCACACTGTCTATGCCCCGACGACAACTCTCAGGCTCAGACTGTTGAGCCTCAAGAAATCTTTGTTGACAACCAAGGCGCCATTCAACTAGCAAAGAACCCGAAGTTTCACGAGCGCACCAAGCACATCAGCGTCCGGTTCCACTTTATCCGTGATGCCTGTGAGAGAAAGGCTATCAAGACGACATACCTACCAACATCTGACATGCTCGCCGACATCATGACAAAGAACCTCCCCCGGGAAACACACTGGAAGCACGCACACGGACTAGGACTTGTATGCCGAGACACAGGGGAAGCCTCCAGCGAGACAGAGGCGGGTGGGGGAAAGCGGCGGAAGCGTTTCAAATGAGTTTCTCCCATGTACACCTCTCTTTCTTTCACCTCTTTTTTCTTTGGAGGATGCACTCTTTCTCCTATGTCCGTGGTTTTCCCTGTGTGGGTTTTTTCACGGTTACGAGTTTTAATGAGGCATCCGAGGACTTGGGTTTCTACTGTCACTTTTTCTGCTGCTGCTTGTTGCACTTTGGATTTTCACAGTTATTCTCTGCTGCTCTTCCGTACGAGGGGAAGTGCCAGATGTATGGGTCGACGGCTAGCCTAGGCCACGGCGCTCAGTTGCGTCCGGAAGGCATCAGGTGGCGGAGGTGGCAATTCGCCACTGGTGACACGGCAAGTCGCCACCGGCGACATCCAGACCGGAGGTGGCAAGTTGCCACCCAGGGTATCTGGACGAGTCGGTGATGGGTAATGGGCTTGTTTCTGCATGTATATATAGAGAGTGGTCCTCCCGCTACGTTAAAAAGATTAAGCAACGGAGTTTCTACACACCCTATCACTCGAATATCTTTGACACCAACATTTCTTGGGGGACTTCAGCAGCAACTTCATTAATATCGTTGCTTGCTTCATGCAGCGGCAATCGGGTGGGGAACATATCTGTTTAGGTAGACTGTGAGGTTGCGGTGTTAGTTTTTTCCTCGCGGCGGTTGCAGAAAGGATTGCAAAAAGTAGGAAGGCAATAACTTCAAACTCATGTAGAGGGTAAGGTCCCGGTTGTGATGGGGCCACCTTGGCTAATCCACTGTTGGACTAGGAGATACACAATCGCGTTCATGGTCGCAAAGATAGTAGGCGTCATGCCTCTCGGGGGATTTACAACAAAACATCACATGCCAGTATTGTCTTCGCAGTCGGAGCCTCTGATGCCATATACCCACTGCACGGGCATTTCCGCCGATCAACTCCGTCAACAACACACTCAATGCCGTTGTTGGGAAGCTAGATTCGATGTGACGGATTCTCTTCTAAGCCCTGGAGACATCTGGGATTGAGTTCCGCTTGACATCCTCATCTGCCGAATATGAATCGTCCATGGGGTCTCTACTATTAGTATACGTAAACATCCGTCGAAGACTCGTACGAACCAGCATGGGGGTCTTCTGGGTATGGGGGTGACCTGTCTGCAGCTGGAATGCCGTTGTACCGTCGTTTTGTTGCTCTTCTTCTCCCGGGGTCGCACCATTGTCTCCGTTCTCTCTGCTTCCGTGTACTGTGTCCCAACCACCAATAAGATCGTGTTCTCGGCAGAACAGGTGAGCGAGGAGTAGGCTGACAGCTCATTGTAAAGTACAGGGACAAAAGTTTCCGTACGGGGGCCGTTTTACACCAAAAATGCCCGTTTTCACACAACCAAAAACCACTCTTTACTTGACGGAAAAAAACTGTGCCTTTCACAGACGTCTTAGAATC
>Ga0307508_10004581_pt1 | contig 13454 bp, 19 predicted proteins | sample 9_EM_MG_FD_203089 | JGI IMG/M metagenome (GOLD analysis project Ga0307508, IMG submission 203089) | Populus trichocarpa ectomycorrhiza microbial communities from riparian zone in the Pacific Northwest, United States - 9_EM | ecosystem: Host-associated > Plants > Roots > Unclassified | place... | reverse complement strand
CAAAATTACTAAATGGTTCCCCCCCCCCCCCCCCCCCCCCCCCCAAGGCCCCGCTTCTCGACGTCCTCGACGGCCCTTCGGCGCTTCTCCTTGACCCCTCTCGGTCTCGTCGCCACCGACTTCCGATGGACGGTGCATAGTCTAGTCTGGATAGATACGCTTGGCTCTGGATACATATCTACATACATAGAGTACAGATAGACATACGGGATCGAGCGCGCCGGCTGCGGCACCGAGAAAATATCTACTCGCGTCCGGCAACTTCCGGCGTGCGTGGATGGCCTAGACTACATACACACATAAGTATAGTAGATACATCGGCATACCATTTCGTCAACATCGTCGCATCACACACCGAAGAAGAAAAAAAAGAAAGAAAAAGAAAGAAAAAAAACCAGAGACCGAAATCCAGACGCCCCCCCCCGGAGCTATGTAGGTATGATCATACATACTTTGTACCTGCGCAGCAGAGTCGGTGGGTTGCACCCAACTCGTCTGGCTAGGCAACAGCTCTATAAAAATAAAATAAAATAATTCTTTGTTTTGCTCGGGAGGGTTTTAGCTACATACATTATGTATGCGCAACCTATCGGGACATAGACGATGCTGGAGGTTTCCCTTTTCTTTTCTTTTCTTTTCTTTTTTTTTTTGGCGTCTGACTTTGAAATGCCACAGCTGTTACGTAGAATGTCACCTGTTTTTTCGGGCGTGCTTACTTAGGCAGCAACCACCACAATTGGAGAAAAAAAAAAAAAAAAAACCTCACCACAACACAACACAACACACCACACCACACCACACCGCGCCTCAACAACCCTCAAGCATGCAAAAAGGCGGCAGCTCGGCAGTAAGGTCTTGAGTCAGGAATTCGGTGATCTGAAGTCACTCAAGCAAGCGGTCATGGATTGGGCGATTGCAATGCACTTCAGCACCCGCACGGGCAAGAGTGATAAGTACTACTCTAGAGTAACTAGTAGATGTACTTACATAAGTATATACTTAGGCAATCGCATTCAATACTCAGCCAGCCAGCTTACTAACCGCCTAGTTGCTCTATCTATCTACACAGGGAAGCATACCTTGAAGTGCGCAGTGTCCATTCCACATCCACATCCGGGGTAGCTGGAACGAGGAGAAGGAGTGCGTCGTGGTATGTAGATAGGCCAAAAACACAAGCCGTCAAGTTGTGGGGTCGCACGAACACAGGAGTGGGGTGCTTCGGAAAGCACCTGTCTCCTCCATCAATGTATGTCAGCCCAGGCGATCCGTAGAAGATACAACGCCTGAAACTGGTGAATTCTAAAGAAGAAAAAAGCGCCAGCTGTGGCATTTTAAAGGTTTGCCGTTTTTTAGATTCGTTTCCCCCCCCCCGATCGACGGATGTCCGCGTTTGGTGAAGCGAGCCCACAAATAAGCCCACATTTTTCACACGTGGGAGGAGTCTAAGTATGTACATACATATGCATATGCATATGGGTTGTGTGCCGTATCTAGCCCATCGATTGGTGGGGGGGACATCGACGACGAGGGCGTTTGTAAGGGGGGGAGAGGGATATAAGCTACTTTCAGCTCCGGAATTCTTTTTCGGTTTCTGTTGTTTTTTTTTTTTTGGGCCTACTGGGGTGAGATCACGGCTATGATTCGTCGTGGAGATGCGACTTTGCAGGTCGACCGAGCCCGAGCCCGAGACAAGACGAGACAAGAGGAGACGAGACGAGAATACACACGGTACACCCCGCCCTGGGAGAGGTCGGCCGTCTTCGCTTGAGCAAGTGATGCAACACCACTTTCCCCTGCTGCGGCCACGCCTGCGTGCGATACGTACTCTATGTATGTATGCGATACGTACTCTACGTATGTATCTAGCCTATGGCGTGGAGGTATCAAGAGGGTGTAGAGGTGCCTTGACACCGGCGTGCCCACCATTCTCGCTGGGGAGTCGCTACCAATAGCGAGAGCGGCACCGCGCGGCGTCGTCGCGGGCGGGGAGGTGCTGTCCAGCGTGTAGATAGGTGTGGCCGATAGATGCGCCAGGAGCAGCTCGGAGATCCTGCACAAGGCGGTGGTGGTTAGTTGGGAGGGTAGTACGGGGGGTGTTGGGGACGGTATGTGCGTATGACTCGCAGGACCGGGACCGCAGGAACCACAACCAGCGCCGCACTAGGTCCACGTCTGCCGGCGCGGAGGATGTGAGGCCCGCACGTGCCGAAACAGAAGGCTACGACGGCTTCGGCATCGGCGGTGGAGAAGTTCGCATTGTCGCCCGCGGTGGTTATAGGCGTGGGCTCGATCAATGTTGCGCACGGGTTGTCCGCCGCAGCAGGTCGTTGGCTGACGACGGGTGTCAGTCACAGGCCGGTGGGGCGCACGGCTGGGTGCTGGACGGCAAACTGCCGCTACCGTTCATCACGCATCATCCCACTGTTTGATAAGTATCCCCCCTTTGAAAGCCAAAGTTCAAAATACTTCTCCGGATTGCACTCGATAATCACTAGTCATACATGGAACAGCAAACCAACGTGCCGATTATATCCCCCCCCCCCATCGCCAAAAGCTCACTTGAGCATTATTATCAAGAAGTTTAAATTAAAAACAACAAAGAAAAAAAAAAACAGTCAAACCAGACATATCATGATGCATCCAGTCGTTAATAAACAAAAATGAAAACCTCGTCTCCCTTTTCCCTCCTTCCTTCGTCCTTCCCCTCTTCTCCTGCGCGAGTCCCATCTCCGTCTACACGACGGCGCGCCTGGAGCGACGGGGACGGTCGGGGTCGGACCGGCTGGCGGCCATGACACCGAGGATGGTGGTGATGAAGAACAGGAAGAGCTGGATGACGACGCCGGCGACGAGGAGCTTGACGAGTCCGGACATCAAGTTGGGGTAGTCGTTTTCGAGCTGGGAGCGCCTCACGTCCATGAGCGACCACCAGAGCGGGTTCCTCCTGCGTTCGTCGTGGTAGTTGTGGCGGAGCAGGATCGCCGACGCGAGGTAGAGGACGAAGACGACGAAGTCGAGGAACGCGGCCACCAGCTGGAGGGTGTAGCTCAGGAAGAAGATGGCGACCATCGAGAGCATCGTCAGGATCAGCGCGATGACCGAGGTGGCCAGCGGCAGCGACACTTCGCGCAGGACACGGAAGCCGCCGTCACGGTACTGGTCGACCATGTAGGAGGTGATGCCGATCAGGATGATGGCGAAGAAGAACTGGAGGACGCGGATCGCCCAAGTAGCGATCTTTGCAGCGGTGGCGGCCATTTCGGTGGCTGTTTCGAGGTGGAGATTTGCAGTTGCTGTTGGAGTTGGCTGTGGCGGCGAAGGACGGGACCGATGAAGACTTCTTCGACAAGTGTCTGTGGTTTCCCTGGGGAGAGAGAGATGACCGAGAAGGGTTGCTACTTGTCCGCTATGGTACCAGTGGATGCAGAATTGGATGCGAGAGAGTTATCGGGAGCGGAGCGCATTTATACCGGAAAATCACACCATAGAAATTGGGGGGTGGGTGAGCGGTACCAGAGAATTGGGCGCCGTACGTCATGGGGCCAGCGGCGAGTAGCGATGCTGTGACAACTGCGACCACGATATGATAGGCGGTTCTAGATGCCGCCCTCGATGGGTTGTCGACCCACCTTGTTCTCGGTCATTCGAGCAGCGCCGATCACCGCCCGCGAACGGAAATCCTGCACCACGCCCCCGACCGAACGACAAGGAATGCGCAATCTCTGGTCACGTCGTTGGGGGCGAAATCCTGATTCGGGTGCGTCGGGGAGGGGGGGGACGCGAGGCCCACCGCGTTCCAGTATGGAGGCCATCATCGGCGTCGGATTTCGGCTTGGATTACAGCGCCGAGCTTGCCGGCAGCAAGGGCGAGGGATGGACAGAGCGCCGCGACTCTTCCGCCGGGGCCTGCGAGATACGTGCTCCCCGCTGCAGTGCCGGCTCGAGGACACGATTGGAGCGCGATGGATGGAATCCCCCTCCGGTTGGTGGCCGCCAATCCGCGCATTCTTCCCGGATCGCAGCTCGTCGCGGATTCTGGTTGCGCGATAAACTGTGACGTTGCAGGGCGGGCAGACCCGGCGGCTACAGCCGGAGACCAGGTCAACCAGCCGGGTCGAGTATGGTAGGTACACATGTCCAAGCACAGTGCAGGCGCCCCCGGCCTCGCAGAAAGCAAACCCCCCAAATCACGAGCAGAGATCTCCGCTGCCGGCCCATCCCTTCTCGATTGATCAGCGAAGAGCGGGGAATTCGTCAACGGCTGAGGGCGAATGCTCCGAGCGTCACTTGTCGTTGGCTGGCGGTCTCGGATACGAGCGCGCTGACGTCACATTCCTCCCACTCGCCATGTGTGCAGACAGAGAAATTTCAAGAGGGTTGCCTCCATACCGACGATCGATCTTTCTCGCCGGGGGAAGCGAGAGAAAAGGGCGCTGTGCCTTGGGCAGGTGCGGGGACCAGTGTTACAAAGTTAACGGGAATTACACTCCTTTCCAGAGTAGTACATATTTTGTAACTCTGTTGTCCCCCTTCGACGTGTAGACGGGAGAACTCCGCACTAGCAAGCAGCCGTGCCCATCTCTGCAATCCGGCTGCCTGCATCCAGTCCTTCTGGCCAGATCAAGTAGCCGTCAATCATGGCAGTGTATCTACTACCTCGGAGAAAGGACGTCGGGCCAAGCCACTGTTTTTTTTTCGTGACCCGCCGGTGACGATTGGGCGGGTTGGTGGCGCGTAGTGTTGTATCTACCTCCGCCACCGTTCATGTGAAATCCGGTGGTGTCGGGTGGGGGCGCGATCGCGATCGCCGAACGATACCTCACAAAATACGTGCGTAGATAGCTACTCTAGAGATGCCCAGCAGCGCAACCGCCTACTGGATGTGGTTTCGGCATCAGACCAAGGACTCCGCGATGCATACCAATCCATTTGGGCGCACAGCCTGATCGAATTGGTTGGGCACCTTAACTTGATTTCGCTGTTTCTTTTCTTTTCCTCGTGTTGGCGATGCACACACTACGTAAAACCGGGTCTGGCCGGCCGGCAGGCAGGCACCTGCAAAAAACACCGTTTGTGCTCTCATCTCAAAGTTACATAAGTACATACCTTATACATCCTCGACTCTGGGAAATGCCGTACATACAGAAACTTGCAGCCCTCGCTTAGCGGCCGGATTGGGCTGCACGGCCACAACTCTAATGTTCGGCTGAGCACTCGGCTAAGCAACCAGCCACAACTGTATGTATGTATGTATGGATCGGACAGTGTGTATATCGTCATGGCCTAGAAATGGGCAACAATCTCTACACACTTGGTCTGAGGGGGGAGGTTGTTTCACGATGGGGATTGGCAGCAGGAAGCCCCCGTCGTCGTCGTCGTCGTCGTCGTCGTCGCGCGCCTTCCGAGCGGGGCAACCATGTGAGCAAATCTGATTGGATCTCCGGGGCCCGCCGCAATTCCGCGAACGTCCCATTACGACGCATGGGGAACATCGACTCGTATGCTCGTATTTATATCCTCAACCTTCGCTACTGAAGGAGTATGTGTACTCTACACAGTTAAGGAAATTTATTTTTCCCCCTCGTTCGACCTCTCCCCTTGCACTGCAATTCGGTGACCTCGTGGGTGCTTCTCCAGGCTCAAGCAACCTCCGGTTCGCGATGGGGCGCTGATCGACCGAGTTCCGCGTTAGCAATACACACGCACTGCCTAGATAACTGGGTGTACTAGTACACACCTGGAATCAAGTCTCGGTCCCAGGCACGTCTCCGATGTCTGAACCTCCTCATCGCCTCCTCGTAAATGCTGGGCTCGTATCGATGCTCGTCGCGGCCCGTCTTGAGCATGGAATCGTGGCGACCCATTGGCCCTACTCCTGTATCCGCGCAAAAGCCAAGACAGGCAATGGCCAATACGAGAAGATAAGATAAGGTTGAGGATTCTTACTGCTGCCGGATCGGAGTTGTCGTGGCGGTTGCACGGGTCGGGGCACCTACTCTCGGTGTAATTGGTTGGGATTGCACGTCGACAATCATCGGATCTCACTCGTTCTACGCAGCTGCCATCTGCCGGCAGTCTGGGGTTGCTGCTATCGAGTTGTGGTCCTTCGGACGGCGGGCGGGACAGACGGTGGCCTGCACATGTGTCAAAGTGTTTATGCTAAGCGGTGATGGCTACCGACCTTCCACGTTGATACATAAAGCCCTGATCGGCGAGTGCTGTCGACGTGCCACAATAGGATTCGGGCGCTCCACCCCCGTTGTCAACAGGGCCGGCCCCTCTAGTCGGCCAGCTCGCTTCCGCTAGCTGTTCCATTCATGTGACGGTACGTCCGTTAGTAGACAGCTACGGTCATAGAACCTTGAATACACGGCTTCCCGTCCGCTCAGCCCTAGTTAAGCAAGGTATCGCCAGGTTAGTACTGCAGTGGGTGACCATGCGGGAATCCCTGGTACCGTAGTTTTTTTTCTCTCCCCCCTTTTCCATTTGTCCCTCAGGCGCACTGGATGGTGATAGTGTCGACACTGAGAGTGCGAGCATTCCGTCGCTGCTGTTGTTGCCTGCGATATGTTCCTTCAGCGGTCGGCATGCCGTGTTTCTGCGGTCGTTGCGGTTGTGTGGCTTGCAATTGGGCATAACGGGTTGCTTGACGTCGTCGAGTGATTGCATGTAGGTACCTGAGCAAATAGAACCTGAGATTGTGTAAAACTCACTCCTTGGGGAAGGTTAACCTTAGACCTGAGAACGTCCACAAAATTTTCTGCACCTAGCTCTAGATGTATGAAGGCTGAGCTGACTTGGGAAGACATAGACCTCACCCCAAGTCATGGAATGAGGTTTGTGTGAGTTGTACTAAGTATAACACACTTACCATACCTTGTTTGTAAGCCGTAAGATGACTTTAAACTCGCCCAAAGGGTATATGAGGATGGAATGCTGCGTCGGGCTGGATTCAGGGGTTTGTCCTTGTCCAGAGGCAGATGTTAATCTGACCTCACTCTTTACCGTCACGATCTAGATATGTAGGTCGCGTTGTGGTCAATGAATTAACAAACCCCCCCGGCGGGCTCGTTCTGGGCGATCGAGCTCCCGGGCCGGCCAGTGGACAGAAGTAGAGGACCCACTTATCCGCAGTACTCACGAGCCGCACGCTGAAACCCCAGAAAAAAGGGAAAGCGAAACTTAGCCCTGCGATGCACACGTGTGCTTCTATCCGTTCCTTCTACCAGCAGTGACTACTAGTAGATGCACTGGCAATGGAGCTGCGAAACGTTTCCGTGCGCACGTGGCGAGAATCGGCCCGTCCGTCACAGGACCTTGGTCGGCCATCCCGTCTCGCCCCGACGCTCGAAGACGCCGAGCGGGGACGGCCGGGTGTGCATGCAAAGAAACAAGGGCGAGGCTGTATATAGATGCCGCGTCGCCATTACGTACGCACAGAGTGCACCGAGGAGCCAGGACGTTTCTCGCGCGAGAAGCTGCCGATCCCGCGAGAGATTAGATATGTACGACTCGGACTGCTATTTCTGCCGCGCGCCCTCCTCGATCCGGTCGCGCGTTTACGATGTGCGCCGAGGGAGCGCGGAGGCGGAGGAGGAGGAGGCGTTCGCCCTTCAACGCCGGCCGTGGGACGCCAGGACAGACGCGGCTTCTCCGTGAGTCGTGGCCGCCCCGCTGTCTGCCGTCGGTGGAACACAGGCACGTGAACCTGCTGGGGGCACTCTGCCATGCGGTGAGAAGTCGGCCGTAGTTGCAGTCGCACCTGGAGTGCAATAAGCATTGTCGGATGTATGTATGTATGTATGTATATAGCCACAAAGTAATATCTGACAGCCGCCATCTCGATCCACTCGCTCCGTATGGATATGTAGTAGATGGAGAAAAGGTACACTAAATTGGTACCCTATCTACCAAAAGTATGTAAAAAAAAAAGAGATGGATGCCAAGGGGAAAAAAAAAAATAGAAGTGCCCAGCACCCAGACAGGAAAAGATCGATAAGATAAGCACCAGAGCTGAGAAGCGACACGAAATGCATGATTCAGTTCACGGGATTTCTCAATTCAACTGGGTAATATTTCTTCGTCGCGATTTTACGGTGGTTTTCGATCTTGCGACCGGCACCACAACACAGTCGTCGGGGGATGGAGGAACTGCGCGAGCGTTCTATATATCTTACATTCCCTATTTTTATAAGAATTTTCCGTTGTGGTGGCGGAAGTGAAGCGCAAAGGACGGGAGCCAATAAACGCGGTGTGTTGAGTCAAAAATGTGGTGTGTTGTGTCAATAAGAGTCAATAAGAGTCAATAAGGATGCTTGGCGTCCAGACTACGCTAGTCGCTGACTCCCAGCATGCTACATAGACACAAAAGCGATGTCCCCTCCAATTATCATGTTCATAATAACTCACTCACTCGGCTCGTTACGCTGGGGGGCAAAATTGATGTCCACTGCGAAATTTTCATCAAACAAAAAACATCATGATCAATTCCTCTAGCTTAAATCACAGCCTGAAGCAGTTTTTCTTTCTTCCTTCGCATCCATCTCTTTTTTTATATCGTCCTTGACCGGGCGCAGTGACGTCATATGTATTACATACATATGTACATCTTACACGGCTAACTATATATAGATAGAGCCAGGCGACTCCCCCCCGGTGCGCAGCCAATGATCAACGCGCGTTTCCGTCAACACGCACTGCGAGAAAAGCAGGATCAAAATGCTGACTGTGAGGTGGGACGCGCCGCAGCTTGACAAACTGGGTGTCTGCACGCTCTATATACCTGCTCGTGGAAAATCCTCAGTCACTGCAAAGGCCCAGCAGTCGATCCGCGTGGCGAGGGGATCGACGGTAGTGCGATGCGTCAAGTGGATCACGGAATTCATAGGTCTGATGAGTGAACAAACAAAGAAACAATCCACATACATACGTGAGCAACTGCGCCAGCTTTGGGTAATCGCAGGGAAAGACGTGTCACCGCTTACGGAGGGGTCCTTCGCCACGTTGAGGGCATATAAGATGGGACTGCGCATCCTGCGCGGGACGGCGGCGACATCTTTCTCCCCCCACCGCCCCCAACTGTTTACATTACAATCGGACTCAACGCAACGACACCGCCATGCGTCACCCGATCAGTCCATCGTCGTCGGGTTTCACGCAGTCTGAGGGATTGGTGGCGAGTGATCTCGTATGCCCCCCTCCATCCCCCCATCTTAGTCGCGGGCGGCTGACGTTCGAGAGCAGAAGCTCAAAGCGTGGATCCGCGTACTGAAATTCATCGCTCGCGGGCTCAGCCTCATCTGCAGGTCCGTCCACATGCCCCCCCCCCGTCCGTTTCCCCTTCCGCAAACACTGACCGACCGACCTGAGCAGCGCGGTGGTGATCGGGCTCTCGATCGCGACGTTCAAGATCTTCCTGGCGACAAAGGACCTGCCGGCGGTGGGCGATCTGGTGCCGTGGGCACGGCCGACGGTGGTGTGGCCGCAGGGCCTGACGCTGTCGGTCGCGAGCGTCTCGTTCCTGGCGTGCTTGTACGTGCTATGGGGGTACGTGCGGGGCGGCCACCGCGGCGGCGAGAAGGCGTCGCCGCTCGCGACGGCGGCCACGGTGCTCGGCTTCGTCGCCTGGATCGTCATCTGGGCCGCCGCCGGCACGGCCATGAACACCGTGCGCGCCTCCGCCGCCGGCAATGACGTCTGGGGCTGGGCCTGTAACAAGGATGCCGTTGTGCGGAGACTCACCTACGCCAACAGGATCGACTACGACATCGTCTGCACCATGCAGGACTGGAACTTCATCTGCACCATGATTCACGTCGCCACCGTCGTCTTCGCGGCCGCGGTGTGGGCCGCTGGGCTTTGGAGGCTGCGCGTGCAGGCGAAGCTCTACAGGGGCGAGGGCGAAGGGAAGGCGTGAGGAAAAAGGGGGTTTTCTTTTAGTGGTGGCGATATCGCGTTCATGGTATTGGAGTTTGCATTGTTTTGGGGGGAAGGGGTTGGCTTATTCTCTATTTTCATTGTTTTTGGGGGGAAGGGGGTTGGTTTCTTGTCTCTATGTTTGGCGCGCTAACCGGCCATGTCTCCACGAACAAATGGCACGGTGCCAGCGGTGGAATCTCCCTCCTCACTGCGTCTTTTGCGGCTGCAAATCGCTATCCAACTTGAGTGACATATGATGGACTGTCAGTTGCATCGTGATCGTAGTTCGTCACTCTGTCTAAAGATGCTAAAGGAGCTCGAAGATCCGCCACCGCCTCTGCCAGGGCTCGCCGAACTCTTGGGCCAGCATGTGTCGCTGCCTGCGTCCGATGCCGCAGCTCCGGATACCTCCGCATCGTCGAGCTCGACTCCGCGCGGATTGCGGTCGTGTTGGACGGGGACGGTGCACGAACTCGTTTCGTACGGGCCGGAGGCCGGATCTCACTTTCCCCCCCTTTGTTCTCTGTTCCGTCGGCTACACGCGGACCGAGCAAGTACCCATGCGAGTCGGCATTCCCGTGGCCTCCGTTTCCGTTTGGTTATTGATTGCATGACAATACTTATGCTTTTTCCGATTCCTGTCCACTGCTAGCAGGCGGCTGGTTATGACTCCCCCTGGGTCTGTCCTAGATTGTAGAGCGCACCGAGAAACAACAAAAAAAACGACTAAAGAAACCGTCTCCTTGAACCTCACTACGAAGGAGGGCGTGGGGAAGAACTGCAAGTGTTCCTCAACCCCAGCCCCCATCTCCTCAGCCTCTAGGCCGCCCTTTTCTTTTTTATTTAGTCATTACTCGCATGCGACCTACATAGATCATAGCAATGTACAAACCATCCAGTTCCCGTCGGCTACCCGACCCCGACCTCAATCAGTCTGCAGGCGGCACGCTGTAAGCTCCCCTTTACCCTCCGCCCAGGCCTGTCTCAAGGAGATGTAAAGCGCACCAAGGAAATTACAAAGGAAAGTCACCTCCATGTCCTACTCCTCTTCCGCGGACACCAAGAAAGAGGGCGTGGGTAGAAAAAAGTGTCTCTTCCTCTCCCCCGGTGCCCGGCCCCTCGGCCCCCGCCCTCCTCTCCTCTTCCCTTTCCCTCCGCTCTCGGAGTTCCCACTCCGACGCCTCACTCTGCGCGTCTTCCTCGACTGGGACTGGGGCCAGCTTCCCCACGTCCGTGGCGGAGAGGAATTCTAAGGAGATTACAAAAGAAAAGAGGTACTGGCCAGTGAGGCAGTGGTCTGACTTTAACTGGTAGAACCTCGCGGCGAGTCGCTTGTCTGGAACGGAGTTTTGCTTCTGTCACGGCTTCTGATGCCGTCTGTACCGGTACTCCTTCCCACTAACTTTAAGCTCCACCTAGGCCGTGGCTTCCGTCCGCTTGGCCTCGGTGGTTGGCCTCTTCGGGTGGGCGGTCGGCCAAGGTGGCGAGCGTCGGATGCAGACTGGTCACCATACTGACCGAGCCGAAGCTGCTCCACACACCCCGGGCACCTGGCTCGCCTGGAGCCAGCTTCGCCCACTCATCCGCTTCCTCATTTCCCGCTATCCCCTTATGAGCAGGACACCACCGAAGTTCGATCGTTGCCGACGGCTCCCTCTGCCGGAGTGTTGAGATATGTATGCTTCCTGTCCTCGAGGGCATATGCCTGCCCAGGGCTAAGTTCATTTGAGGACATCCTCAAAACCGCTGCCTGGGCGTCGGGGTAAGTTGTCAGCCTCTTGGGGGCGTGGCCACCGCGCTGCCTTTTCCAGAGCGAGCAATCGCTGCGCACTCGACGTCATAGGCTTCTTGTTGGAAACCCATGTGCACCTTGCGGCCTCTCCACTGCTCCCCCGTAGTCAGGCAACAGCGTAGCCAACTGCTCCCGGATCTATCCGTGAACATAGATAGTCCAGGGGGCTGAGGGCCTTCTGCCATTCGCTTAGCGGTCTCCTCGTCGTCGGTGATATCTAACAGTCGCCCCAAGTGGGGCCCCTTCCGGAAGGAGGACCATTGTTTCCACCCTTCCTGAGAAACCCCGGTGCTGATACCGCGCAGCCCAGTCTTTGAGGCTGATCTCCCTCCGGTAGGCTCCTGAGCCTGAGGCCAAATTTCCTCCTCCGGTTGTCAAGCTGCGCCGCGGTGGCTCCCATCCCCGGTTCCAACGAAAGGCACCCTTTGGTCGTACGGAGAGCTCCAAGAGTTGCCCTAGCTTCCTGGTTGACCAGTAGCAGGTCTGCCGCTGTCAATGGTAGGCCTAGCTACCCTTCCACCAAAGCTCCGAGCCGAACGTTGCGATAGACAGGACAAATGCTGTCACAACCTTCCAGCGGTTGGCCGGTGACAAGCCCATCTGCCCTGTGAGCCAGTTCACGCCATTGCGCACTTGCCCACTGCAGCAAGGCCCCTGCCGCTGCCGCGAGCCCAGTCGCAACCTCATGTTCATCCTTTCCCTCTACCCACCATGCGATGTCGCCGGCAAAGGGTAGGCCTTGACGCCTGGGCAGGCGCGCTCCACCTCGTCAAATATACCTGACGGATAAGTGATGAAGCCTCCAGGCCACGGCCGCCGTGTCAAGATGAGAAGATGAGTCGACGCCGTCATTGCATAAGACGGTGGCGACACCGCGCGTCAGTGCATAAGACGGTGGCGACTACGCAGAGAGGAGGTTCGAGGCTTCCAACAATATCCGTGTGTAGCTTGGCTAGCCACTGGGCTTCGCGAGCAGCTTCTGAGCAGGCAACGTATTCGGCTTCCGTGGTTGAGAACGATACCGTTTCTGCTTGTACGACTTCCATGAGACTGGTCCGTTGTAGGCTTTGAAGACATATCCTCCCTGTGACTTTCTTCCGTCGATATCTCCTGGCTTTGAATTCTTCCGTTCTCTTCTTGAGCGGACAGTTTCTCTCGGTATGTCCAGTTTGCCAGCAGTGCCAGCATTCAATGTCGTCTCGAGAGCGCTTTCTCCCACTGGTTTGCTGGCCGTCCTGGAACTTACCGGAGGTCTTCTGGGCATTCTGGGTTTGTTTCTTTCGACAATCGTTGATATGGTGTCCCTTCTTCTTGCAATACTTACAAAACGGAGTCTTTCCACCATTCGAGTAGAATAGAGTTCCGGCAGTATTGTTTCCAGGATCGCCGATTTGATTGTTTGCTAGGTGGTTCCTTTCGAATTCGCAGAGTTCGTCGATCGCATCTTGCACAGAGATGGTATTCTTCTTTTTTCGTAGGTCATGGGTTGTTTGGGTGAATATGGGACCCGCATTATTGAAAAGGTGCTGGAGCAGGATGGAATCCGATATCGCTTCATCGGTTCCATCGACAGGATCGCGGTATTGCAGCAGGCGTTCGCAGTAGTTGCTGATACGCTCACCTGGGTGAGGTTTGACGGTGTACAGATTGCCCGCGTGGATGGAGCGTTGCGTTTGGGAATAGGTTCTGTTGAACTGGTTCCCGAGCGTGACCCACATCTCGGCTGGATCCTCCATACGACGGA
>Ga0307508_10004580_pt1 | contig 13457 bp, 15 predicted proteins | sample 9_EM_MG_FD_203089 | JGI IMG/M metagenome (GOLD analysis project Ga0307508, IMG submission 203089) | Populus trichocarpa ectomycorrhiza microbial communities from riparian zone in the Pacific Northwest, United States - 9_EM | ecosystem: Host-associated > Plants > Roots > Unclassified | place... | reverse complement strand
GCGTCGCTCGCCGGGGGCGATGGTGCGGGGGCAGCGAGCGGCGGGGGAGGCACCGGCATGCCACGAGGCGTCGGTGCGGCCTCAGGCGGGCCCTGCGGCACGGGTGGTACCCGTGTGGGCGCGCCCTGCGGCATGGGCGGCGCCGGTATCGCTGTCCCGTGTGCGGGAGTCGTCGCTGGGTGCTGGACCGGCGGGGCCGGGGCCCAGGGGCCGGGTACGCCGTACGGCGGGGTGTGGGAGGAGTCGGGGTCGTGCGGGGGAGCATCGGGGCCCTCCCCGACGGACACGGCCGCCGGGGGCTCCTCCGGCGCCGGCGCAGGCCGCGCCAGCTCGAAGTCGCCGTCGGTCGCTGTCCCGTCGGGTATCGGCTCGACGGACTCCCCCGGCCCCGGATCCCCCTGCGGCCGAGGCCGGCTCCACCATTTCGCCTTCGTGGGCTTCCCCTCGTTCATGCTCTCCCCACAGCTGACCACGGCACGGCTAGGTCACCGGTGACCTACCGGTGGATTCAACCAGGTTCACGCGCCGCGGAGCAGGGCGTCGGTCAACGGGGCGTGGGCGCGGACGTGGTGTCGGGGACGGGTGCGGCGAGGAGGCCGGGAGTGGCGAGGTCCGCGGTCGTGGACCAGGACGTCAGGGAGAGCGTCGGGGTCGTACCGAGCGGACGTATCAGTGGGGACATCGCGGCCGCACCGGCGACCACGGGCGCCGTCAGGGTGTGTACGGCGGCCTCCCGCACCTGGGCGGGTACCCCCGGCAGCAGCGGCGCGGAGACCTCGGTCGGGGCGACCGGGGTGTCACCGAACGTCCGCTGCCCCTGGTCCTGGGCGAGCAGCGGGCCGACGCCACGGCGCCGCTGGTTCTCCGGCACCGCGGCTCCGGTGCCCGGGGAGCGCGCCGGAGTCACATTGCTGCCGGCCCCGGTGCCGCCGCGGGCGTCGGTGGTGTCGACCGGCGCCCCCGTGGTGACGCCGCCCAGCGCGATCGCGGCCAGCGACACCGCCCCGGCGGCGACGAACGCGAACCTCATGCTGCGCGAGGCGGAGCGCTCGGCCTCGTGACGGCTGACGTCATGGATACGGAAACCCCGGCCGGAAGGGGAGGGCGGGAGCACCGCGGCGTGCGGGCGGGCGGGGACGTAGCCGAACTCGAAGCGCTCGCCGCGTCTCACGCCGAAGACTCCGGCGGCGCCGGGTCGTCCCGACAGGCCACCGGTGAGCCCTCCCCCGCCGAACGGCGCGTTGTCGCCGTCCTCCGGGTCGTCTCCCGCGGGCAGGCCCTGGAGACGTGCCAGGAAGCTCTCGGAGGGCGGCGGCGGGGCGGCCTCCGCGAAGACGTTCTTCAGTCGGCGCTGGGCGTCGGCCTCCGACTTGCACTTCGGACAGGTGGCGAGATGCGCGAGAACGCGCTCACGCGTGTCATGACCGAGCTCACCGTCCACCAGGGCGGCGAGTCGGTCTCCCAGATGCTGTTCTGCGAGGCGCCCCTCGCCGGGTTTGGACCGGGATCCACTCACGCGGGCGCGCCCCCTCCCCCCAGCGCGGGGACACGGGCCATGAAGGAGCGACGCTCGGCGCGGGCTTCCGGCGAGCGGTGCGCGAGCGCCTTGCGCAGCTGGGAACGGCCGCGGTGGATCCGCGAGCGGACGGTACCGAGCTTGACGCCCAGGGTCGCGGCGATCTCCTCGTAGGACAGCCCCTCGATGTCGCACAGGACGACCGCGGCGCGGAACTCCGGTGCGAGGGTGTCGAGGGCCTGCTGGACATCCGCGTCGAAGTGGGCGTCGTTGAAGACCTGCTGGGGCGACGGCTCACGGCTGGGCAGGCGCTCGGCCGCGTCCTCGCCGAGGGCGTCGAAGCGGATGCGCTGCTTGCGGCGGACCATGTCCAGGAAGAGGTTGGTGGTGATGCGGTGCAGCCACCCCTCGAAGGTCCCCGGTGTGTACGTGGACAGGGAGCGGAAGACACGGACGAAGACCTCCTGGGTGAGGTCCTCGGCGTCGTGCTGGTTGCCGGTGAGCCGGTACGCGAGGCGGTAGACGCGCCCGCTGTGCATGCTGACGATCTCCTCCCAGGTGGGCGGAGTCCACGCCTGCCCGTCCGCGTCGGTGGCGAAGGTCGCGGTCTGGGCGTAGTCGCCGGCGTGGTTGTGGTCAGCTGCGGTGTCGTTCACGGATTTCGGCCTGCCCGCCGACCCGAGAAAGCGCCGAAGCACTCCTCCCCGGTCCCCAGGCGCGGCCGCACCTCCCCTGTCGGCTCTGGTTGTCTCCAGTGGAGCCCCTACCATAGCCACCTCGCCCGTTAGCTCCGGATAAGCGGTTTTACGAGAATTTGATCTGGGCTGATACCACTCGGACCGCTGCGTCAGCAGTTGCTCGATGGCCTGCTCGTCGTCGTGATCCAACTGTGTCCCCCCGGGTGCGTCTCCACCCCTCTAAACGCCCGGTCCCATCTGCGGGTTCCCGACGGCAACGGATACAGTCACGCCCAGGCAACCACGGGGCAAGGAGAGGGCCATTACCGGCAACCGGCAGACGAGCTGGGCGTTCGCCGACGCCTACGTCGCCGAGGACGAAGTGCTGCAATGGACCCGTGACCGGGCCCGTGAGGCGGGGCTGCGCTCGGTGTCGCCCGGCACGGGCGCGGCGCTGCGGTTGCTGGCCGCCTCCGTGGACGCCAAGGCGGTCGCCGAGATCGGCACCGGCACCGGCGTCTCCGGCATCCACCTGCTGCACGGCATGCGCCCGGACGGCGTGCTGACCACGGTCGACCCCGAGCCGGAACACCAGCAGTTCGCCCGGCAGGCGTTCCGCGCCTGCGGCTTCGCCAGCAACCGGGCCCGTTTCATCCCGGGCCGCGCCCTGGACGTCCTGCCCCGCCTCACCGACGCCGGCTACGACCTCGTCTTCTGCGACGGTGACCGGCAGGAGGTCATGGACTATCTCGCTGAATCGTTGCGCCTGCTGCGCCCGGGTGGACTCGTCGTCTTCGAGGGCGTCTTCGCCAACGGCCGCACGGTGGACTCGGGGCCGCAGCCCACGGAAGTACTGCGCCTGAGGGAGCTGCTGCGGGCCGTGCGCGAGAGCCAGGAACTGGTGCCGTCGCTGCTGCCGGTGGGTGACGGACTGCTGTGCGCGGTCAAGCGGTGACATCCGCGCGGTGACGCGGCGGGCCCGACGGGCGGCCGGAACTTTTCGAAAAGACAGCGGGAGAGACAGCGGGTGACGGCCGTACGGCCATCCGTGGCTCCGCCCGGGCAAACCGCTGCCCCGACACCGTGAACGATGCCGGGGCAGCCGAAAGGGTATGGTCGCTCCGCGTCAGCCGACGACCTTCTTGAGGGCGTCACCGAGCGCGTCGGCCTCATCAGGGGTCAGCTCGACGACGAGCCGCCCGCCGCCTTCGAGCGGAACGCGCATGACAATGCCCCGCCCCTCCTTGGTCACCTCGAGCGGGCCATCGCCCGTCCGCGGCTTCATGGCCGCCATGCTCGTTCCCCTTCCTGAAACCAGCTCATCGTCAAAGCCGACGGCCCTGGGAGGGCACGCGTATCTACGTGGGACACGCGACACCGGCATCGAACACATTGCTTCCAGGCCATTATCCCGCATCTCAGGACCCGATGACCAACATCAGTCGGCATCGCTTGGGCAACGCGCGCGAGCAAAACCACTCAATTCGGCGATGTGGCTGCGATACTCCGCCGCCGCGGGGATCCCGACCGACCGAACGCGCTCCCGAATTCTTTGACGCAGGTCACACGTCCGGTCCGGTCCTCGGACGGTGATCTCCGCCATGCTGTCCTTCGTAACCGACACATCGGAGGGGATACGCCATGGCCGACACCGTGCTCTACGAGGTGAGCGACGGACTCGCGACGATCACGCTCAACCGGCCCGAGGCCATGAACGCGCTGAACGTCGCGACGAAGGTCGCGCTGCGGGAGGCAGTGGAGTCGGCGGCCTCGGACGACGCCGTGCGGGCCGTGCTGCTGACCGCCGCCGGGGAACGGGCGTTCTGCGTGGGCCAGGACCTCAAGGAGCACATCGGGCTGCTGCTCCAGGGATCCGATGTCGTCATGAGCACAGTCAAGGAGCACTACAACCCCGTGGTGCGGGCGCTGACGGAGATGCCGAAGCCGGTCGTCGCCGGGGTGAACGGGGTCGCGGCCGGTGCCGGCTTCGGGTTGGCGCTGGCGGCGGACTACCGGGTGGTGGCGGACACGGCGGGCTTCAACACGTCGTTCGCCGGGGTCGCGCTGACCGCGGACTCCGGGATCTCCTGGACGCTGCCGAGGGTGGTGGGACCGGGACGGGCCGCGGATCTGCTGCTCTTCCCTCGCACGGTCTCGGCGAAGGACGCGTACGAGCTGGGCATCGCGAACCGTCTCGTGCCGTCGACCGACCTGCCCGCGGAGGCGGAGAAGGTGGCGCGGGCGCTGGCCTCGGGGCCGACGGTGGCGTACGGGGCGATCAAGGAATCACTCGCGTACGGGTCCTCCCACTCGCTGGCGGAGACGCTGGAGAAGGAGGACGAGCTCCAGGGGCGGGCCGGGGCGTCCGAGGACCATGCGATCGCCGTGCGGGCGTTCGTGAACAAGGAGACGCCCGAGTATCTGGGACGGTGACGCGCTAGAGGTCTCTGCTCACGCAGGTCCGCAGGTGGTCGTTGACCAAACCGCAGGCCTGCATCAGGGCGTAGGCCGTCGTCGGGCCCACGAAGCGCAGGCCGCGCTTCTTCAAGGCCTTGGAGAGGGCTGTCGACTCCGGGGTGACCGCCGGGACGTCTCCCAGCGTCTTGGGGACCGCATGAGCGGTCGGCGTGTGGGACCAGATCAGTTCGTCCAGGTCGCCCGGGGCCCAGCCGGCCAGCACGCGCGCGTTGGCCATGGTCGCGTCGACCTTGGCGCGGTTGCGGATGATGCCGGCGTCGGCCAGGAGGCGGTCGCGGTCGGCTTCGCCGAACATGGCCACCTTGGCGATCTCGAAGCCCGCGAAGGCCGCCCTGAAGCCCTCGCGGCGGCGGAGGATGGTGATCCAGGACAGGCCGGACTGGAAGGCCTCCAGGCTGAGGCGCTCGAACAGGGCGTCGTCGCCGTGGACCGGGCGGCCCCACTCCTCGTCGTGGTAGGTCACGTAGTCCGGCGTGGACAGGGCCCAGGGGCAGCGCAGGGCGCCGTCCGGGCCCGCGAGGGCGGCTCCGTCGGTCACTGCTGCTCCCCGTGGCCGTGGTCGGGCTTCCGCAGGGAGGCGTGCGCGGCGGCCTGGGCGCCGGCCAGCGCGGACTCCAGGTCGGCGATCCGGGCGTCCCGCTCGGCGAGCTCCGCGCCGAGGCGGCTGAGCGCGTCGTCCACGTCGGCCATGCGGTAGCCGCGGGCGGTGAGGGGGAAGCGCAGGCTCTCCACGTCCGCGCGGTCCACCGGCCGGTCGAGCGGCAGGGGGTCCTGGAGCCGCTCGGGGGCGACGTCCGGCAGCGGGCCGTCGCTCTCGCCGCCGCCCACCACGGCGAGCGTCACCGCGGCGACCACAACCGCGAGTGCGATGACCAGGAACAAGAACATAACCATCGCTGAGGTCCCCATGGTCCCTGCCGGCGGCCGGCCGCCGGCATCGAATGTGTCAGGGTCCGATCGTGCCATGCGAGTCTGACAGTTAGGGTCGCAGGCGGCCGAAGACCAGAACGTACGAAGCGAGGTCACAGGGGATGCTCAGGCTGGGCAGGCGTGAATTCGACACGCACGAGCCGGTGATCATGGCGATCGTGAACCGGACGCCCGACTCCTTCTACGACCAGGGCGCGACGTTCCTCGACGAGCCCGCCCTCGCGCGCGTGGAGCAGGCGGTGGCCGAGGGCGCCGCCATCATCGACATCGGCGGGGTCAAGGCCGGGCCCGGGGAAGAGGTGTCCGCGACCGAGGAGGCCCGGCGGACCGTCGGCTTCGTGACGGAGGTGCGGCGGCGGTTTCCCGACGTCGTCATCAGCGTGGACACCTGGCGGGCGTCGGTCGGCGAGGCCGTGTGCGAGGCCGGGGCCGATCTCCTCAACGACGCCTGGGGCGGGGTCGATCCGAGGCTCGCGGAGGTCGCCGCGCGGTACGGCGTCGGGCTGGTGTGCACGCACGCGGGGGGCGCGGAGCCTCGTACGCGGCCGCATCGGGTGACGTACGACGACGTGATGGCCGACATTCTGCGGGTGACCGTGGGGCTCGCGGAGCGGGCGGTCGCGCTGGGGGTGCCCCGGGAGTCCGTGATGATCGATCCCGGTCACGACTTCGGGAAGAGCACCCGGCACAGTCTTGAGGCGACCCGGCGGCTCGGGGAGATGGTCGACACCGGGTGGCCGGTGCTGGTGTCACTGTCCAACAAGGACTTCGTCGGGGAGACGCTGGACAAGCCGTTGAAGGAGCGCGTGGTGGGGACGCTGGCCACGACCGCGGTCTCGGCGTGGCTGGGGGCTCAGGTGTACCGGGTGCACGAGGTGGCGGAGACCCGGCAGGTGCTGGACATGGTGGCGTCGATCGCGGGGCACCGTCCGCCCGCCGTCGCCCGACGGGGGCTGGCGTAGGGCCCGGAGGGGCTGAAACACACGACCAGCCCCTCCGGTTCCGGTTCCGGCACCGCGCCTAGCGGCCCGCCTCCTTCGACACCAACGCCACCGCCTCGTCCACGTCGTCCGTCACGTGGAAGAGCAGCAGGTCCTTCTCCGAGGCCTTGCCCTGGGCGACCAGGGTGTTCTTGAGCCAGTCGATCAGGCCGCCCCAGTACTCGCTGCCGAAGAGGACGATCGGGAAGCGGGTGACCTTCTGGGTCTGGACGAGGGTGAGTGCCTCGAAGAGTTCGTCGAGCGTGCCGAGGCCCCCCGGCAGGACCACGAAACCCTGCGCGTACTTCACGAACATCATCTTGCGGACGAAGAAGTAGCGGAAGTTGAGCCCGATGTCGACGTAGGGGTTGAGTCCCTGCTCGAAGGGGAGCTCGATGCCGAGGCCGACGGAGATGCCGTTGGCCTCGCTGGCCCCCTTGTTGGCCGCCTCCATGGCGCCGGGGCCGCCGCCGGTGATGACCGCGAAGCCGGCCTCCACCAGGCCGCTGCCCAGCCGTACGCCCGCCTCGTACTCCGGTGAGTCCGCGGGCGTCCGGGCCGAGCCGAACACGCTGATCGCGGGCGGGAGTTCGGCGAGTGTGCCGAAGCCCTCGATGAACTCCGACTGGATGCGGAGCACGCGCCAGGGGTCGGTGTGGACCCAGTCGGAGGGCCCTCCCGCGTCCAGCAGGCGCTGGTCGGTCGTGCTCGCCGTGACCTGGCCCCGCCTGCGGAGGACAGGTCCCAGGCGCTGCTCCTCCGGCGGCTGCTTCTTGCCCTCGGGGTTCCCGGTAGCCATGTGCGCTCCCTCCGCTTGCCTGGTCTTTCCATCTCAGCGTAGATCTACGCGGGTTACGGAGGGGGGACGTACGCGTGTCCGCCATGAAGCGCCGCAGTACAAACGGGCGTCACGACGTCAGCCAGGCCCTCAGCTTCTCCTCCGCCTGCGGGATCAGCGACGCCTTCACCCGCTCGTCCACCTTGTGCGCGAGCAGCGGCTGGCCGGGGCTGTAGTTGACCGCGGGCACGCCCAGCGCGCTGAAGCGGGACACGTCCGTCCAGCCGAACTTGGGCCGGGCGACGCCGCCGACCGCGGCCATGAAGGCCTGGGCGACGGGGTGGGTGAGGCCGGGACGGGCGCCGCCGGTGTGGTCGTCGACCACGAACTCGTCGACCCCGCAGTCCGCGAAGAAGTCCCGCACGAACGCCTCCGCCTCCGCCTCGCTCCGGTCCGGCGCGTAGCGGAAGTTGACGGTCAGCGTGCACGCGTCGGGGATGACGTTCGTGGCCACGCCTCCCTCCACGCCTACCGCGTTGAGGCCCTCGTGGAACTCAAGACCGTCCACGACCGGCTTGCGCGGCTCGTACGCCGCCAGCTTCGCGAGGGCGGGAGCGGCCTTGTGGATCGCGTTGGAACCCATCCACGCGCGCGCGGAGTGCGCTCGCTCTCCCTTGAACGTCAGCAGCACCCGCAGAGTTCCCTGGCAGCCGCCCTCGACCTGGTTGTCCGTCGGCTCCAGCAGGACCGCGAAGTCGCCCTCCAGCCACTCGGGGTGGGCCTCGGCCACATGTCCCAGGCCGTTGAGGTGGGCCGCGACCTCTTCGTTGTCGTAGAAGATGAAGGTGAGGTCGCGGTTGGGCTCGGGGACCGTCGCCGCGATGCGCAGCTGGACCGCGACGCCGGACTTCATGTCGCAGGTGCCGCAGCCCCACAGGTAACCCTCGTCGTCGAGCCGGGAGGGGACGTTGTCCGCGATGGGCACCGTGTCGATATGGCCGGCGAGGATGACGCGTTCCGAGCGGCCGAGGCCGGTGCGGGCGACGACGTTGTTGCCGTGCCGGTCGACCGTCAGATGCGGCAGGGCGCGCAGGGCGCTCTCGATCGCGTCCGCGAGAGGCTTCTCGGTGCCGCTCTCGGAGGGGAAGTCGACGAGCTGCGCGGTGAGCTGAGCTGCGTCCAGCGAAAGGTCAAGAGGGGTGTCGGCCATGCTGTCGACCCTAACGCCCCCGCAGTACGCGCTCTCTGTCCCCATCCGGCACAGGACCCTCAGTACTCTCCAGTATCTTGTCCGGATGCCAGAGCCGTTGCCCCCTACTCGCAAGCGCCGTGGCCGCGTCCTGCGCTCCTTGGCGGCCCTTGTGGTCCTGTGTGCGGTCGCCGGATACCTCGTGGTGCAGTACGTCACCGGAGGCACGGAAGGACCGAGCTGCAGAGTCGTCTCGGGCAGGGCGGGCGGGCCGTCGTACGAGTTCACGCCCGAGCAGGCGGTGAACGCGGCGACGATCACCGCCGTGGGCACCGGGCGCGGGCTGCCCGAGCGGGCCGTGACCATCGCGCTCGCCACCGCGCTCCAGGAGTCGGGGCTGCGCAACATCTCGCACGGCGACCGTGACTCGCTCGGCCTGTTCCAGCAGCGGCCCTCGCAGGGCTGGGGCACGCCGAAGGAGATCCTGGACCCGACGTACGCGGCGGGCGAGTTCTACAAGCACCTGGTCAAGGTGGACGACTACCAGGACCTCCCGCTGACCGTGGCCGCGCAGCGCGTGCAGCGCAGCGGCTATCCGGAGGCGTACGCGAAGCACGAGCCGGACGCCACGGTGCTCGCCGCCGCCCTCACCGGCACCTCGGCGGCCACGCTGACCTGTGACGGGCGCCAGGACGCCACGCGGGCCACGCAGGCGACGGCCACGGGTCCGGACGCGGTGCGGTCCGCTCTCGTACGGGACTTCGGGCGGGACGCGCTGGAGACGACCGCCGCGGAGGTGAGCGGCACGGCGGCCACTCCGACCCCGACGCCGACGCCCACCGCGGGTGACACGCGCACCGTGACCCTTCCCGTGAGCGAGGACACCGACCCGGGTTCCGACCGCAGCCTCAGCGAACGCGGCTGGCAGCTCGCGCACTGGGCCGTCGCCAACTCCTCGGCGCTGCGCATCGAACGCGTCTCGTACGCCGGGCGCCAGTGGACCGCCGGGAGCACGGACAGCCAGTGGCGTACGGCCGACGGCGGGGGTGCCACGGGCTCGGTGCGGATAGTGACGGCACGGTAGTTCGGACGATCACCTGGAAGGGTCACGTCCGCCTGCTGTCGGAGCGGGTGTGAGCGGGTTTTCGTCGCGTCACCTCCGTATCCGTCGAAACCCTTGAGAACAAAGGGCTGCAAGCATTCGGCGGACTTTCAGACCGGAAGGTCTTTGCCCGTTTTTATCCGCAAGTGATAATGCGACACATTGCCAACTCTTTACATTGGCCCTCCGCAACCTTCGACGGCTTCGAGCGGTAGTCACGGCGTCCAAGCAACGTTCCCTCCCGTCGAAGGAGCAACATGTCCCTCCCCCTGACCCGCAGGATCGCCCGCGCCGCGCTGCTCGTCGCTGCGGGAGCGGCAGCCGGGGTCGGTGCGGCCGGCTCCGCGAGTGCGGCTCCCGCCGCCCTGCCTGCCACCCCCAACCTCGGCGGACTGACCGCCCTGGACGGAGCCCACGTCGGCAACACCGTGGACGGCGCGACGCAGAACCTGACCGGGACCGCGGGCAAGACCGGTGGCAAGACGGTCGAGAAGGCGGTTCCGGCCGCGGGCAAGACCAGCGGCAAGGCCGTGAAGAAGGCGGCGCCGGCCGCGCAGAAGACGGCGGGCGAGGCCGCCGGTTCCGCCGGGGGCCTCCTCGGGGACACCACGTCCACCGCGACCAAGGGCGGGCTGCCGACGGACTCCCTCACCAAGGGTGGACTGCCGGCCGCGGACTCCCTGCCGGTGAAGAGCCTGCCGCTCGGCTGAGCACCGCACACACGGCGAAGGGGCCCGGGGATCTCCCCGGGCCCCTTCGCCGTACACACACGCGGCTACGCCAGGCGCTCGACCGCCGCCCGCACGCGCTCGTCCGTAGCCGTCAGCGCCACGCGGACGAACTTCTCGCCCGCCTCGCCGTAGAAGTCGCCCGGGGCCACCAGGATGCCCAGCTCGGCCAGGTGGGCCACCGTGGACCAGCAGGACTCGTCCCGCGTGGCCCAGAGGTAGAGGCTGGCCTCGCTGTGCTCGATGCGGAAGCCGTGGTTCACGAGGGCCTCGCGCAGGAGGGCGCGGCGGGCGGTGTAGCGCTCGCGCTGTTCGCGGACGTGGGTGTCGTCGCCCAGGGCCGCCACCACCGCGGCCTGCGTCGGCGCCGGCGTCATCATGCCGCCGTGCTTGCGGATCTCCAGGAGGGGCGCCAGGACGGCCGGGTCGCCCGCCAGGAAGGCCGCGCGGTAGCCGGCGAGGTTGGACCGCTTCGACAGCGAGTGCACGGCCACGATGCCGTCGTAGGAGCCGCCGTTGACGTCCGGGTGCAGGACCGAGACCGGGTCGGCCTCCCAGCCCAGCTCCAGGTAGCACTCGTCGGAGAAGAGCAGGATCCCGTGCTCGCGCGCCCAGGCCACGATCCGGGTCAGCTCGTCCTTGGACAGGACCTTCCCCGTCGGGTTCGACGGGGAGTTGAGCCACAGGAGCTTCAGGCCTGCCGGGTCCAGCTCGGTCGGGTCGTCGTAAGCCTCGTAGTCGGCCCGGGCCAGGCGCGCGCCGACCTCGTACGTCGGGTAGGCCAGGCGCGGGTAGGCGACCCGGTCACCGGGGCCGAGGCCCAGCTGGGTGGGGAGCCAGGCGACGAGCTCCTTGGAGCCGACGATCGGCAGGACGTGGCGGTGGGTGACCTCGCGGGCGCCCAGGCGGCGCTCGACCCAGCCGGTGATCGCGTCGCGCAGGGCCGGGGTGCCCCAGACCGTCGGGTAGCCCGGGGAGTCCGCCGCGTCGATCAGGGCCTTCTGGACGAGATCGGGGACCGGGTCGACCGGGGTGCCGACCGACAGGTCGACGATGCCCTCGGGATGCGCGGCGGCCGTCTTCTTGTACGGCTCCAGCTTGTCCCAGGGGAAGGTGGGAAGGCGATCGGAGACTGCGGACACGGCGTTCGGGCTCACTTTCGGGTCGTACGGCAAACGCCTCGGTCCCGCACGGCCGGGATCAGGCCGTGCGGGACCGCAGCGACACCTGAAGGTGCCGGATGATCAGGCCTGCGGCGGCAGCGCGGCGATGAACGGGTGGTCCCGCTCGATCAGACCCAGCTTGCTGGCACCGCCGGGGGAGCCGAGCTCGTCGAAGAACTCGACGTTCGCCTTGTAGTAGTCCTTCCACTCCTCCGGAGTGTCGTCCTCGTAGAAGATCGCCTCGACCGGGCAGACCGGCTCACAGGCACCACAGTCGACGCATTCGTCCGGGTGGATGTACAAGGACCTGGAGCCCTCGTAGATGCAGTCGACCGGGCACTCCTCGATGCACGCCTTGTCCTTCACGTCGACACAAGGCTGCGCGATGACGTAGGTCACGCTGTCGTTCCTCCTCGATAGGGCGCTGGCGGGCCTCCTCAGGCCCTGCCGCCTGGCGCGCGGGAGCGCGGCGTCGTCGATGCCCGCCCCTAGTATCTCCGGTCTTGGGCATGATCCGAACAGGAGGGGTGAACTGACCTGTGGAAATCTCCGCCGCGGGACGTCTCGTCGTCCGTATCTCCGCAGCTGACGTGGGCAAACGGGTATCCGTACGGCGCCGGGACGAAACCGGCGTCACGCACGAGAAGTTCACCGACACGGTGGGTGTTCTCACATCATGGGACGGCGGTGTGCTGATGATCACGCGCCGGGACGGGGAGAGCGTCCGCATTCCGGAATCCTCGCTGGTCGCGGGCAAGGTGGTCCCCGTCGAGCCGGCCCGTCGCCGGGGCCCGGCCGCCTCGTACCGGGAACTGGCCCGGATCGCCGCGCGGGGCTGGCTGCCGCTGGAGAGCGAGCCGCTCGGCGAGTGGGAGCTGCGGGCCGCCTCCGGGTTCACCCGCCGCGCCAACTCCGTCCTCCCGCTCGGCGACCCCGGCATACCCCTCGACCGGGCCCTGACGGCCGTACGACGGTGGTACGGCGACCGCGGGCTGCCCGCGTACGTCCAGACCGCCACCGGCGCCGCGGGCACGCAGGAGACGCTGTGCGCGGAGCTGGAGGCGCGGGGGTGGACGCGGGTGGTCACGGCGGAGCTGTGGACCGGGGCGCTGGCGCCGATCGCGGACCGGGCCCCGGACCCGGGTGTCGTGCTGTCCCGGGAGGCCGACGAGGCCTGGCTGGCGCGCTATCAGCGCAAGGGGGTGAGCGAGGTGGCGCTGCGGGTGCTGGAGAGCGGGCCGTCGGTGTGGTTCGCCACCGTCCCCGGCGAGGACGCGCCGGCCGCGATCGGGCGCTGTGTCGTCGACGGCCGGTGGGCCGGGTTCGCGGCGGTCGAGGTGGATCCCTCGCTACGGCGACGGGGGCTGGCCTCGACCGTGATGGCGGCGCTGGCCCGGCGGGCGCTCGACGAGGGGGCGTCGGCCGCGTGGCTCCAGGTCGAGATCGACAACTCCGGTGCGCGGGCGCTCTACGACGGCATGGGGTTCGCCGCGCACCACGCCTACCACCACTACCGTGAGCCGGCCCTCGCCGGCGACGCGCGGTAGTAGCGATCGCCGGGAAAGGGCACGAGCCAGCTATGCGTCCCCCCTATCCGCCATCGCCCGAACGTTCCGCCGAGCTACGGAGGCGGTTCGCCGAAGAGGCGCGGTCCGAGCGGCCGGATCTGTCCGCGCTGTGTCTGCTGGTGGGGGCGGCGGCCGACGGGGCGCTCGACGAGACCGGAATCGACGCGGCGCAGATCGAACTGGACCGGCTGGCCGGGCAGTTGCCGTTCCGGCCCGGGGGGCCGCGGTCGTGGGCGGTGTCCCTGCGGGAGCTGCTCGGGGACCGGTGCGGGTTTCGCGGCTCCGGCGCGGACTATCAGCGGCTGGAGTCGTCGTTGCTGCACGAGGTGCTGCTGCGGCGGCGCGGGT
>Ga0307508_10004578_pt1 | contig 13458 bp, 13 predicted proteins | sample 9_EM_MG_FD_203089 | JGI IMG/M metagenome (GOLD analysis project Ga0307508, IMG submission 203089) | Populus trichocarpa ectomycorrhiza microbial communities from riparian zone in the Pacific Northwest, United States - 9_EM | ecosystem: Host-associated > Plants > Roots > Unclassified | place... | reverse complement strand
CATTTCGAAAGTAACAGCCATCCTCCTAATGATTTTTTATCTGCGCCTCTTCCTTCCCGCAATAATTCACCACCCCGATCACAACCATCCAGTGGTTTGTCTGAACCTCCGTATGAACGTGAACCCGATGAAGCCGATATGACAGGCTCCGTCAGGCGTGACCCATACGATGAGACGATTCGACAGCCATTGCCTATATCTCGTGCACGTTCGATATCTCAAGTGCCATCTGTCATCGAAACACCACGACCTACGCTCATGTTTGCTATTGCTAGCGATAACGTTGAGCAGGTCAAGCAGGTCCTGGAAAGTGGTGAAGTCAACCCAAATGAAGGCGTGGGACCACAATCGGCTTTGGCATTTACACTGACTAATGATAAGTTGACCAACAAATTGGAGATTGTGAAAGCATTGTTGGCCTACGGTGCTGATCCGGAATCGGTGAAGAAGGTTGGGGTGTCGATTCCTGAGCCTGAGATTTCTGAAGAGAAGCAACCCGTGTTGGAGGTAGATCACGCTACTAGGTGATATTTCTCCATCAAAGGCGATAACCTGGTTCACTGACTTCTTTGCTTAGATATTACCTTGACCGCGCAGATGCCATGCATACGAAGAGGAGTTCAGCCCTCATTCAACGATCCTTCTTCCGACCATTAACACGCGTCCGTTACGAGCTAATTGGTCAGGACAGAGCCCTGGAACAACTCTTTCGCGTTCTATCGATGCGGTCACGGGAGTTGACCGTAGCCCCAATTGTGGTTATGTTATGTGGCATGTATATTCTTTGTTGTCGACGGGGTGACCGATTTTGATGGAAATTTTTGATCAGGTCCAAGTGGGCACGGCAAAAGTCTACTTGCTCGGAAGTGTGAGTTGCTCTCTCTCTGATCTCGCTTGCCAGGTCTGAGGTGTGTTTTAGTTGGTTCGTTGCTTGATGTCCCGACCCACACAGTCAATATGACTACGTTGAGTTCCTCTCACGAGCTTTGGCAATCATATTCAATGAGTCCCTATGAGGTGAAATTTTCGATACCTATCCATTGGACCACAAAGTAATCCGATATATATCATAGGACCCCTCTACATGTACCCTCGCTGAATTCCTCGTCAACAACGAAGGACGAAGATGTGTTGTCGTTTTGGATGTAAGCAATTATATGCGTGTGTCCGAACGAGGTCTTTAACTTAACGAGTGCAGGAAATCGAGAAAACTTCAAACGAGAAAATCCTCTGGTCTCTGTACATGCCCTGGGAGCTCGGACGATATGCTCTGGAATCGACCGGCCGACATGTTGACGTTCGAAATGTTATCTGGATTGGGACATCAAACATTGGGCATGACCTTATATTCGACCATCAAGAAACACGTAGGAATCCTGACGAAATGATGTCTCGCGAGGATTATCTTGACGTAATGACACTTCTACGGTCGAAAGTTTCAGAGCGACTTGGTGTACGTTGGATGCAACTCCTTTCTGAAAACTCTCTGACTACTTATTATCCAGGCTTCCGTTCTATCAAGAGTCACTACTGTCCTTCCTTTCGTGCCATTCACATTAGAGGAAAAGAAGGCCATTTGTGCAGAAGCACTGGGCCACCTCGCAGGCGATGCTTACCGACAACTCGAGTCCACATCGATGACATCGCTGATCGATTCTGCTATTGCAGAGTACTATCCGGCGGAGGGCGTTCGATCACTTCATCGGTCGATTTCAAATCAATTACTGGATATTCTTTGTTGATTATTACCACTTCAATTCTCTGTTTCGTTCGGGTATGGAAGCTATCTTCGAATCCATGCAGTCTGTAGGCATTCGAATTCAAGAAGCGATCAGGATGGGTAGAACAGCATTCCACAAGCACGTAGCTACTTTCCTTTGCAATCATAGAACGCAGAAAGTATACAAATTTCACGGGAAATAACGAAAAATGTTCTTTTTCGGCTAAAAGCAATCTGAGTTGCGTTTCAGCCCAAATTGTCTACATAAAAATCGATATCCAGGGGCGCTCTACATTGATCTGTGCCCTTCCGCCGACACCCGCAGGGAATAGGATACTTCGTTCGTCAAGGTTTGAAAGTTTCAAGGCTGAGAGCTTTGAACACGATTGGAAATCGCATCGTACGATGGTGGATTAGCCAAAGCCTCTTCAACACCCGACTCTCGCGTAGGTGATACAGTGCCATCATTGGCGGAGATTGAACTCGCACAATGCCTATGTCCATATTTCGCAGGAGAGTTCCCTGGCCGTGATTGAAGAGTTGGTGAGCGTTCTTGCATCTGGAAAGAATTGGCTGTGTGCGGATCTATAACTTGTAAACACACGTGAATCAACGGGAATGAACGACAATGGGGAAACTCACGGTTTGGATCGATTACACTACTACCTAGTGTTGCACCCTCATAACTTGAAGCATAGTAACTCTGTTCTTGAGCTTTGCGCCAGCGCCGTATTAACAGTAGAACCAATATTGTCACCAACACACCGAATGCTACCCCTCCTAGTACACCGCCGATAATTGCGCCAGTTGATACTGACTGCCGAGATCCACCACTAATACCGATCGACGATGTAGCCGAAGACGTGTGGGAAGCAGATGTGGGGAAAGCAATCGTGTGGGAAGCGGTCGTAGTACCACTGACACTCGGTGAAAGTGATGGCATCGATGACAGTCTATCAAACGAGGGTTTATATGTGATGTAGTCCAATATGAAAGGTTGGTTATTAGCCTCTGTGATATTCACCAAAAGCGTGTGAGTTCCAGAAGGTAAGCCGTCCAGACCGAAATGCAAATAATTCGAAACTTCTCCATCTTTATTCAAGTAGCCTGGAGAGGATGTGGTGACGGAGACACGCGAGGAATATGTCGTTTCATTGAGTGTGTAGGTCGTTGTCAATGACCCTAAGTTGTTCCAGGAAAATATGCCGTATACTGCAAAGGACGTTCCTGGAACGAAGCCAAAGTCGGAATGGTCCTGTTAAATTAACTGGTTACTCACCACTAAACCGGAAGGCAAAGGTATCCCCAGGATTCGAGGTGCGATGGGTAAGATTGCCATATGGACGTCCTGACTGAAGGTTGACTGGGATAAATTTATTGGTACTACGAGACCATTGACCGGAGTACTGAATCAAAGAGCTGTCGTCATCGACAATGACGGTTTGCCCATTTAGGGAAGTTTGATTTCCAACTTTTATGACGGCATAGTCTATTGCTATCGTGTACAAATTGGTCATCGTGATCGTGTGCTTGCCATCAGGTAGTGTCGGTGTTGTGAACCATTGCATGTAATTTTGTGGACTGGGGTCTTGATAGTTGATGACGAACGAAGCTCCGTTGTCGATTTGGACTGTGGCTGTTTGCGGTAAAGCTGACGGTGGGGTGTGACCAGTGAAGGCTGCCGATGTCCCTAAATTTTGCTCAGATAAAGGAATGCAAAATGCGTGAATACACGCCTACCATTGAACGTAAAGGTAAATGACCCGATTTGTGAAGCTGAAGACCTTGGGAACTGGGTTGTGCCTCCATACCACCAGTAAGGCCATGAAGCCAAATCCCAAGGAGACGTTGTATTCCCCCCTGACCAAGAATACGAGAAGGCAGCAGAATTGTCGTCCAGTATAACACGCAGGTCTGTGGACATGGTGGAAGAAGATAGAGCTAACTAATAGTCACAAGGTCCAATACTTGAACTGATGGATTAGAAGATAGCTTGATCGGTTTCATCACAAAACTTGGATGAAGTCGTAATTAGTACTAGGCGCAGCCTTTCTTTCAAACTTCCCACAAATGGTGATGAGAAGTTGAGGCTTGCAGGAAGGAAACCTTTCAAGGAGGCTTGGATATAATACTTTCTCAGAGGATGTATCCCAAGTCGATCTTTTGGTTGGAACGACATATCATCAATCCGACCTGATGCCTGGTCGTATCCACCCAATCGCTGCTATGTCAACCAGGGTGACAGATGGTAGATCACCGAGACGTCAGATCGTGCGCATGGGTCGGCAGATGTTGGTGGCCAATTGAATCGTTATTTAACAGAAAGCTAACTACTTTCTGTCATAGGAATACTTATGGGCAACACAAACAGGCAATGCAAACACTGTCACATCATACAGCCTATGTGAATACACTATATACAACAGTTAGGCAACAGCAAGATGTTGAAAGTGATTGAGGGTGAAGCAATGCATACGTTCGCCATCAGTGGGGATGTCCCCTCCATACTATCCCTTCTGAGAGAAGCTGAGGAAGATGAGGAACACCGCTGCCGCTCTGCTTCTCGAGGAAGAACTTATCCTTCGTCGGCCGAGGTAATGCCCCTCGCAATGCGGAATCTTTCCGTGCTGCGCCGCTAAACTGTGTGGCTCCCAATACTGTAATCAGAATGATAATTTGCCTTGCAAAATGGGAAGGCGAGATGAGGAACACACCATATCCCCATGCTTCCATCTGCCTGAATTTAATGGGCACGATAGGAATCTAATAAACGAGATCTGTAAATGAGCATAGGTTGGAGTGGTAATGCACGTCTTCATTACTTGACGATGAGCGGTGCGCGTCGTCGTTTGTGAATAGTAGCATATCGACCGTCGCGCAACTCTCACAAGAAAAGCATGCTCTACATAATGAGGCGGCGGGGAATCCTACATTGTATTTCCCCTGGATCATCGGATGGCCAAGTACTCCTCTACTTCAATTGTATCGAAGACCATCTACGATGTCCTTCAAACAAATCCGACTGTGCTGGATTGGCCAATGAGCAAGCTCTCAAACTCTTGTACAGGTTGCGTGCGACGTTAAGAGGAGTAAGCCTGTCGTGATTGTCGTGGATGGGCTGGATGAGGCGAGCCGAACGAGCCTCGAAGATGCGGAGCTATCCAGGTCTTCAGTCCGAGTCGGACGGATGACCAGATTACGAAGCCATTCTTCCCTTCCCTTTAGTCCAACTACGACCATCTGAAGCATGTACATCTGGATACGTCCAACTTGTTGACTATGTTACTGCATGCAAGATGCTCATGGAACAACTCCCCGAGGACAGAGGATCGACCTTGGCATGGACGAAACTTTGCGTAGAGTGGCGGGACTGCGTAGGTGGACAGGTTTATCGTCGCACTGAAGGGGCCGTTGCCCACTGGGGTGTTGATACCCTGCACGACTTACGACGCTCCCCTGACCCAACCTACATATTATGGTGGGGTGCCGGTGGTTCCGGTTCCGGTTCGTTCTCTAGTTCCAATTCCTGTGAGGGTGATGGGGAACTGTTGATGACAAGCGATCAGGTGGTGCGCAGGATTTCGGGTTGGTGAGGCAAGAAAGTCGTCACTCCAACAACGACGTTGGATGACAGTGCTGATTTCTAGATCCCGAGCGACGCCACCGCCTCAAGGGTCTTACTGAATCCCACAAGTGCGCGCCGTGCTCGTTCTGTCGATGCGGCGAATTGGGTTATATGCTTCTTCTCGCCAACTGGTTAGCGTAGTTGCCCTTCACTTTGTCCACGAACTATTCACCATGACGCATAACTTTTCCATTGGCAGTGAAGTCTACCTTGATCTGGACCACCGTAGGGCAAGTATCCCCTGCTTCTGCGTTTCATTACGCAACATCCTGGAGAGTTATAGCATTAATGGACCAGTCTCCGCCTTGATGTTGGTGCTGCAAACTTCGCCTGCTTATGACTCAGTTTAAGAGAGTGGTTTCAGACTTCCGGACCTTACCTCAATTTCAGGGTTGATAAACGGCAGACGAACGCGAGTTTGACAGAGCAAGAAACCACAGACTTTGTCATTAGTGGTTTTTAAAAATTCGATTTCTTGCCAATTTCAATTGACATGCGACGTTCCGAAAGAGTACAGGCTGCTGCATCCCAGAGGCCAAGTTAGCTAAGTCAGATAAACGGAGAAATGCTCCTATTTGGAGACAATTTAAACTGAGGTTGCTTGTCTCTCTCAGCTTCGGGCGATGATCCATTGTCTTTGGTTGCATAATCGAGTGGTGGAGCCTGGGCAGAGTAAAAAATATCCTATTCAGTGAGTACTGAACATGAAGATATACACTCTATAGTTCTTCAGGGAGTACGACCTTGCGCTTATACTTCGCTTGGTCCCTCAGCCACTGGGTTGCCTTGTAAGTTGTTGCATAAGCGTCATGATGGACAAGCATACCTGTCTATACTGGTGTAAGGACCCGATCTTCTCCCCTGAAAGCGGATTGGTTAATGAAATTTGATAGTTAAACCAGGAACTTACCATAATAATCGGGTACTGGTTGGGTGGGACTCTGAAGGGATGCGTCGACGCGATTTTTCGCTATGCGATGAAAGAACTCCGTGTCCTTGGCATCAATAGCTTGCGTCAGCGAACGGTGTCTTGTTCTCCATAGTGCTGTACCGAGTGATGGTCCGACAATGGCCCCCGCACCTGCAGCTCGTAAGACTGATGTTCTGGGGGGAAAACAGCCAATACTGACCAAGACACCCGACGGTACAGAACCCATAGAAGAAGAATGGGTCGATACCCTGATACCCGATGGTAAACCGGTGCGTGCACCATGATTTCTTTCCAGTCCACGTACCATGATTGGTTTAAGAGGATCAGCGTCCCGCGTTCCAAAATATATCGCACCTCCCACAAAACCAAGTAAAGCACAGGGTATAGTTGCAGCCTACCAGAATATAAACTGGGTTTTCCAATGCAATGCAGCAAACTACTCACTATTTGCCATTGTCTTTCACTTCGTCTAATTGCAAGATATTCGGGCCATGTGAGGGACGCCTTTGGCCCTGCTGCTGTTGAATTAGGCCTAGAAGAAAATATATTCTTTGTCGTAGAGTGTCGCGATTTTGACGCCAAGGTTAGTACAGGAGAGCGACAAGCTGCCATGTCGTATGAAAACAAGGCGGATGATGTGCAGCACATAACCGTGACCCTGTCACGTGAGCCACAGCAATCTCCGCAAGCGGAAATAGCTTGTTGACTAGGTCTTTTGACGTCTTGAGAATGCTATTCCTTACCACCATAAGCATCCTATGACCAAGTACTGTCCATCTTGCTGTCTCGACTGCCAGCAGGCTACCTCTTCCGGAACTTCCTCGGCTGTGCCTAACACACCTTTTGCACTTGGAAACTTGTTGCAAGCCGGAACAGTGACTTTAAACATATCTCCTGAAATTCGACAGGCAATCTGTGACCACCATCATGCCGAGGACGATTGGCACGAATTTAAGCCAACAACACTTATCCCAATGTTGACGGATTCCCAGTACATGGATTTCTGTGGCGAGTTGGAATTCTTGACAAGACAGCGCTTCGTAGCCGTAACGTATCGCTGCTCGGAAAATGGCCAACTTATTCTGAGAGTCTATCTCATTCCATATGACCTCGTCAATGTTCAAGGCCGATTGCGTATCCGAAAAGATAACATTTTGAACCCCGCTAGACGATACATGCGTAATCTTCTGCCCAAAATTATACAGGACCTCGACACATGGGATGGTCTTCCTCTTGCAAGAAATGCTAAGGAGCTGGTTTCGGAAGTACTGGTATGGATGTTGCTTCTTTCTAACTTTCTCTCTGACTTTGGAGTGTTTGAAGGATCCGAGAACGTTGTCAGAAATCTATAGTGATCTACGTTCACCTATTGTGTCCCCGACGGGTTGTTTAGGCAATATTACGGCCCGTCTGCTTAATTCTCAGGACAACCTTGAAGGTCTTGGAATGAGATCTACACTTTACACCTACCAGCGGCGATCCGTTGCGGCAATGCTGCAAAGGGAGCTGGACCCGCGAGATGTACCTGACCCCTTGTATATCTCAGCTGGGACGATAGACGGTAGAGATTTCTACCTTCAACCTGGCACCATGGAAATCCTCCAGCAGCGTCCTATGACGGCTCCATGCAAAGGAGGCATACTATGTGAAGAACTAGGTAAAAATTCGACAATCTCATGTTTTTTGCCATTTAAAATCCTCGACAGGTACTGGAAAAACGATTATGATGTTAAGCCTCATTGTTGCAACAAAGGATCAAATTCCTCTGCCTGAGCCGTCTATAATCGATGAACGGCCTATCATGACTCCCCTGGCTTTTCGCCATTTTCCGTCAGGCGATTTTGCTTCGACTCGTAAACGATTTCATCGACGTCTCGACCCGCTGGAAAAGCGCAATTCTGGTTCGCGTATCCCAACACTGGTTGAATTGCTAATACACCAGTATCGCGTCTCTCCTCATTGTGGAATTCCTCGTAACATTTCAAGTCGCAATTACACCCGCATGGTCGAGATGAAAGATAGGATCGAAACGCTGCCCTTGGGTGACATTCTTCGTGCAAATGCGCCTTTCTATCTTCACTATTCCGGAGTTCCACAGGACTGGGATCGAGTGAAGAGGAAGAAGTCCGAGCTGAGTCCTAGGCTCATGTACCTAACGTCTGCCACCCTTGTCATCGTGCCACCCAACCTGCTGAGCCAATGGGATCGAGAGATTATGAAACATTGCGCTGTTCCCCTTCGTGTTTTGATATTGAGGTCTAAGACAATGTTGCCCTGCGTTAGGAATCTTGCAAATGATTACGATGTTGGTTTCCCATCCTTTAACGAGTAACTCACAACTGACTAGTTTACAGATTATCTTAATGACATATACACGTTAGTCACACCCTTGTTGTTTATATGGCGTCCTCACTCCTTGTATTGCAGGCTTCACAGCCGAGTCAAGTCTGCAGGACTTAACTAAATTACAAACCTGGAATTCTTGTGCATGCCCCGAATTTCCAGGCTACAGGGTTCCGCATTGTTCATGTCAAGTACCCGGTATTACTCCTCTCTTGCAAGTTCGATGGAAACGCCTTGTCATTGATGAAGGCCACGTTTCCGCTAACCTTTCAACCACTTTCGTTCCATTTGCGAAGACTCTTAGTGTTGAAAGGCGATGGATAATCAGCGGTACTCCCACCACGAACTTACTTGGCCTTGGTTTGGGAAGCAAAGGCATTGAACCTTCAACCAATTCGTTTGTTAAGACCAACGACACACTATCCTGCCACGGTTTACCCGAAGAAGACCCAATTGGAATGGACGAAGCAACATCATCATCATTGGAGGCATCCCCTACAGGTACACCGTCACCAACTACTCCACCTAAGCGAATATGGACCAGGTACGACCGCGAGGATCTCAACAAACTGGGTAACATGATAACACATTTCATCGCCGTTCCCCAGTTCAATGCCGACTGTACCTTAATTTCGACCCATGTGACAGAGGCTCTGCTCGATCCATGTGGTCCTCGCAGGGGATCTATTCAAGTCCTCAATCAGCTCATGGAAATGGTAATGATTCGTCATCGAATCGAAGACGTGGAGAAAGCTGTTATTTTGCCACCTGTGTCCCATGAGTCTGTTCTATTGGACTTGGACCCTTACGTCGTCAAGTCCTTCAATGCGTTACAGGCGGCTATCGTTGTCAATGCCGTTGATTCACAGCGTACTGATCAGGTATGCTCATGATTATAACCATTCTGACAAGCGTAACCTTGCTGTTGACTCCATAGGATTACCTGTTTCATGCACGAGTAGGTTTTTTTCCATGTGTCTCTGATCTTTAGTGACTCAAAGGACTCAAGAATACAGAACATCTCCAAGTCACCGTTAGGAACATGTCTCAGTATGTATCTTAGCCATTATGCCAGTGGTCGATCCCGGGTACTAAATCTGAAAGGTTACTTTTCTGGCATGTTGATTCTGGGCTTTTCAACGCCGATGAGCTTGTGAAAACCTCAGCAGCTCACATTCAAAGGGCAATCGACCGAAACGTGCCAGAAGAAGATATAGAATTGCTCAAGGAAGCATTCCATCATCTGTATGTCACCGGATGTCAATTTCGCATGTAAACTAACACGTAACCTGATACTTGCAGTGATGTAGCTGCTGAAGACCAAACATGGAGAGCCATTCAAAGTCATGAAGATGTCCCGTATCGGGTCTTCAACATGGTACAATCTGTCTTCGACGTTTGGACTCGGATACCTGGCAACGAAGCTCATGCACCCGTTAATCAAACTGGCTTTTTGCATGCCGACAGACTACTGAAGCTTTACGACATGGTTATCCAACGACCTCTTATTCGGGAGAATGCGATGATCGAGTGGGGTTGTGCCGTTGCCAAACGTGACGAGGCGTTCCGGAAAGCCTATGATGAATCATTACATAGAAAGAATAGGGGTAGGAAAAAGGGGAAAGCCCACAACGAGGATTACGCCCCAGGAAGCATGATGGCAGACAATTTCTCGAGGAAGGCATCGGCAGCAAACACATTAAAAGAGATGCAGAAGGAACTCGATGCGACGCTCACCAGACTTTCCACAGAAGAAGATATGGACGATGAGTGGTTTGCAAATAGACCTGAAATTATGGTACCAGCCCCGCCTTCACCCTCTCGGCATATGTCGACATTAGTCGCATCGTCACCGCTTGCAAAGATGAGAGTCGGTTCTTCAGCTTCGACCAAACTAAACTATATCATAAATGAGGTAATTTAATAGTCTGCCATCCTCCTTTTATGACCTATATTGATGTTCACTTCCTTAGGTCGACAAGTACGCATCTACTGAGAAATTTCTCATATTTTCTGGGTCTCCTTTAACACTGGCCCATGTTGCGGAAGCGCTTGCGCTAATCCATGTCAAATTTCTGCGATTTACGACGCAGATCGCCCCTCAATTCCGGGAGCAGCTTGTTTTAACGTTTGAAACATCGGAGACCTATCGAGTATTCCTGATGGAATTAAAACATGGTGCTCGTGGTTTGTAGGTGAATTTTCTCGCTTTCAATGTTATGTCTCTCAAAAGCGCCTCACAGGAACCTAATATCTGCTTCAAGGGTCATATTTTGCGAGCCGGTATGGCAGGCTGATGTCGAATCTCAAGCAATCAAGGTCAAATGCTTGTTTGTGGGGTTGAATCACATTGAAACTTTTACACATTAGCGGGCTCATCGTATCGGTCAAACCCGGGAAATAATTGGTATGACTTGCCAATCCCCTTCAATCGGTTCTGTCTGATCGTTTTGTAGTCAAGACTTTGGCAATTAGACACTCCGCAGAGGAAAAGATGGTATCACGGCGAGCTGCTCTCAAGGATAGTCACGAGAAGCTTCCGAGATTGATTGAAGAAGTAGGCATGAGGCATTATATCGCGGTTTGTTACATGCTTGTTATTAATTCGGTTCTGCTTATAAAAATTTGTTTAGAACCCGAAGTTTCTTACTCAAATTCCTTCATTAATCCCAACCGTCGACTTCTCCTTCCTCGACCTTCCTGACCCTCCTGTATCGCACAGTGAACTGGTCATTCTGAAGATTCCACCATTATCTTCTCCGCTAAAACGTGTCCGCGTTGAAGACCCTGTGCTAGAGCAATCAAAGATAGAACCTTCCCCAAAGAAGAAAAAGACGAGCATCCGCTTTCTCATACCATAAGTTATTTTCAATGTTGATACAATACTGGTTTTGTGAATTTATATTTGCTCGCTAATGAAGCCTTAAATGACAAAGCTGCCTCTTGAATCAGAATGAATTCTGGGAGCCAAAACATAGACTCGGTAGAGGAGGGCTCGAACATCCAACCACTACCTGTAGTTCATCCAAGCCGAAATTAAGTTTGACCACCATGACCCAAACAGCTTACGATCATGATCCTTGTTGATGGTACCTCCAGGCTTGCCTGGCCATACCCCTGCAATGTCTGGGTTCCGCGATAAAGGGTAGGAGACTTGGCCAGTGTCACCCGCCCAATCGAAGTCAACCACCCTGATGTTCGCCCTCGTCTTCCCCAATTCGTCCTTGACAAGAATAATGTCACCAGTGAGTGAGACATTGACCATGATATTGGGGGACCGCAGGTCACCATGCACCGCACCATTTTTCTGGAGAATTTTAAGGACTTTTTCTATCTCGACTTGAATCGAGGTTGCTGAATGGGGATGTGGTGAAACACCAGACAAAGGCTTCCAAGATGAAGGGTCGAGATATTCCATGATGTATGCTGTCGGAGCGCCTTCGACCTTTGAATGAGCGTGTAGGGTTGGTGCGAGGCTGTGCTTAGCTAGCAAGTGGTGAACCTCCACCCCGTATCCTCCATTTACTAGCTTCACAAGTACTGGTGCGGTGGGCCCTGCAAATGAAGACCCCGACAAAGAACCAGTGAAAAGCAAGCGATTTGAGTCCGGGGATTCTAATTTGGCGGTAAATACAAGTCGCGCCGATGACGTTGGGTTGTAAAGAATGCAGGACCCATAAATCCGAGGGGTAAAGGGCGGAAATGTGGTGTGAGAGGAAGGGAAACCCTGATCAATGCTCCTATTACTTGGTTTAAAAAAAGGATTAGAATAATAGGTTGATAACATACCTTTTTATCTCGTCGATACCCATGGCCAACGCATATAACACCCGCGCCAGCTTGTCACATCGCTCATCGGTATAGTCGTTAAACATTATATTGGTGTCTCCGAGTGGTTCGACGATGACTTTATCCCCGTCACAAAAGCCGCCCGCGACCGTCAAATTAGGTCCTGCAATTGGAATGGGTCAGCACTAGTAAGGTTATTGGTCAAAAATCAACTCACCATTAACGCAGAGTAAGAACGTTGGTGCACCATATGCTACAAATGCCCGGAGTGTTGGGTTTTTATGCTCTCGCTGAACTTTCGAGCCCAGATCATACCTGCGAACGACTTGCATATAAGGATCGCCACTTGCGCCGGGTTCCCCTTTCACTTCACGCATCGACAATAAGACATCCTTTACCAACAAAGCACCATCGACAACACCGCTACTCGACTCGCAGTTTGCCTTCAACGTCACCGATTTTTCATAATCCAAAATGCCACGAATACATTCGTCAAACTGGCGAATTCTTGCATCTTCCTTTTGATCGCGTGCCTGCTGCGCTACACTGCTGTCGCTCTTGGTAGAGAAGGAGTTGCCCATTGACGCGCATAAACGTTTTGCTGCGTTCATGGCGGTGATGGCCGTCTCCGACACCTGAGGGAGCGGTTTCTGAATGTCGAGGCAATATTGACGAAAAGCGTGGTGGAGAATACGCAGCGGTAAACCACGAGCGTTAGGAGGACGACAACATAAGACACGATCTTCGAAGACGGATACGTATTGGCTCCAGTCTTTGCCAAATTCGGAAGGCGAAAGAGGGAAGGCGAAACAGTTTTGCCTTCTGCAAATCGCTGAAGAAGTTAAACTTCTCGTTGTAAGAATGAAAGTCTATACCATGATAAATACTGAGGAATGTTCACGATGAAAAACTATACTCACTATCATCCGGTAGTCGTTCGTCAAGCAGCCGGACGTCTCCTTTTGTCCACGGGAGCGAGCCTTTCGCTAAATTGCATGCAATTTTCCAATTCATAATTGTCTTCAGGTATTGATCATCTGCTTGATGATT
>Ga0307508_10004577_pt1 | contig 13461 bp, 14 predicted proteins | sample 9_EM_MG_FD_203089 | JGI IMG/M metagenome (GOLD analysis project Ga0307508, IMG submission 203089) | Populus trichocarpa ectomycorrhiza microbial communities from riparian zone in the Pacific Northwest, United States - 9_EM | ecosystem: Host-associated > Plants > Roots > Unclassified | place... | reverse complement strand
ACGGTTGGCGCATCAACGGCGCGCAAGCTGCCCCGGAAACCGAATACCTGTTCGAAGTGCTGATCCGCATGGTCGGCACCGACGGACGCTGGATTTCGCCGCGCGTGTTCGTCCCGCTCGCAGAGCAGGGCGGCATGATGCCGAAGATCGATCTATGGATACTTCAGCGTCTCCTGCGTCATATAGAGGCGCTCAAGGGCGTCAAGCGCAGTATCGCGTTCAACCTCAATCTTTCGAATGCGACGCTCGGCGATGCGCATGCGCTCGCCCAGGTCGAGGAAGCGGTGCGCGCTGCCGGCGGCCTTGCGAATCGCCTGATCTTCGAGATCACCGAGACGAGCCAGCTTGTCAGCGTGCAGCGCGCGCGCGCATTCATATCCGAAATGAAGAAGCTCGGATGTCGGTTTGCACTCGACGATTTCGGTACCGGATTTTCTTCGTTCACGCACCTGCGCCACCTGCCGGTCGATCTCGTCAAGATCGAGGGCAGCTTCGTCGAAGGCATGGTCGGCAGCGAACTCGACCGGAAAATGGTCGGCTCGATCACGCAACTCGCACACTCGTTCAAGCTCAAGGTCGTCGGCGAGCACGTCAACAGCTTCCTGACGCTTGCGGCCTTGCGCGAGACCGGCGCCGACTACGCCCAGGGCCACTATCTCGGCGAGCCGCGACAACTGGCCGAAATCGACTTCAACACCCTGTTCTTGCGCAAATAGCCGCTTCGCCGGCTGCGCGCAAAAATCCCCCCGCAGTGCCCATTCGTTCACGGAAACCCGCGACGAATCGTCTTAGGCTTCGCCCGTTTCCCGTCGCGCGCGCCCTGGTCCGCAAATTGCTTGTGTGAAAGTTCAAGCGATTGCCGCCGATAGACCGGTAGTCACTTCCGATAACTGGGCGAGCTTGACGATTTTCGACAGCCTATTCATAACGCTGCGATTTTTTGCTAGACTCGATATCATAAGTTTCACATAACCTCTTGTAAGAGGTAAGAAATGCTTACCCCGATGCTCATCAGTGCCGCCGCAGTGGCCATTGCCGCCTGTGTGCGACGCATTCCCGAAGGCCAGGCGTACACGCTGCGCCGCATGGATGGTCATGTCCGCACGCTGGGTGCAGGCATGCATTTCGTGCTGCCGCTCATCGAGCGTGTCGCGCACAAGATCCGCTTGTTGGGCAACGTCGTGGAGATCGAACCGATCGCCGTGCCCGGGCAGAAAGCGACCTTGTGCGGCCAGGTGTATTACCAGGTGCTTGATGCCAAGCGCGCCGATACGATCATCGACGAAGTCGCTCAGCGTGTGCGCGAACAACTGCCGCGTCTGCTCGCCGAAACCGAAATCGCAGAGACGAGCGCGCGCAACCTGCAACTGAAGAGCGGTCTCAATCGCCACCTGCGCGATCGGGGTCTGCTCATCACGCGCGTTCAGCTCGGCTGATTCTTCGTCATCGCAACGGCCGGCGCCTGCGCTGGCTTTTGCGGGCACTTCTGCGGATACTTGCGCGCTTCCAAGCGTCGCCTGGCCCCGCCGTTGGGCCCTTCATGAAAAGCCATTCTTCTCCTCCTCCCAGTCTTCGCGCCGCGCTGCGTGCGCATCTGGCCGCCGGTGCGGCCGAACTGCGCGTAGCACTGGAAACAGCCCAGGTCGAGCGGCTGCTCGACTACATCGAACTGCTGGCCCGCTGGAACGCCACCTATAACCTTACGGCCGTGCGCGATATCGACGCGATGGTCACGCGTCATCTGCTCGATTCGCTTGCGGTTGCACCGCATGTCTGCGGCAAGACGCTGGTCGATCTCGGTACGGGGCCGGGCTTGCCCGGCATCCCGCTCGCGGTGCTCGACGAGGGGCGATCGGTCACGCTGGTCGACAGCAACGGCAAGAAGACGCGATTTCTGCGCGAGGCCGTGCGCGTGCTCGGGCTGCACAACGCGCGTGTCGAGCAGGCCCGCGCCGAAGATCTCGAAGGGCAGTTCGACTGCGTCGTCGCACGCGCGTTTGCCTCGATCGAAGCTTTTTTGCGCCTGGGCGGCCACCTGCTCGCGCCGCAGGGCGTGTGCCTTGCGATGAAGGGCCAGCTGGACAATGATGAAATCGGGGCTCTGCCGGCCGGTTTCGCCGTCGAAAAGATCGTGCCCTTGACCGTGCCGGGCTTGGGTGCGGCGCGCCATGTCGTCATAATCCGACATTCGGGCGCGATTTAGCGGCATGGGACCAGAAGGCAAGCAGCGACAAATGACGCGCATCATCGCGATAGTCAATCAGAAGGGCGGCGTCGGAAAGACGACGACTGCCGTCAACCTCGCCGCGGCGCTCGCCGAGACGAAGCGCCGCGTGCTGCTCGTCGATCTCGACCCCCAGGGCAACGCGACGATGGCCTCGGGGATCGACAAGCGTACCGCCAAGCCGACGGGTTGCGAGGTGCTGCTCGACGAAGCGCCGATCGAACGGGCAATCATCCCGACCCCCGGAGGCTACGATCTGCTCCCGGGCAGCCGCGACCTCACGGCCGCAGAGCTCAAGATGATCGACATGCTCGCGCGCGAATCGCGCCTCAAGGAGCAGCTCGCCAAACTGGGCGACCGTTACCAGACGATTCTGATCGACTGCCCGCCGTCGCTGCATCTACTGACGATCAATGCGCTTACCGCAGCACAGGGCGTGCTGATTCCGGTGCAGTGCGAGTACTTCGCGCTCGAGGGTTTGACGAGCCTGCTCGATACGATCAAGGCCGTGCGCACCCGCCTCAATCCGAATCTCGAAATCGACGGTCTGCTGCGCACGATGTACGACGTCCGCAACAACCTCGGCAACGACGTCTCGGCGCAGCTGGTGCGCCATTTCGGCGATCGCCTGCTGCGCTCGGTCATTCCGCGCAATATCCGGCTTGCCGAGGCGCCGAGTCACGGCCAGCCGATCAATCTTTACGACCGCGAGTCGCGCGGTGCGATCGCCTACCTTGGACTCGCCGGCGAGATGCTGCGGCGCGAGCGCATCGGTGGAGCGCCGCACGGCGCGTCGCCCGCTGCGGCGCCGCTGGTAAGCTAGCCCGCAGAACCTATCGGAGCATTACTTCATGGCAGCGGCGAAACGGCGCGGATTGGGCGCGCGCGATCTGGATGTTCTCCTCGGTGGGGGCGATCAGGTCGCCGATGAGGTAGGCGGCGACGAATTGCGTCAAATCGGCGTCGAGCGGATTCAGGCCGGCAAGTATCAGCCGCGCAAGCACTTCGACGACGAATTGCTCGCCGAGCTTGCGGCATCAATCACGGCGCAAGGGCTGATCCAGCCGATCGTGGTGCGTGCGATCGGCGCCAATCGCTACGAGATCATCGCGGGCGAGCGACGCTGGCGCGCAGCGCAGCTCGCGGGGCTCAAGGAGATTCCGGCACTCGTGCGCGAGGTGGCAGATCAGGCCGTGGTCGCAATGGCGCTGATCGAGAACATCCAGCGCGAAGAACTGACGCCGCTCGAAGAAGCACACGCATTTGCGCGCCTCATCGCGGAGTTCAAGCACACGCACCAGCAGGTGGCCGATGCGGTCGGTCGTTCGCGTGCCTCCATCAGCAATCTCCTGCGTCTGCTCGACTTGCCCGATGAGATCAAGCGGCTGCTCGACGAGCGCAAGCTCGACATGGGCCATGGCCGCGCGCTTGCAGCGCTCGACAGTAGCCTCGCACTGGGGCTCGCCCGCCGCGCAGTCGAGCACGGCTGGTCGGTGCGCGAACTCGAAGAGGCGGCGCGTCGAGCCCAGGAGACGCCTGCAGGCAAGAGCAAGAAAGTGGCTGCGCGTGATCCGGATATCCTCTCGCTCGAGCGCCAGCTCTCCGAAAAGCTCGCGGCCAAGGTGACCATCCAGCACGGCCGTGGAGGCCGCGGCAAGCTCGTGATCGGTTATCACAGCCTCGACGAGCTCGATGGAATCCTCGGGCGCATCCGCTGAGTTTTCTGCGGCAAGGCTCGCCGCAACGACCACGCGGCGATGCTGAAAGCATGTCGATGACTTGCCGGTCTTTGCTTCCGTGAGCAGCAAGCAGAGACAGTTCGACGCACTCGTCCGCGGTTATTCGGCGGATCTTTTTCGATACGCGTACTGGCTTTGCGGTGAAGAAGCGCTTGCCCGCGACCTCGTCCAGGAGACGCTGCTGCGCGCGTGGAAATCGCTCGACAGCCTGCGCGAAACAGCGGCCGCGAAGGCGTGGCTGATCACGATTCTGCGGCGCGAACACGCGCGTCTTTATGAACGCAAGACGCCGCAGTTCGTCGATGTGGACGACATGGACGTGGCCGATTCCGGCGAATCGCGTGCGCCCGATGCCGCAGGGGAGGAGGCGCTGATTCGCAGTGCGATGCGCCGACTGGAGCCGAAGTATCGCGAGCCGCTCGTGATGCAAGTACTGGGCGGTTTTTCGTGCGACGAGATCGCGCGCGAATTGAACATTTCGAGTGCCGCCGTGATGACGCAACTGTTTCGCGCGCGGCAGAAGTTGAAAGCGATGTTGAGCAATACCCACGGTGAGGCCGAAGTCCATGAACTGCGTTGAGTTCCGGCGCCAGCTGACGGTCGATCCGCGTGCAGACGCGGCCGACTTCGTACGTCATCGCGCAGAGTGCGCGCGGTGCGCGGAGGCTGCCGAGCGTGCGCTGGAATTCGATCGCGCCTTGCGTCGGGCGCTCGACATCGCGCCGCCGGCTCAATTGGTCGATAGCGTTCTGCTCGCACAGGCTACCGAGCAACGTCGCCGCCGCACGGCGTTTCGACGCACCGCGATGTTCGCGTTGGCGGCCTCGCTCGCACTCGTCGTCGGCGTCGTGGGCACGCGCGTCGAGGCGACGCCGCTGTCGACGCAGGCCGTTGCGCATATCGAGAAGGAGGCCTTCGTCCTGAAGGGGGGCATAGCGATCGACGCAAGCGAGGTCAGCGATGCGTTCGCAAAGCGGGGGCTGCGACTCGATCACATCCCCATGGGCGTAAGTTTCGTCGCATGCTGTCCGATGGGTCGGCACAAGACGGTCCACATGCTGATGTCGGAAGGCGACGATCCAGTCACCGTCATCTACGTCGTCGACGCCCATGCGACGCAGCGAGAGGAATTCACGCGCGATGGCTGGAGCGGGCGCGTACTTCCGCTCGGTGCAGGCAGCCTGATTCTTCTCGCGCACCACGCCACGGCCTTCGACCGCGTCGAACGCGCCTGGCGCGGTGCTTTCGAGAGCTGATCCAGGTTCGGCACAATTCGTTCGTCCCACTTGTCGATTGAACGGCATCCCGGCAAACTGCAATCCATAGGGGCGGCAGGGTTGCTGCGATGAAGGAGGGGCGCGCATGGTGAAGACTCGATCCACGATCCCGCGATCGGAGAGTGCCAAGCGTGAAAAACCTGCCGCGGCGGCGGGGGCCGCCGACGAGCGGCTGCATCTCGGTTTGTGGCAGGAGATCCTCGGCGATGTCCGTCTTGCCGATGGTCGAACGGTCGCCGAGCGCGGTCGCGACAAGGTCGTCAAAAACCTCAGCGATTTCTACCGTAAATCGCGACAGATTGAAGATCTCGTCCATGAGTTCGTCGCCGTCTACGTGCGCGCCTCGCGGCGCCTGGAAACGTTCAAGAAGCTCGATCCCGACGATGCGAAAGCGCGCGCGCGCGCGATTCGCGCGATGACGGCCGATTCGATGGAATTCCATGAAATCATCGAGGGCATGCAGAACTGGTGCAAGAAGAACCAGCAGCCGGTTCGAGCGATAGCGGACGACGGGCCGACGCTCATCGCCCGCGCGATCAAGCGCCACCGCCTGCGCGGCAAATCGAGCGGTTAGACCCGGGCCGCGCGGACAGACAGCAGCCCACCGGCGCAAAGCCAGCCCGAGCCGCAACCAGCCACGCGTAGTGCTGCCCTCCGAGCGCAGACAAACGCGGCTGCGGCGGGGGATAATACGCGGACGAATCCGCTGGAACCGGCAATGCCTGAACTTTCCGTCGTCGTGCCCGTGCACAACGAGCGCGACAATATCGAGCCGCTGCTCACCGAGATCGCGGCTGCGCTGCGTGGCAACGCCGATTTCGAGATCGTCTACGTCGACGATCTGAGTCGCGACGATTCCCTTGCAGTGCTCAATCAGGCGAAAGCCCGGTTTCCCGAGCTGCGCGTGCTGCGTCATGTCAGCCAGAGCGGTCAAAGTACGGCGCTGCGCACCGGCATCAAGGCTGCGCGAGGTCGATGGATTGCCACGCTCGATGGCGACGGACAGAACGACCCTGCAGACATCCCGAAATTGCTCGCGATGCGCGATACGTCACCGAGCCAGATCAAGCTGTTCGCCGGCTGGCGGGTCAACCGCCAGGATTCGGGCAGCAAGCGCTGGGCGTCGAAATGGGCGAATGCGATACGCTCGCGCCTGCTGCGCGACGAGACGCCGGACACCGGCTGCGGCATCAAGCTGTTCGAGCGGGACGTCTATCTCGATCTGCCGTATTTCGATCACATGCATCGTTATCTGCCGGCTCTCGTTCAGCGCGCGGGCTGGCAGGTCACGAGCGTCCCGGTGAACCACCGTGCGCGCGGTGCCGGCGTGTCGAAATACAACAACCTCAATCGGGCGCTCGTCGGCATCTCGGATCTGCGCGGCGTCGCCTGGCTCATCCGCCGTTCGAAACGGACGGCCGTCGAGGAGATTTAGTCTCCGAGCCGCAGAATGCCCTACGCGCGAGCGGTGCGTGGGACGGCTAAGCGGCGAGTCTTCGCTAGAGCCCGCGCGCAAGGCGAGGACGCCGGCCCCGATCGAGAGTGCGAGCCACGGCGACAGGACAACAACGGCACGGCAACCGGGGCAATCGAGGTATCAGCCCGAAGACGGCCTTGACCGCACACGGTGCACGGCATTGCTGAGGCCGGTAATGTCTTGTGCTAAGCGACTGATTCTGCTCTAATAGGCGGCTCGCTGCACGATTTTGCGGCGAGATCCGGACGTAACGTCCGGGCCGAATCCGCCCTGGCTAAGGGCGGCCAGCGCTCGTAAGAGCAGGAACCATAGAGGAAAAAACGCATGGCTAAGGTCTGCCAAGTCACCGGCAAGCGTGCCCAATCGGGCAATAGCGTGTCGCATGCCAACAACAAAACCCGGCGCCGCTGGCTGCCGAACCTGCACGAGCGCCGCTTCTGGGTGCCGAGCGAAAACCGCTGGGTGAAGCTCAAGGTTTCCACCCAAGCCCTGCGCACGATCGACAAGAACGGCATCGAAACCGTCCTGGCCGAGCTGCGTGGCCGCGGCGAGAAAATCTAAGGAGAATCCCCATGGCATCCAAGCGCGACAAAATCCGCCTCGTCTCGTCGGCAGGCACCGGTCACTTCTACACGACCGACAAGAACAAGAAGACGACCCCGGACAAGATGGAAATCAAGAAGTACGATCCGGTCGTGCGCAAGCACGTGGCGTACAAGGAAGCGAAGATCAAGTGACTTCGCACGCGACCGCCGCTTGCGTGGCCGCGGTGTGGTGATTTTCGGAAACGCCGCAGGCGACTTCGGAAATCCAACAAAAACCCGCCCTCCGGCGGGTTTTTTGTTGCGAGTCCCCCGGAACAATGATTGCAGCGCGGGATTCGACGCGCCGCGAGCGACGGCAACGCTCAGCGTTGCGCTTTCACACCGGGTGCCACGATCAACGCAGGCTCGAGCGCTTTCCAGACGTTCTCGAGTACGCGCGGTTCGCCTTCTGCCTTGGGATGCAGGCCGTCGTCCTGCATCAGATTGGGGTCCAGCGCGACGCCATCGAGCAGAAACGGGACGAGTGGCGCATTGAATTCCTGCGCGAGATCCCGATAGAGAGTCCGCAGGCCGTCGCGATACTGCGGTCCGTAGTTGATCGGCAATTCGATTCCTAGCAACACGCTGCGCGCGCCGCTGTCCCGGTTCGCGCCCAGGATGGTGCGCAGATTTGTGCGAATTTCCGCGAGCGGCAATCCACGCAATCCGTCATTGGCGCCGAGTTCGACGAGAACAAGCGCGGGTTTGTTCTCCGCGAGCAACTTCGGCAGTCGTGACAGGCCGCCCGAGGTCGTCTCGCCGCTGATGCTCGCATTGATCACCTTGCGCGGCGCAGGCGTCTTCTGCAGTCGTTGTTCGAGCAGATGCACCCAGCCCGATTCGGGCGGGATGTGGTGCGCGGACGAAAGCGAATCGCCGAGCACGAGAATCGGACGCGCAGCGCCGGATTCCGCCGCGGTTGCGGCGAGGTTCACGGCCGGCGCGGCATAAATGTCCGCGACGGCAAATATAAGAAGCGAAATGAGAAAGGTCTTGAGCATGAATGAAGATGTTGGGATTGCGATCCGCGCCGACAAGGTGGGCAAGATCGTCGACGGCCCGGATGGGCGGCTGACGATACTCGAGGACGTGAGCCTCGCGCTAGCTGCCGGCGAGAGTGCCGCGATCGTCGGCGCATCGGGCTCGGGGAAGACAACGCTGCTCGGGATTCTTGCGGGCCTCGATCGCGCGACGACGGGATCGGTCGTGCTTGCCGGACAACGACTCGACGCGCTCGACGAGGAGGCGCGCGCACGGCTGCGACGTCGGCGTGTGGGTTTCGTCTTCCAGAGCTTCCACTTGCTGCCAGCCCTCAATGCCGAAGAAAACGTGATGTTGCCGCTCGAACTCGACGGCAGCGCGGATGCGCGCGCCCGTGCGGGCGAGGCGCTCGCGCGCGTTGGCCTCGCTGCACGCAGGCATCACTATCCCGCGCAGTTGTCGGGCGGCGAGCAGCAACGCGTCGCGCTGGCCCGCGCCTTCGTGCATGCGCCCGACATTCTGTTCGCGGACGAACCCACCGGCAATCTCGATCAACGGACCGGCGCCGCCGTGAGCGATCTGCTGTTCGCGCTCAACCGCGAGCATCGGACGACGCTCGTGCTCGTCACGCATGACGTCACGCTGGCGACGCGTTGCGCCCGCAAGCTCGCGCTGAGCGAAGGCCGCATCGTGGACTCAGTGCTCGCATGAAGCCGCTCCGCTTTGCCGCACGCAGCCTGCGACGCGAATTTCGACACGCCGAACTTGCGACACTCGCGCTGGCGCTGGTCCTCGCGGTCGCGGCGCTCACCGCGGTTGCCACTCTGGCTAGCCGGGTAGAGCAGGCGATTGTTGCCTCTGCCGCCGAACTGATCGGTGGCGATCTCGGCATCGATGCGAGCCGCGGATTGCCCACGACCCTCGCCGATGAGGCACACAAGCGCGGCCTAGAGACAACCGATGTCGCAGATTTTCCCAGCGTTGCTTTTTCGGGCGAGAAAAGTCGCCTCGTCGACATCCGCGCGGCAGATGCAAAATTTCCGCTGCGTGGCGTGCTCGCCGCACGCGACAAAGGCGGTGTCGAACAGATCGTCCACGGTCCCGCCACGGGCGACGTCTACGCGGAACCTGCAGTCCTCACCGCACTCGACGTCGCGGTCGGCGGCCGCATCCAGATCGGTGGCCGAGATCTGACGATTGCAGGAGAAATCACACGATCGCCCGACAGCGCAAATCTTTTTCGGCTCGCGCCGCGTGTCGTGATGAGCCTTGCCGACGCCGAGTCGATCGGATTGCTCGCCGCGGGCAGCCGAGCGCGCCACCGGCTGCTCGTGGCTGGCGACGCTGGCCCGATCGCGCAGTTCGCCGCCGCGGCGAAGGCGCTGCTGCCGCCGGGCGCGGAAATCACGACCGTTCAGGACGCGCAGCAGAATCTTCGTGGCGCCTTCGAGCGCGCTTCGAGCTTCCTGCGTCTTGCCGCGTTGCTCGCCGCGTTGCTCTCGGGCGTTGCGATTGCACTCGCAGCTCAGCGCTTCGCGCGGCGCAAGCGCGAGGAAGTCGCTTTGCTGCGTTGTCTCGGTGCGAGCCGATCCGAAATCCTCCTTGCGTTGCTGCTCGAACTCGCACTGCTCGCGCTGCCTGCGTCGATTCTCGGTGTCGCGATCGGCGTCGGTCTGCAGCAGATCGTGTTCGCCCTGGCCGGAGACATGTTGCCGGGCGCAGCGCCTTCGATTCCGTGGCAGCCGTCGCTCGCGGCGTTTGCGATCGGCGTGGCTGTCTTGTTCGGTTTCTCGCTGCCGCCATTGCTGCGCCTGCGCGAGATCGAACCCATGCGCGTGTTCCGCCGCGACGATGCCGCGCGCGGTGGCCGATTCGATGCGCTGTATCTGCTGCCCGTCGTGGTTGCCGCAGGGCTTATCGCGCTCGGCGCGGGCAGTGCGCAGCTCGCTGTCACGCTGGCGGTCGGGTTCGCGGCTGTCGTCCTAGCGGCACTCCTGCTCGGCTGGTTACTGCTCGGGCTCGTTCGCAGAGGCGGACATCGCCTGCCGGCGGCGCTCCGCTTCGGGCTGGCCAATCTCTCTCGCCGCCGCGCGCTCAGCCTGCTTCAGGCGAGCGCGTTGGCATTGAGCCTGACCGCATTCGCGCTGCTGGCGGTCGTCGGGCCGTCGCTGCTGTCGAACTGGCGCGCCGAACTGCCCGCAGACACGCCAAACTTTTTCCTGATCAATCTTCAGGAAGATCAGCTCGCGTCGATGCGCCAGCAACTTGTCGCGATCGGTGCCGAGAACGCCAACGTGCTGCCGATCGCGGTGGGCAAACTCGTGTCGATCAACGGCAACGCACCGAAGGCGGGCGATTACCCCGATCGACGCGCCGCGAACTGGATCAACGGCGAGACGCGCCTGTCATGGAGTGCTGAATTGCCGCAAGCCAACCGGCTGCTGCAAGGCCGCTGGTTCGACGGCACGTCCGCATCCCCGGAACTTTCGGTCGACCAGATGTGGGTCGACATGTTTCACCTGAAGCTGGGCGACACGTTGACCTTGCGGATCGGCGAGCGTGAAATCACGAGCACGATCACGAGTATCCGCGGCGTGCGCTGGGATTCGTTTCGCGCAAACTTCTTCCTGATGCTCGACGCGAAAACCGGTGCCGCGCTCGCACACAGCTATATCGCGAGTTTCCATCTCCCCGCGGACACGTCGCTCGCGGCGCTGTCGAAGGCGTTTCCGAACGTGTCGCTGATCGATCTCAACCAGATACTCGACCGCGTGCGCGACATCATCGGCCGTGTCAGCCGTGCGGTCGTTTGGGTACTCGCTTTCAGCCTGGCCGCCGGCCTGCTCGTGCTGCTGGCGGCGCTCGCGGCGACAGCGGACGAGCGGCGTTTCGAATCGGCGCTGTTGCGCACGCTAGGTGCGCACTCATCGCAGTTGAGCGCCGCCGTACTCGGGGAATTTGCCGCGCTCGGTTTGATTGCGGGCGGCATCGCGGCGATCGGTTCGGCGGCGATCGGCGTCGCACTCGCGCGTCAGGTGTTCCACTTCGCAAGCTATCTTCCGCCGTTCGCTTCGCTGTTTGCCGTCGTGTTTGCCGCAGCGCTGCTCGTCGCGTTCGCGGGCTGGCTCGGGACGCGCCGCGTCGCACGCACGGCGCCGATCCTGGTCTTGCGGCGAGGATAAGGGCAGCGGCGATCCGCTTGCAGGTGACCGCGCTGAAGCGGGCTCGTTTGCCTCGTCCAGCGTCGGTCTCGTCGAGCGCGTATTCCACTCGCACCTCTCGCGCTTCGCGCGAAAAAAAACCCGCCGAAGCGGGTTTCTTTTTGATCGGGCAGCGAACGCCTCAGGCGGGTACGCGCGCTGGCGCCAAGGCATAGCCGCGCAGGCGCGCAGCGAACGCTGCGAGTGCGGCAATGCCGGTCGCTTCCGCTTCGCGGCACCATTCGGTGAGATTGTTGAGCATCGCTTCCGCGCCGCCGTTGTTGCGCTCGAGCACGCCTGCGAGGCGGGCGCGGAAGTCGCACACGGTGCGTAGCGTCGGGCGGTTCTCGACGAGCGCGGTGAGGCTTTCGCGCGAATGCGCATCGAGCCAACGGCCGCCATTGCCGAGTGCACGCCGCATCTTGCGCGGGATGGCCTTGATGTTGGCGCCAGCCTGGGCGGCTTCCTCGCGCAACGTCGGTGCGATGACGCCGCGGAAATAATCGGTCATCACCTCGAACTTGTGCGAGAGCAGCGCCTTCAGCGTTTCGGCGTCGGGCAGTTGCACGTTCGGACGCACGTCGAGCGACGGCGCGACGCGCAGGACCTTCGCAAGGCCGAGCATCTCGAAGAAACGGATCGCGACCCAGCCGATGTCGAACTCGAATTTGCGCAGTGCGAACTTTGCCGAGCTTGGAAATGCGTGGTGGTTGTTGTGCAGTTCTTCGCCGCCGATGAAGAAACCCCACGGCGTGAGATTCGTCGCCATGTCGGCGGTTTCGAAGTTGCGATAGCCCCACCAGTGGCCGACGCCGTTGACGACACCCGCGGCCCAGAATGGAATCCAGATCATCTGCAGCGCCGAGATCGCCAGACCCCAGAAGCCGAACAACACGATGTTGATGATGAAAAGAAGCGTCGGACCCCAATAGGCGTGCTTGCCGTAGAGATGGCGCTCGATCCAGTCGTTCGGTGTACCGAGTCCGTACTTCTCGATCGACGCGGTGTCGTTGGACGCGACGCGATAGAGATCGACGCCCTGCCAGAGCACGGTCTTGATGCCGAAATACTTCGGGCTATGCGGATCTTCTTCGGTCTCGCACTTGGCGTGGTGCTTGCGGTGGATCGCTACCCACTCCTTCGTGACCATGCCCGTGGAAATCCACGACCAGAAGCGGAAGAAGTGCGCGACGACCGGATGGAAATCGACGCCCCGGTGCGTCTGGCTGCGATGCAAATACAGCGTTACCGCGAAGATCGTCAGCTGCGTGACGACGAAGAAATAAATCACCTTGGTGAGCCAAGTGGCGTGGAGAACGCCGCCGTCGAGAAAATTGAGTATGGTATCCATCGAAGTGCTTGAATTAGCCCCCAAGTTTGAACTTCCAACTATACGTGAGCCCCTGGCATCTCACCAGTGAACTTACCGTTAAAAAACCTGCCAAATGCCTGAATTGCCCGAAGTCGAAACCACCCGTCGCGGCATTGCCCCCTACCTTGTGGGGCGGCGCATCGAAGAAATCATCGTCAGGCAGCCGCGGCTGCGCTGGCCAATCCCAGGCAAGTTGCGTGCCGAACTACCGGGACAACGGGTCAAAGGCGTCGAACGTCGGGCAAAATACCTGCTCGTTCACACCGAGCCTGGCAGTGCGCTGCTACATCTAGGGATGTCGGGGTCTTTGCGGGTTCTTTCAAGCGACACGACGCCAGGCCCCCACGACCACGTGGACTGGCGCCTGGATTCCGGCGCGATACTCCGTTACACCGACCCGCGGCGATTCGGCAGCCAGCTATGGCAGCCGGCCGGCACGACACACGCATTGCTTGCGGGACTCGGACCCGAGCCGCTGGGCGATAATTTCGACGGCGACCATCTCTGGCGCGCCTCGCGCGGACGCGCCGCGGCGGTCAAGACGTTTCTAATGGACCAGAAGATCGTCGTCGGCGTGGGCAACATCTATGCGGCCGAAGCGCTGTTC
>Ga0307508_10004576_pt1 | contig 13462 bp, 12 predicted proteins | sample 9_EM_MG_FD_203089 | JGI IMG/M metagenome (GOLD analysis project Ga0307508, IMG submission 203089) | Populus trichocarpa ectomycorrhiza microbial communities from riparian zone in the Pacific Northwest, United States - 9_EM | ecosystem: Host-associated > Plants > Roots > Unclassified | place... | reverse complement strand
GCTGCGGCGGCGGCGCTGCGCTTGGCTGAAGTCACAATCCTTGCGGCAAACGCGCGTGACATGGCATCAGGCGAGGCCAACGGCCTTACCGCCGCCATGCTCGACCGGTTGCGGCTCGATCCGGTGAGGCTTGCAGCGATGGCAGACGCGGTCGAGCAGATCGCCGCGCTGCCCGATCCGGTCAGACAGGTGATCGACCGCAGCAGTCCGCCCAATGGCCTCGAACTGTCGCGCGTGCGCGTGCCGATCGGCCTGATCGGGATCGTTTACGAAAGCCGTCCCAACGTCACCGCAGATGCTGCCGCGCTGTGCTTGCGTTCGGGCAACGCGGTGCTGCTGCGCGGCGGAAGCGAGGCGGTGCAATCGAATCGCGCGATCGCTGCAGCCATGGCGCAAGGGCTTGAATCGGCGGGTATTCCTCCGGCTGTCGTGCAGCTTGTCCCGACGCAGGACCGCGCTGTCGTGGGCGCGATGCTGACCGCCGCCGGGCTGATCGACATGATCGTTCCGCGCGGCGGCAAGAGCCTTGTCGCGCGCGTTCAGGCCGATGCCCGGGTGCCGGTGCTGGCGCACCTCGACGGGATCAACCACACCTATATCCATGCCGCCGCCGATCCGGCGATGGCACGGGCGATTGCGCTTAATGCCAAGCTGCGCCGCACCGGGGTGTGCGGGGCGACCGAGACGCTGCTGATCGACGCCACTTTCCCAGCTGCGCAGGACGTGGTCGCGGCGCTGATCGAAGCCGGGTGCGAACTGCGCGGCGATGCCCGCGCCCGCGCGCTCGATGCACGAATCGAGCCGGCCGGTGCCAACGATTGGGACTGCGAATACCTCGATGCGATCCTCTCGGTCGCGGTAGTCGACGGGCTCGATGCCGCGCTCGATCATATCGCCCGGCACTCCTCGCACCATACCGACGCGATCGTGACCGCCGATCCGGCGGCGGCCGAGCGCTTTCTGAACGAGGTCGATTCGGCGATCGTCATGGCCAATGCCTCGACTCAGTTTGCAGATGGCGGCGAATTCGGCCTCGGCGCCGAGATCGGCATTGCCACCGGACGGCTGCATGCGCGCGGGCCGGTCGCGCTCGAAGGGTTGACCACTTACAAGTGGCTGGTCCGCGGTACCGGGCAAGTGCGCCCCTGAACAGTCCCACAACCCGCATCGGCCTGCTTGGCGGCAGCTTCAATCCCACACACGGCGGGCACCGCCGGATTTCGCTGTTCGCTGTCGCCGCGCTTGGTCTCGACGAAGTTTGGTGGCTGGTCTCGCCGGGCAATCCGCTCAAGCCGCAGAGCGGGATGGCCCCGCTTGCGGCGCGCTATGCCTCAGCCCAGCGGCAGGCGCGCAATGCCCCGATCAGGGTCAGCGCAATCGAGCGTGAACTGGGCACGCGCTTTACCGTCGATACGCTCGCCGCGCTGGTCCGGCGCTGGCCAAAGCGGCAGTTCGTTTGGCTGATGGGTAGCGATAATCTCGCCCAGTTTCACCGTTGGCGCGACTGGCGGCGGATCGCGCGCATGGTGCCGATTGCCGTGATCGCGCGTCCGGGCTATGACGGTACTGCTGTCGCGAGCCCCGCGATGGCCTGGTTGGGCCGGTACCGGCGGTCCCCGGCCAGCCTGCGAAGCCGGACCAAGTGGAGCGTTCCCGCGCTGGTGATCCTGCGTTTCGATCCCGATTCGCGTTCGGCAACCGCCATTCGCAGCGCCGACCCGGACTGGGCGGATGCCATGTCCGCCACTTCGCTTCGCGACACGATCACGCATCGTCCGATTTTGGACGCTGCCCGCCCCACAGACGGCAGAGGAGCCGATTTTCCCTAAATGAACCAATCACTTCCAGAGCCGGCACAGCCCGGCGCTGCCCCCCCGCTTCCGCAAGCGGAACCGGGCTCCCTGCACGAACTGGTGCTTAAATCGCTCGACGATGACCAAGCGCAGGACATCATTTCAATTCCGCTCGAAGGCAAGACCGCGATCGCCGATTTCATGGTGATCGCCTCGGGTCGTTCGACGCGCCAGGTCACGGCCATGGCGCAGAAGCTGGCTGAGCGGATCAAGCACGGCGGATTCGGCCACGTCCGGATCGAGGGTCTGCCCGCTGCCGATTGGGTGCTGGTCGACGCAGGTGACATTGTGATCCACCTGTTCCGGCCCGAAGTGCGAACATTCTACAACCTTGAGCGGATGTGGGCCTTTGGCTCCTCGCCGTCGGGAGCTGCGTGAAGCTTCACGTTATTGCCCGCGGCAAGATCGGCCGCTCGCCCGAAGCAGAACTGGTCGAGCGTTATGCCAGGCGCATTGCCTGGCCGTTTGCGCTGACCGAACTGCCCGAGACTGGCGGAACGGTCTCGCCGCCGCCCAGCCCGTCGCGCGAAGTGCTGATGGATGAGCGTGGGCGTCAGCTGAGCTCGGAAGACTTTGCCGCGCAGCTTGTCCGCTGGCGCGATGACGGGGTGCGCGAGACGCGCTTCTGGATCGGCGCGGCCGATGGCCATGGCGACGCTGCGCGAGGGAAGGCCGACCTTCTGATCGGCTTCGGCGCAATGACCTGGCCGCACATGCTGGCCCGCGCGATGCTGGTCGAACAGCTCTGGCGGGCAACCAGCATTATCGCTGGCCATCCCTACCACCGTTCGGGATAAGGCTGCCGCGATGCGCGTGATGCCTTTCCTTGCTGCACTGCTGGCCGCCGGGGCGCTCTATGCCGCTGCGGCGTCAGCGCAGCAGGATGCGGGCTTCGACAGCGCCGACGAGGCGCGTCTGGCGCTGGTTCAGGCCCAGCGCGACGGTGCGGCGGCCCGCGCCCGCGCCGAAGCGCTTGAACGCGCCGCGACAAGCGCCGAGGCCGAGGCGGACCGGACCACGCGCGAATCCGCCGCCGCTGCCGCGCGGATTCAGGAAGCCCAGGCGCAAATTACCGTGCGTGAGGCCGATGCCCGGTTGATCGATCAGCAACGTGAGGCGCTCCGCGCGGTGCTGGCGAGGCGCCAGTTGCCGGTCGTTCGGCTCACTGCCGCGCTGCAGCGCTTGTCGCGCCGGCCGCTGGTGGTCTCGCTCCTGCGCCCGGGGTCGTTGCAGGACACCATGCATATGCGCGCAATGCTCGATACGATGTTGCCCGAGGTGCGAGGCCGTACCGCAGCGCTTCGCGGCGAGATCGATCGCAGCAAGGCGCTGCGCGACAAGGCGCAGGCTGCGGTCGCCGCATTGCGGCGCGAACAGGGCGAGCTGACCCGGCGCCGCGAGGTGCTTGCTGCGCTCGAAACGCGCCAACGCATTGCCCTGCGCTCAGCGAGTGGCAGTGCCGACCGCGAAGCAGAAAAGGCGCTCGCGCTTGCCGAATCAGCGCGCGATCTCGATGGCCTGACCGCCGAGCTGGGCAAGGCCGGGGCGCTGCGCGAAGAGCTGGCCGCGCTTCCCGGCCCTGTGCTGCGCCCGGCCAATCCTCAGGCTTCGATGGTGCTGCTCGGCAATGGGCCAACCGCAAGTCCGTCGGCAGTCGCGACTCCCGCATTCCAGCTTCCGGTGCAGGGCCGCCTGGTTGCAGGCTTTGGCACCGTAACTCCCGGTGCACCGCTTTCACGGGGGATTTCGCTCGGCGCGCGCGGCGGGGCGCAAGCGGTGGCGCCCGGGGCAGGCCGCGTGGCTTTTGCCGGACCCTATCGCGGCTATGGCGCAATCGTGATCATCGATCATGGTGGCGGCTGGACCAGCTTGGTCACCGGCCTCGCGCAACTTGACGTGCGGGTCGGACAACAGCTCGTCGCCGGATCGCCGCTGGGGATTGCGGGACCCGGCCGACCGGTGATCACGCTTGAGCTGCGGCGTGACGGGCAAGCGGTCAACCCGCTCGACTTTATCCGGTCGTAGTGCCGACCGGGATCGACCAACAGCTTACGGCCATCTGGCATTAAGCACGGCGAGCCTATAGAAGAACGCAACAGTCCACCCGAAAGGCCGAAAATGGCAGTCAAAATGAAGACCGGGAAGTTCGCCAGTCTTGCCCGTGCTGCACTGCTGGTGCCAACGGTTTCGCTGCTCCCTGCGGCAACTGCGGGCCTTGCCGCTGTTGATGGCCGCGCGGGCCCCGAATTCGGCAAGCTCTATACCATCTACCAGATCGTCAAGGCCGACTATGTCGACGAAACCAGCGACGACAAGCTGATCAAGGGCGCGATCGACGGCATGCTTGCCAGTCTCGATCCGCACTCGGAATACATGGAAGGCGCGAGTCTTCAGCGGCTCGATACGATGATCGATGGCTCCTATTCGGGGCTCGGTCTGTCGGTGGTGATGGACCAGGATACGGTCAAGGTGGTCTCGCCGATGCGAGGCAGCCCGGCTGCGGCGGCAGGCGTCAAGGCGGGGGATTACATCACTCATCTCGACGGCAAGCTGATCTATGGCCTTCCGCTCGACGATGCGGTCGCCAAGATGCGCGGCGAAGCCGGAAGCTCGATCCGGCTGACCGTGGTCCGCCCGGGCCGCGACGAGCCGTTCGATGTGACCGTCACCCGCGGCGTGATTACGCTTGAGCCGGTCACCTCCAAGCTGACCGACGGGATCGGGGTGATAACGGTCAACGAATTCAGCAAGGACGTCGGCAAATACGTTGCCACCGCGATCGCGACGATGAAGCGCGACAGCGGCGGCAAGATGAGCGGGATCGTGCTCGACCTGCGCCAGAACCCCGGCGGTTCGCTAGACGAGGCGGTGATCCTTTCGGATCTGTTCCTGACCAAGGGCGATATTGTGTCGCAGCGCGGCCGGATCGCGTCCGAAAACCAGTTCTACCGCGCCGAATCGACCTATCCGGGCGATGCCGCCAAGGGCTTGCCGATCATCGTGCTGATCGATTCGGGCTCGGCTTCGGCCTCCGAAATTGTCGCTGGCGCGCTGCAGGATCAGCGCCGCGCGATGATCATGGGTGAGCGCAGCTTCGGCAAGGGCTCGGTCCAGTCAATGATCCGGCTCGACCGCACCCATGCGCTTAAGCTGACGACGGCGCGCTATTACACGCCTTCGGGCCGCTCGGTGCAGGAAGGCGGGATCGAACCTGATATCCGCGTGCCGCAGCTGTCCGATCCTGACGCAGCCAAGCGCGCGCGCTTTGCGATGCGCGAAAGCGACCTGCGCGGCCACCTGGTCAATGACGTCAACCTCGACGACAAGAAGCTTGAGGTCGATTACAAGGACGATCCGCGGTTCAAGGCCACTCCGGATGAGCTCAAGACCAAGGGCGTGACCGACTTCCAGTTGTGGTACGCGATCCAGACACTGCGCCGTACCGCTCCCGCTCTCCCGCTTGCCAAAGCCAAGTAGGAGCGCACCCGTGACCCGGTTCGATCAAGCCCGCTGGCTGGTGCTGCTGGTTCCCGGCGGGTTGCTCGCGGGTGCCTACATCTCGCAATACGCCTTCGGGCTGTACCCGTGCGAAATGTGCTGGTGGCAGCGCTATGCCCATTTCGCGGCGCTGCCGTTTGCGCTGCTCGCTTTTGGCATGCCGAACAAGCGTTGGCCGGTCGCGCTGGCTGCGCTGGCGGTGCTCGCCTCAGGATTGATCGGCGCGTACCATGCAGGGGTCGAATACAAGTGGTGGGAGGGGTTCACCACATGCTCAAGCCTGGTCAACCTCAAGACCGCCTCGGACCCGCTCGCTGCCGTTCTCGCCGCGCCGACAATCCGCTGTGATACGGCGCAATGGACGTTGTTCGGAGTGTCGCTCGCAGGGTTCAACTTCTTCTTTTCGACCGCAGGTGCGCTGCTCGCGCTGACGTTGCTGCGCCCTGCCGGACGTGCGGCATGACCGCCAAGCGCTCGGCACGGATGCTGCGGGTCGATCAGGCTGGTGAATACGGCGCGACACGGATCTATGCCGGGCAACTGGCGGTAATGGGTGACCGTGCGCCGCATTCGGCTGCGATCGCCGCAATGGCCGCGCAGGAGGCCGATCACCGCGCCAGGTTCGATGCGCTGATCGCCGCACGCGGGGTGCGCCCGACCGCGCTTCAGCCGGTGTGGTCGGTGGCAGGGTTTGCGCTCGGTGCCGCCACCGCCCTGATCGGACCGGAGGCAGCAATGGCCTGCACCGCCGCGATCGAGCAGGAAATCGATCGGCACTACACCGCGCAGCTTGAAAATCTGGCCGATGGCGCCGATCCCGAACTGGCCGGGATGATCGACCTCTTTCGTGCCGATGAGCGCGAGCACCGCGAAACCGCGCTGGCTGCGGGGGCCGAGCGAGCACCAGCCTATCCGCTGCTGGCAGGGGCGATCCGCCTCGGTTGCCGCGTGGCGATCCGCCTGTCCGAACGGATCTAACCGCTTGCGTGAGTTGATCGGGCGCAATGCAGCCGGAACTCTGCGGCTTCATCTACCGTTCAAGCCAATTAGCCCCTATAATGTTTCAGCGCTGTCACTGCGCAGCCAATGGAGTGGAACCCTATGCGCCAGATTGCCCAGCTCATCCTTGCCGCTGCGATCCTGGTTCCGGTCGCCACTCCGGCGCTGGCTCAGACCGATCCCGACAATGACAAGGTCAACGCGGTGATCGTCTATGGCGATGACAAGTGCCCCGAGCCGACCGGTAACGAAATCACCGTCTGCGCGCGCAAGGCGGAAAAGGAACGTTACCGTATCCCGCAGGGCCTGCGCGAAACGCCTTCAGCCAAGAGCGAGGCGTGGAACAACAAGGTCATCGCATATGAGACCGTGGGCCGCACCGGAACGCTGAGCTGTACCCCGGTCGGCCCGGGCGGTTGGACCGGCTGTTCGCAAAAGCTGATCGATCAGGCCTATGCCGAAAAGAAGGCCGGGGTCGACGTCCAGTTCGCCAAGATCATCGAAGAAGAGCGCGCGAGGCGGATGGCCACAGTCGATGCTGACGCGGCCAAGGCGCAGGCCCAGGTAGAATCTGCCGAGAAGGACTACGACCAGCGCCAGCGCGCCACCGAGGATGCAGCGGAAGCAGCCAAGACTCCTGCGGCGCCGCCACCGACCGGCAAGTAGCAACCGCACAAGGTTGCCGGTGATTTAACCTTAACCTGATCCGGGTTAGGGCGGGGCATGTCTGGTTCTCATCCGCACAAGATCCTTATCGTTTTCGGGACCCGTCCCGAAGCGATCAAGCTGTTCCCGCTGGTCGCAGCGTTCAAGGCCGATGCGCGGTTCGACTGCAAGGTCTGCGTCTCGGCGCAGCACCGTGAGTTGCTTGACCAGGTTTTGGAAATCGCCGGGATCGTGCCCGACTACGACCTTGACGTGATGACGCCGGGGCAGACGCTCGATGCGCTCACCGCTACGCTGCTGACGGGGCTGGGCCGGGTGATGGATACCGAAAAGCCCGACCGGGTGATCGTCCAGGGCGATACCGCCACCGCCATGAGCGGCGCGCTCGCCGCCTATTACCGCAAGGTGCCCGTGGATCATGTCGAGGCCGGGCTGCGCTCGGGCAACATTTACCATCCCTGGCCCGAAGAGGTGAACCGCAAGGTTATCGGCACCGTGGCCAGCCTCCATTTCGCCCCGACCGAGGTTTCGGCGGCGGCGCTGATCGCCGAAAACGTCGATCCGGCACGGGTGCACGTAACGGGCAATACCGTGGTCGATGCCTTGCAGTGGGTTACCGCGCGGATTGCCAGCGAACCTGCGCTGGCCTCGGGCCTGGCCGAAATCGAGGCTCGCTTCACCGGCAAGCGGATCATCGGCGTCACCAGCCACCGCCGCGAGAACTTCGGCGGAGGCCTTGAAAACATTGCCGAAGCCGTGCGCCAGATCGCGCAGCGGAGTGACGTTGGCATTGTCTTTCCGGTCCACCCCAACCCCAATGTCCGCGCGGTGATGGATGGCGCACTCGGCGACCTTGCCAACGTCGCGCTGATCGAGCCGCTCGACTATCCGAATTTTGCCCGGCTGCTGGGCCTCGCCGACATCATGCTGACCGATTCGGGCGGCGTGCAGGAGGAAGCTCCGGCGCTGGGCAAGCCGGTGCTGGTGATGCGCGAAACCACCGAACGGCCCGAAGGCGTGACCGCCGGGACCGCCAAGCTGGTCGGCACCGATGTCACTCGTATCGTTACCGAAATCTTCACCTTGCTCGACGATAAGACCGCCTACGAAAGCATGGCGCGGGCGCACAATCCCTTTGGGGACGGGCAGACCTCGCGCCGGATCGTGGAGCTTGTCGCGCGTGAAATCTCAAACCAAACCTGACGTTGCGGTAATCGGGCTGGGCTATATCGGCCTGCCCACTGCCGCGATCGTCGCCCGCGCCGGGTGCCGGGTAAACGGCGTCGACGTGTCGGAGCGCGTGGTCGAGACGATCAATCGCGGCGAAATCCACATCGAGGAAGTCGATCTCGACGGCCTGGTTCATGGCGTGGTGTCGCGCGGGCTGCTGACTGCATCGACCCAGGTCAAGCCTGCCGACGTGTTCATCATCGCGGTGCCCACCCCGTTCGACAAACAACACGCGCCAGACCTCAGCTATGTGCTCGAAGCCGGCCGCTCGGTCGCGCCGGTGCTCAAGCAAGGCGATGTGGTGATCCTCGAATCGACCTCGCCGGTCGGCACCACCGAGCAGCTACGCGACATGCTCGCGGCGCAGCGCCCCGACCTCAGGTTCCCGGGCCTCACCAGTGAAACCCCCGACATTTCGATCGCCTATTGTCCCGAGCGCGTGCTGCCGGGCAAGATCCTCGAGGAACTGACCAACAACGATCGCTCGATCGGCGGAATCACCCCGCGTTGCGCGCGCAAGGCGCTGGCCTTTTACAAACTGTTCGTGCGCGGCACCTGTGTCACCACCGACAGCCGCTCTGCCGAAATGACCAAGCTGGTCGAGAACGCCTATCGCGACGTCAACATCGCCTTCGCTAACGAGCTCTCGATCATCTCGGACAAGCTGGGTCTGGACGTGTGGGAAGTGATCCGGCTGGCCAACCGCCACCCGCGGGTCAACATCCTCTCGCCCGGCCCCGGCGTCGGCGGCCACTGCATCGCGGTCGATCCGTGGTTCATCGTCCATTCGGCGCCCGAGGAAAGCCCGCTGATCCGCACCGCGCGCGGGGTCAACGATTGCAAGATCCACCACGTGATCGAGCGTGCCGATGCGCTGGTGAAAGCCAATCCGAATGCCAAGGTCGCCTGCCTCGGCCTCGCCTTCAAGGCCAACATCGACGATTTCCGCGAAAGCCCGGCCCGGCTGGTCGCAGCGACACTCGCCCGGCGGTTCGGTGAACGGATTTCGGTGGTTGAACCCTATGCCAGTGGACTGCCGCGTGAGTTCGAAGGCACCGGCGCGAGCCTGATCGACGTCGATACCGCACTGGAGGATTGCGACCTGCTGATCGTGCTGGTCGACCACGACGTCTTCCGCGTGGTCCCGCTGGCCGAGCGCGTGGGTAAGGTGGTCTACGACACGCGCGGGATATGGCCGGATCAGCCGAAGGTGGGTGAGGCACCGGTTGTGGGGTTAAGGTTGGCGAGTTGAAACTCAACTTTGGGCGAAGCCTTTTTCAGGGTGACAGGGGTTACAGGGTGTCACCCAGGTGTCACTGCGGGTTTTGGGCAATATTTTCTTTTATTTACAACGTATCCAGCGGCCAGACCTGTCCCAAAGGTGACAGGTTACACATTTCGCCGTGTCCGGGCCTGTTCGCTTGTCAAAGAGCACACGGGAAGTGCCCGCGCGGGGACAATGACATGGCCGGGCCATGTAGGAAATCGGATCGGACGGCTGTTCGGAACTACTTCCATCTCCGTCCCATTTTTCGTTACCCTGAACTTGTTTCAGGGTCCCCCCTCGACCCGGTCCAAGCTCAAGCGACACAACGCCGCGCCGCTTGGCGCGCCCCACTTGCAGCGCTTCCGGTGAGGGGATGCTGAAACAAGTTCAGCATGACGGCATGGTGCGAAAGGGCGTCAGTTGACCCCGTGGTAACCCTTGTACCATTCGATGAACTTGGGAACCCCGACATCGATTGACGTTGCAGGCCGATAGCCCAGATCGCCTGAAATCGCATCGATGTCCGCAAACGACTGCCGCACGTCGCCCGGCTGCATCGGCTGGAAATCGATCTCGGCCTTTTTGCCGAGCTGCTCCTCAAGGATCGCAATCACCTTCATCAGGTGCTCGGACTTGTGGTTGCCGATGTTGTAGAGCCGGTGCGGGCCTTTGCTGCCGCCGGCTTTGACTGTGCCATCGTCGGGCGCGGGGTTGTCGAGGCAGGCGACGACCCCGGCGATGATGTCATCCACATAGGTGAAGTCGCGGTACATGTCGCCGTGGTTGAACACCGGGATCGGCTCACCGGCCATGATCTTCTGCGTGAAGATCCACATCATCATGTCAGGGCGGCCCCACGGACCATAGACGGTGAAGAAACGCAGGCCGGTCAGCGGCAGGCGGTAGAGATGGGCGTAGGTCTCGCTCATCAGCTCGTCGGCCTTCTTCGTCGCTGCGTAGAGCGAAATCGGCTGATCGACGCGGTCTTCGACGGAAAACGGCAGCTTGGTGTTGCCGCCATAAACCGACGACGAGCTGGCATAGACCATGTTGTCGAGGCTGCGGTGCCGCGCCACTTCGAGCAGGTTGAGGTGCCCGGCGAGATTGGCGTGAAGATAGGCGTGCGGGTGGGTGATCGAATAGCGCACCCCAGCCTGCGCGCCCAGATGGACCACGCGGTCGAACTCGTGCGGCTTGAGCGCGGCGACCAGCGCATCGTAATCGGCAAAATCCTGGCGCACGAAGGTGAAGCGGTTGCCGCCCTTTTCGCGCAGCGTAGCGAGGCGCGCTTCCTTGAGCGTCACATCGTAGTAGTCGTTTACGCAATCGACCCCGATGACGCTGTCACCCCGCGCCAACAGCGCGCGTGACAGGCTGAAACCGATGAATCCGGCCGCGCCGGTGACAAGAACTCGCATGAAGTGCCCCTAGGCCCGCTGGATCAGAGCGTCCAGTCTGCCGCGCCGCCCAGCGCGCCCTTCAGATCGGCCAGCGTTCCACCCGGTGCAACCAGCTTGCGCAACTCGGCATCACCCAAGCCCAGATACTCGCGATGCGGCACCGCGAGCAGCACCAGGTCGTGCGTTCCGCCCGGAGTGCCTGCGGCCAGCGTCAGCCGATATTCGTGCGCGGCCTCGTCCGCATCGGCATGCGGATCGTGGACGGTGATGGCGTGGCCCAGCGCGGCCAGCGCGGCGATCAGATCGGCAACCTTGGAGTTGCGCAGGTCGGGGACGTCTTCCTTGAACGTCAGGCCGAGCACCAGCACCGACCCCGGCTTGTCGCCGCGTGCCGCATGAAGCTGCCCCGCAACCCAGCGCGCCATACCGTCGTTCACTCCGCGGCCGGCAAGGATCACTTGCGGATCGAGCCCGAGCTCCTCGGCGCGGTGCGAGAGGTAATACGGATCGACCCCGATGCAGTGCCCGCCGACGAGGCCCGGCGAAAACGGCAGGAAGTTCCACTTGGTCCGCGCGGCGTCGAGTACGTCCCAGACCGACAAGTCCATCGCCGAAAAGATCTGCGCGATCTCGTTCATGAAGGCGATATTGATGTCGCGCTGGGCGTTCTCGATCACCTTGGCGGCCTCGGCGGCTTTGATCGAGGCAGCACGGAACACGCCCCCGCTGGTGATCGCGCCGTAGAGTTCGGCAACGCGGTCCAGCACATCGGGCGTTTGGCCGGAGACGACTTTGGTGATCTTGTCGATGGTGTGCTCGCGGTCGCCCGGATTGATCCGTTCGGGGCTGTAACCGAGGAAAAAGTCCTTGCCGCAGGTCAGGCCTGAGACCGCCTCGAGAATTGGCGCGCAGATGTCCTCGGTGACGCCGGGATAGACCGTGCTTTCGTAGACAATAACCGGCAGGTGGCCCGCAGATACAGCAGCGGGCAGCATCGCGCCGATGGTCCGGCTCGCCGCTTCGATCAGCCGCAGGTCGGGCCGGTTGGCGCCATCGATCGGGGTGGGCACCGTGACGATGTAGAAATCGCTCGGCGGGCAAGACGCAGGATCGGCGGCGAGCGTCAGGCTGCTGGCTTCCAGCCGCTCGCGCTCGATCTCACCGGTACGATCATGGCCGGCGCGCAGCTCCGAGACCCGGCGGGCGTCGATGTCGAGGCCGACGGTCTCGAACTTGCGGGCCAGCGCTACCGCCAGCGGCAGTCCGACATAGCCGAGCCCGATCACGGTTACGCGCGGAGAGGCAGGGGGCATCATGAATCCTTGGCTGGCGAGCGCTTATTTATGGCCGAAACCGGTAAATACCGTCCTGATCGTTTTCACAATAATCAGGATGTCGAGCCACAGCGAGAAGTTGCGGATGTAATAGAAGTCGTATTGCAGCTTGGTGCGGATATCGTCGATTTCCGCGACGTGGCCCTGGTTGACCTGCGCCCAGCCGGTGATTCCGGGGCGGACGACGTGGCGATAGCGATAGAACGGGATTTCGGCCTGGTACCAGCCGGACAATTTCGAAGCCTCGGGACGCGGACCGATCCAGCTCATCTGGCCGGCGAGGATGTTGAACACCTGCGGCAGCTCGTCGATCCGGGTGCGGCGCAGGAACCGGCCAAGGCGGGTAATGCGCCGGTCGTTCTCGCGCGTGATGAACTCGCCGACATCGCTGCCGCTGGTATTGGCCGTCTCGCGCGGGGCCTTTCGATCATCGGCAATGCGCATGGTGCGGAACTTGATCACGGTGAATTCATGGCCGCGATAACCCATCCGCTTCTGGCGGAAGAATACCGGACCGCGGCTGTCGATTTTGATCAGAACCGCCGCCAGCGCAAACAGCGGCAACAGGACGATCAGAGCCGGAATGGAAACGACCACATCGACCAGCTGCTTGAACCCCAGCAGTGTCTGCATCGGCCCCAGTGCACCGAAGTTGTTCTCAGACAAGTGCTCAAGATCGGCGCGGCCGGTGAGCGATTCGTAAAGGTCCTTGGAGTGGTATACCGGTACGCCGGCGAGCGTGAAATCGGCGAGCCGGGCTTCCCATTCGTCTGAATGGTCATGGCGGAAATCTGCCGCCACGGCATCGATCCCGGCGGGCAGCTTGGCGTCGCTCAGCCGCACCACCTCGACCCCGTCCATCGCGTCGAACAGCTCGGTCCTGCCACCATCGACCACGCCGAGCACCAGCTGAGTCTTGCGCTGGGTAACCGCGTAGACAAGGAAGAACCAGGCAACCGACAGGACGAAGCCGACGATCAGCAGCGCGCGCGAATAGTTGATCCGGAACAGCAGGATTACAGTCAGCGCCAGTCCGAACGAGGCGAGAAATCCGGGTAATATCCCCGAACTTTCGCGCGTTCCGGGCAGATTGCTGACCGAGCGTTGCAGCCAGTAGCCCACGATCAGCCCGCCAAGCGAGGCATAGGCGGCATTGCTGGCCTCGGGATGTTGCCAGCTGGAAGGGAGCGAGGCGGTCTGCACCGCATAGGGGAG
>Ga0307508_10004575_pt1 | contig 13469 bp, 14 predicted proteins | sample 9_EM_MG_FD_203089 | JGI IMG/M metagenome (GOLD analysis project Ga0307508, IMG submission 203089) | Populus trichocarpa ectomycorrhiza microbial communities from riparian zone in the Pacific Northwest, United States - 9_EM | ecosystem: Host-associated > Plants > Roots > Unclassified | place... | reverse complement strand
TAGTTCGACCTGTTCTTGACTTATATCTACCCCAACCCACTTCTGTAGAACCGCCATTCGGACGAGCGACCCTTTCATCCTCATCACCTAGAATTTTGTAATTTTAGTATTTCGGCGACCTTATTGTTTTCATATCGTATATTACTCCTGTGAGGGTGTCCCTCTGTCTAGGCACAATAATAATAATATTCCCCTCTATTACATCTCAGGTCGGGTGCTGGACCTGGAAAGTAATAGGGATAAGATCATGTCAATAAAATACTTAGTGTGGTGTGACTGGAATTGATGTGGATGAAGCAGGAGAGAGTACTGTGAGACATTCTTTTTATCGACGTATGGCCTGAGGGCAGCGGGATATCGGGAGACCACAGGTGGATTCTCCAATACTAGTACATGCACTGACAAATTCTACCTTGCAACAATTAGGGTTTTTAAATAACTATTTTCTCGGTGGGTATACACATTGTACAATTATTTGCGGCTTAAAGCACATCAAGGTATGACTACGGAACAGGAATTGGAGCACCTTTGCCAGTGCGTGAAGACTGGTCACATGATCATGTGAAGCGGGCCATTGGTTCCTTTTCTTATTCGTTCATCGCGATTCCGCACCAAAATGTCTCGGAATGCAGCTGTAAAGAAGCGGAGCTTCCTCAATATTTTTGAGTCTAGCAACAGTATGTCAATTCTAACTAGTGGCTAGCTACTTCTAACTCTATGCACAACTAGAAAAGAAGTCTGATATTGTTGATTGCGGCATACAACTCTCCAACGATCACGAACTCAATTCGACTCCCACACAAAGCTTCAAAAGAATTTCCAACATACATGACCTATCAGGCTTTGAGGATCTCTTCTACAAGCCACCTTCGTCTGATATCTCATCCAGTGCCTCATCAACCTCGTGTTCCACAATCCAACAACGTCCGAAAACTAGCCACCGGAATGCAGAGATGCTGCTGGAGCTACAACGGGATGTGTCAGTCATCAAAGAATGTATTAGACGGATTGAAGATACATTAAAACAACTTCGACAAGATGATATCCCAGGCAACTAGCATTCTCTTTTCCACACATTTCTTTATTTTTACGTGCGGCTGCTTTCCTTTGCTCTGTCACAACTTTACCCTTCTCATTTGCACATCACTATATTATTTCAACTTGATTCTTGAAAAGCTCTTCATTTATTGTATATATTTTATATTCAAAGGAATTGTTTCATAAATGACCTTACTCAAACTAGACCCCAGTATTTCAGTGTGTAAAATTTTTGAATAATTCTGACTTTACCTAACCCTGTAAAGATCCAACGATGCGCCGTTGTCGCCTGCCTAAAACATTATGGGTTCATGAAGGTACACAATTTGGCCTAAGATTCATTACCAGCCAATGCCACCCTGTAGTCGGTACATAACCTTAGGTTCTCCATCCACATGGCTCATATTTGCTTCAAACCATGTCATATAATACCTTCACTGTGGTATATCTTTTGATGTCGACACACTTCAACCATTGGATAGATTTAATTTTCATCTTGCTAAACATATACATAATCATACATTCATTTGTCTAATTTTTTTGGAGGTTACTGGTAGGTTAAAAGTCCTGTAGTAGAGAAAAATTTCAGCGTAATCAAAGCCATTAATTCACAAATCGACTCCAAGCAATTCTAAGCACAATTTTCGGGCTGTAGAATGTACCAGCGCTTAGCGCTTAGCGCCCATTACCCCTAGTTCGCCTGTCCGAGTCGGAATTACAAGAATCGAGGTGGTACATACCAAGACCGTATCTGCCTAACCTTTTTCTGCGATTACCTGGAAACGACATGGTTGATTTCGGCGGTCATCAGCGAATCGAAAAGGTACCTTTTGAAGTTTTACATGAGTGTACGTTTCCACCACGAGAATCGAACCCGTACTCACCATACATGCAGATTTGGCACTTCTTTCCCTGGCGATTACTGGCAATGACACAATCGCTCTCGGCAGTCATTAGGGAATCAAAAGGGTTCTTTTCGAAAATTCAAATACACATATACATCATGAGAATCGAGGCCATACTCACCGTATCTACAGAATTTCAATCTCGAATGGAGAACTCAGGCGAACGGAGTAATAGGAAGGGATGACCTTCCTGTCGAAAACGATGGAAATTTTCAGCGTATATGTGAGCTCCTGTAATCGAAAAGTAAAACATGTTAGTGAACAATGGAATACGTAACCACAAAAGTGACAAAACAAAACATACCATTTCAGGATCCATTCCCCCTCATTGTCTATCATGGCACCAACCACGATCGCGATGTGCAGGATGAAGCTCGATTCTCAGAGTTTGTTGTTCGGGTGACGAGATGAAGGAGAGAGATGAGCTAACATCGCGTGCTCAAGTCGAAGGGTGTATCCAAACTTTGGTTCGTGTCGCTCTTCAGGCCGCCTCTGAGGTGAATATGCAGTACAGTGAGCAGGCGCAGTAGGGAAGAGGCTGGAGGCTGAGACGGTTGGAAAAATGGAAGCAGGCTGGACGGATCCATTCGTAAGGAGGGCGGCGGAGGGTTACCATCGGCCCGCGCTGTCGAGATAATCAATACCTGTACAACTTCGAGCTGAAAAGACAACCCTTACCTTGCGTAATTTCCGAGTCGAGGGTCAACTCGGCAATTAAATGAAGTAGGTAGTAGCGAGCGCCGCGAACAGGATCGGGGTTTTGTCTGTTGCATTCTTGAGCGTATACGGTGTAGTAATGACCTAAAGGAGAGCAACAGGTCAGCAGTTGGTTCTGCTGAGATAAGATGTGATCGTGTCCCTGGGAGCAATGGTGGCCACAGGTCAGCGGTTGCTGAGCCGCCGAGAGGCGATCTAAAGAAGACGGGTTAACACGATGCTTTGAAGGGATAAATTTAATAATGAAATATAGCCGCGTACCATATAAGAGCTCTGCTGGTGGGATGTGCTGATGTCCACGGCGTGATTAGGGTTGCCATTGTCTTCTCTGTAGGCGACCCTCATTTGTATTCCGAGTCGAGTCCATCATTGTCCATTTTAAGATCTGTGACTTCCTGTGACTCTGCCATATACTAGTACTTGTGCATTTACGACTTGCGACCCATGTCAAGTCCTCCTCCTCCGCCAGCTCCTCGTACGCCTCCTCCATCCGCGCCGCCCCTATATGTCGGGTCGTCCCCCGTCAGCAGAATTACCAAGTATTTCGTCGCCCATAAACGCGATGAATTTCAAGCTTTCGGTTATGACGCGAGGATTCACGGACCGCAACCTTTCCCGTCGTTAACAACCTTCCTTAAATTTTTGACTTTTAAAAAGGCGTTATACCGAGTTCCCGATACAACACCTACCCTCTCTATGGACACCTTCATTGCTGCAGCCAATGTCGGTGCCGCTGCCATCCAAAAAGATCGTGAGTGCCACCTTTTGTATCTCTCCTTCCAGCTGACGCATGATCTTCACTCTAGATTTTCCTGACAAGGAGCTATTGGAGTTCAGGCTCACCGAAAACAGGGCACTCATTGGCCATGTAACGGACACGGAATGCAGACCGGACATCACTGCCGCCTTCAGTAGTGACTGGACAGAGAACGGAATCACCCACTGGTCGTGCGCCCAACTCGCCGGAGAAAAGGCGTCACAAGGAAAGACTAAACAACAGCAGGAACAAAATGCGATTTCCTACTTGCACTACCTCCTGTTGGCGCGACCTGACTTGTACGTTGCGCACGGATTACTCATCGACCCATCGAAGATCAAGTTCCTTTTTGGGATTGGAGGATATTGCATACGCCAATTGGAAGTCTCTTGGGACGACAAGAAGCTTTACAAGCTATTATATGGATTCATCTATCGCCTCTACGACCCCGGTGATTTCGTTGACAAGTCTTATACGCGTACGGGGATTGATTGGATGGACGGAACCGTAGAGTACACCGTGCGGATCAATACTCCTTCGAAGGACGGGGTCATCCGTCCATTGGATTGTACGAATTTTCGAGCGATATCTGCCAGGAATCCTTTTACGACGCGTACTCATGTGCTTTCGAATGCAACGTTGCAACAGTTCCAAAAAGATGTTAATGGCAAGGCTCTTACTGTGCTGAAGGATCAGTTTTGCCGAGCGGGAACTCGTTTTGATGAAGAGAGGATTCTCAGGGGCATTCATAGAAAAGGGATGGTGCCAGGCGTAATAGAAGCCGTGTACCATGAAACGATCGGAAATCATTGGTCTGAGGCGAGCAAAAGAGACAAGCATCGGTTTGGGCTTCGGCAATTTGGATTGCCCTTCACGAGTATCCCCACTCCAAGGAAAGTGTTAGAGGTGCTGTTCGATGTTCTTGAAGGTACTGTGATCTCTGTTGGTAATATTCTACAAGCTTACATGATGACCAGTGTTACGATATTTGCATTCTGAATGCGGCGTCCTCCATCGTGATATCAGTGCAGGAAATGTCATGTATATGGGGGATTTGAAGGGAGGCCTACTGGCAAACCTCCAGATTGCTGGAGCTTCGACAGCAAGAGCGTCGAGTCAGTCTCCTGCAGCTGGACAAACGCCTGCAGCTTTGCCGGTGTTCATCAAATATCTTCTTCGTGAGAGGTATGTATACCCACATTGGAATTGGACAGTGACTAATGAAGGTTGACTGTAGCGATGATCGTCAGGAAACGTCGGTACTTCTTATTGACTTTAATCGTGCAGAACTTTTGAATGAAAATCAGGGTTCGGAGTGCGAGCGAATAGATCGAACTGTGAGTTGTGTCCTTAGAGTCTGTATCTGTGGGCTATGCTCAATCTACTAGGGAACGACAATCTTCATTGCTCGAGCTGTGGAAGAAGCAAGGGCAGTTCCTCTTCCTGAGTTGGCATTAGTCCCTCCAGTTCCCCGGAGTCCCGAATTCTATGCTTCAGTTCACCTGGACCGAATTGCGAAATTCCGAATTGCAGAAGAACAGATACTTCGGAATCCAGAACGTGAGCGCTCACCATGGAGGCATGAGCTCGAGCATGATGCGGAATCTGTCTTTTGGCTTTTTCTCTACTGGGCTATAGTTGTGCATCCTGCGGATTCGGATGGCCTACCCGAAGAGATTGACCTGGGCGAGCTTGGTTGGTCCGGCTAGTAGCCGCGATGATTTGGTGGGAACGATAGCACAGAAAGGCGTCCGGACTGGCCTCGTCCATTCAATCTACAAACCCCTCTCCCCGTTGATCAAGAATCTCGCATCTATTCTTGTTGTGGATCGCCAATGGCTTGCAGAATCCGATGTGCGAAATGATCCAGCATACATTGGTGAAGCTTTCCAGCGGTTGATCCTCCAATTCATGCTCGACCATCGTGATGAGGAATTCATGAACTGCGAAGCTGATGTCAAATTCCGCTCAACAAAGCAGATGCCGCAGTCGGACGCACTATCTGTTACGAGTAGCGAGCTGATGGGTGCACTGGACAGGAAGCGACCCTCACCTCGACCTTCGATGGACTATGGCAAAGGGAAGCGACGACGGCTTGACGTGGTGCAAAGAAAGGTACGTTGTCAATGTGGACGTTCTTCTGGTTTTCATGTTATGTTTTGCAGAATGCCGAAGATGAGAATCAGGCTGATGTAGGAATGGAAGATGCGGAAGACAGTGATTATCAGCCGTAAACTTTTAATATACTCAGTTTAGATTGTTCTGCAAAATTTATTTCTTTCGTGTTTATACCTTCTTCAGGTCTGGTTCTGGCACAGGGAACCATGACATAATCTTTACTCGAAAGTGACAAAATACATAATTTGACTCGTTTCCGTACTGCAAGTAATCTATACAATAATCATCATCTGGAACACTGTAGTATTACAAAGGACAATAATATAGTAGGGATATAAATATGGATCGTACGGAAGGATTCAAACTAATCTAATATTGATTTTCTCTGTATTCCTTTTGCCGACTAAAGTACATTCCTTCAGCAGAAATGTTTTCGATCCAGTAGGGTCCCCAAACAGCCCAAAATGTCTTCGACATGACTCCTTCACTCATCCATGCAGCAGGATCGTCCTCCCCTCCGTTGCAGTTTCTCTGGCCCGGGGAGTGGTCACGCGTAACACTCCATTGAATGTTCCCTCGAATCGGCCCCTGATTCGGGAAGGAAGGGTGTTAGGATGTGGGGTGGTACCATTGAAACAACCACACTCGTGCAGCCAAAAGTGCTCTACTCAACACTTGGACCTCCAGACTCTCACGAAAATGTGTATTGTGTTGGGCCTATCAAGCCGTATTCGAGCCACGCCATGATGGTGACCATCTTTTTGTTCGGTGTCGGGGGACGGGAGGGTTCATTCCGTACATCAATGGATGGATAGACTTCAAAAGGAAGTTTGTCTTTGGCAAGTTTCAAACCTGCTTCAAGTGTTGGCTCCCACAGGAGCCGTATCTACCACCCGCCCATCCTATATTCAAAAAGGGAGCGCTTGGAAAGCCCTGTCCCCTGCAGGACTTTGTTGTCCTACTACTTTGGTTTGTCCGCCATGAGGCGCATTGGTGGCTAAAGGCACGATCAGCATTTCCAACTCTACCAGCACAGCCAAACGAGGATGAATATGCAGCTTGGTGCCTGCTGGTGGAGCGTAATGAGAATTTTTACAATGGACTGGAACTAGTTCTCTGGTTCTTCATTATGCGTAGAGATCAATAGTCAACTTTGGATTGTACTTTACTCCTGCTCCAGAAAATGTTTATGACAAGTTACGCAAGATCGGTGGATCAGTGGATCAATAAGTTGTAATCGTATACACGATTGCTGTCTGTAGAGTTGGAGATTCATTCAAACTCTAATTATGCTCACACAGTCCCAGATTGGAGTTATAATAGACTCTTAAGACTCTGAGAATACAGGTTTGGTAAATATTCAAATCTTATGATCGATCGATCCTATGTAATATTTATAACAGATACTGTTTCCCTTATAAATTGTGCAGCATTGAATATGAGGTCATACATCCCTATAACAAATTAGAATGCTGCTTTTTGCAGTGATACTGTAATATTTTTGTAAATAATGGAAGTTTTTTTATAAATTATAAAAATTTGCAGCAAATAGAGTTCAAGATCAATCACTATCAAGATAAGGATCAGCTACCTTGGTTACCCTTCAACCACCATCACTCATCTTCTAAAGTCTGCTATAATGACATCTACTGCTGATCTTCTGAAGATTATTGCTGCAAAACTCTATGCTGGGCTTTCAGAGGCAGAAATAGAGGCAGAACTAGAGAAGGAGAAGGCCAAGCTGGCCCCTGCTGTCCCCTCCCCCCAACCCTTGACAACCAACCCCCCTTCCTCTTCTGTGCTTACAGCACCCACCCTAGATGGGGCTACAACCAAGGCTGCCCCTTCTGAGGTCTGGAATGGGCTTTTTCCTCTCAACTCTACCCCTTCTGCTGCCCCTGCCCAGGATCGTTCGATCTCACCAATCGTGCGATCCGTCGATCGTTCAATCTTGCCCGCCGAGACCCCTACTGTCGATCATCCCACAGATCACCCCACATTGCCTACCCCTGCCAGTCCTATGGACATTGAATCAGACAATGCTGGAGGAATGGGGGTTGGTCGTGTTGGAGAGAAAGAGACTACGGACAAGGGAAAGGAAAAGGTGAAGGACAAGGGGAAGGGAAAGGAGAAGAAGGAGAAGAGAAAGGAGGAGAAGAAGAAGAAGAGTGAGACGGAATCTGGAGAGGAAAGCAGTGGACATGAGGAGGAGGAGAAGAGGATGAAGAAGAAGAAGAAAACAGAGCGGAAGAAACTTAGGGCGCTTCAGCAGCAGGAGGGTAAGTGAAAATCCACGATCTTAAGATCGTATTCAGATTATCTAACTAGTTTGTAAAGAGATTACTCCGGCCATCATTCTGGCCAGACAGAAGGCCGCAAAGTCATCATTGGAGTTTGTCGACACCGGTATGTTGCTGTATTCACCCAATACACATCATTTGTCTAATATTTTGCTTTGGATATGGAACTTGATCCTGTAGGATTTAAGACTGGACCGCCCAAGGATCTGGTAAAAGGGGGGGAGGGCCAGATTAGGAGAGAGATAGTTGGGACTGCAGCCGGTACGTTTCTTACGATTGTAATGAATCGTTACATCTGAGATGATGTATGTCATATAGAAACAAAGAAGGGACCATCCAAGACGTCGCGCAGGTTACGACGCATATATTCCAGTGAGGAAGGTTAGTACAATTGTTCTACTTTACTCAATCTATGATTCTAATTACTGTCTGCTACATATAGAGGCAGAGGCACCGCCTATGAATCAACTCGCGCAGGTCGTGCACAAGAGGAGGAGGTCAGAGTTTGAGACAGGTCAGCAAATTTTTGAATGACAGCTCAATCTGAGAACTTAAACTTTTGACAGTAGACAACGGGCCAAAAGGTAAAAGAACGATCGAAATATCATATGATTGATGTAGCTGACATTTCAAATACAACAGAGACAGCAGTGGCTGTAGGGAAGGGTGAGTCTGAAGTTGTATAGGCAGGGCAAATTGATGCTGACAATGCCTAGTCTATGTTGCAGTTCCAGGCCGTCCGACCAAAACAATCGCTCGATCCTCTCGTGACCCACCTTTGGTCAGGCCGAAGGGTAAGGATGATGGGCTTTGGATTGCATCGAAAGAGTCCTGTGTCCAGTGCCAGACCAGGGCTCTTCCATGTAAGGTCAGGCCAGACACAATTGAAAAGGCCAAGATATGGATGGCGGCCCGTGCAGCAACCTTTGAACACAATGCTGACCCTGACACCAAACGCAAGGCAAGAACTGCGAACACCAGCTGTCTGGAGTGTGCGGCACAGAACGGGAACGGCGGCCCCTGTTGCTTTCCGTCTCTCGTAGCACTGTGCGATGCTAGGGACACCTACTTTTCCAAGGTCAAGCAGGTCAAGAAGAGTACGACCAAGACCAAGGGCACAGCAATGGGTCCGATCGAAGGATCGTCAGCAATGATGGTAGAGGGGTCGTCCAAGGATGGACATGGTATTGTTGGGGAGACAGGACTCTACGCTGTTTTGCAGGGGTTGCTTTTGGAGCTGAAGGCGGAAAGGGAGCTGAGAGCTGAGCGTGAGAAGAGGATGTATGAAGAGCGTCGACAAGATCGCAAGGTTCTGGTGGACATTCTCCACCAGATCACGGCTACGTATCCTTTGGAGGACGACACGACTAACGATCCGATGTACGACAGTGTGGCATCGCCAGAGATTGCCTCTGAGAGAACGTCTCAGCAGGTTTCTGAGGCTGAGGATTTGACAGGGGAAGTGGCAGCGTTACTAGAGGCAGAGGATTTGACAGGGGAGGTGGCAGGGTTAGTGGCAGAGGATTCGGAAGAGGAGGAGGGGGAGGAAGAGGTGGAGGTTTTTGAAGATGATATGCCACCGTTGGAAGGAATAGAGTTGACATTGGAGAGAAACACTGAGGAGAGTTCAGAGGACGTCGTATCCGCCTACGAATCTGATTAAGGGTCAGATTCTTCGCTTCCAACTATTCAACTAGTTGGAAAGGCAGCATTGCCCTGTGTAGGGTCAGATCTATGGCTTGTCTTTTTTTTTTCCTCTCTTCTTTTTGTTTTGCAATGACATGAACTATTGTATGCCGCTTTCCCTTCTTCCCTTTATTTCTTTTGTGTACATGTCTTGTGTTATCCTTTCGATACTCTGTTTGCAGAGGACAATCTGGACGATTGTACGGCCGTGCTCCCACCCTCTCCTACCTCTTGCTTGCCTATATCTGGACACTTTGCAAGACTATACCTATACTGAACAATGAATATAACTGTGTGTGAAAACAGGATGAAGTGAAAAAGAAGATGAAAAAAGTCTGAAAAAAATGACAGAACTAGATAATATGCAAAACACGATCAATCGATCAATCGATCTTACGGCCAAATCCAATAAAATGATAACCAAAGTATATGATATGATATGCTAAGAATGAAAACAACAGTGACATGTATACAAATACAATATAGTTGTATGACTTCAAGTGGAAGAACCAGTTACTTAGTATATGAATGTCTAAGATACAATACTTCGACTTGCACTGAGAGCAGTATGATAAAAACAATAGTGGAATAGATGTTACTCAGAAATATATAGTTTCTAAAAGTGGTGACAGCAAGTAAAAATATTACATTGAACATGATAATATGCAGAGTATATAATCATGGATACGAAAATACGATACTACGATGTCTATAGAAGAGCGCAGAAAAACACATGATATAAAAATAAATCAGGATGAAGAGCATACTATAATCAAGAGGTGAGAGCGGGGGAAACATACAATATCACAATGTAATCATGATATGGAAATTGGTGAGAGCAGGGATCACACATATGATACTACCAATGTGACTAACATGTACTAAATGATATTGAAAGTGGTGAGAGCTGGGAAAACGTACGATACTTGTAATGTGACTGACTGTAAGAGGTGAGAGCGGGGGAAACGTACAATACTTCAAATGTGACTAAGGCTAAGAGATGAGAGCTGGGGAAACATTTACAGACATGAAGGCAGAATATACATGAAGAAGAGAAACAAATATGAACGATACATGGACAGTCATAGTGGACATGTACGGAACACTTCAAATATGAAACAGTGCCACGAGAGAACAACCCGAACAAGAAACAGGCTAATAGTAGGGTTGGAAAATATGAAACATGACATGAACTGTATGAATATGAAGACAAACAACCCCATACCGTCCAACCCGAACCGTAGCGTTAGGGGGAGGTGGATGCTGCAACACTAAGACTAACTCTCCGTTCCCTCGAATCAGCCCCCGATTCGGGAAGTTAGAACTCAGCTTTACTTAATATTGTGTGCATCTAGCTCATAGTAGTGTTTCGTAAGTGAATGTCCCAGATGAGTAAAAATGTAACAGGAGAGAAAGAGATACAGTTATATACATCAGTGTCTGTCAGATGCCAGTGTGAGGAAATGAAAAAAGGGGGGAGAATTTGGAAGGTGTCATCAGTGGTCAACTAAATTTCATGCCTCTTCTCTCTGTCTACAGCAGTTCCATCTTCGGCAACCTTGAGAAAATCCAGAGACTACCAGGGTTTCAAACTTGGAAGAGGTGCGAAGTCCAGGTCAATCGAAGTCTTTAGACAATGATCGTTGGTGTTTTGCTGTAAAGCAGCAGAAGGTGGAGGAATCAATCTTGAATGATGGAAGCTGGAAGAATTTGAATGTTGGCCGATGTGTAGAAGCACCACCTGCTCTCCAGCATAAAGGCGTATTATACCCTTTAATCCACCAGGTAAAGGTCTTGAGTTTTCAATTTGATCTGTATTAATATCGAAAATTCAGGGAAACTGCAATCTCGATACCCACCGAACATTGTACGGAATCAAAAGTACAATGCGTTCACATTTCTTCCAATTGTATTTTATGAACAATTCAAGTTTTTCTTCAACCTTTACTTCCTTCTCGTCGCCCTGTCACAATTTGTTCCTGCTCTCAAGATCGGTACATTGGGTTTTGGATGACCATCTCCGCAGACAAATTGACATTCTTCTGTAGGCTTCATAGTGACTTACATCGCTCCTCTAGCCTTCGCCCTTTGTGTGACCATGGGAAAGGAAGCACGATGACTACAAAAGACACCTTCAAGACCGCGGAGCCAATTCACAACGATATCTGGTCCTCACTCGTACGCCAAACCACCCCAACTTTGACCCCGAACAAGCCTGTCTTGATGCACATGCCAATACTCATTCAGTGCCCTCTTCGTCACTCCAGGTTGGAGATCTCGTTCTTTTGGAGAAGGTGCCGGCGGATATGATTTTGCTGCACACTTCTGACTCATTTGGGACATGTTTCATTCGGACGGACCAATTGGATTGGAAATTGAGGGTTGCTGTTCCTGAATGTCAGAAGCTGGATGAAGGCGACCTTACTAGACTAGACGCTGAGATGTATGGTGAGTGGTTTATGTTTTCTTGATGGACAGATTCTCAATGTTTTACAGCCGACACACCGATAAAGGACATCCATACGTTTGTTGGCACCTTTACGATGAACCGACCTCTGCCGCCACCATCTGATCCATCGGTTTCACCCACTACCTCCGACTGTGTCTCCTCTAACAGCGGAAAATTTGCTTTGGGCAAACACGGTTCTTGCGCCTGGCTCTGCTATTTGTTTTATCATTTATACTGGTTCAGAAACATGGGCGGTCATGAACACAAGCCATCCGGAGACCAAAGTTGGTTTGCTGGATATGGAGATCAACAGACTGGCAAAGGTTAGTTGATACCTTTTGTCGGTATCCAGTTTCTGATCAAAGATCAAGATCCTTGGCTCTGTCACCTTCATTTCGTCACTTGTCCTTATAGCTCTAAACGGCTTCAGAGGAGAGTGGTATGTTTATGTCTTTCGGTTCCTGATTCTTTTCCTTCTATTATTCAGATCAGGTTGGTAGCCTGTTGTTCTGTCACATCTGGTCATTAAATCTATTTATCTAGTCTTCGGGTGAATTTGGACATGGGATTCGGGAAAGACCGTGTATGCGCACCACATCATGAATGACCCTGAAATCCCGAACACAATCGTTTGAACTAGCACACTGCCTGAAGAACTCAGAAGGATAACTTACCTTTTGAGCGATAAAACAGGGACTTTGACACAAAACGAGATGGAGATGAGGAATTCATATAGGGGCCATGTCGTATGGAACCGATTCTATGGATGAAATATCTCATCAGCTTCTGGTCACCTTCGGAGCATTAGGCGAGCAAGGGCATCATAGGCAGCCTTCGTTGTCCACGGGAGTCCAGTTGGCCATGCGGGGTCGGCGTGATCTATCATTGAGGGTGAGAGATGTGGTTCAAAGTCTGGCTTTATGTCACAACGTAAGTGAGATTTCTTTGCATTCTACACTCTGCTCACTGTAAGGGCTACTGCGGTCGGGCGGGACGCGGTACTAGCAGGGGATCCAAAGTGGATTAGATTATTATGTAATACTATTCTAATCACAGACATACCTAGCAGGGGATCCAAAGAGGAAAGGATAAGGATCCACCTGCAGGTGTGGGCTAATATACGAAATAATGGATATAAGAGATAAGTCCGAAATTAGGAAATACATGTAAGGTACAGCATACGTGTCGTGTCAACGTGTCATAGACGAAAGGCGGGTCAGAAGAGATGTCGGGTCGGGTCGGGACGATGAGTCTTGCGACATCATGCGACATCACGCGACATCATGCGATCGGGAGCGGAAGCGGGTCGGGAGCAGGTGGCGTAAGATGTCATTCGACCGAAGGCGTTGCGGAAGAGAGCCGAGGTGGCGGGAGCGGAAGACGGGCGGGAGTCGGAAGCGGAAGGGGTTCCCCTTACAATCACCCCCCCTCTAGACAAGCATCGACTCGATGCGGAGGGGAGTGGAATCGGACGGAAAGGGATTGAGCCGAAGGTTAGG
>Ga0307508_10004574_pt1 | contig 13472 bp, 18 predicted proteins | sample 9_EM_MG_FD_203089 | JGI IMG/M metagenome (GOLD analysis project Ga0307508, IMG submission 203089) | Populus trichocarpa ectomycorrhiza microbial communities from riparian zone in the Pacific Northwest, United States - 9_EM | ecosystem: Host-associated > Plants > Roots > Unclassified | place... | reverse complement strand
CAGTGATTCGCCCACTGTACCCCCCCCCCCCCCCCCTGCTTCAGGTTGGCCTGTTCCAGAGCTAACATTCCGGGAAAGGCAGTCGACATGCGGTATAGATTTTCCGGGCCGATGGGTGATATCCATATTGTCGACGAAGGGCATCAGTTGCATGCGGAATTTGTCGAGGTGCAATGAGTACGATGTACTAGCTGATGACCGTAAAATTCCGGGTATTGCCGAGTGGTCGGTATTTTTTTTTGTTTAATCATACTCGCATACGACCTATCTAGATCATGGCGGCGTACATTTTGCCCAGTTTTCCTGTCCGCAGTCCGCGCAGTGACGGCTCGTTGCAAGCTCCCCTTGTGCTCTCCGCCCGGCCCTCCCGAAAGGTTATTGCGCACCAAGGAAATAGACAAAGGGAAAAGACAGAAGGAAACCACCGCCCGTCTCCTACTCCTCCCCCGCCGATGCCATGAAGTGTGGGGCGGGTAGGAACAGCGGCTCCTCCCCAGCACCCAACGCCTCCGCCTCCACCCTACGCTCCTCTTCCCGCTCCCGGCGCTCCCGGAGCTCCCATTCCGACACCTCGCTCCCTGCGTCCGCTTCCTCTCCCGCAGGCGGCACTATTTTTCCCACGTCTGTTGCTGTGAGAAAGTCAAGTAGCGCCTGACTGCACCTCTGATCGGCGAAGAGCTCATGCGCCCTCCACCTCCGCTTCCCTCTCCCTGTCTCCCTGTAGACCTCCCTCCACAGGGTCTTCTGCTGTCCCTTCCACCTTGGGCACCACTTGAGGAGGTGGTCCCTTGTCTGTGTGGGGCACCGGCACCACCAGCACTGGGCCTCGGGGCGGACCTTAGCCCAGTGCAGGTATTGTCCTGTTCGGGCGTGTCCCGTCTTCAGCTGGTAGAACCTCGAGGCGAGCCTCTTGGTGCTGTCGGCCACCACCCTATCGGGTTTCTGGCTCTTCGGCATGCGGTACTTCGTCTTCGAGGTCCGACCTCCAGCCCACTGGCGTGCCTCCGCCCGCCGAGTGGTCGGTGAAAACCTTGGATGGCGAACCTTCCAGATACTGCCGTAGACGGCTCACTGCCCGTGCCAGGCAAGCCATCTCTAGCTCCGATGCCTCGTAGCGGGTCTCGTAGGGAAGTGTCGCTCGCGATATGTACAGAATCGGTCGTTCCAGCTTCTGCCCGGGGCCTGGAGGTTTGGTCCGGTGGGAGTATACGTTCGGTTTGGTTGATTCGGTTGATTTGTTTAGCATGAGTGATACTGTTATCGCTTCCGGTCTGCAGGATCGAGGCATCGTATTCGTCACATAACTAGTTATAGAGCGTGGCAGGTTTTCGAATTTTTTCCCATTTGTCTTCGTCTGCCGCGCTTGGCAGTCTCTGTGTTCGATGATTCACAGGGTTGTCGTCCGAAAACGTCGTCTTTCGGATCTGATGCTTTGTCGACATTTTGTACCGAGATGACGTCATGGATTCCGAGATTCGGTGGTATCTTTAGACGTAGTGCTCGTCCACCAGCCAGTATCTCCAGAATTTCATAGGGAGGCAGTTTCTGAGCGCCCAGCTTATTTCGTTTTATAATCGAGACTAGATGCCTGTCCAACCGAATTGATACGAAGTCTCTGGGCTTGTACTCTGGAAGAGCTAAATGAGTCTTGTCGTAATATGCGTTATAGGTGGTGAATGACCTTGCTATGGCCTCTTTCGCGTCTGCGAGGCGCATCGACACATCTTCCAACCATTCCGATGCTGCCGGATTTTCGTGCGTTGGTGGTGTATGTGGTCTCAATATGCGTTCGACGATGTTTTGCGGCTGTGCGTATAGCAGCTCATATGGTGAGAACCCAGTTGGGGGTCCGCATAACGGCGCATACGCTCTTGCGTCGCACTGGACAAGGACCTTACGAACGACATAACTGGAAAATACAGACAGAGCAGAGGCTGCTCGTCCCGAAGAAAGCCAGCAATTCGGTAAGTCTCCGACAGGGGGGACAGCAGAATCGAACACATACAGCTGATAACCAATGAGAGGCCGTGCAATATACTGGCGACCGCGGGCCGCCGAGACCCGAACAGAACAAGGACGGCGGAATGGAAGCGGAGTCGAGGTTTTGCAGGCTCGCTTCGACGATAGTGGGTACACAGGCGCTCTTCGAGACACGGGGGAGAGACTGAAATGGTCGAAAGGAGGGTGATGAGCAGATCGTTGAACTGCCTCGTGGGAAGGGGCAGGCAGGCGTTGAGCGGAGGGGCAGGAGAAGCGTGTCCGGGGGATATGGAGGAAGATGGAAGACGGGAGAAGGAGTAGGTGAGCGAGATGGAGGCAGGAGGGAGCAGAGGAGAGTGTGCGATCGATTATCGTAGGGATCAACAAGAGGAGAGAAGATGAGAAGAGAGTGTGTGATGTGGTGCGCGGCCGTGGTGCTTTGCGGTGAGGTGACGAAGAGAGGATCAGGTGATCCAAAGATGGAGTGGAAGAGAGGGACGAATGGAGGAGGAGGAGGAGGAGGACGGACGGGGAAGGAAAGGCTTATATAGGGTAGAGTAGAGCAAGTTTGCTGACGGAGCGTGAGGTGTTTGTGCGACCTACGTTTGGCTTGGGCTTCAAACACAGTGCTGAGCCGTACAGTCTAGTTGAGCGAAAAAATACACGACTCCTCCTGCCGGGGCCCCACGCTGCTGTATTGAGAGTCACCCGCAGTTTGTGGGAGCAATAGGGGTGAATGATACATGGGGAAAGAAAGTCTTCTTTAAGATTCCTTGTAGCTGGCGAAGACATAATTCGTGGGAAACATCTCTGTAGAGTCCTGGCTGGTTCCTCCACACAGTTGGGCCACATTTGACCGACCGTCCTCGACGATACCTTATCCGTGGGCTACTATGACCTCTCTCTTATGTCCTCACCGAGCCTTCCGACTATGTACCCGCCACCCGGACTCCCGGTTCTCGACGGGTTTCCGACCCCGAGGAGACTCTGGCTGGAGATCTACCCGTGTGCACTGCGAGATCCAACTTCCTGTACACGCAAAATGGCGTTTATGAGGGACCAAATCAGTAGGCTAAGTCGAAAGGCTCTGGCTACGGAAATCAATACAGCTGGCAGGGAAATTCGACAAAAGTGACGACTGGCCTACTATGGAGGACGGCACCCTCCATCGTTGCCTCCCTCTGTTCGGAAGGTGGCTCGGTCCTGTGCGCCGAGGACAGTAAGATACTACGGCGAAGGACGTGGTGTTTTTGAGACAACTCCTCCGCCACACCTAGACGAACGATACAGTTATATATACGGCCCTGGCTCCACCCATTGGCTGATGGTCAAAGACACGGCTGTTGCTTACCACGGGGGATTCTTGCTGCCTGATGGCGTTTTGAGGTCGGAGATATACAAGATGACCCTTCAACCATGGCCTCGCCGCCACTCTGGCGCACTAATCCATCCGAAATGTTCCCAGCCGATCGAGTTAAAGTTATGGCGCCGGCGACTATTGATGTTCCTTTTGAAGGGCAGGTGAGGAACAGGGGATGATTAGTCTTGTCGCATCCCTAGATGTTGCGCGAGCTTTTTGGTGGGGGTTTGAAGTTTTTGAAGCTTTCAGAGCGCCCTGTTTCGTCCTTGGCAAGAATGTTCGAAGCCCATGAATTCAACTGGATTGTGTGTTGATATTAATCGCGGGCGAAGAACAACGAGCTGAAGTCGGGTGTATGTAATCGCCCTGAGGACTCAAGGTCGTTGATACCAGGCGAGAAATACGGCATATATGGGCGGGCTGGATGGACACGGGAATGGTGACGACGCTGGTGAGAGCGTCTCCCTCCCGTCTCCGTCGTATTAACGTGGTAATTCACGTTGCTACCCACTCGGTCTCCACTGGGGCGGCGGGGGCCGGTCGAAGTGGGGCGACGAGACAGTGACAGCAGTTTGGGTTCTGATAGCAATTCCGCTTGTAGGCGCGGGTGATATTCCGTGCTGGTTACGTCACGCCCCTGGGCTGGCGGGCTGGGTCGGTACATAAAGCCCCGTGCACTCCAGATATCGTTGTCCATGGGGGGAGTACCGCGATGTACGCGCTGTAATTATATAGCGTATCGCACAGACTAGGTACATGTTGCTCTCCCATTAAGCTAAGCTCTACTTCTGCCCTCCCCACTCTTGTCCCACTCTGCCGCGTTCTAGACGCCAAGTGCCCCCCATCCGGCGCCGTAGCACGGGCCGGTCAGACCGAGCTGCCCTTCTCGTAGATCTCGTCCCGGAGCAAGGTGCATCTCTGCACGTGCTTCCGCCAACCGAGGTAGTCTTGACCGACGGCGGGTCCGGTCTCATTCAGCCAGAGCGCTGTGCCGCCGTTGACACGCCACTCGGGCCAGCGCATGTTGCCGGCCACGACGAACTCGGCGACCCACTCCTGCTGCGACACCACCAGCTGGGGGAACGCCAGCGTCGTCACGGTCCCCCCGGTGCTCCAGGTGTACGCGCGGTCGCTGCCGTGCGCAGCCGTGCCGACGTTGAAGATGACTCTGTGCAACTTGTGTCCCGGGATGGAGAATGCCGTCGCCGTCCACAGCGCGTTGCAGTTGAACCCCACGTCGCCGATCAGGTCGCGCGCGCGGTTGTAGCCGCTGAGAGAGGTGTCGTCGGGCCCGTAGGCGGCTGCTAGCTTCGTGATGAGCGTCACGTTCGAGGTGTACTGCGTCAGCGAGGCGACGAATGCGGCGTCGGTCAGGTTCGCTGGCACGCCAAAGTCGCCGCTTGCCTGGGGTGTCCGTCAGTGGACGTTCAGCTAGCGAGGCTCCTTACAGACGGCGGGTCGTACTTCCCAGCGCGCGCTGGACGCAATGATGTGCTGGACTTCTCGGTGGAAGCGGCCCTGTGAGAGGAGATTCGCGGGAGTGTCGGGGATGAAATCGCCGTCTGGCACGGGATAGAAGCCTGAGGTTGTGCCTAGGGCACCTGAATTCCATTGGCCGATGGTGCGGAGGTTGGCAGCGATGAGAACATCTGTTGTCGAGTTGCGGAGACAGGCAACATGGGAACAGCCGGCATTCTTCAGAAAGGCTTCGTACACTGGTGCACGCCCCTCCCGAGCCACTTCGGGTCGCCAACCCGGTGATTGCAGGATTGCCTGGCAGGGGGATCGTCAGGATAATACAGAGAGGATGAGCTGGTTGATACGGAGTGCAGAGAACCAGTTACCTGTTGGAACGGCAGAGTAGGGCTATTGGCGACTATGTTGTGAAGGACAACTCCGCCTCCCGCACTTTGCCCCATGGCAGTCACGCGGCCAGTATCGCCCCCAAACTTCGAGATATGCTCCCCAATCCAATCCATAGCCATGCGGGTGTCATGGAGGCCGACATTAGGCGTGACATCGCCTTCCTCGGGAGGGGCAAGCCACCCGAATGAGCCCAGCCTGCGTGCGACAGTCAGCAACTCTTCCTCCTTGTCTTTCCTGCGAGAGCGTCCGCGCACCGGTAGTTGGCCGCAACAAAAACGAAGGGACCAGCGCCAGCCTTCCACAGCGCAGTCGGATCGCCAGCACGCTCTTTAGTTCCGGCCACGTAGCCACCGCCGAACCAGACGGCTAGAACGGGCAGCAGTTGCGTGCAGTTGATGCCAGTAGGCATGTAAACATCGAGAAACTGTCCGCAGGATCAGTGTCTGTCCGGGTTCATTCCGCCCGAGGGCCAGCCGGACACACATACCAGACAGTCTTCTCCGCCGGTTGCGACGTCGGGCACGGCGGCCGGCTGAGCGCAGGCGGTGCTCACGGCCGGATACGAACCGTTCCGAACCTCGCTCTCGTGCAGCGGGGCCGCCGGCTTGCGGAAGCGGAGGTCACCGAGCGGCGGAGCTGCAAAGCGGATGTTCTTGAAGACGTAGTAGCTCTGATTGCCGATCGTGTTGAAGCTCGTGGCCTGCTGGCGGACATACCCAAGGTCGACGACCGGCAAGGAACCGCTCGACGGCTGACGTCCTACCTCTGCGCGCGCGCTCAAAGCGCCGAAGTACTGGGCATCGCCCCCGCCGTGTTGCAGCAATTGCTCCAGCGTGAAGGAGGACACCCCAGCTGCGGCCGCCACGAGTAGAAGCATGAGGAACTTCATTCTGGCCAGTGACCAGAAAACGTGTGATCGAAGGGGCGTAGTAAAGAACGTGTGTTCAAAGACGCAAAGTAAAAGAAGAGTGAGCGACGGCGCAACGGAGCCGTGTGGACGGAAGGGGTATAGTAAAGAATGTGCGATCAGAGACGTACGGCAGAGAGCGCGGCCTATGCAGCCGTGGGAATTCGGTGGAATAAATACATGATATGCCGCGGGAGCGGGTGCACAGTATGTCGAGGCACCTACATTGGGAATGGAATGAGTTGAAGTTTGCTAAACTGCCCTCCATGGTGCGCATCAACTGAGCTGCAGGAAAGAGTGAGGGCTGGACGCACCGGGGTGAGGGCGTAACGTGAATGGATGCGGGTTGCAGACGACGTGCAAGCCTTGGGTAAGCATGCACCTCGCCGCCGCCAGGGCCCTGTACGCCACATCTGCCACAAAGACATCGGAGTCGGGCTCTCAGAATCGAATGTGCCCGAAGATGTCTGCAGGAGTGTGGAAACAGGCCGGACAAGGGGCCCGCCTCGCTCCTGAAACGTCGACGAAAGGTGCAGCACATCCACTTCCCCCACGCAGTCGCCGCGAGAAGGCGGCTTTTTCAGAGCCGGCCGGCCCCCGGCGCTTCAGCCGGCAGGGCGGCGGGATATTGATCCGGCGAGTGACAGCTTCGCAGCGCCGTAGACGCAGCAAACGCGTCGAATTGCTCCATAGCCGCGAATAGCCGGCGCGCCGCGTGCCGATTGCCCTGCTCCGGAAAGCGACAAAAAAAGGTCGATGAGCGCATATCGATGCGACCAGCCGTGCATTGCACACTGTATACATACTTGGTAATTACCGGTCACTGTTCAACTGTGAGCCAGTACGCCTGCCACCAGTTGGAGCACAGAGTAAGCACTGCAGTAAGCGCGGCAGACTTTACCGCGTGCGGACGTGGTGCCTTGCATCCCGATCAATTTATACATGCGAGAACAGGTGCTTGAGATTGATAGACATCTGGCTATCGGCGCTCGAACGACTTGAATTTCCTCCCCGTCGCACCTAAAGCAAACACAGGAGGCAACACGCGATCCCCGGAATGCCCATAATTCCCGAAATAACCTGAAGCCGAACTACCCCTTCATGCCTACTATCCCTTCATCCCTACTTGTCTCCCCTGGCCGACACTCTCACCCGACACCTTAGCACATCTTCAACACATCCGGCATGAAGCGTGCAGGGACAGCCGGTATTCGCATCGAGCCATGCGAAGAGGCGGCGGATTGGTTGTCGAAGTGGCGGCAGCCTGCCACCGGAGACGTGAGATATGCTTTCTGCGGTCACCACCTTTTGTTCCCCATGACGGTGGCCGCCCGCCCCGCCGTGGCGTCCTTCCTCTGAAGTTACGCCAGACAGTTGCTATCGCTATGCTCTTCATAGGTCGCGCGCGGTTAATGTATAAATAAATAAAAGATAAAAAACAAAAAAAACTCCAGTATCGTGTGCACTCTCTGACGTTAAAGGGCTTGGGCGAATCCAGGTGCTTCTAGGGTCTTGACTCTTTGGCCATTCCGGCGCCGTCGGTCGTGATTGTTGAGCGGCAAGGACAGGTGGCGCTTTCGACGTACGGAATCATCTGTCACGGATAGGTCCGAACAGGGTACCAAGGAAATTACAAAGGAAATAAAGCCGAAAGAGCGTGAAAGCCAAAAGAAAGAAACAAAAGAAAGCGCAGCCCGCCTCCTGGCCCTCGTCTGCGGATGCCATGAAGGAGGGCGTGGGTAAGAACAACGGCAGCTCCTCCCCGGATTCTTTGTCCAGTAGAGGTACCGCCCGGTGAGGCAGCACCCCGTCTTCATCTGGTAAAACCTCGCGGCGAGCCTCTTGGTACTCCCAGCCACCGTGCCGTCCGGCTTCTGGCTCTTCGGCATCAAATATTTTTTCCGGGAGGTCCGGCGTCCAGCCCACTGTCGCGCTTCCGCTCACTTCTTCTCCGTGGTCTCCCGCTTAATATGTGCGAGGGATCTGGGTAGCTGAGCCATTCGACCCCGCGGGCATCTGGCTCCTCCGCCGCGAGCTTGGCATTCATCGGCCTTCTCGTTCCCTGGGATTCCCTTGTGCACTGGGCACCACCGGATCTCAATGGTGATACGCGGCGTAGGTCTCGGGGGAGATGCTTGATGAGAAGTTTTTTTCCACTGGTACAGTAGTGACTAGCGTTGGTCTGCGGGTGGCCTGGATCCCCCTGGGTCAGCGCACCGGGCCCGCTGTGCTGGACTGGGTCATCAGAAAGGCCAGCCACCGGCCCGGACTAACCGCCCAAAAGCCCGCGGGCTAGGGCTGGCCAGACTACTGAGACCCACAAAATGCGCGAGGAGACAGGCCCAGCAGTACAGTGTCTACCGTCTGGAGAGGTTAGCCCACTGGGCCAGTACGTAATTTTTAGTTTTGAAAATGTTCTCTAAGTATCTAAGGGCAGCTTTATGTAACCATCATCGGGGACAGATCGGGGAAGCGCAGAGATAATTAGAGCTCACCCTACACTTGCTCTCTCAATTCGAAGGAGGCGGGGAGGGGGAATTCGAAGAGCCGGTTCACGATCCTGGACCTCCTTGCCGATGGGAGGTGCAGCCAGGTGGTACTAGACTTCCTCTCCACAACGGATGTGGGAAGGCTGGTCCCGGCTGAGGGAGACGCGGGGAGTGAGGTGCCAGAGTGGGAGCTCCGGTGGCGAAGAGAGAGGGAAGAGGAGCGGAGGGCAGAGGCCGAGGAGGTGAATGGCGTGGGTGAGGAACAACCTCTTTTCCTCCCCACGCCCTCCTTCATGGCAACTGCAGAAGAGAAGCAGGGGACAGGCCACGCTGCAGCAGAAGAGCAGGGGGTATACGGACTGCTTTTGGAAACACTCTTCCCCGCGTTGCGTTCAACATCACGGTGTTCAGGCAGATCCTGATTCGTTGGATCATTATCTGCAACATTCCCTTTGGCAGGGTTGAGAACAATTCTTTTCGCCCCTTTCTCGGCTATCTTGCAGCCTGTGTATGGCCCTGACTCCTATATTCTTGCTTGAACTAACATCAGCTGCTCATTGCTAGACACCAAACTACAGAATTATTCCGAGACTACTTCCTACCTGCGAGATACGATCAGAGGCTGGTTTCTATAGAAATTCGCATCCTCCGTGAGTGTCTGCTAACGTCTGGAGGGGTAATTACACCATCAGTGATCGATGTGCCCACCTGGGTGATGACATCATTGAAGCTACTGAGTGCCTCAAGTCCATGTCCGAGCTCGTCTTCGATACCGGAAGTGAGGTTGAACAGATGGAGAAGGTGTTACTTGACCTCCAGCATTGCGCTGAGCACCTGGAGGATGGAAGAAACAGGCTGCCACTGCCATGGCTCACCACAGGCTTAGCTAAGGAAGCCCAGAAGGAAGGAGTGCGGGTGTAGGAATACGGGTGACGGAATGTGGGCGGCCTGGAAAGGATACCACTACCACGGGACGATGAGTATCCTTATAAGGAGTCGTCGCTCACACCTCTTGCGTTTTCCCCCTTTTCTTGTCCAAGCCGTAGAAGTATCTCTTGTTTCTTCTCCTCTTCTGACTGCTCCCGTGACCTCCCGCCACCACTCCGCTCCCGCTTGTTTCTGCCTGCCTACCCTCTGCGCGCCGTCCGGGCCGCCAACGTGCGGAGACTTACCCGCAGAGTCCAACTACAGCCACCTCTCTTAGTACGTGGCGAGTGCGAGTGGTGATGGTAAAATAGTAGCATGTTTCATGAATAAGAGAGATTGTACTTCACCTTCAATCACAATCTAAGAAATACCAACCGGATTTCAATTACAGCTTCATCATCTCTTCTCCAATGAACAGATTTTTTAGATAATCTTGCCTCTCTTATCTTTCCTATGCTCTCCTGTATAAGTACGATTTTCCTTCACTTGGTGCGATGGTGGCTGATCATTCCGCGCAAAGGAAAGCGAACATCATTATTTCTCACTCGCTACCGGTCTGCCAGCCGACCCATTTGACTTTAGTACAACTCCAAAATTGGCCCATCGTGTTTCTAAAACCCTTACTCACAGCTTCGTGTCTGCATTGCGAGGCTTCATTCGCTCACAAAATTTGCTTTTATGGGAGCGTCATGTCTATCACTCGTCAGACTATCGGGTCCTATGTTCCGTACCTCTCCTGGCTAGGAGCACGAAGAAGTAGGGGGCGGAGCGAAGAGCCTCTCCCTTAGGTCGCGCAAGATGCCTATCGTTATTCATTCCTTCATTCCTTTTCTTTTCTTTTCTTTGCATGTCTTGGGACAGGCCAGGCAGGGGCAGGAGAGTTGCCGCGGGCCGCCGGCGGACTGTGTGAGTCGCGGCGGACGGAACGGGAAAGGACTGTACATAATATTGCCATGACCCAACCGTGTCGAATGCGGTCAATGAACCACCATCAACCTCTCTCGGCTAGTCGGACCACAGGGTTGAATGATCAGCCTTATAACTATAGTCTTTATGGTCTTATATTTTTCTAGGATTATCGTTTAATCCTTCTCAGTCCTTGCCTCGGACTGGACTGGACGGAGTATTGGGAGCCCTGCCAAAACCTTGCACGTCGTTGGGTAACTTATGTGCCGTTGAACGATCCTTGACCACACTCAGTCGCCACGAAAACCATCTGCGCCGTTGAGCGATCCTTAATCCGTTGTCATGAAAACCTTATGTCCAGCATACGCTTCTAGCCTAGATCCTTTGCCCGTGCGGAATTGCCTTTCTCTAGTCACACCCTGACAGATCTGGGGAGGAGAACCGACGGGGGAATCCGATCGGGAAAAGAGCATCGGAGCTCAAGCAGCAGCGTCAGTGCGGCTCGTGCCCAGTCTGAACGACAGCGAGGCAAGCGGTTATGACGAATGCACTCTCGAGAAAAGGGCAACGGCCAGACTTCTTCTTGAGGGATTTCCCCTGGGAAGCTGAGGAAACTATTCCCGAACGACTACAATGATCGACGAAATCGGCCAAGATGACGATGCCTTCTGCAAAAGAAACCTTGTGAGAGAAACCTTGTTCGACAGCCTGCTAAGGCTAGACGCCCAGGAAGCTCGTGAGCCATCAAGGGCCGCCCTAGCGTACGATGAGGACTTGCATGGGGTTGCCGAGACGTGAATGGAACAGGAATCGCCTGGATGATCATGGAGGTCATCCGCTGCATGACAGTGGGGCTGTGCTGGTCGACAGAGTTTGGAAGCTGGTTGCCTGGGTACAGTCGGCGCTAATAGTAATTATATGAGAGAATGCTGGGGCAGGGAAAATTCTCGTATGTAGAATGGCTTGGTGCCGAGTGATGTCTGTGACATCTACAAAACCTCGGACCACAACCCTGCGCCGTGGAGTTTTTCGTGCACTGCTGATAGCTACCTATATATCTCGGACAGGAACCGGGAAGCGTATACATGGCCATGATCTAGATAGGCTGCATGCAATCAATGAATTAACAAAAAAAAATAGTCAGATATCTCCTTTCTTTGGTTACTATCCTAGTTCTGCTGGGACCTCTTTTGATTGTACTCTGGCTTTCGTCGAACGACATGATGGGCTGTCGGTGGTGGAGAGTGAACGGGGGGTCGGGGGTTTCATCCGGCGCACGAAGGTCTGAAGACCCGTGGTCAAAATCTCCCAATTTTTTTCCCCAGATGCTAAGAGATTTCTTATAGGAAGCACATATATCTGTAGCAAAAAACGGGGAAAAATTGACACGGGGTTAACGACGTATTTGGCCAAACGCCGTATCAGTACGGTGATCTAGCAACTACTCTTTTAGCTCAGATGCTTGGAATTACAGACTGCGGTGTTTGAGCAAATTCGGCGTCAACCTAGTATTACTGACAACACGTATTCTGTTTCGACACCGATTGGTGTAATCGTTTAGCCAATACCTAATAAACACCCAAGGAACGCGGATTCGTTCCAACCCCGCAGTTGATTGTCCTTTTGCATCAACTTGAATAAGACCTCGAAGAACAGCGGTAGAGACACCGTATTAAACCCAAACAGCTACGGCATCAAACACTGAACGACTTGCAGATGGGCAGCAGGGGTGAGATCCCACGAGACTGGGAGCCAGCGGGGACAAAGATATACGAGGAGTATTCGATTCCTCCATCCACACACACATATCGCTATCGGCGTGGCCCCCACTACTCGCCACCTCCACACGCAACGCTCGTCCCCCACCCCACCGCACGTGCCAGACTTCCCCAGGCCGGCCGGACTGCACAGATGATAAAATGAAGGAAACAAGAGATGTTTACAGTGTTGACCCGGTATCGGAGCGTTCCACATGAATTTTGTCAACCCTAAAACACTAGTGATGGAAAATTCACCTGACCTTCACACCCCACATTTCCCACAATCCTTAGCTTCTTTATACTATCACGGCGCGTGCCATTGAGTGACACTGTGTGGGCAACGGATATCCTCAAAAGGAGCCATCGCCCACTTCTTTCTTTCTTTCTTCCTTTTCCTTCCTTACACAACAACTTCTTTCCTAATTTCTTTAATAGAAGAAGAATCACACTTTCTTTCACACAACCCTTCCCTGCCTCGCTGCCCGCTGCCGCCACTCCGCTGTCCCTTTCCTGTCCACCTTGCGGCGCGCCGACGGCACGCTGCTGTCCCTGTCCTGTCCACCTCACTGCACACTGTCCACTCGCCAACGTCCACTGTTGGGATCCTGCCGCGTTGTATCAACAGTACAACTACCTCGAACAAAACAACCACCTCCAAACAACCACATCCAACTAAACAACAAAGGCTTACAGCAAGATGTCTGCAGACTACAACGATACTGCTGAGTTTATATGTGTAAGTACTTTACATGTTGCTTTTACTCATCCTGTAGATGTTGTATATGAAGTACTTACTTAGGTGCTAACAGGCGATCACCTGGTATACGTTCTCCAGTGTCAGACCTCGACTATTTCGGGTAGGCTAATTATTCTTTGCTTTCGTTCCACCAGAACTAACCTATTCGGTGGTCACCATATAGCGACTGTGATGAGACCGACTCCGCTGGTATTACCTAGTTGGTAGGTATACCAATTCAGAGTACAAATGCAGCTGGGACTAACTCCACTGATCGACTCTACAGACGAACTATTTCATCTTAATCCTACGAGAGCAGAGGGTGGTTGGCAGTGGAGCGTACAGATAGAACCTCTGAAGGTATTACTCTCCAAAACCTTTCACTCCAGATGCTAAGTATGCTAATAGCTTCCGCAGATGTCAGAAAAACTTGATGATAGCTAATAATGGGCAGTGGGGTTTCAGAAATTGCAAGAGTTTTGAGCTGCGCGTATAATACGTAGACGTTTAATAGAATATGAGCTCAAATATAAAGTCATTT